>Ga0315289_10007493_pt1 | contig 15882 bp, 8 predicted proteins | sample YL17G11_40_MG_FD_203452 | JGI IMG/M metagenome (GOLD analysis project Ga0315289, IMG submission 203452) | Sediment microbial communities from Yellowstone Lake, YNP, Wyoming, USA - YL17G11_40 | ecosystem: Environmental > Aquatic > Freshwater > Lake > Sediment | place: USA: Wyoming | collected... | reverse complement strand
TGATTGAGGTATGTTGGATGTTGTTATGCAGGTAATTCGCAATGAATGCTTAAGACTCGTGCAAGCCTGTCTGACAGCTGAGACGGCTGCCTGCAAAACCCTCACAAACCAGTGTGAGCGAAGTACATAAGCATTTTCGCAATGAATTGCCGCATGCATGATTGATATCATGATATCAGAAATCGGCCGCCCAAAGACGTATTTATGGTTTTATACTCACATGCTATTATATATTTATAACACAAGCCTTAACCGGAGGATGCAGGATGCGGGCGGCCGTTTTCAAACGCCTTGCGGCCCAGTTGCAATCGCAGATTGAAAGAGGGGAATTGAAAGTCTTCCCTTCTATTTATGAGCTGGCAGGCAGACTCGGCGCGTCGCCCGTGACCGTATGGAAAGCTCTCCACGTTCTTGTTGATGCCGGAGTCATTCGCGTTTCGCAGGGCAAACGGCCGGAAATCATAGCGCGGGACGGCGCGACCCGCCCTTCCTCGACGACGGCTGAAGAGCGTTTCTGCGCCGAGATCCGGGGCCAGCTTCTCGATGGGACCCTCGAATGGGGCAATCCGTTGCCCAAGCTCCAACATCTGTCCTCTGCCCATCATCTGTCCAAAGATGCGATCTGCTGCGCTCTTCGCCGCCTTGCCCAAGAGAACCTGGTCCACAAGTCGGGAAAAAAGTGGATCGCCGGACCTGAATCCGCGCCGCAAAGCCGGAACGTCATTGCGGCGCGTTCAAAAGGCGGTCCCGCCGTCCTCATCGTCGCGGCATCGATCGCTGAAGCGCGGAATTTCTTTTCGGTGACCCATACCGCGCCATTCGCCTATTCGCTCAGAAGTGAGTTGACAAAGTACGGATTCTCGCATGTCATGGTCACGCAGATGAAGACGGAGAGCGCCGGCCGGCTCTTTGCGGGCGGTATCGATGAAACGTACGACCTGGTCCGATCGCTTGCCGAACGCTATGCCGGCGCGCTCATCGTCTGTTCCGCGCTGCCGCACGAGCCGGAAGAATGGATCGCCGCACTCGCGCGTTTCGGGAAACCGGTGGTGTATTTCGATGCCGCGAACCGTACGGGACCCGATCTGATGAAAGCGCTCGGTCCGCGCGGCAAAGGCATGCGACTCTTTTTTGATGAACCGACCGCGGTCCGCACCGCCGTGGAACATCTGATGAGCCATGGGCACCGGCGGATCGGCACGTTCGATTCCGATCCGCTTATTCCAGAGAGCTATGCCACGCGCCGAGTCAAATTGGTTCAAAAGGCGATTCAGGAGGTCGATCCCCGGATTGAGCTGATAGCGGCCATCCAGGACGACCCGATATGGGTCCCGCAGTCGGAACGCACCGAGTATTCATCCCCTTTTGGCGATATTGAGATAGCCACCGAACAGAAGGCAAGGCCTTCGCGCGAGCCGATACTGGCGCGCTCCTCATTTGCCCGTCTTGCGGAGAAAAGTCCCACGTTTCTGTCGGTGCTAAAGCAGAACGTAACGGCCATCCTGGCGATAAACGATCTGGCCGCAATTGATTACTTCCTCTGGCTTAGTGCCGCGGGTATCGCGGTGCCGAAGGACATTTCGCTCATGGGATTTGATAATCTTCCCGAAGTGCATATCCTCCAGCTGTCAACCATCGACTTCGGCTTCCAGCAACTCGGCTATCTTGCGGCGCATATCATGATCGGCGATATACCGGTCAGACCCGACGCTCAGGGCAATATCCCCGGAAAGATCACCCTGGTTGACAAGGGATCGGTCCGGCAGCCGCCAAAGATAAGCCTTGCAGCGCGCCTGGGTTTATAAAGGAGAGCGCAGGCATCCATCCGCCGCTTTCGTCAGAATGGCTGAGCCATCGGTTTTCCCGATGCGGTCGGCATTATGCGGGGCTTTTGTGACGGAGTTGGGAGGGGAAACGTAATCGATCGCCGAGACGCTGAAGACGAATGCACAGAGAACCGCGCCTATCGCGCGTATCCGATTTTCCTGGCCATATGCAGCCTCCTGTAAAAAGATCCTCTATTGCTGAAATAAAAACATGTCTCGGCGCGGACCAGGGGGGGGGAGAGTCCAACGCCGAGGACATGTATTCGCGGTTTCCCGCGAAAAAAAAAGGCGGCGACTTGGAAGATGTTTTCATGGCCGGTCTTTCACGATGAATTTCCGCGGTACGCATACAATATCAGAAAGAGGTCGCTGAACAACACTCTATTTTCGGATGCTGAATGCAAACGCCGTGTATTCTTAAAACGTCAACAATATCGCGCATTGTTCGCGTCGATTGCTATCGATACAGTGCTATGGCTTTTCGTGCCCTGTTGCCGTCGACGCTCGCATCGACGATATACACCCCCGGACGCAGAGACGGAAGCGGGTAGACTGCCCGGCCGGCGCCTTCTTTATGCAACAGCACCGCGCCATCGGCCGATACGAGGATGAGGCGGTGCGTCCGCTTCGAACCTGCCGCGATGCTCAAGGTCCCCCGGTTCATTTCCACATAGAAAAGCGGCGCCGGGGCCGCACGGCCGTTGGCAACCGCGGCCCCGCGGGCGCGGATGGTGAAGTTTGAATCCGAATTGTCATTGCCGCCCGTCAGATTATTATACGGACGCACCTGCACGCGGCAGCGGCTGGAAACCGTTGAAACGCGGGCACCCGCCGGGCCGATGGAGTCCGGAATGGTCCATGAGAATGTCCCCCATGCGCCGGGGTAGTCGGTCATGAAGATACCGTATTGACCGCCGGCAATATTGATGAAAGTACGCGCGCCATCAACCGACACCTCGATATACATCTGGGAAATTTGCAGCGTGTCGTTGCGGAACTGTATCTGGATTGTCTGGCCTTGCGCAAACGACTGGTTCGCTCCGCCCAGGGGCCAGAGGAGCGTGACGGGCTTTAAAAAATTCTGCATGACTTCGATGCCGGCCTCGAAAACGTCGCCTGAGGCCGCTGAGCAGGAAACAGGAAGCAGCGTGTCGTCCGCGACGTCCGTAAAATCGAGTACCAGCGGTTTGTTGGCGCCGCCGGCAACGGATGCGACGCTGAAATCGCGCAGTACATTCGTGCCGAGGATCGAAAAACTCATCAGCCGCGTGGTGTCTTTCCAATCGACAAGGTGCAGACGAGTGGTGTAGGCGCATTGGGCGGGCAGCCCGGTGATGCGGTACGAATGCGGGTTCCCGCGGCACACGCTTTTGTAAACATTGGCCGGGGCCGCGGCGGGAACATTCGCCGTGGCAATCGTCGCGGCCAGGTCATAATCGGAGCCCCCGGTCCGGTAACCGTCGTCGGTCGCCCATCCGGCCGGAAGATAGGAGTTGGCGCCGCAGTCGATGCGTTTGTGGATGGACGCATTCCTGGCCCTTGAAACCATGATCCATGCGGTATCGCGCAACGTGACCGCGCCCGACGTTGCAGCGGCAATGATGCGGTGCGGGCCGTGCGTTGGTGCGGCCGCCGCCGTATATTTTCCTGATTGGTCAATAGAGCCGCCGCCGCTTGCCGTCCAGGTCAGGGCGACGCCGGTGAAATAAGCGCCCGCCTGGTCTTTGCAGGTCGCAAGGAAAGAAACCGATGAACCGGCAGCGACCGTGTATTGCGCCGGAGAAACGGTCATGGATGTCAGCACCACGGTCGCGGCAGGCCTGCGCACGGTGAGGGTGATCGCATAGGTTTTGCTACCGGCGTTTGACGTGCCGACGGTGATTGTATCCAGATACGTTCCGGGCGCGCGGCCGGCAATGTTTACGGTGTTGGTGATCACGATGCTCGCGCCGGAAGCGGCCGCGGGGGTTGCCGTTAACCAGGCCTTAGCTCCGGATATCGTCAGGCTGGAGAGGGAACCGGTCGCGGTTGATGCGGTGATAGTCTGTACCGGCGGGTTCGCCGCACCGGAGTCGGCGGAGAAAGCAAGCGATGTCGCCGAGAGCTGCAGGCTCACGGAGGTTCCACCGGGCGTTTTACCCGAATAATAATCGTAGGGCTGCCAGAAAATGTTGGTGCCGCTGTTGTCTTTAAGGCAGAATTTCTCATGCGTGGTGATATTGTAGATACACGGGGAAAGATTGAAATTAGGATCCCAGCCATCTCCTTCACCCACCGGAAGCACGATCCAATCGTTGCTGTTGCCCGACCAGCACTGGGTGTTGCACCGGTATTTGAGATCGGTGAATTGCGTAATGTTTTCCAGACGCAGGTACAGGAGCATGTTTCCCAGTGTGTCCAGGATGCGCATGCTGCGATGCCCGTCAACGGGGGTCCCGTCTACGGAATTCGGCGCCAGATTATTAGTAAGTTTCGTGCCATCGGGACTGGGGCAAGCACTGCAGCCGGCCAGATCGCCGCCGGCGGGTTTGCGCCCCACCACCCAGGTATTTCTTCGCATATTGTAAATAACCGGCGACCATATACCCACGTCTACGCCCGCGCCGGTGATTTCGTTCTGCGATACATGGTTGCGCGAATACACGCCCTCGGAATACCGTTTAATGAGCTTACCCAGCGTATCGTATTTCACGATAACTCCCGCGCCGCCCACCCAGATACCGCTGTTGGTCCAGCTGATGTCGCCGGTCTGGGAAAAATCGCAGCCGATTTCCGATGCAAAGCTTCGGACCAGGCCGCCGTTGAGCGTGACGATCCGCACCGTGCTGCCATTGATATAGGCGAACTCTTCGCCGTTGGGTGAAAAGCGGGGAAAACAGCCGGTACCAAGCGGGGCGGTGGGCGCCTGGGGCACGTTATTGATAAGGTCGATGCGTCTGATTTCTCCGGAAGTAAAATCATTATAGCCTCCGCCAGTATGGCCGGAAACAAGGCACATGCCACTTTCGGCGGAACAGAGCTGCAACGCGGCGCCGGCCAGGAACAACAATGATATCCCACGGATGGATCGGCAATCGGTTCTTTTCACGTCGGTCTTCTCCTTTGTTATGGTTTTCCGCCTAGCAACAGCGAGGCTGAACACATTTGCCCGGCGCAGGTTAGCCGGACCATGTATATTGCCCTGGTAAACGGGCGCATATCCATCGTTTGCACTGTTCGCATATCGATTGCGCGCCGGATGACGGCCTTGCCCGCTGCGTTGAAAACCGATAGCACAGCCGTCCTGCGCGCTGGATTGACAATCAGCAGGCTTCCGTTCAGCGGACGCAGGGACATTCCGTCCGGCGATCGAGCGCGCGCCGGCGCCCCGGAAAATGCGGCGGTCTGAGGCGGGGGATAGGTCCACGGCTGCTCGGCCCAATCGGCGCCGGCGGTCCACCGCGGCTCCCCGTATTCATACGCGCCCAGGTCAGGCGCGCTGCCCTGGAAGGTGAAGCCCGGGACAACAACGCCCTTGTCGATTGCGGGAGAACCGGCGCGCAATGTGTAATCGCGGTTGACGGGATCGGTGAATTTCCACGGCGCCGTATCGCTCTTGGCGAAAAGGATATTGGCCATGAACCCCGGCCACCATGTCTGACAATACTGCCAATCCTGATGCAGTTGATCCACTTCATCCACCACCGTATTGTTGAAACATTTTGCGTTTATGTCTTCTATGTCAAGAGCCCAGTCGGCGGCTCGCAGGACGCCTTCCGCCGGCCCCCGGCCTTCCCAGAACACATTGTGGTGTATGCTCCATGCCCATGACCCGAAATCCTGCTCGAGGCACACGCTGAGCTGGTCCGCGGATTCGACATCGTGGAACAGATTGTAGCAGACCTCTATGTTGTTGGCCGATTGGCCCGCGACCGATCCCGTTTCCACGGTGGTATAGGCCGCGGCGCCGAAGTCGTTGTGATGGATCTTTACTCCGCCGGAAAGCGCCGCGCCCACCTGGACATTTGCCCGTGCATTGAAGGAGAGGGAATTGCGGCTGATGTCGATGCCCATGCCGTCGGTGGGGTCGTTCCAGTTGCGCCGCATGACCAGTATCCCCGCGTGATAGGTCACCGCATAGTCGCACGCGGTGATGCGGCAATTGGTGATCGTATTGTTGCTGCCGCCCACGATGATCCCCGACGCCGCGGAGCCGCGGACCGAGCTGTTTTTAATGGTGTTATTGTCGCCCGCGAGGCACACACCCAGCCGGCCGTCGTAGGTTTCCTGCTGGATCTCGAATTTGACGCCCATCTCGTTTTGCGGCGGAACGTCGTTATGGCTGACATAACGGAAATAGCATCCATCAACAACGCAGTGTGAGGCGTTGGCCAGCGTCATCGAAGCGGCGATAAAGCGCAGGCCCTTGACATTCACATATTGTTTGCCGCGCAGGTCCATGCCCAGCACGCGCCGCTTGGCCTCTACCATGCGGGGCGACGGGTCGCCGCCGCCGGGCGCCCAGAGATACAGGGTCTTCGACGCGCTGTCTCGATACCATTCGTTGGGAGTGTCCAGAAGTCCGAACACATGGGAAATCCAGCCCGGCCCTCCGGCGTTGGGGGTTTGCAAATCAGAAGGGGCTGCACTGATATGAAGGCTCGAAGCGCCCGACTGGGAGCCGGTGATGTAGCCGGCATTCTGCCAGTAAAAATCATGCATGACCACAAGCCCGCCTTTGAAATAATCGGCCGGCCGGTTGAAAAGGGCCGCGGGAAGCTGGTTGGGGGACGGATTATTGTCGATGGTCGCGGTGATCGACTGCGCGCCGGAAGAGCCCCACATGCACACGCGCATGGGCACGGCGATCGGTTCTGCCGCGGTCTGCCATTTCTTCCAGTTTCTGACGGCAAACCCGCCCGAGCACCAGGTCATGTTCCCATCGTTGGGATCGGGCATATAGCCGTCATCAACATTGGGGCACCGCGCCACCCATGCCATTTTGCCGTCCACAATCACCTGGTCTTTAAACCTGCCAAGGCTCCAGGGCATCTGCGCCTTATAGATGCTCCCGGAATGGAGCGACCAGCCGGTTATCGGGTCCGCGCCGCTGATGTAAACGAGATCGTTGCCGTATGCCTCGAATGCTATCGGTGCGCCTGCAAGGCCGGTATGCAGCGGTTTGACCGTTTCGCGGTAAATTCCCTGGCGTATCAGGCAACGGCCCCCGGGCTTCATCACCGACGCCGCCCTGGAGATCGTGCGGAACGCGCTGCCGGTTGACAGACCGTCATTGGCATCGTTTCCGGCGGGCGATACATAATAGGTCTTCGCGTCCGCCGGGTTGACCGCCATGGCGCCCGATAGCTTGATTTTATCAAGGTCGCAGATCGATGAACTTCCCTGGAACGTGAGGTACAGCGCGTGCACACCCGATACCTGCGAAAGCGCGGTGGTGGTGTTCCTCGACGGATCGTGCATGTGGTCGGCACCTTCGGGAAGCGGGCTGATCGTGCCGATGGTTGCGCCAGTGGGAGAGTCGATTCGCGCCCGAATGGTTGCGTCTGCGCCCGAGCTGGGCCACGAGCACCAGTAGTACAGCGCAAGCGTGGTAAAGCAGCCGCCTTCGAAGTCCACGGAATCGAAACGGACCCAATCATTGTTGCCGATTCCCGTCAGACAATCGAAGTAATCCACATTGACCGCAGGGTTGTGGGTGATCCCCTGCACGGAATCGCAGTGCTCGGCTTCCATGGTTGTTGATATTTCGGCACCGACCGCTCCGCGGCCAGCGGTGAATATCATGGCCGCAGCGATCAGCAATGATGGCAGCAATGGCACTCTCATGATAACCTCCTGTCGTAGTGGATAGTATGCCAAGATCTGTATACCGAATCGGTTCGATGATAACTCCGGATATTGAGCAATTGGGGGGCGCCCTATCCGGATGATGAACTCGATCCAATCGGACAAGTCCTACCGATAAGCCAAAACAACATTGTAAGTGGTGCTTATGCCCCCGCACTCGATTTGCACCAGATAGTGCCCTGGCCTAACCGCCTGAAGCGTTGCGATATCGGCCGCTGTTGTAGCCGCAATGATCCTGCCCTGACAGTCGAGAAGCTGTGCACGGAAGCGCCGATCGCTGCCAACCCATATCCGGACGCTCAGGTGGTCCGCCAGGATTTCCGCTGATGCCGGTGATCGCCTGTGCTCGGACGGGACGAACGCGGTTGCCGGCAGCACCTGATGCCAGACGCCATGTCGGTCTTCATAGCCGTTCGTCGGTACGCTGTTGGGATGCGTGGCATCTCCGGTGATGTAGAAATCGCCTGCGTCGGCATTCACATACTGTCCTCGCGGTTGAGGCGCGTTGAATTGGGAATTAGGACCCGGCGGAAGATACGGATTGCCGAGAATTGCCGTGCTGTCAACCCAATTGACGATGACCTGGTTTGCACCCTTGGCAATATCATTGCCTTGTCCCCACCAGCCGATCTGTCGTAAAGCCCATTTGTCCGAATTGACCGACATGCGTATCAAATCGGCGCACTTGGTGTAACTGACAATCTTCCCGATCCACTTTTCGATCATCTGCGTTCCGTCGGGTGCCTTGTCGATCCAGATCAACGCGTCGAACTCAAAAGGGTTGGGTCGGATCCAGTTGAAAGGACTGATATCGACGATATCCAGGTCGTTATGACAGCCGCCGAAATAGTGGGCAAGAATGTTGCCGCTTGCCGATACGGCCATGTTGCATCCGTCAGCATAAATGTTTTTCCCATTCCACGGGAACTGGTAATTGCCGCCCGGTCCGTTTGCAAAGTTGCCCCCCTGGCTGGCCGCTATCTTCGCATCGAGACTAAGGCTCCAGCGGCGCGCTTTGTTAGCAAGGTCGTTGCGGTCAACGTGTACGTCCTCACGTGTTCGAATGTTGATCTTGCGAACATCGCCGCTTTTATGCGGTTTTTCATAATAGATCCAGTCGCCTGCCGGCCAGTCAAGAACGTCATTGCCCTCGCCCTCCCACTGGTTGTCTATCACCATGCTGTCCTGGATAAGATTGATAAGGCCGGTTCCATCCATGTTGACTATTGAAAGGTAACTCGGGTTGTCCTTAGTTCCGGCAATGGGGGTCATCCTGCCGCTAGTTAGGTCGATTGTAACGCGCTGGCCCCAGCGGAAAAATGCGACCTTGGTGCCTTCCGCGTTGATTGCCGGATACTGGCCGATCGAGTCGTAAAGCGTGTCCCATGAAACGGCTTTGTTGTTGACGATTGTCGCCTTGACAATGGGTCCTCGGGGCGTCTGAAATTCCGGGCCGTCGGGGTTGTTGACATCGAACGGGCTGAACCATTGGGTGAAGACCGATATGCCGTTGACATGCTTGCCGTCGATGGCATTAGCGCGGAAACCGGCCGAACCAAGCAGGAGTGAGGATAGAAAAATCGCCGACGAAACAAAAACATGTTTGCTCATGATTGCCCCCTTCTTTCCCTGGTTTGATTTTATTCCGCGAAACGATAATTACGGATAATGGCCATGAAGCATGCTTTTTTATTTTACCTGCGCAAACACGCGCCGGCATGCCGCCGCCCCCTGCGAGCGGACTTCGATGCACTGGGCCCCGGCGATTTTAGGGACCATGGTCCGGTGCATGCCCGCCGCCGCCGGGTGCATATTGACAACCGAGATAATCCTTCCTGCAAGGTCATAGGCGACCAGCGTGACCGGTCCGGCCGACGCCGTGCGAAAGGAAACCGCCATGCCGGCTTTTGCCGGGCGGGCCGACAATGAAGCATGGTCCGTCCTCATCGGCGCAACGGGGAGGCGCGCGCCGGTGTTCAGGGCCTGCTTCACCACGGCCGAATCATAGGCGGTATAGAGTGCGATGCTGCCGCCTGCCGGGCTTTGAACCTTTCCGGCACCGGCCGATCCGTACAGGATCTTCGTGGTCCCGCCGCGGGTCTCCGAAACGAGCTGGTCATAGCCGCCCCAGGGATTGCAGAAATTCTGCTGATAAATCCCTGCCGCCGAGACCTGGGCGTCGTTTCGTACTCCGATGAGATATTTGCCGGTGGTTGCATTGTCACAGGTCACCGAATACTCCCAGTATCCGAGGATTTCGGTTATGCCGCCCAGACAGAAAATCATGCTGCTGTTTCCGCCTTCGTCATAATAGCCCACGGCGCGCACAATGCCGTTGCGCACGGTAAGCGTGCTGTCAAGCATCGCGTGCCCTTCCCATTGCCACATCCACACCCGCGCATCGGGATGATTGACATAATTTCTGGTGCTGGTTATGTCGGTTATATAGGTGTCGCCGCCGCTCTCGATGGAGGAGCTGAGCTGATTGAGCGATTCGCAGACCAGCGTGCGATTGGCGCGCTTGACGATCATAACGTCAACGCCGCCTTCTCCGACATTATCGATGGTGACTTTCTCAATAATCACGGTCGGCGCGGACCCGGCGTCAATAATGAGTTTGGCGTTCGAGTTGGCCGCATGCAGCATTCCTCCGGCCCCGTAAATCCTGCGGATATTGCCGCGCACATAGACCGGCCCATCGATCTGATAGACTTTGCTCCGCACCAGGCAGATCGTGGTCTTGGCCGGATCGTCTATCGCCGCCTGCAACGCCTGGACATCGGTGCGGCCGCCGGTCTTGTAATCTTCGATGAAAGCCCATTTGGAAAAGTCGTTCTCCCAGGCCACTTCGGGAGGATACTTTGCGGGAATATTCATGGATTTCGTCGCCGAAGGAAAGAGCGATATGCCCTGTACCGGAGAATATTCGGCAAACGAGGAAACGAGCGGCGGCCGGTTGGTGCCCACGCTGCTGATGGCGAACTTATAGCCGGTGGTTTTGATATCGCGGAAGAAGGACGCTGTGACAAAATTGCGGATGCCGTAGGCCGTCGGCGACCCACCGGTGAGTACCGCATTGGTCAAAAAGACAGCCGCTTCAGCCTCCACCGCAATGCAGGTATCGTTTGCCGTAAGGCTGTCGATGATCAGATCGCCGCAACTGGCCCAGACGCCGTATTTGCTCTGGCCTTCCACTCTGATCTGCGAACACATCGCTCCTTCGCTTCCGCAGGTCCTCATGCCCACCTGGAAGCCTTTTATATAGGTGCGACGGATGATAAACGGGCCGTTGCCGCCCACGCCGGAAATGCCGCCCGCGGATTGGATCCCGTAGGCGCCTTTGCCGTCGGCGGAAATAATATCGACATCCGACATAATCCCGTTATTGTCGCTTACGTAGATGACGCCGATGGCGCCGGCATTGTTGCTGTCGACAAGCACGGTAAGATTCAGTATCCCCTTTTCGAAATTATTTTCGTCGCCCGCGCCGGTCCAGATGACGCCTTTGAGTTCGGTCCCTAAAGGCCAAGTCCCTTTGGCCAGCTTGATGACCGTACCTGTCCGGCTTTGGCCCACAAGGTGCGGACCGACACCATTGCCGTGAGATGTCACCTTCCAGGTAAACGTGTTTTTCACCAGATAGGTCCCGTTGGGCAGATACAGCGTCGTGGGGCCCCATCCGGGAACGCCGATGATATCATTGGCCGCTTTCGTGAGAATGGCGGAGACATCGGTTTTACCGGTGCGGTCGGCATTATAGGGTGCTTTTGTGATGTCAACAACGCCGGCGCCGGGAGGGAAGATGTATTCAATTGCTGATACGCTGAGCGCAAAAATGCATATGCAGAGATATATAGGTACGCGGAGTTTCCAGCATGTTTCAGCCATAATCAAGCCTCCTGGTTTAGTGACCGTCATACCGATTGTGAATGAATTATGCGCATAATTAAAAGCGCCTGCGCCGGCTGCAAACCTATAGAAGGATACTCGGAATCAGGCGCTGGAAGGCGGCAATTTGGTTCTGTACTCCAACACTACTATATTATATTTTAACATTATAGGGGGAACGTGCCGGAATGGAAGGACCCATTGATCCCGGCATCAACCTGAAAAGGAATGCATGCGAGAAACCATTTTCAGGCGCATCGCGTCGCAACTCCAATCGCAGATTGAAAAAGGGGAGCTGAAATCCTTCCCTTCAGCCTATGAATTGGCGCGCAGGCTTGCGGTATCGCCTGTTACCGCATTGAAGGTGCTCCATGTTCTTGCCGAGAAGGGCCTCATTCGCGTTTCGCAGGGCAGGCGGCCGGAGATAATAGCGCAGGGTAGGGAAGCCCGCCCTTCCGCCGCGATTGCCGAAGACCGTTTCTGCACCGAGATCCAGGCGCAGCTGCTTGACGGTACCCTTGAGTGGCGCAGTCCGCTGCCCAAGCTCCAGTACCTCTCCGCTGCCCATCATCTGTCCAAAGATGCGGTCTGCTGCGCTCTTCGTCGCCTTGCCCAAGAGAACCTGGTCCACAAGTCGGGGAAAAAGTGGATCGCCGGACCAGGGTCTGCGCCGCAAAGCCGGAACGTCATTGCGGCGCGTTCAAAAGGCGGTCCCGCCGTCCTCCTTGTCACGAAATCGATCGCTGAAGCGCGGAATTTCTTTTCGGTGACCCATACCGCGCCATTCGCCTATTCGCTCAGAAGCGAGATGACAAAGTACGGGTTCTCGCATGTCATGGTCACGCAGATGAAGACGGAGAGCGCCGGGCGGCTCTTTGCGGGTGGTATCGATGAAACGTCCGCCCTGGTCCGATCGCTTGCCGATCGCTATGCCGGCGCGCTCATCGTCTGCTCCTCGCTGCCGCACGAGCCGGAAGAATGGGTCGCCGCACTCGCGCGTTTCGGGAAACCGGTCGTGTATTTCGATGCCGCGAACCGTACGGGACCCGATCTGATGAAAGCGCTCGGCCCGCGCGGCAAAGGAATGCGGCTCTTTTTTGATGAACCGACCGCGGTCCGCACCGCCGTGGACCATCTGATGAGCCATGGGCACCGGCGGATCGGAACATTTGATACGGAGCCGCTTGTCCGCGAGAGTCATACGACGCGCCGTATCAATCTGATCCGGGAGGCCATCCAGGGCGCCGGGCGCGGGGTCGAACTGATCAGTGCTTTCCAGGACGACCCGATATGGGTCCCGCAGGCGGAACGCACCGAGTTTGCATCCCCTTTTGGCGATATTGAAATAGCCACCGAACAGAAGGCAAAGCCTTCGCGCGGGCCGATACTGGCGCGCTCCTCATTTGCCCGTCTTGCGGAGAAAAGTCCCACATTTCTGTCGGTGCTAAAGCAGAACGCAACGGCCATCCTGGCGATAAACGATCTGGCCGCAATTGATTACTACCTCTGGCTTAATGCCGCGGGTATCGGGGTACCGAACGACATTTCGCTCATGGGGTTTGATAATCTTCCCGAAGTGCATATCCTCCAGCTGTCAACCATCGACTTCGGCTTCCAGCAACTCGGCTATCTTGCGGCGCATATCATGATCGGCGATATACCGGTCAGACCCGACGCTCAGGGCAATATCCCCGGAAAGATCACCCTGATTGACAAGGGATCGGTCCGGCAGCCGCCAAAGATAAGCCTTGCAGCGCGTCTGGGTTTATAAAGGAGAGCGCAGGCATCCATCCGCCGCGTGCTAAAATCCGGAAATGCCGCCGGCTGCGACCTTAAGGTTGCGGCGGTGCGGCAGATATTGAATTTCATGGACGTCTGGCGCAGGAATGATTTTAAGAATGCTGCGATATCGGCTGGCATTAAAAAAATGTACTTCCGTCATATTGTGATACGTATATTTTATTATCCGGACCAAATGAACGCACCTATAACCAGGAGGACGGTATGATCAAGCGCATTGTTGCAGCATGCATTGCATTTGCTCTGATGGGTTACGCGCCTCTACTCTCCGCAACGGCGAACTTCAAAGGCTATGTATTTGAAGCGAATGTCATCAAAGCAAACGGAAAAAAGTACAAGGAATTCAACGAGGGCAACCAGCTGAAGCTCAAGGTACGGCCCAATGAAGAATACTCCATCGTCGTGCATAATCCATTGCCGGTGCGCGCTGCCGTGGCGGTGTCGATTGACGGACTCAATTCGATCGACGGCAAGCGGACCAGCACGCGTACCGCGCGGAAATGGCTCATCGAGCCGAATTCGTCCCTGACCGTTGCAGGATGGCAGACCAGCAAGCAGACGCTGCGCAAATTCCTGTTTACCGAACAATCCGAGGCCTTTGCCCAGTGGCGAGAAGAGAAGGAAGGCAAGCCGTTTACCAGAAATCTCGGCGTAATCGGCATTGCCTGGTTCTGGAACGGCCAGGAGCTGGAAATGGCGCTGCATCCCCCGCAACCGTTTGTTGAGGAATCCAGCAGGGACAAGGTCGCAAGCGAAATGGCGCCTCAAGCATCCCGTGGCGCGCCGGCGTCGGCCCCAAAAAAGGCCGAGTCGGTGGCGGGCACGGGCATGGGCAAACAGCAGCAGAACCTGGTGACCTCGGTGGCGTTCGAAGACAATGCGGGAATGTATTTTGTAAAGGATGTTCTGAAAATCTATTATGAATTCGCCAAGGAACCCCCCGAGCCGGCGCCGTTTATCGACGAAGATGAGGACGAAGGAAGATTCACCCCGGAAATGCCGAAATAGGCCTGCGTCCGCCTTTGTCCGGCGCTTTTTGGCCTAGCCGCATCAAGCATCGGACGGGCGGTCCGGACACCCCGCACGACGCAACAGGATTTTTCCTTGATTTCATAAGGAGTTGGCCGCGGTCCGCCCCGCCGCTCCCCCGCGCACTCTTACTCCGGAGCATACATCCAGGCCAGGCTCGCCCAGATCGAGAATTTGCCTTTGTCAAGTACATCGACCCGGGGGACTATTGAGAAGGAAAAATCCGCAGGCAGATAGAGTTCCCAGTCCAGCCCCAGGTTGAGTGCCGGTCCATCGGATGACCAATCGTACATTACCGGCACACCCGCCATGCCAAAATCTTTGGTATATACAAAAGGACCGCATTCGGCTGATGCTATGGCTTCGTATGATCCTGAACCGGATTCGAAATAAAGATCGCAGCCGCCGCTCACTCGCCCGAGCAGGGCAAAGATTCCATGTCGGGAAGCGATATTCAGACCGACGGCGGGGATGATATCCTGCCATCCATCGCCAAAATAGCATTCCCCGCTCAAATCAGCGGATAGGCTGAAACTCCCCGCATCGTTCAAAATTCCGAAAATGCCGGTTGCTTTAAAGCCCGACACGATAGGTTGTTCAAATTGAGCCGGGACCTCAAGCTTAAAAGTCAGATGATCGGTGAAGGCGTATGACCCGTAGAGCGAAATTCCGGGACTCTCGTCTTCGTACCAGAAGTTAACGTCGACTTCCGCCGTTCCCTTTGCATACGGCATTCCGAAATACATTCCGCCGACTTCGTACAACGACAAATCGTCATCGGATGATGGTTCCTCCGGCCTGGCTTCTTGTGGGAAGACCTGCAGGGACAAGGTGAGAATGGCAAGCAGAAATAAGCGCATAAGGCCCCTTTCGATGGAATCGCCGACGTGATAGTAATGATATCCCAGTGGAGGATGGAATACAAGACCGATTTGCAGGAGACGAACATTACCACGTCCGCGTCCTGTTCAATGGCGCCCGATTCGCGCAGGTCCGAAAGCCGGGAGCGGCGGTCACCGGCCCGCCTGCTCCCCGCCAACGCCGATGCGCGCCGCAATGGGCAAAACGATGTTAAGTGGTCTTGAACGCAAATTCGATGACGTAATTAGTATCTGTTCAAAATTGACAAATGTTGATGCAACACGTCATTCCGGCGTGGCCTGCCCCGTACTCGATACGGGGGCCGGAATCCAGCTTTTCCCAGGTGGTTTCCAAACCTGGATACCGACTTGGCGTCGGTATGACGACCAAAAACTGTCAATTCTGAATAGATACTAATTAACAGGGGGGACAAACGTCATTCCGGCGGGGCCTGCTCCGTACTCGATACGGGGGCCGGAATCCAGCCATATAACCTTGGGTCTGGATGCCGAATCGAGTCCGGCATGACGGAACGAAACGTCATCGTATTTATGTTTTCATGTACTAAGGTCAATTAATTGATGCTTTGCTATAGGATAAAGATTACATCCTTGTAAACCCAAAAAGGAAT
>Ga0315289_10007492_pt1 | contig 15882 bp, 22 predicted proteins | sample YL17G11_40_MG_FD_203452 | JGI IMG/M metagenome (GOLD analysis project Ga0315289, IMG submission 203452) | Sediment microbial communities from Yellowstone Lake, YNP, Wyoming, USA - YL17G11_40 | ecosystem: Environmental > Aquatic > Freshwater > Lake > Sediment | place: USA: Wyoming | collected... | reverse complement strand
CGCGAAGCGATACTGTCCACCCAGGAAGAGCATGAGCTGGCGTCTCATTGTAATTGCTCCTTTATTTCGACCAGCACATCCTGCCCAATCGCTTCCCGAGATGCTGCCGCCAGAAGCTTATCGGCCCGGTCGATCCTTTCTTGATACTTGGATATTTGAATCTCCGGCGCGAGTCGATTTCTGAGTCGATCTGTCAGACCTTCGCAGATGGCTTCAAGACCAAAGGTCTTTATGGCCTCTTCACAAGAGATATCCTGCTCATCTACGAACTTATAGTTTGTTTTCGCTTTTTCGTTCCACTGCACCACTTTAACGCGGTGTGTTAGCGTCACTTTATCCAAAGAAATGAAGAGCTGGTTTATCACCTGGATGCCTCTGTTTTCCATGGGGATCTCCTGCGTCAGATCGACCAGGATCAGCTCATCATTTTCCAGGTAGAGCAGATCTGAATAGATCACATTGCTAAAGAGACGCATTAAGGTATTCTCAAGCACTTCAGTCTCTTTCTTGAGGGCGGCGCTCCTGGCATCAGCCGTTTTTCTGGCGTCGCGTGAGAACGCATCCAGCACCTCATATACCTTGATAAGAGCGGAGGCCATCTCAGGTCACCCCATCCTTCTCAAAGAGTTCGCGATAGAGTAGGTTCACAAGAGGATCCAAACTAGACTCGTCGGTCACATGTGAGATCTCCTCGACAAGCTTGCTGATCCGAGGATTGGAAAACATCTCAGACCACCTCCACGATAGGAGCCTCTTCAAACTCCAGAATCTCCTTTCTAAGCGTTCCCTCCAGATCGGCCCAAATGCCCCGCAGGACAAGGGCGGCAAGCTGGCCATCCTGCGTCCCTTGTGACTCTGCCCACGCGATCAGGGCAGCGAACCGCCTAGATAAGCTGCCCATATTCAAGCCTCCGCTTTCCACATTTCGCGATCTTCTTTGATGCTCCAGTAAGCCGCCTCGCGATCTGTGGTATCATGAAGATCTATCAGCATTGAGGGCGAGAGTGAGAGAGAGGCCTTCACCGCCTTCTCCTCTCCAGGCAGCGTCGCGATGGGCCGGAAGCCTGCCATATCTGGCCGCAGGCTGCCTGCGCTCTCCACCCTGGAACGCTTCGCGAGCTGTGGCTGTGGGAAGTACAGCCTGCGATGCTTGCAGGCCTGGCCGGGCGCGAAGGTCTGCGCGGGGCAGCTGCAGGCTTTCGCGGTCACAGTATAGAACGCATCCCTTTTGTTGCTCAGAACCAGCACCACGCGGCCCTCTCCTTTGCCCACCTCAATGAAAGCGGGAAGGGATGCACTCTCGCGGCCACGCCAGGCCAGGAGTGCTTTCACGGCTTCTATGCTTTGCGTTTTCGGGCTTGCGCCGTCGAAGATTGTTTTTCCAGACATATCTCAACTCACCAATCTACTATAGGTCTGGAAGGTATTTAACTCTTTTGCTCTCTAAGTGTCTAAATAGGACAAAAGCTTTATAGCTAGATAGTTGGATATATAAAGACCATGGACGTGGAAAAGAAAAAGCTGAACATCTCCTTGTCGCCAGAAGTTGCCGCTGCTTTGCGAAAATTCGCCTTTGAGTCCACCGGGCATATGCGCGGCGTATCTGATGTTGTGGAGAAGGCAATCCGCGAATTTCTGGGAAATCAGGGGATTGAGATTGAAGGGCAGGTTTGACCCTGCCCGTTTGCATCTTCAATGGTGAGTTGAGAGATGCTAGATTTACTTACGTCCCTCTGAAGATATAGCACTTGCCAGGCATAGCTTTATAATTATTCCAAATAATCTGATTCAGATAATAGTAATAAAAAACTGATTCCGGCCAGGGTGTGTCAACCACCCTGACAGGATTCCCGAGAAGGGATGATTGCGTATGTCAGAAATAGCCTCAGCTAGCATAAATAACTTTGGGACCTCATCACCCAAGGCCGATTTTGTACCGCCTTCAGAAGAACCCATTTTTATCCTGACCGCCAGCCAACTCCAGGACCTCATCACCCAGGCTGTCGAGCAGGCCACGGAGCCGATTATGCAGGAGATCCAGGACCTCAGAGAGCAGAGAGTCCAGGACCGTGCTGAATTTGATCGTTTTAGGACCGCTCATAAGATCTTCGCGGTTCAGACCACCAACGACCTTGACCAGCTCTTTGATGCCGTGGAGAAGCCCACAACCACGCCTGTGAAGCCCACTCAAAAGACCCAGGATCATATTTCAGAGATTGCCCATATTCTCGGAAACAAAGAAAAGCGATTGATAGAAGGACACGCGCCGCGAGTCTATGTGGATAAACTGCGAAAAGAAGGATTGTCTTTCTCACAGCTCGCGAACGTTATGGGCCTAAGTGTGGATAGGATAAGGCAGCTCTCCAGGATCGCGGCGACAGATCAAAGATTCAATGTCACCTGGCATCCCCGGAAGAAGAACACCAAGATAATCAAACTCAGGCGTTGGGATACTCAATAACTTTAGACTGTAAAACCCTAAATTTAGGATTAAGGGCTCTCGGAGGATGAAACAAGACCGGCAAGCAGATATATAATTATCTCTGAAATATAAAAAAGGAAGATTTATGACTATTAAATACTTCCTATATTGCTTTACTTCTAGGTCTATTTCATAAGAGTTTTCATAAGAGTTTTCATAGCCTATCGTTTATAAGTAGATATAGACAGAATATAATAAATTTAATCAAATCTTTGGGTTTGCCCGAGTATATAAAGAGAAGGTCGAGGGCCTAAATCCTAAATTTAGGGTTATCTTCAGAAAGATTTTGCCTGCCCTGGCCATGCCATCCCACAATTTCAGAGAACGGGGTTACAGGTAGCGACACTTCCTAAACCTGCCCTAAAATATCAGGTGATTTACTGATATTTCTATATCACCTAGTTGATAGAAGATTGATAGGAAACCGATAGGAAGAGGCTTCTTATGGTTAGATAGGAAACCGATTTACCTTTGACAAGTGATGTCAACGATGTCAATGATTTTGGGACCCTCTTGCAATGCCCTCCGAGGGTCAGGTAGGATTGCAACCCACGAATGACCCTAAGACCAGCTGGTCGGAGGGTATCTTGCAATGTTCTTCAGGTCTCAGGCAGGATTGCAACAGCTACGGAAAATTCTACGGAAAAAGGGGTCAAAGAGCATGTTCTCCAGCATGTACCATTGCAACAGGCTTCTTGCCATCAAGTAACTTTTCTTCTGCGCGTTTTACAATCTGCTGTGTTGCCATTTCGCGTATCTCAGGATCTCTCTCTTGAATCAGTGGACGCGACGCGCCTTCAGAAAGGATTGGACCAATTGGTCTAGATTCATCATTCAGAATTTCACTTTCTGCCAATTCCTTCTTTAGGAGAGGAAGGATCTCATCAAGAAAGGCGTCTATCCGTTCGGGTCAAAGAGCATGTTCTCGGAGAAGTACCTCTTCGACCATCAATTCCCTCACTTTGAGGGACTTGATTTTCTGTGAAAGTTTCCGACTTCCGATCCCCGCCCCAGCTTACTTTCTTCTCCAGCTCATACTCTTGACCCACCATTAGCTTGAACTGGCGAGCTTCGGGCAGGACTGCAACAGGGTCCTTTGCCCCGCTCTGGCCATGCTGTCCCACAGGCTTCATAAGTGTCTAAACCATATTATCTGGATGGCCCGGACTGCCATGTTTCTCCCACAAGTAACCTGGCGTTTTCTTCCGGGCCACATGATCCGCTCGAATCCGGCCGGTAGGAGCCGGTAGGTCAGGTTACAAACTGTATTTTAGACTGTTTGGATGCGGAGCCTATCGAAAAACTAATAAATCGAATTGCATAAGCCCTAAACAGTCTAAAGTGCGATCTGCGCAAGCTTCCTCCAGTCCCTACCGGCCGGAGGTGGCCCTGCACCCAGCCTCGCCTCTGCCTGCCGTCCATCGGGGTTCAATCGAGCTCCGCCCATATCCTGGTTCATCTTGCCCGGAGATCGTTGGTTACAGGGCATTATAGAAAATAATTTCCTTGCCTTTATGGAAATGCTCGAGCTCTTACCGCCAGAACCGCCACCAGCTCTTAGCCCTGGCCTCTTCCTGGCTTGGTGGTAGAGCTGGCGTGATCTTCTCTAATGCCTGGTGTACTGTGGCTTCCAAGAATGAAATATGCTGATCCTTGAGCTTAAGGGCCATCTCATATTTTGCTATTTCCTGCCTGGCCTGATTAACGTCTGCATAACTCTGATTAACTTTTTCATCGGCCTGCATAACTTCTTTAGCTTTCGATTCTATGAGCTTATCCTTCTCTGTAAGCTGATTCTCAAATTTCGATATCTTTCGCTTTAGCTGCATAACTTCAATTTGGCTTTTATTCAGCTCAAGTTCACTGTTATGCAGGGTTATGCTGGCCTGATTACTACCTGAGATTTGTGATTCAATGGCGGCGGCCACATACTCGGATCGCGATATTCCGCTTTTATTCGCCTCTTCATCTACTTTATGCAGGGTTGAATCAGGTAGCGAGACGGTCACGCGCGGCATGGGTTATGATGTAGTTATGCACAATTATGAAGGTTTGCATAATGGCTGATTACTTATGCTTGCCCACGGTCATCACGAAGCGAGCAACATCCTCTACGGTGATATCGGATATTTTCAGCGCCGTTAGGAGCTTTTTATCATCTAATAAGCGTCTAATCAGCCTTTTCATGGTCTCGGCGTCGTATGCTTTGTCGTGATGATCCAAATTTATAAATATCACGTAATCTTTGAAAATCAGATAGACAACAACGAAATGCTCCGAAATGTGGAGACCCCTAAGTCCTCTAAGTTCATGGCTTTTGGGCTCGCCTATCTCTGGATTTTGGCGAATCTCTTTCAGTTTGTTTATCACTTGTTTCTTAAAAGTCGCGTTTTTGTTGGTTAATTTAGAAAATTTTTTGTCAAAATAGCCTGTAGTAACGGACTTGAAGGCCATAATAGGTCTGAAATAGAATCTAAAGGCTCATTAGATGGGCCTCAAGCTCATCATCGTCCTTGAAGACAGTGTAGCGGCCCTCGGCAAAATCCTTTAAGCCCTCTATTATACCCTCAACGAAGTCGTCTCTCTTTTCGTCCACTACTTCACTCTGGGGTATCACCGTCGTCACCTCCGCGAGATCTGAGCACACCATCAATAACGCCCTCTTTAGCCAACCTGTAAATAGATTCTATAACCAGATTCTATAAACCCATTGTATTTATAACTTATTAAATCTTTTTGCTTAGTTCAAGATTTTTTAGTGAGTTATGCAAAGTTACACGCACTTGAATATACAACCTTCCAGGCCGGTATAAGAGGCCAGCATAATTTTATAAATACTAATTCGACCTCACACCCCCCCCACCTTTGCGCTCCAGATTCTACAGCGTATTTTTAATTTGGCCGATGCTGGTTAATCGGTATCGGGCAATTGTCGAAAAATCATTCCATAGAGTAATGGAATGGGTAGTTTGCCAGAAGCGATTTTAGGCCAATTGAGACAGGGATGAAAAAGAGGGGGAGTATCTTGCAGGTTACACGCACAAGGACCATATCAGCTTCTGTTTAAGATCAGAGATCGCTTGGGAAACCCAGTTACGAGAGATTGGGTATCTGAGGGGATGAATATGTCCCTCAGACCCAGGCCCCTATGTCCATCGATACATTCTCGTCCCTGAAAATTATCTTCGTAGCTCTTGAAAACTCTCCAATACCAGTGAAGGTGATGGGAAATCTCAGTGTTTCGTTGGGGGACAGCTTTATTTCACGAGCATCTTTATCTGCTCCATAAATCCAATCATTGTTATCTTCAAAATAAAAATCCTTTGTTGAAAAGGTTAGGGTTGTGTTTCCAGTGTTTGTTAATTTTATGTCGAACACCCACTGATATTGCCCATCATAATACTTAGGCGAAATTCTTTGGCCGCTGTAGAACTTCATTATAACACCGTCTGAAGAGATCTCCGGCACGCCATTCCAATCTATGGAAAATGGATCGGATTTAGTTGCCTGATTTGGCGTAATTTTAAGCCGCTTTATAATCGCGTCTTTTGGAACAGTAAACGCCAAGGTATCTCTAACTAAATTACCATATATGTGGCCATAGCCTCCAAAGTTCGCTCCACTGCTAGACGTTTCGTGAATCCGGTCCTCTGAATCCACTAGCTCCACAAAATAATTATTGCCCGGGTACGCCGGGGTCGCGATATCGGTAACACACATGTCTATATAGAACTGCGTATTACTCTCATCACTTTCTGATGTTACTCCAAATACCAAAGCATTTACAATACCGTTTCCGCCACTAAGCGGAAACGCACTCACACATGACGCCAGCAGGACCAGTACCATGCACAATAAAGCTATTCTCAATCTCAATATAATCCCTCAATAAGTTCAATTCATCTCACTTACGAAAAGCCTTTTGGATAGAAATGAGGGCAGTTCTGGCCCCCACTCCTAAGCCCTTCTAGCGCGGCGATAGGGCAGTGGTCCTCCTTCCGAAGACCTTTGCCTTTTTTAAATTTCTCTAACATCATTACACCTCACAAACAGTAGAAATTAAATGACCCTAAATCACGGTAATGCAATAGCTATAGATGATGACTTAATTTGTATATTTATACATTCAGCGTGCATTAAAAATTAAAATCGATTCCAGGTGGCCTCGCCTCGGAGGATTACGGGAGCGCAAGTCGATGTGTAATCCGTGGGATCAATCAGACAGGCCAACCCGAGCGCGGTTACCATATCGTCGCGAGTGCCAGGTCGAATCGCACCGTATGTTTCCTTGCCTTCATCATCAATGTCGATATCATAGTCTAGCATTTCCAATGCCAGTTGTTTTGATTCAGGATCATCCGGGAGGTGAATTCTGCCACTTTCTGATAGAACCTGAAGGCGACTCGCAAAGAGCGCTTTGCCCACATTATAACCTTCTGGGATTCTCCCCAGGCTCCCCCCATGCTGAAACCGGCAGGAGACCACAGAAAAATGTGCTTCCAGATGCGGTTTTATCATATCGATCAGAGGGTCACCGACTCCGGTAAGGTCAACTCGGATATCTGGATGGGTATATTGTTGTGGTTTATTGATTTCGTGCTTGAATCTATCAAGAGCCGCCTCAGCCCAGCTTATTAATTGTTTGCCTTGATCAGGGTAAGGCATATCCAAAGGCAGCCGCTTGATAAACGGCACGTTGAAATGTATGTTGCCATCTTCTCTCTGTTCGGCTACCGCAGCCGCGAAAGCCGAAGGATCATGCCTTTTGCCTATATCGATTCCTATAGTAAGTCCTTTTTGGGTCATAAAATCCACCGTTCCGTTTTTTCGTTAAACATTCTGTCTATATCCTCTCTTCTAAATACTTGTGTTTGTGAATCCAAAAACCTGCACTCATATTCCTGGTCATACCAGTAGCTACCAAGAACACGCCTCTCCTCTTCCAAGAACTCGGGCTTGATCCTCGGGCACTTCGAGGCCGGGACCTCCCATCTCTGCCATGCCTCTGAGGAGTGCCACCCCTCATAAAACCAACCACGGCATCCCCAGGGTGTCGAAAGCGCTATCAATCGGCCATTTGAAACGGCAAGCATGGGCCTGACTGAGTAGTAAAGATCATCCTTCACCCGGGCCGCCTCGTCCACAATAAGCAAATTAACGCCGGCATAGCCGCGCACGGTCTGCTCCTGACCAGGGAGGCTTACTATCCGGCTGCCATTCTCCAGCTCCAACTTCAAGGCGCTCTCTGACTTTGAGGGAATGGCCGGATCAATCCCATAGAACCGGCTGACGTTGTGGAAGAGTTCGCTGCTCTGGCGCAAGGTAGGACTCAGGCATAGAATCAAGCTGCCTTCATTATAAAGGGCCGTATGCAAAGCCAAAATCGAGGTTGTGGTTGACTTACCGCTCTGCCTGGAGCAGTTCAGAAGGATCCTCTTGGACGTGCTCCGCAGGACTTCGGCCTGCCAGCCGTCCGGCTCCAGGTTAAGTGCTCTCTTGCACCACGCAGCCGGATCAAGGGCTGCCTTCAGATCATGGGAGAGCATCTACTACCGCCCGCCGTGCATCAGGATAGGGCTCCAGGGCCGAAATGATCAGAGTTCGCAGCTGGACCCATTCAGGATTTATGAGGATGTTGATCTGTGGCTGAGATGCAAGCCTGCCTTCCAGCTCGGCCCACAGCTTGATCTGCTCTCTAATTTCCTTCAGGTAGGCCACAGGTGCACCATAGACGCGAGTATCCGCCGCCCGCTCTGCCTTATCGAGTAACGAAAGGGTCTTTTCCCGGGCCTCTTTGAGCTGATCTAGCAGGCTGTCAGCATTGGCAATGTCCTTGATGTCTGTTGCCTTAAGAAGTGCTTCCGGAAGATGCCCTTTTACATGCCTTTCAACACTTGGTTTTGTGCATCCTACCTTATCGGCGTATTGCTGCAGGGAGATCTCCTTTCTCAGGTATGCCTTATCAAGCTCCAAATGGTCGGGATATTGGCCACATTTGCACCTTGAATCACATCCGTACCCCTGTAACGCTTCGTTACGGATCTCTGCCATTTAGCTCTCCTGCGCCTCGGAACTGGAGCCATCGTACTTCATGCTGGATCGCAACTGAGCCTCTCCGATTGGTATCAGGTAGCGGCAATTGACGAGCTGGCGAGTATTCCGCCAGTTCGACGCATCCACGCTCTCGCCCGGCTTCAGCGACTTGCCCGCTGCTTGAAAGGGCTTGAGAACAATGTGGGTTCTCCGCTTGCCAGCCTCCTGCTCAGTAACATTTTCCTCTGATTTCGTGGCATTTTCAGCCAGCCTGAATTTGCGGCCCAGGCCTCTCGAAGGAGTCATACCAGCGCCGCCTCCGTATCCGGGTCTGTGCCATCATATTTGTGTTTATCATAGCTCTCCTGATGCTTCTTTCTCGCCTTCTGATAGGCAAGATAGGCTTCTGCCTGTGGATTCACCCGGCCAGGCCTGCCACCTCCACCTGAGTTCATTGACATTCTTGAACCTCTGAATTGAAATTGGGTAACAACATATCGATTTCTTTGATCTCATCGGCTGCCAGGGCGATACTCTCCAAAAGATAGGATCGGAGCTCCTGCAGAGCCTCGGGTTCGGTCAAGCTTCCGCCTCCGATTTCACAAAGAAGAGATAGCCCCCGTGCTCTTCGGGCCGAAAACCGTTTTCTAGAAGTTCAACAATGGCTTCATCGAAGCATAGCTTATTGAGTCGCGCCAGCTCAGCAGCCTGGCAAGCCGCTAAGAACCGCCGCTTCTCTCCAGGAGTGGGTTTGGTCAGCTTAAGTACATCCGATTTGTAGAAGCAACCCCTACAGGCCAGTTTGCCTTTTCCATCGGGGCGAAGGTCTATCAGGAGATAGGCATCCCGGCAAAACTCGCAGCTCGCCCACTCCGAGGTAGAAAATAATTTTATCTTACCTTCAGGCAGAGGTTCAAGAGTGGGCGGCTTCTCTTCAACGTATTGCCGGTGGGAATGGCAGTAATCTCCTTCCTTTGCTACTCTCTGGCATCTCTGGCCATCCGGCCTGAAGGCGGCACACTGGAGGAAGTCGGAGGTCAAGCTTCGGCCCTCCCTGGTGCTCCGGCCCTCTTCTGCCTGTAGCCCACACCACCGCCAGAGCGCTCATATCGTTCATAACCCAGATGATCGAGCCCTTTCATAACTAGGCATACCGGCAGACCAACATTATCATGTGCGGAGAGTTCTATGGGATCTATCCACCCACCGAGTCCGTATTTCATGATAATTGCATAATTTCTGAGATTATGCAGGTAGCAGAAATGAGGTGGCACCACCGGCTCAGGTGGCTCCCAGGGCAAGAAGAACTCGACAACTTGAGCGATGCCACGATGCGTCCACGTCCGGGCTTTCTCATAATCGACCAGGATCTCATCGCCTTCCTGCAGGTGGACACCAACGAACTTGAATGAATTATCTGGGTCTGCAATCTGGGTGTCGTAGTCGGTGGCCATGCGAACCAGGACGGCCAGACCGCTATTCTCTGCGGGGGCGGGCATGTCGTGGAGAGGATGAGGCCCTATTACGGGGGTCTCCGCTTCTGGCTTTCTCACATCCTCCACAATAATTCCAATTGTCGCAATAATCCCATTGTGCGCAATAATCTCATCAATTCCCGTGTTAGTCGTTGAATTAGAGCGATTATTGATATGATTGGGATTATTGGGATTATTTAGATTATTAGGATCATTCTCTTTTTCCGCCTTCCCAACATCGATTTCTTCCGACTTCCTCAAGCTGCCATTTTTATTTAAAAAGATCCATTTTTGCGGCTTGCCTTTACCCTTGATATCCAGGAGAGTAATTTCTTCGCTCTCTACTAAAGCGCACAAAGCCGCTTCAACATCCTTGATGGTAGCATGGAGAGCCTTCAAAAGAGCAGGTCTCTTTATTTTTCCACCACTTCGATTCAGGGTTCCGAGGATCTTATTCTGTATGTTTGTCGTTTCCTCTCGGGCAACTTCTTCGGCCACCAGCTTTCCAACTGGTAAAAAGTATTCGTCTACCTGTCTGCACGCTTCTTTGATGTGTTCCAGGCTCACCTGCACACTTTCTACGTAGTCAGCCCTACCCGCCGTAAAAATCATCGAAAGCTTCAGGGTATAGAAGGCCAGTCTGCCCCACAGCGCGAGATCTATTGCATCTTCTGAGCCCTCCATTTCCTTCTCCCTGGTCTTTTGCCATGCCTGATAATAGTCCCAGGCATCGACGGTCAATTTAATGTTAAGCGGCGCTGAGCGTTCATAAAACATGGCCTTGATTCTTGATAACCTGCCCAGCACCTCGCCGTACAGTGCAAAGTCCTCATCCCCGGCAGGCTTGAATGCCATCCAATCCTTTTTATAATTCGGATAGAAGTAGATGAACCTCAACAGCCAGCCACTCGTGAGATCTAGCAGCCCCGTATATTCCCTAAACGACTCGGGTGTGGTCGCTGTGGCAATGTTCATGAAAGGTGTTCTGATCTCAAATTCCCGTCTCTCCTTTCTCTGGCCGGATCGGAGCTTGCGCTTGTAGTTCTGGCAGTCGTAAAGGATGCAGTATAGATCCCTCATTTCCAGCATGTAGTTCTTAGCCATCGCCGCCAGCATAGCGCCGGCTTCGTCCTTGATCAAATAGCCTCGCGGCTTCTCTGAAAGCTCTTCTACCAGGCCCTCCGGGGAATAGGACTGAGGCAGAGCAGTGTAAGGAAAGAGATCATCGGTGAACCGCTGTCCTTTCGATATGGCAGCGCTCTTTCTGGAAACGGTGCTTCTCCCCAGCATAAAGGCCCAAATATTAGGAAAGACCTCTCCCTGCGCTAATTTCAGTACAAGGTTTCGATTAGTCGCTATCGAGATCAGAGAAAGAGCCATCGCATAGTGGTATTCCGGGTATGCGTCACAAGTGGCCTTGCCATATTCAATATAGCGCATGATGGCGTTATCAGGTTCAAGTTTCAATGTAAGCCGTGGGTTCTCTGCGACAGGAAGTGCTTCAAGCTCTTCTTCGCTAATCTCTTCAACGGATCTGGCTTTTTCGGAAGATTCAGCTTTGTTTTTTGCCTTTTTCCCAAAGCGTTTGAAGAAATCCACTATTCCGTAGTCGCCAGGCCATGTGTCGCATTTCTCATCAGGCTCACAATAACCCAGCCCGCCCAGGCCAACGCTTGGATAGCCAGTGCTCTCCCTCTGAATCGTCTTGCAGTTGGGACAACACATCTGCCCGAACCAGCAGTCGAAAATACGATTTTCGACGCCAACGCGATCAGCCAGCGGAGCCCATAACTTGAAAGCCTCGTCTGCCTGCCACCCAGCCTGGTAAAGATGTGCTGCTAATACTGCCAGCGCTCGATGAGGGCCCTTTCCCGGCTCTATTTTTTGCATGATGTTTTTAATGCACGGCGCGAAATCCTCGGATGTAACCGGCTCAAGTGCTCTGGAGATCTCATAATCGCCGCTGCGCTCCTTTCGCTCCTTCAGTTCCGCCTCAGCCTGCTCTGCGAACGGTGCTAGAAGTGCTTTCAGTGCTTCCTTTTCATTGAGATCATATTCTCGATACCACTGGCTGCCTTCAGCCAAGACCACAGAGGATAAGGGAAGTCTTGCCTTATCGAAATCAATCTCGATATGAGCAGGGTTTAGAGGGATAACAGCAACGGGCCGCTTTCTGTGGATACTGAAAATGCACTTGAACTTGCGTTTCTGGTTGTTCAGCTTATCGAATTTGACTTTTCCTTTGTGCTCAGGGTGTGAATCAAAGAATGTTTTCTCGATCTCAGCGATTAAGGCATTGTAGGCCATCGTCAGCGATCTAAAGCCGTGCTCCCTATTGTCTGGGGTCCAGTCCTGACCGGCCGCGAAAAGTGCATGATGGATATGGATATAGACGCCGCCGCCTGAATAGAGACAGTGGACACTTTTCTTTATCCCATGCTCTCGTAGATAGTCAACAAAAAACTGCCCTGCACACTCGACTGCGCTCTTGATCTCCGGGGATGTGGTAATGTCTTCGCCTGCCGGCCCCTTGATAGAATCGATGTCTACTGATAGGGTGAACGCTAGGCAGTTTTGGAGCGTCCCTATTGGATTTTCTGGTTCGCCTTTCTGATCATTCCATTTTTCCGAAAATCCTTTTACAGACGGCTCAAGAAAATCAATGGTCGCATATAGAGTCCTGAATTTATCGACCAGGATATCGTAGTCTTCGGGGGTTGTAAGCCGCACCTCGCCGGGAGCTGCGCCGCGTGTGTACCAGCCATCGTCACCGTTTAGAGCTCTAAATGCGTCCCCGAGACTGCAATATTTGAGGATGGCTGCCTTGACTTCTGGTCGCAAATAGTGCTCGCCAGACGGGTCGGTCGCAGTGGAGGCCATAATCAGCACCGTCCCGCAAACTGCCTTGAAGAGACCCTGCACGGCATCTCTCGTGGGATCGCCTGTAGTGGCTCGCTATCCATCCACCCATCCGCACCTACTCGGAATCTTGCAAGGCCATGATAGCGCCCGCCCTCTTGCCATTGCTGCCAATCGGATTCGCGGTGTTGTGTGCTGAAAATGAATCCTGGTCTTGGACCAAATAAGGCAAGCCATCCGCTCGCGATTGCATAGCTTCCGCCGGAATGGGCACCCGTGCGGGTGCTGGAAGCTTCGGCCCGGTTAGCCACGGCCACGCCTCGGGCAATCTGTAATCAAGATAGCTTTAAGTAGAATCGAAATATATTGCATTGTGTAAAACTCCTAAGTTGGTCGCTGGGAGATCGGTTGCACCGCCGGGCACTGGTAATGCCTGGCCTTCCATTTTCAGCATGTTGCCCCATCCCTGCGAAGCCCTTCGAAGAGATAATCACGTACTACGTCGCTCATATTGCACTCTTTTCGATGGGCAATTTTTTCGATTAGCTCCCTAATTTCGGGCCGAAGCTTGCAGCTTACGGTGTCGCAAAGCCGCTGCTTTCTCATTGTTTCACACCTCGTCCAATAGTTTCATCTTTTTCTAACCTCTACTCCAAAAATATCTTACCAAATAATACTGGCATTTGCAACTTAAATAGTTTGCGGTTGAATTAATAAGTTTTTCATTGCGTCAATTATTAATCTATCATACCGACAAGGTTTTATATTTATCAAACCTACTAAGAAGCATGTTAACTGCTAATCAGCGTGAGATGATCGAGGAAAGGAGAGAGAAAAGTGAAACTCTTAACACCGAACGAAAGAAGTATATCGATTTCACCTTGCGGAATTACGTGAAGAAACAGTTGGATTCAATCGGCGATGTCTTGAAAGCATTGGATGTCCTTCCGGAAAAACAGATTGAGAGTTTGATAACAGCAGATCGCATAATAGGTATCTTGAAACTCTTAAAAAAGATCTCTTTTGATTTGGTTCCGATTGAACCCGACGCACAAGGCAATCCACAAGTCGTATATCGATTTAGACTAATCATAAAGTTAGATAAACCCATAAAAGGCAAAGATTACCTCATACAGACGCTGAAGTACATGTTTCCTGCAACACCCGAAGAGGCGGAGATGATGAAAGAACTGGGGCCATATATGGATACTTTAGGCAATCTCTTCACAACCGAAGAAGATATCCGCGGATATACAATGGAAGAATGGAATAAATATGGCACCATCCGACTTCATGAGATGCTGGCGCGGAGAGGGCAATCGTTCAAATTTGAGTTTGATGAGAATGAGTCGTTTGTTGTGGCGGCCGAAGAATTAAAGAAAGGGTTTAGCGCACTGGGTATAGCGGCTCCCTCTTCCCTCGCAAGTAGCTGGCTGCCTCGGCATCAAGAGGTAGGTCCATAAGGCTCAGGCCAGATCCTAATGAAATATTTTGCAGGAAGCCTGAAGAAAAAGAAGAGCCCCAATAGCCCCGCCCGCTCCTCTTTTCTGCCTTAAAAAAGCAGGGAAGCTCACTTATTACTTTTGGGATCATTTTTTGGCTGAAATGTATTGGCACATCTTAAGCACTTATCCACTTCATTGAAGATGGGCTCATATTCTGGCACATGAAGATCATTGTACTTGTCTATCTTTAGAAACTCCGTATCATATGTTTCCGGAATTATAGGCTCTTCTAGGTTCAGGTCACCTAACTGCAAATCATCAATGGGCGGCTCCCAATTGCGTTCTATAAGATACCTGGCGTAGCTGGAACAAACGTTCCAGAGATTTTTATTGTTCTTGGCTGCACACCGTGGGCAAACCAATCCCCCGCTAACCAAAGATACAACTGGCCCGTTCTTGAATTTCTTTTTTTTATCGCTTTTGCAGAGCGCACAGGCAGCGTCCGCAGGCTCTTCCAGCCACCGGATGACCAACTCGTCTTTGGTTGCCATAAGTTCGCCTCAAATTCACTTAGCCGTATTAACCTGAAAACCTTTCGGAAGATGGTCCTTACATCCTTCTCAAGAGCCTTGATCTCCTCGTTTTCGAGTTTTTGGGCGACTTCAGGTGCTACCTTTTCGATAGCCTGTTGGGCTTTGTAGAGATCCGCGGAACGTTCGACCGTCCGCGAGCTGATGTTGTGCTCTTCTGCCAACTTCTCAGCGGTTTCCGTTGGCTCATTAACTCCGACACTTTGGCGGAGTTTCGTATCACTTTTTGTCTTATCCTTAACACTGGGTCTGCCTTCAACCATCTTCTCCAGCTCATACTCTTGACCCACCATCAGCTTGAACTGGCGAGCACTCAAGTTGTCTGCTAACTTCTCAGCGGTTTCTGTGGGAGAATTCATTCCCTCACTTTGAGGGAGTTTAGTATCACATCCTTCTTCATCTGTGATACTGGGTCTGCCCTGGATCTTTTTCTCCAGGTCATTCATGGTCCTGGCCGCCTTATACATGCCGCTTGATGCCTTCTTTGTCATATCCTCTCCACTGCCCTATGCTGAGCATGGAATTTCAATCTGGTTGTGAGCGAAAGTTTGCGATTGCCGCAAGTTGTTAAGGTATTCCCCGAGGCTCAGGCTCAAGCCACTGCCGCCCGCCACAAGATCGACGTTCTCCAGTTTGCCGATACTATAATCAAGCTTCTCCCGGCCGCTATCGAGGATTTTATAGTATTCGCAGACGACCGCGTTGAAGCTGATCCTATCTCCACGCCTTGGATTGAGCGTTACTACTTCAGGCGTAACTGGAGTCCACATGTGCTGTGATACCACTATCACGGTTCCCGTGTGCAGAGCCACATCCTTAAGCAGTATGGTGGGCTGCGCACCTCTGGACAGCTCATAACGTAGCCCGAACCTTTCCACAGTTGCCGCGAAGCGATACTGTCCACCCAGGAAGAGCATGAGCTGGCGTCTCATTGTAATTGCTCCTTTATTTCGACCAGCACATCCTGCCCAATCGCTTCCCGAGATGCTGCCGCCAGA
>Ga0315289_10007491_pt1 | contig 15882 bp, 18 predicted proteins | sample YL17G11_40_MG_FD_203452 | JGI IMG/M metagenome (GOLD analysis project Ga0315289, IMG submission 203452) | Sediment microbial communities from Yellowstone Lake, YNP, Wyoming, USA - YL17G11_40 | ecosystem: Environmental > Aquatic > Freshwater > Lake > Sediment | place: USA: Wyoming | collected... | reverse complement strand
GCGGCGCGGGGGGGGGGGGGGGCCGGCGCGCGCGGGGGGCGGCGCGCGGGGCGGGGGGGGGGGGGCGGGCGGGGGGCGGGCCCGGGGCGCGCGGGGGGGGGCCCGGCGCGGGGGGGGGGCGGCGGCCCCCCCCCTCGGCGCCCGCCCGCGCGTCCTTCCTTCCTCTTCCTCCCTCCCCTCCCTCCCTCACCAGGGTCGGCTCCACCACCCACTCCCGAAACAGGTAGACCCCCGCGCCCAGCTTGAGGACGTGGGCGGCCTGCGCGGCGGCCGCGCGCGCGCCGGCGCCGCGCATCGGCCCGAGCGCGGGGCGAGCGGGCGCGCGGGGTGGCGTCCGCGACGCGCTGGCGGCGGGTGGGCCGATTGAGAGACGGGAAGAGTGTGCCGACACGCCCCTCACGCGCTCCCCCCACTCGCGCCTCCTCCCTTGGCGCCCACCGCGCGCGCCCCGCCGCCCGGCGGCGCGAGCATGACCGACGGCGGCGGCAGGCCGCCGCCCTGAATCCGCTTGCCCACGCCGCCGGCGTTGAGGGGGCCGACGTCGGCGAACGACGCGGCCTCCGCCGCCGCCTTCTCCAGCCGCTTGTACGCGTCCGCCCTTCCGACTCCGCGCGGCACGGGCACGGTCAGCTTGACGCGCCACCCCTTGGCGACGAGGGCCGCGGCGCGCGCAAGGCGGGTGGCGGCGTCGTGGTCGGTCGCGGCAGCGCCGACGCGGATCTCTTTAAAGTCGGCGGCCCGCCGCGCGGCCAGCGCCGCGCCCCGGGAGGCGGCGGCGCGCGCTCGGGCGGCGGTGACGGCGGACGCGGCGGACGCGACGCGGAAGACAGGGGGGTCGGCCGCTGAGAGAAAGACGAGGGGTGTGAAGGCGGCGGCTCCCGCCACGCACGCAGCACGCCCACCACCCACCCGCCCACACCTGCATTCACGGGCAGCAGGTCGAGCCCCGCGGCCGCCGCCTCGGCGTCGGCCACGCCGCGCGGCACGACCGCGTGGCTCCCGTCGGGCCGCACGAGGCGGACGAGGGCCGCGGGGTCGGCGCCGGGCGGCGCAGGGGCGACGCGAGGGGGCGGGGCGGGGCCGCCGTCGCGCGGCGGGCCGCGGCGCGACCACGCTGCGAAGAGCGCGCGCGCGGCGCGCGCCGCGGCGCCGGCCGGCCGGCCGCTACCGCTTGCTGCGGCGAGCATCGATGCGCGCCTGCCGCCGGGCGTCGTACTAGGGAGTGGGGAGGGTGGGGTGGGGTGAGGCGCGGCGTGTGCGCGGCGTCCCCCTCCTCCTTTCTCCTTCCTCTCGTCACCTCTTTCGTCTTGCACTCTTTGTACGCGTCAAACGCGGCCTCGCACTTGGCCTTGTCGTAGCCGTTGTCGTCCAGGCCTGGGAGAGAGGAGAAGGGGAGGTGGCGGGGTCGGCTCGGCGCGCGTGACCAAACAGCCGCCACCCTCCCACGCCCCTTTCCTCTCTCCCCCCCCACACGCACACTTGAGGGACGCTTTGTACGCGCCCGCGCACCCGTCGTCGGCCAGGCGCGCGCTCGCCGCCTGCATCCGCCGGCGGGCGAGCGGCGCGGGGAGCGCGCGTCGGTCGGCGCGCGCTCGCAGATGTGCGACGGATCGCCGGCGTGCGCTGGTCTAAGGGCAGCCGGGAGCCTCGACGTCTGAAGTGCAATGGCCAGCGCCGGCACCGCCGCCGACACTCCCTGCCCCCGCGGGGGCGCTTTGCGGACCCACCCACGCTCCCACCCGCCCATGCGCGTCGCCCGGGCCGCCATGGCGGCCGTGCGGGCGGCGTCGACGCGCGCGGCGCCGGCGCCAACGTCGCCCGCGCCCGCCGACTCGCGCGCGCGCCTGCGCCACTCGGGCTTTGCCGCCGCCGCCGCAGGCGGTGTCGCGTTTGGAGCCGCGGTTGCCGCGGGCGGGCGGTCGGGCAGGGCGCCACCGCCACAGGCGCCAGCGGCGTCGAGCACCCCCGCTCGGCCCGTCGCCGCGTCGGCCGCCGAGGCGCCCGCGCTGCCCGCCAGGCTGCTCATGACCCTCGCGGGCGCGGTCAACGGGGCAAGAGCGCCGCCGGACGCGCTGCTGGCCACCGACCGGCTGCGGTGCGTGCGCGGCGACGCGCGCGGCGGCGCGCGCGGCGGCGCGCGCCGCCAAGTCGTCCTCGTCGCGTGCGGCTCCTTCAACCCGCCCACCGTGGCCCACTTGCGCATGCTGGACGTGGCGGAAGCGGCGCTGCGGGAGGTGAGTGGGTGGAGGGGCGGTGGAGGGTGTGTGGGGCGGCGGAAGCGTTGGCCGCGCCCACACCCGCGCCTCGATTCCCAGCGTGGCTTTGAGGTGCTCGGCGCCTACCTGTCTCCCGTGTCCGACGGCTACGCCAAGCCCGGCCTGGCGCCCGCGCGCGACCGACTCGCGCTCTGCGCCGCGGCTGCCGCCGACGCGGCGGCCGCCGGCGCGCCCGTCGCGGTCGACGCGTGGGAGGCGGGGTCGCCCACCCCGGTGCGCACGCTGGATGTGCTGCGGTCGGTCGAGGCGCGCCTGGCAGAGGCGTTGGGGGAGGGGGGCAAGCGGCGCGGCAACGACCCCTCCCCGCCCTCCGCCCCGCGCGCCGTGCTCGTGTGCGGGGAGGACATGCTGGCCAGCATGGCGGCGCCGGGCGTGTGGGCGGAAGGGCACCCGCGGGAGATCGGGGCGCGGCACGGCGTCGTCGCCGTCGCGCGCGCGCCGCCCGCCGCAGGCGCCCACCCGCCCGCGGATGCGTTGCTGGCCCCGGGAGGGCCCCTAGCCGCTCTCTCTCCGGGCGTGACTGTCGTGGCCGACCCCGCGGGCCTCGACTCCGTCTCCTCCTCGCTCGCGCGCGGCGAGCTCGCCGCCGGTCGCTCCGTGCGCTGGCTGCTGCCGCCGTCCGTCGAGGCCGCCGTGCGACGCCGGAAACTGTATGGGGCGGTGGCGACGGCGTGAGGAGGACGGGGTGGGCGGTGGCTGTTTTTTTTTACCCGCGCCTGAAACGACCGAGTGTGCGTGCACCCCCCACGCCCCGAAACCAAGCCATTGAGCCATGGACCCACCGCCCCGCGTCACGCCGCCGCCGCGGCGGCGGGCAGGAGCGACCCCGGCCCCCCTTGTCCCCCGCGCCACGCGGCCCACCGCCGCATCTGGTTCAGTTGCACGCACTCGTTGGACGCGTGGCACGCCAGCAGGATGAGGTTGCGCGGTTTGATCTCCCAGGCGAAGCGCATGAAGAGCAGGGAGTAGACGCACATGGCTGGAGGCGGCGAGGGGGCGGGGCAACGGGGGGTCGTTTTTTCTTCTCGTGCCGCTCTCTCTTTCGCGTTCCGCGCCCCCGTCCACCCGCCAGCGTTCCGCGCCCCCGTCCACCCGCCACCACCCCCGCACCGGACGTCATGTTGGGCGAAATGAGCTCGGGCGGCTTCTGTGAGTCGGCCAGGCCCTGAAGGGAGGAGAGGAGGGGCGCGTCGGCGCCGCTCGCCGCGCCTGGCGGCGCTGCCGAGACCGGCCGCCGATCGGGGCGCGGCCGCGGCGCGCGCGGCGGCGTCGGCCGCCCGCGGCGCGCCGCCCTACGCCCATCGCGCGCGCGCCGCGCCGCGCGGCCCCCGCCCGCCCTCGCCCGCCCCGCCCGCGGCGCGCACCGCCAGCACAAAGCCCCAGTTGGCGACGGGCCCCCAAAAGTGGGTCGTCCGTGGGCCGGTCGGCGACGCGACGAACGCGTTCAGCCGCGCGCCCAGGCCCGTGGCCGCGGCCATGGCGTGGGGCGAGGGAGGGGTGAACGGTTGTGTGCCGGGCGGGCGCGCGGGGCGGCGTTGCGTGCGCGTGTGTGGAGGGAGGCAGGCGGCGCGCGCGGCGACCTCCTCCCACTCGCTTTCCCTTCCTCCCCGCCTCGAATAAACAGGCTTACACCCCTCTGGCCCACGCTCGTGCCTAGACGGGCGTGACCGTGCCCGACCCGCCCTCGAGCAGGCCGGCGCGCGTCGCTTTGCGGCCGCGCACGCCGTGCGCGACCACGAGCCCCACGGCCACCACGACGCCCACGACCGCGGCCGCCGCGATGAGCAGGGCCACGATGACGCCCGGCTTGCGCAGCTGGTCGGACAGGGGGGCGACGACCGGGGCGGGGAGGGGTTTCATGACCGCGCCGTTGGGCATCAGGGTGGCGCCCGCGGGCAGGGCCGCCGCGCCGGCGGGCGCGGTGGCCGCGCCGGCGGGCATGGCGCCGCCCTGGGCGGCGGCCGCGGCGGCCGCGGCGGCGGCCGGGTCGGCCGGCGCGGCGGGCGCGTCGCCCGCGGCCTGCTCCTCGGCCCCCTCCTCCTCGTCCGCCGCCGCCTGCGCCATGGGCGCCGCCGGCAGGTTCAAACCCGCGCGCGCGTCGGCCGCGGCGGCGGTTTCGGCCAGCGCGTTGGCGCGCTCGGCGCGGCGAGACGCGAGCGAGAGCGTCCGCGGCGGCGCCACCACCTCGTTGCCCAGCGGGCCGACGAGGGACGCGGTCGCGGTGCTGGTGGCGAGCGCCAGCAGGGCGAGGGCGGCCAGGGCGGAGAGGCGGCGTGTCATTGTGGGCTGCAGATTGGTTGGGGGGGGGGCATTGGGGCGTGCTGGGCGCCGCTTCAGAGCGTTTTGCCAGCACGACCGTTTTCAACGTGCGCCACATCAATGGCGCCGCGGGCGGCGCCGTCGAAGGCCGCCCGCGGCCGGGGCTGCACGCCCGCCGCCAACCGCCACCCCCATGCCGCGCTCCCAAGCCGCCCCGCCGCCCCGCGAGCGTGCGGCCGGCTCGCACCTGGAGGCAGAAAGCGGCGAGGGGCGCGCGCGCGGCGCGAGGCGACAGAGAGTGACACACGCGGGGAGGCGGCTAGCGACCCGCTTCGCGGGTCGCTAGCTTCCTCACTAGTTTCCTCTCTCTCCCCTCTCCCCCCCTCTCACGCCTCGGCCGCTTTCGGCGCGCCCGCCTTGCGCGCTTTGCCGTCGTCCACCGCCCCCTTTGGCACGGTCACCACCTGCAGCCGCCCCCCGCCACCCGCCGCGCGCGCCGCGGCGGCCGCCTCGTTCTTGGCGTTGATGGTTTGCGTCAGCAGCTTGTTGGAGAGGGCGGCGTCGATGACGGCCGCGCGCTTGGGCGGGCGGAAGACTTTGCCTGAGATAAGGAGAGGGAGGAGGGGTCGGCGGCGCGGCCGGGCCGTGCGGCCCGGCCCTCGCCGCGCGCCCGCCGCGCCGCCACAAACGCGCATTCCGTCCACGCTGCCACTCGTCCTCACCTCTTTTCGTCGCGGGCGCCTTGTGCCGCGCGGCGGCCGACTTGCGCTTGGCCGGCCGGGCCGCGCCTGCCCGGAACAGGGGCTTCTGCGCCATTGGGGGGGGAGGCGCGGGCCCGGGGACGGGCCGCTCTAGGCGCCGGGCGGGAATGTGACGCCGCGCGGCGGCGGCGGGCAATGCTGCCTCTCCCCTCACTCTGGCTGCGGCCATGCCGTACCGCCCTCCCTCCCCCGCCACCCTGGCCGACGTCTACGCGGGCGCACCCAACCGCCCCGCCCTGCTCCTGTGCGGCGGCGGCCCCACGCTCGCGCGCGGTGACCTCGCTGCGGCGGTCGCGACCGCGGTCGCCGGCCTGCGCGCGCTGGGGGTGGCGCCAGGGGATGTGGTGTCCATCGTGGACGTAAACACGGTGAGAGTGGAGAGGAGAGGGGGCGGCGGGCGGGGTGCGCGCCGCATCCGGTGTTGGTGCTGCGCCGGTGCGCCTGGCCCGCGATCCCGCCCCCCCGAGTGACCGCACTCGATGCTGGGCTGGCGCCGCGCCGGGCCGCGGGGCCGCGGGCGGCGCGCCAGGTCGGTGGGCGCCGCCTCCGACGCCCCTGCTCCCTCAACCCTAATCCCACCCCCAACCCTAGGCCGACTTTGTCGTGTCGTTCCTCGCCGTCGCCGCCGCGCGCGCCGTCGCCGCCCCCTTGAACCCCGGCTACACAGCGGACGAATTCGAGTTTTATTTGGGCGACGCGGGGAGCGCGTTGCTCCTCGTGCCGGCGGGCGACGCGGCTGCGCCCGCCGCGCGCGCGGCCGCCGCGGCGCAGGGCGTGCCCGTCGCCGCCCTGTCCCTCACCTGGGCCCAGGCCACCGGCTTCACGACCGCGCTCGCCCCGGTCGCCGGATCGCTGCGCCCGCTGCCGCCGCCGGCCGGGTACGGCGCGCTGGCCGGCCCGCCGGACCCGCCCCGCCCCTCCGACACCGCCCTCTTCCTGCACACCTCCGGCACCACCTCCCGCCCCAAGGGCGTCCCCCTGACCCACGCCAACATCGCGGCGTCGCTGGCCAACATCTGCGCGACGTACGAGTTGACGGGTGAGGGCGGGGGCGGGCGCGCGCGCGCGCCCCGCGCCCACCCCCACAAAACCCCGCACCCCACCCCACCCCCGCAACACCCTCACCCGCCCCGCCCCCACCCCCACCCCCACCCCCACCAGCCGCCGACGTCTCCTACCTCGTCATGCCCCTCTTCCACGTGCACGGCCTCATGGCCGGCCTCCTCGCCCCGCTGGCGGCCGGCGGGGCGGTGGCGCTGCCGGCGGGGGGGCGGTTTGCGGCGGGCGCGTTTTGGGGCGACGCCGCGCGCGCGGCCGCCACGTGGTTCACCGCCGTCCCGACGATGCACCAAATCCTGCTCTCCCGCGGCGCCGCGCCGCGCGCGGACGCCGGCGCGCCTCGGTTCCGGTTTGCGCGGTCATGCTCGTCCGCGCTCGCGCCGGCGACGCTCGAAAAGGTGCGAGATAAAAAGAGAGGGGAAACGCGGGGGATGGGGTCGAAGGCTGCCGCGCGCGCGGCCCGACCGCCCGACGCCCCACCGCCAGGCCGAAGCGCTGTACGGGTGCCCCGTGCTCGAGGCGTACGCGATGACCGAGGCCGCGCACCAGATGACGTCCAACCCGCTCCCCGCGGCCGGCCCCCGCAAGCCCGGCACCGTCGGCCGCCCCCAGGGCGGCGTGTCCCTCACCATCCTGGCGCCGGACGGGCGCGAGGCGCCGCGCGGGGAGGTGGGCGAGGTGTGCATCCGCGGCGCCAACGTGACGGCGGGGTACAAGGACAACCCCGCAGCCAACGCCGAGGCGTACGCCCACGGCTGGTTCCACACGGGGGACCAAGGGTTTGTCGACGGGGAGGGGTACGTCACGCTCACGGGGCGGTTGAAGGAGCTGATCAACCGGGGCGGCGAAAAGATCTCCCCCCTGGAAGTCGACGCCGTCCTCCTCGCCCACCCGGCCGTCGCGGAGGCCGTGTCCTTTGGCGCGCCGGACGACAAGTACGGGGAAGTGGTGGCGGCGGCGGTCGTGCTCGCGGCGGGCGCGGCGCGCGAGGGGGTGGAGGAGAGCGTGCGCGCGCACGCCGCGACCAAGCTGGCCCCGTTCAAGGTGGGTCGAGGCGTGGGCGGGCTGCCGGGGCGGCCCGCGCCCCTGGCGCGCGCCGGCTCGGCCGCCGGCGCGCGCGTCCCCGCTCCCGCACGACCCCACCCCCCACCCCCACCCTCCACAGGTGCCCGCCCGCGTGTTCATCACGGACGTACTGCCCAAGACGGCGACGGGCAAGATCCAGCGCCGCTTCATGGCCGCCCACTTTTGCGGCGGGGGGGGCGGAGGTTCTGGGGGTGGTGGCGCAGGTGCGGCGGCTCCCAAGGCGAAGCTGTGAGGGCCGGCGGCGGCCGCGGCTGTAAGCCTGAGCCGACGCGGGGCCCGCCTCCTCTCCCCAGCCGCCGCCGCCGCGCCCGGCGCCGTCGCCGCGCCGGCGGCCGCCCTGCTGGCCCCGCCGCCCGCCCCCCCCGCCAACGGGTACACCGTCGTCGCGGCCGCCCTCGCCGCGGCCGGCGTGCGCCTCGTCTTCGGGGTCGTCGGCATCCCGGTCACCGAGCTGGCCACGTCGCTCGCCGCGGCGGGCATCCGCTACATCGGCTTCCGCAACGAGCAAGCCGCCGGCTACGCGGCCGCGACAGCAGGATTCCTGACGCGCGTCCCTGCCGGCTTGCTGACCGTCTCCGGGCCCGGTCTCGTCAACGCGCTGGCCGGCGCCGCGCACGCGCGCGCCAACTGCGCCCCCCTCCTCCTCTTGGCCGGCTCCGCCCACGCCGACGAACTGGGGCGCGGGGGCGCGTTCCAGGAGCTGGACCAGGTGGCGGCCGCGGCGCCGTGGTGCAAATTCACGGCGCGGCTGACCACCGCGGCCGACGCGGCGCCGGTCATCGCCGCCGCCGTGAAAGCCGCCGTGCGCGGGCGCCCGGGCGCGGCGTACGTGGACCTGCCGGCGCACGTGCTGATGGGGGCGGTGGATCCGGAGGTGGCGGCGGCGGCGAGGGGTGGTGGGAGGGGCGGGCCGCGCGGCGACGCCGCGGGCGCGCCGCCGCCGCCGGTCGACGCGGGCGACCCGGTCGACGCCGCGGCCCTCGCCGCCGCCGCCGCCCTGCTGCGGTCCGCGCGCCGGCCGCTGCTCGTCATCGGTAAGGGCGCCGCGTACGGCCGCGCCGAGGCGTCGCTCCGCGCGCTCGTCGCGGCGACGCGCGTCCCCTTCCTCCCGACCTCGATGGGCCGCGGCGTCGTCCCCGACGACGATGGAGCCTGCGCGGGCGCGGCGCGGGGCGCGGCGCTGGCTGGGGCTGACGTGGCGGTCGTGTTCGGCGCGCGGCTCAACTGGCAGCTCCACTTTGGCGACCCGCCGAGGTGGGCGCCGACAGTCAAATTCATTCTCGTCGACCCCGAGCCATCGCCCGAGGACGCCGCCCGCGCCGCGGTCGTGCTCGCGTGCGGCGCGGCCGAGGGCGGCGCCGCGCTCGGCGCCGCGCTCGCCGCGCGTGGGCCGCTGCCGACCGCGTGGCTGCCCTGGGGCGATGGCCTCGCCGCGAAAGCGACCGCGGCCAAGGCCAAACTCGAGGCGCGCCTGACGGCGGCCCACGCACACCCGCTGGACTACTGGACCGCGATGAAGTGCGTGCGCGCCGCGGCGACCGCCGTCGCGCGCGCGCAGGGGTCGCCCCCCGTCGTCGTCTCCGAAGGCGCCAACACGATGGACATGGCCCGCCTCACCCTGGGCCCCGTCACGTCGCCCCGCACGCGGGTCGACGCGGGGACGTGGGGCACGATGGGCGTCGGGCCGGGCGCCGCGGTCGCCGCGGCGGTAGTCGGCGGCGGCGCGAGGGTCTTCGCCGTCGAGGGCGACTCCGCGCTCGGCTTCTCGCTCGCCGAGCTGGAGACCATGGTGCGGTACAGACTGCCCATCACGGTGGTCGTCTTCAACAACGGGGGGGTGTACGGCGGCGACCGGAGGGCGCCAGAAGCGATCGCGGCTGCCGCCGCGGGCGCGTCCGCCGCCGGCCTCCCGCCCGACCCCCCCCCCACCGCCTTTGCCCCCGGCGCCCGGCACGACCTGGTCATGGCCGCCTTTGGCGGCGCCGGCTTCCGGGCGGCGACCGAGGGGGAGCTGCGCGCGGCGCTCGCGCGCGCGACGGCGCGCGGCGCCGGGCCGGCCCTCATCGACGTCGTCATCGATCCAGCGGCCGGCGTCGAGTCGGGGTCGGTGCACGCGTTCAACGGGCCGCCGCCCAAGCTGTAGGGGGGAGGGGGGAGAGGCGAGCGGGGCGCACACTGCAAACCATTTTCCGTCTCTGCCACAACCCCTGCCCCCCCGCCGCCCCACCCTCCACCCTTGTCCATGCTCGCCCGCACCCTCGCCGCCGCCGCGCGCGGCGCCCTCCCCCGGCTCGCGCCCTCCGCCGCGCGCACCGGCGCTGGCGCGGCCAGACTGTCGACCCTGCGCGGCCCCGCGCGCCCCGATTTTGCCGCGGGCCTGGCGCTGGGGGTGTCCTCCATGCCGCGCCTGGCGCACGCGGCGCCCGCGGCGGCGACGGCGGGGGGGGAGGCGCCGGCGCGGTGAGGGAGGGGGGATGCGAGGGGTGGGGGGCGTCGCGCGGGCGGCGCGCTGCTCGGCGGCCAGCCGTAACGTCTCTCCATGCCATCCGAGCGGGCGACCGGGCTGCGAGGAGCGCGCACGTGGCCCGGGCCCGACCCCCTCCCCCCTCCTGCCTTAGCGGCCCCAAGCAAGTCCTCCAAGGCGCCGCCCTCTCGGCCGCCCTCGGCTACGCCGCCGCGCTGGGCGTGCAGTGGGTCGGGAAATCGGTCGCGACCCTGATCGTCGCGGCCGGCCTCTTGTTGAAGTGGCTCGAGTCCAAAAAAGTGCTCCGCGTCCCCTGGAAATCCCTGGGCTCCCGCTTTGCCTGGTTTCTGGACCTGGACCGGGACGGCAAGCTGGGCGTGGGGGACGTCAAGGTCGGCATGAAAAAGGCGGGGGCGCTCCTCGGGGTGACGCGCGTCCCGTCCGGGGCCGCGTTTGTCGCGGGGCTCGCCTGGGGGCTGGGCGTGCTCCCGCCCAAATTTTGAGGAGGGAGGGCGGGCGGGAGGGGGGACACACGCCGCCAGGGTGTTGTTTTTTGGGGGCGCGCCGTCCCTGCGCGGGGGTTTGGGGTCGAACACGGGCAAGGCGCCTTGCCGGCGCGCGCTGCGCCGCGCGCGGGCGGGCGGGCGGCGTATGTAGGGCCTCTGGGCGAGGCGACGAGGAGGGAGGTCGGGCCGACGCGTCGACGCACACACCCAGCGGCCTCAACCCCTCTTCTCCCGCCCGCCCCGCCCCACCCCGGCGCGCGGGAGCGGCATGGGGGGCCGCCCCCCGCCGCCCGCCGGCGGGCGGCCGCCCCCGATGCGGCGCCGCCCGCGCGGTGAGCGCACGCTCCTCGTCTTCCTCCAGGCGATGACAGGTGTGAGGGCAGTGTGGTGTGAGGCTACGCGGCCTCGAGAGCGCGCGAGGCGGGCGGCTCGCGCGCCGCGCTTGCCCGCCGCTTCCTTTCCCACTCTCCCCACCCCCTCCCCAAATCTCAGGCCGCCAAGTCGTGGTCGAACTGCGCAACGACGACACCTTGCGCGGCACCCTGGCCGCCGTCGACGCAGACATGGGCCTCCACCTGGAGACCGTCTCCTGGACTCGACTCCAAGGGCCGCCTCTGGCCACGCCGCCCGCCCCGCTGGCCGCCGTGCACGTGCGCGGGAGCCGGGTGCGGTTCGTGCACCTGCCGGGAGGCGTGGACCCGGCCGCCGACGTGGAGACCGCGCGCGCGGTCGCCGCCGCGGCGCGCGCCGCCGAGCGCCGGCGCGGCATCGCGGCCGCGCAGGCGGCGGGGCGCGTGCCCAAAGGCATCGACAGCGGGGAGGGGCGGGAAGAGGTGGGGTGAGGGATGGCGCACTTGCAAGAACCGAGACCGAAAAAAAAACACAACCCCTCACCTCGCCCCGTGCTGCGGGCATCGGGGGGGGCGCGGCCCAAAGTGCGTCGCGCCCGCGCCTCGGCCGCGCAGTATCTCGCCACAGGCGGCGCAGTGGCGCGTGGCGCACGCGCCGCAGCGCGCGTCGTTGCTGTTCCCCGCGCGCGCCACAAGGGAGGCGCACACAGGGCACCTCGCGGCGTGTGGCGCAAACGCGAGCCAGTGTCCGCGGCCCGCGGGCGGCGGCGGCGGCAGGCGCGGCCCCGGCACGCGGTCGTCGGCGAGCGCCGCCGCGCCCTCTGCCGCCACCGCCGCGTTGAATGCCGCCACATCCGCCTCGTCAAACAGGATGCACGCGCCAGACCGATAGTGCCCATAGGGATCGGTCGCGTCGACCGTGCCGCCGCAGGTGAAGCAAAAGGGCCCCCCGCACGCGCGGCACACGACCTTGTTGCAGCCGCCCGTCTTGGAGATCGGGGTGGCGCACCCGGGGCACGGCTTGGCGGTGCGCTCGATGAGCGCGCGCGACGCGGCGTCGTCCTCGCGGCGCCGCAGTTCGGCGGTGTCGGCCGCCGACGCGCACCCTCCCGCCAAGCGCGCGCGCAGCACGGCCAGGCGGCCGGCGTCGGACGCGCAAATGCGGCCGGGGTGGTATCCTGCGAAGCAGAGGGTGCAGAACGAGTGGGAGCACGACACGCACACTGCGTGGTGCGACGCGGAGGACGAGGCGCCGCCGTCGCCGTCGTCGCCGGGCGCGGGGCCGCCGCAATGGGGGCAGCGCACGAGGCCGGGGAGGGTGGCGAGCAGCCGCTCCCGGTCGAGGTCGGCCCAGGAAGAGAGTTCGGCGTCTGTCAGCAAGCCGCGCAACCGGGCGGGCGCGAGGGGTCCGGCGCACGACGGGCACGCGAGGCGGCGCGGCGCGCGGTCGGCGAGGGCCGACCGCGCGAGCGCCGCGGCGCACGCGCGGCACGCGGCGTGCGCGCACGCGGCGCCGGCGCGCACGCACGCTGTACCGGGGACGTCCTCCAGGCAGACGGGGCAGGCGTGCACGGCCGACGCAAAGGCGGCGTCGTCGGCCTGAGCGTCGGCGGCGCGGAGCGCGAGCGCGAGCGCGACGGCCGCGTCTGCGCCGTCGGCAGAGCCGTCGTCGTCGCCGGCAACCAGGTCCAAATCCAGGACGCCGCCCGGTGCGGCCGCCTCGAGTGCGGCGTCGCGCGCCGCTGTCAGAGCGTCGAAGAGGGCGGGGCCGCCCGCGGCGGCGGCGACCGCGTCTTCGGCGGCCGCGACCACCGCCGCCACAGCCTCGGGCGCCAGCCAATCGGCCGAAAAAGCAAGCTCCAGCCCCGCGCCAGAGGATGGATACCCTGCGGGCAGCGCGGCGCGCGCGCGGAGCGGGGGGAGCGACGCGACCGCGCCGGCGCGCGCGCCGCGCGCGCGCAGCTCCACCGGGGCGCCCAGCTCAACCTCTAGCGCGACGCGCACCTCCAGAGGGGTCTCGGGCGGTGGCTCCGCCCGCAGAGCGTCGCCGCCTGCGCCGAGCAGGGCGGACGCGGCCACAGCGGCTTCTCCGCCGCGCGCCGCGACGCGCTCTTCGCCGAAGATCGAGGCGAGGGCCACCACCTCGTCTACCTGCGCCTCCCAATCGGCCGCGGTCGGTGCGTGCATTGGACTGCGTGTCACGCGTGCTTGGGGCGGTCGGGGTCGCTGGAAGGAGAAGGGGCCACCGCGCGTCGGCCGCCGCGCCCCCGACACCCATTTTTTCACCCCCCACCCTCGCACACCACCCCCTGCTCTATACCTGATGACCGCCGCCGCGATGAAGACGTACGCGCAGTAGCCTAGCACGCCGAGAGTCAGCCCGCCGCCGATCAGGGCCACGGTGGTGTCTGCCGCGGCGCGTGGGGGGAAGAAGGAGGCAAGGCGCGGGCTGGACGCGAGGAAGGGCTAAGGAGGGAGGAGGGGGAGGGCTCGACGCGCGTCCCGACTCGCCGACCAATCGCGTCCCGCCTCGACCCTCGTCTCTCACCAGGCTCGCGAGCCAGGCCAGGTAGTACACGGCCGCCGCGGTGCCCAGCAGCAGCAGGGGCCGGCTCTGCGGCATCGCGTCGGCGGGGAGTGAGAGCAGGAGAGCGGCGCCGCGCTCCCCACAAGTCCACGGCCCTCGCCTCCCGGCGGGCGAGCGCCGGCACCCCCCGCGCGACCGCCGGCGCGCGGCGGCCCGTCCAATGGACGAGCTCGCCGCCGCGCTCGCTGCGCGCAAGGCCGAGCGCGCGGCGGCCGGCAACAAGTACGCGTCTCGGGCCCAGCTGGACGCGGCGGCGGCGGCCAAGCGGGCGCGGGAGGAGGAGGAGGAACAGGAAAAGGAGAAGGAGGCGGCCGCGCCCCTCGCGCCGCCGCCGCCCTCCAAGCGGGCCAAGCCGGGCGAGGCGTCGACGAGCGCGCCGGCGACGACGGCCGAGGTGGGCGGCGGAGCGGGCGGCGGGCGCGGCAGGCGCGGGCGCCCGACCCTCGCCCCGACACCCCCCCCCCCCCCTTCTTGTCCGCAGCCCGCCCCCCCCTCTCTCCCCCCTCTGGAAGTCAAGCGCCGCCTGCGCCTGCTCGGCGAACCCGCCACCCTGTTCGGCGAGGCCGACGCCGACCGCGCCGCCCGGCTCGCCGCCGCGGCCGCCGCGTTCACGCCGGACGGCGCCGACGAGCGCGCGGGCGGGCAGCAAGCGAACCTGCTCCTCGCCCTGGAGCGGGAGGACCGGGCGAGGCGGGCGCGGGACGCGGCCATGGCGGCGGCGGGCGGCGGCCGGGGCGGCGAGGCCGACGGCGCCGCGGCGACCGCCGCGGCGACCGCCGCGGCGTTCGCCGCCGCCGCCGCGGCCCTCGCCGCGCGCCGCGCGGCCGACGGCACCGCCGCCCCCGAGGACCGCGTCGCCGTCACCGTGCGCCGCTGGCTGGCCGACGCGGGGGCGGAACTGGCCGCGCGGCCTCCCGACGCCGCGGCGTCGCGCGCGGGCGCCGCGGCGAGCCTCCAGCTCGCGCAGACGGGCGAGTACCTCAAACCCCTGCTCCGCCGCCTGAAACGGCGCGCGCTGGACGCGGAGATGGTGGCGGGGCTGTGCATGCTGGTGGACGCGGCGGAAGGGAGGAACTACCTCCAGGCGGCGGGTGAGGACAGAGGGGACGAGAGACAGAGTGGGTCGAGAGCCCGGCGCCGGCGCGAAGCCCCGCACCCCAAACACCCACCCCCTCCCCTCTTTTCATCAGACATCTACACCCGGCTCGCCATCGGCAACGCGCCGTGGCCGATCGGTGTCACGTCCGTCGGCATCCACGAGCGCAAGGCGCGGGAGAAGATTTCGGTCGCGGGCGCGCACGTCATGAACGATGAAGCCACGCGCAAGTATCTGCAGGCGCGCAGGGGGTGTGGGGCGGGGGGAGGGCGGCAGCGCGTCTTTGGAGGCCGCCGCGGCGAACGACGCCGACGCCGCGCCCCCCTCACCCGCTTCTCAGGCCCTGAAACGCCTCCTCACCTTCCTGCAACGGTCCCGCCCCGCCGACCCGTCGCGCTGCGTGGAATTCGACGGCGCCCGCGGCCGCGCGGGCGGCGGGTCGGACAAAGCCGCCCTCCTCGCCCTGACCGCGGCTGGCGAGCCGGACGGGGGACCGGCGCAGCCGTTGCCGCCGCCACCCACGCTGGCGGGCGACGGCGGCGTGCCCCCCACGTGGGGCGCGGTGCTGCGGTCGTCGGCGGTGTACCGCGAGAAGAAAGCGGCCGAGGCCGCGGCGTCCGGGCGTGCGCCGCCCAGCGGCTCATGAGGGGCGCCGGCGTGTGCCTGCGCGGGGCGCGGGGCGCGGCGGGCCCTGCAAAACACTGCTTTCGGCGTCGGTTCTCGTCTCTCGTTGCTCACTCTCGCGCCCCACCGCCATGGGCCGCGGCGACGACGCCCCCTCCTTCCGCGACGAGTTCCCACGCGACGTCGCCGCGTTCGCGGCCCGCCTGCGGCGGCGCCAGGTCGACGGCTCGCTCGCGTGCGCGCGCGGCGCGGCGGAAATGCTGCGCACCCTCGTCACGCGCGGCGGCCACGTCACGGGTCGCGCCATGCTGGACGACGTGCGCAAGTGGGGGGTCGTCATGCAGGCGGCCAAGCCCCTGGGTGAGGGATGAGTGGTGGGGGGGGCGGGGATCGGCGGCGGCGGGGCGGCTGGCGGCCGCCACGCTGGCGCCGATGAGTTGGTCTGGATCCCTGCCGAACGCGGATGGGTGGGCGGCGGGTCGTGAGGGCGCGCCATCGACCGCGCCAACCCCCTTCCCACCCTCTTCCTTCCCTCCCTCGTCCCTTTCAGAACTCTCCATCGGCAACACGGTCCGCCGCGTGCTGCACATGATCCGGGAGGAGTGCGTCGACTGCGACGGGTGCGGCGGCGACGGCGGCGGCGGCGGCGACGACGGCGGCGGCGGCGGCCGCGGCGCGGGGGGGCTGCTCTCCCGCGCGCTGCGCCCGGCGGCGCGGTCGGTGTCGCTGCACAACTTGCTGGACTCGTCCGCGGCGGCGGACGCGGACGCGCCGGCGGCGCCGATGAGCCCGACGGTGGGGGAGAGGGAGAGGG
>Ga0315289_10007487_pt1 | contig 15886 bp, 13 predicted proteins | sample YL17G11_40_MG_FD_203452 | JGI IMG/M metagenome (GOLD analysis project Ga0315289, IMG submission 203452) | Sediment microbial communities from Yellowstone Lake, YNP, Wyoming, USA - YL17G11_40 | ecosystem: Environmental > Aquatic > Freshwater > Lake > Sediment | place: USA: Wyoming | collected... | reverse complement strand
CAGAACAACATTATCACTGGCAATTCTGCTGAGACTGGCGGCGGCGGCGGGTTGGGACTTTGCTACGGCCCGATTCGCAACAACATTATCATTGGGAACTCGTGTCAATGGTGGGGGGGGGGGATAGGCTTCTGCAACGGCATTATTGAGAACAACCTGATTGCCGGAAACGTGGCCCCCTGCGGGGGCGGCATCAGCTTTTCCAACGCGATCTTTCGCAACAACGTGGTCGTGGGGAACATTGCTGGCAGCCATGGGCCGGTGGCTCACATCGGCACATCCTCTTACAATCCCCCGCTGGGGGGGTCAGTGAGCAATTGCATCGTCTGGGGAAACACCTCGCCCACCGGGCCTCAGGTTTACGACTCGGTCACTCCAACCTATTCCTGCATCCAGGATTGGACCGGAGCGGGTGAAGGGAACGTCGCTCTGAATCCGGGATTCGTTGACCCGGACGGACCCGACGACGACCCAAACACGTTCGAGGACAATGACTGCCGGCTTCTGGCAAACTCGCCCTGCATCGACGCGGGAATAAACGAGGACTGGATGAACGGGGCGCTCGACCTCGACGGCAATCCGCGCATCTTAGCTGGTATATCGTCGCTCACCGTGGACATGGGTGCGTATGAAGTCAGGTTTTCCATCTCGGGCATCAGAATAGTCCCCGCGACAGGTCGGCCCGAGCTTAGCTGGGAGAGCAGGCGGATGGTGTGGTACGGTGTATGGTCGTGCACGGATCTCGCTGGCGGGCTGTGGAATGCGGAGGCGGAGGTGGGATCTAAGGGGGACGTGATGATTTGGACTGACCCCGACACGGCCTCCGTGCTGAAGTTCTACAGAGTTGAAATAAAATGAGCCTGCAACGGAGAGCTCGCCCCCGGTCTCCGGTGCGCAGTGGACCGACAGGTTTATCGCCTGGCGGAACCCGAATGACAAGCCCCGGAAAGGACGGGCCGTGACTTGCAAGAGGTGCGGAAAGGCGATGGTCGAGCAGAGGAGAAGCTTCCACAAGATGCGGAAGTGGGTGTGCAAGAACTGTGGGAATGTTGTCATGCAAAAGCGCCTGCCGAAATGATGGCGGCGGGGGCTAATCCTCGAACGCGCCTCACCGTTTTTGGAAAGCCGCCTCGGTCGCGAGGCGATGGACTTTGAAGGCGATTGGGGGAAGGGCGGATGGAGGGAAGAATTTAGCGTCGGAGGCGTCGTCGCCGCACTTGAGTTCGCCGCCGAGGATTTTTCCAGAATAAACGACGAGGAGGCAGACGTATCGGGGGTCGTCGAAGACGGAATAAACCGCGAGCAATCCGGTCAATTCAACGTCGAGGTCGGTCTCCTCCTTGACCTCTCGGACGGCGCATTGTTGGACGGACTCGTCAATCTCAATAAAGCCCGCCGGCAAAGACCATAGCCCCTTCCTCGGTTCAATCGCACGCTGCACGAGCAATATCTTTCCGTCCTGAACAATCGCGACCGCAGCGGCCGGGACGGGATTGAAATACTGGACGAACCCGCAGGCAGAGCAGGAAAGCCTGCGCGTGTGGTCAATCACATTCTCTACGAGCTTTGCCCCGCACCGAGAGCAGAACTTATAGTCCACGTTTACCTGCCGCTTTGATGATCGCTAAGACGCGCATTCCTGTGAATTCGGCCGCGTGTTCTGGATGAATCCTCCCGGTCGAGAAGCCCGGCTAAAGTCCCGCCGATGGCGGGATGGCTAAAAGGCTCTGCCGGCTGAAGCCCGGCAGGCGCTGCCGGCTCCCGGCCGCGCAGCGCCTATTTTCAGGCCAGTCGCTCATGAGCTTCGCTCACCCGGAGACGATGAAAATGGGGCCCCTTTGGGGCTCGTTTTCAGGCCAGGCCCGTCGGATTCCGTTTTCTCTCGCCAAGGCGCAAAGACGCGGAGTGTTTACAGGGCGTCCTTGTTTGCACCTTTGCGGCTTTGCGACCCCCCGCCTTGGGCGGGGCGGGGCTGCCGGCCGCTCGCCGCGCAGCACTTGTTTTCAGGGCAGGGTCCTGTTCATCCTGTCCAGCAGCATCCTGCGCCCCGGCGCGATACGCCAGCCCCCCTGCGGCCAGGTGTAGTTATACGAGCGCCAGGATGTCCTCCAGGGACACGCCTTTGACCCTTAATGTCTTAATGCGGCTGGTCTCTCCGCAGACAATCTTTATTGACGATTTCGGTACATCGAGCTTTTTGGAAAGAAGGGCGATGACCGCTGCGTTGGCTTTCCCCTTCTCGGCGGGGGCAGTAACTCCGACTTTCAACATTCCGGCGAAGTCGCCGAGGATTTTGTTTCCGCGTGCCTTTGGCTGAACCCTGACTAAGAATAACAACCCGCTTTCAGTTTCCTGTATGTCTATCATGTCTCTCCGAAACCCGGAACTGGTTGAAAAGCCAGACGAATCCGCCTTTGGCGGTAGCCCCTCAACTTCGAGGGTAACTCACCGCAGTCCCTCATGAACTTCGTTCACCCGGAGACCATGAAAATCCGGTCTCGGTAACCCTGATTTTTGAGCCAGTCGGATTCTATTTTCTCTCGCCAAGACGCGAAGGACGCGAAGAGTTCACAGGGCGTCCTTTCTTTGCATCTTTGCACCTTTGCGGCTTTGCGAGAGCCCGCTGGCTCGCCGCGTACCGGCCATTTTCAGGGCAGAGAACGCAGAGGCGCCTGTGAAAGACTCTCTCACACGTTGAAAATCGCGGAGCCGATTCGGACCATTGTTGCGCCTTCCTGGATGGCGACTTCGTAGTCCTGGGTCATTCCCATCGAAAGGTCGGTCAACTGGCAAAGCCCGGTTTCGTTGAGCTGGTCCTTAAGCTCCCGCAGCGCGCGAAAGACCGGCCGAACCGTTTCCGGATTATCGGCTAAAGGCGCCATGGTCATCAAGCCTTTTAGTCTCAGGTGCGGCAACTCAACCACCCGCCGGATAACTTCCTCCGCTGCGTCCGGCTTCAGGCCGAACTTGGATTCTTCGGCAGAAACGTTGACCTCCAGGAGAACATCCATCTCTTTTCTGGCAGCGGAGCACCTCCTCTCCAGTTCCTCGGCGAGGTGGACGCTGTCAACAGAATGAATGCACTGGAAAATCTCGACGGCGTCTTTCGCTTTATTGGTCTGGAGATGCCCGACCATGTGCCAGACTAAATCATCGGGAAGAAGGCGATATTTCGACTTTGCTTCCTGGACCCGATTCTCGCCGAAGGCCTTCAATCCGGCCTCGGCCGCCTGGCGGATTTCCCCGGGAGTCCGCGTCTTCGTTACAGCGACGAGGATTACGTCTTCCGGCGAGCGTCCGACGGAAGAAGCCGCCTCGGCGATTCGCTTCCTGACCTCCTCTATGTTGCCGGCAATCGTCCTGGCCATCTTTCCTGACGCCGCTGCTCCTCGCGACTGAGAACGATTCCAACCAAGGAGAGAACTCACCGCAGAGGGCGCAGAGTGAACACGAAGGCTTTTCCTCTCTGCGATCTCTGCGTTCTCTGCGGTTGAATCCTCATCTGCCCAGAATGCGACTGGATTGTATCATTTCAGGGCGATGGCGGAAATCATTCTTCCGGCGTGTTCTCTCTCGGCACGGTAGGAGTAGAAATGGTCGGAATTGCACTTCGTGCAGACGCGGCAATTGGCGACGGACGAAACGCCCAACTCCTTCAACCTCCGCTCATTCGCTTCCCACAGGTCAACCTCGTAACAGCACGGCCCGATTGACGGGCCAATCATCGCTACACAGTCGGCGGGGTCGCTCCCGAAATCTGTGCGCATTTTGCCGAGTCCGACTCCGACGATGTCGGCTAACGTCCCTGCTCGCCCGCAGTGGAGAAGCCCGACGACCGACCTCTTCGGGTTGTAAAGAAAAATCGGAAGGCAATCCGCAGTGACAGCGATCAAACCCGTCTGCGGGAGATTCGTTAGAAAGCCGTCTGTCGAGGGGACGATGAGAGGCTCGGAAGGCGGCGATGCCTTGCGTTGACCTTGCGAGAGGGATAAGACGGTCGTGCTATGAACCTGTCTCCCGGCGACGAGGTTTTGAAACGGAATGCCCATAATCTCCCCCACGACCGGCCCGGCGAGCGGCAAGAGCTTCTGTCCCGTCGTCGGTGCGGGCCATAGTTCGTTCCGCAAAGTCGTCAGAGCAGAGACGCCGGGGAACGAGTCTAAGGCAGGGTATGTGACGTACCGAATTGCACCGTTGGTGTGAAGAAGCAGCCGTCCCTCGTCTATCGCGTCGGAAAATCGCAAGGACCTCATATTTCCCTCAGCGATTCCTCCGCCGCCTGGAGGGTTCGCTCGATGTCCCGGTCGGTGTGAGCCGTCGAGAGAAAGGTCGCCTCATAGGGCGAAGGGGCGAGGTAGATGCCTCTCTTGAGCATTGCGTGAAAGTACTTTCCGTATTTGTCGGCATCGGTTCGGAGAACTACCTGAAAATCCCTGACCGGCTCCTCCGAGAAGAAAAGGGACATCATAGAGCCGACCTGCGTGATATAAGAAGCTATCGAAAGCCGCTCCGTAATGTCTCGCAATCCATCTGCGAGCTTCCTCGTGAGGCGATCCAGTTCGTGATACGGATTTTCTTCAGAAAGAACCCTCAGCGTTTCAATTCCCGCCGCGACGGCGACGGGGTTTCCGGAAAGAGTCCCCGCCTGATAGACGCCGCCGTCGGGAGCGAGGGAGTCCATGATTTCCGTTTTCCCGCCGACGGCGCCTATGGGCATGCCGCCGCCGATGATTTTGCCGAGGGTCGTCAGGTCGGGCATGATTCCGTAAAGCTCCTGCGCCCCGCCGTATCCGAGACGAAAGCCCGTTATCACCTCGTCGAAAATCAGGATGACGCGATAGCGCGTGCACAAATCCCGGAGCGCCCGGAGAAATCCTTCTTCCGGCGGCACAACACTCATATTGGCCGCCACGGGCTCGACTATGACGCAAGCGAGTTTCTCGTGGTTTTCCTCGATTGCGCGGGTAAAGGCAGACACGTCATTGTAAGGAAGGCTTATCGTATGGCGTGCAAAATCGGTAGGTACTCCGAGGCTATCGGGAATTCCGAGGGTGGCAACCCCCGAGCCGGCTTTCACAAGAAGGCTATCCGAATGCCCATGATAGCACCCATCGAACTTGACGACGTCGTCCTTCCCCGTGAAGCCCCTGGCGAGCCGAATTGCTGTCATCGTGGCTTCAGTGCCCGAACTGACCAGCCGAACTTTCTCAATGGAGGGAACGCCCTCCACAATCATCTCGGCAAAAACCGCTTCCGCTTCGGTCGGTGCGCCGAAAGACGTTCCCTTCCCGGATGCCTGCTTGATAGCCGAAATGACTCGAGGATGAGCATGTCCGAGAATAAGAGGTCCCCACGACAAAACGTAGTCAATATACTCATTTCCTTCGCAATCGAATAGCCGGGAACCGCTAGCGTGGTCAATGAAGATAGGCGTCCCCCCAACTTTTCGGAAGGCTCTGACCGGGCTATTGACCCCCCCGGGGATGAACTTGGTGGACTTTCTCCAGAGGTAGCTATGCCGTCCGTTCAAGCTTTTCTACCTTGCCCTCCTGGATGAGTTTCAGGAGCACCTCCACGACGTCCTGGTCGAACTGCGTGCCGGAATTCTGAACCATCTCCTCGCAGATTCGCTCGTAGGTCAGCGGCTGCCGATAGGCGCGGAGAGAAGTCATTGCATCGAAGGCATCCGTTACGGAGACGAGGCGAACCACGAAAGGAAGATTTCTCCCGTCAACTCCATCGGGCCATCCCTTTCCGTCAATTCTCTCGTGATGGTGGCGGATGATCGGGCGCGTGTGAGAAAGGAATCGGATGGGGCTGATAATCTCGTCGCCAATGATAGGGTGCTTTCGCACCAACTGCATCTCCTCGTCGGTCAGTTTTCCCTTCTTATTCAGGATTGTCTCACTGACGCCGACCTTCCCGATGTCGTGGAGAGTCGCGCCGTCGCGGATGGTTCTGAGGTCTCCTTCGGACAGATTCATGGCCCTTGCAATCATGAGGCTGTACTGCGTAACTCTCTGCGTATGCCCTCTCGTATATGGATGCTTGGCTTCCAAAACAAGGTTGAGGGACAAAAGGGTGTTCAGATACCCCCTCTCGAGGTCCTTCATCAACCGCGAATTGTGCAAGGCTACGGAGGCCTGGTTAGCGATAATTGACAAAACCTGGATGTCGCTTCGGGCGAAACCTTCCTCCGCAGCCCTTTTGGAAATCAGAATCAGCCCCAGCATTGTATCCTGAATCCGAAGAGGGAAAAGAACCATTTCCTTCTCAAACGGAAACATCTCCGGGAAAATCGAAGGCTTGTATTCGAGGACGTCCACCTCGCCGGCCAACAGGTGCTCCCTCCCCATGTACAGAAGAAGCGGCTTGCGGTTCTGCGTGATGAAGTCAACGGCCGGATAGCCCGCATAGTTGGGCCGCAGCGGTCGCGACACCTCCCCTCCTAAAATGGCTCGGACGTCAAGCACCCGTCTCGAATCGTCGAAGACGCAAAGTGCCGCACGCGTTGACCTGGTCTGGGAAAGAGCCGACATCAGGATGATTTGATGGAGGGATTCGTTATTGACTGCGGAGGCAATCGCCTCGCTGACGTTGAACAGGGAGATAGTCTCTTTCAGGCGGATGTTTTCTCTTTTGAACCGCACCTTCTCCATTGCATTCCCGATGGAAAGAAGGATTTCCTCGTTCCGGAACGGTTTGAATACGTAGTCCGCCGCTCCTGCGAGGATAGCTTCCCTGGCGGAATCCAGCGACGCATACCCGGTCATCATGATGATGACAAGGTCCGGGTAAAGCAACCTGACCTGCTTGAGAAGGTCAATTCCGCTCTGCCCCGGCATCTTGATGTCCACGAGCGTCAGGTCAACCACGTTCGAGCGAAGGAAGTCGAGGGCCGCATCCCCATCGCCGACCGACACCGCCCTGTACCCCTCCTCCTTGAGAAGGTCCTCAAGGAATCCTCTCACCGAAGCAGAGTCATCAACAATGAGAATCTTCTCGCGCCTGACTGTCTTTGCATCCTGGTCATTGGAGTTTTTCACATTTCACCTTGCCGTTTTTGTTATTGGCGGCGACATTCTTTCAACGACGGCCCGGCTCACACGGCGTCCTTCGTTGACTACTTCGATGACGAACTGTAAACGCAGACTCTGTTCTTCCCCTTGCTCTTGGCCTCGTAGAGAGCCTGGTCGGCGCGGCTGATTAACTCCTCCGGGCTTTTCGCGTCGGAGGGGCAGGTCGCCACGCCAGTGCTGATTGTCATTTTCTTGCCGGGGAGCGTTTCCTCACCCTTGAATGAATTCTGGAGAACCAGGCGCCTCAGCCTTTCCGCCACTACCAGCCCCTGGTCCTTATCCGTGTGAGTGAGAATAAGGGCGAACTCGTCCCCGCCATACCTTGCCGCGATGTCTGCCTTCCGGACGAACCCCTTCAGGATTTCGCCGATTTTGATAAGAGCCCTGTTCCCCTCCATGTGCCCCTGGCTGTCGTTGTAGGCCTTGAGGTCGTCCACGTCTATCATCAGCAACGTCACCGCAAAGGCGTACCTCACGGCCTTCTCCACTTCTGTGCCCAGGTATTGCCGGAAAAACGTGTAATTGTTGAGCTTTGTCAGCCCGTCCTGAGTCGCCAGCTTCTTGTAGAGGTCCTTCTCCCTCGACTCCCTCAGCAGCCTCCTATGCTCGAGGGCCCTGTTGATTGAGACCTCAAGAGTCCCCGGAATGAACGGCATCGTCAGGTAGTCGTACGCTCCTTCTCTTATGGACACTATGGCGGTCTCTACGGACGCTATTGGCGTAACGACGATGACCGCAGTGTTCGGCGCAACCGTCTTGACCTCCCTGACCACGTCAATGCCGCTTATCCCGTCTAGAAATAGGTCGGTGACGACGAGGTCGTAGCGGCCTCTGCGGATTTCCATGAGAGCCGTTCTCCAGTCGGAAAGGGCGCTCACGGTGAACCCCAGCCCGCTGGCCAGTTCGGAAAGAGTCTGGCGCCTGTTGGCGTCAGCGTCAACAATCAATATCTTCTCTGGTCGCTGATGGCCGTTCGTCTCCATCGCTCCGGCTTATCCCTTTTCACGAGACTTGAAGTACGGAGGGCTACTCTTTTTGAATTCCCGGATACTGAACAATAGCCGATACTCTTTAATCTCTATTCTGCGAGAGATGTCAGCGGCAATCCGCTCGCATTCGTCTCTCGTTCGGCCGTGAATCATCGCGTAAAGGTTGTATGGCCAGGAGGGGTGGCTTTTCCTCAGATAGCAGTGGCTGACCGCACGATATGAAGCAATTATCTTCGCGGCGTCTTCAGCGCTCTCTTCTTCGATTCGCCACACAGCCATTGCGTTCGCCGCGAAGCCCAGTTCCCTGTGCCTGACGGCAGCGCCAAATCTCCTCAGTATCCCTTCGCGCCGAAACTGCTCAATCGCGCTGAGGAGCTCTCCTTCCGGGATTCCCAAGCTCGTCGCCATTTCCTCGAAAGGAGTCAAGCTGTCCGGAATGTCGCCCGCGACAGCCGCCAGGATTTTTCTGTCAGTCGCCGATAAGGCCATTTTTTCAGCCGAAATTGCCCTGGGGCCGAATACTCAGCCCCTGTTCGTGTAGAATTAGCCTTCTCGCCTCCGAAAGCGCCACTCCAGCGCTCTTGGCCAAGGCACAACTGTGCCTTCTCGCCCACGCCGCAACGAGTCCGCCTCCACGATGCCCCGGAGTATCCTCGCCTGAAGACCTCCGCTCCAGACGAATCAGACAGCCTAACCAGAACGCCGAAAGCATGATGCGTGCCAAAAAAGGGGGATTCCTTGCGCCTTTTCCCCCGACAGTTCCCCGCCGATGCTGTCCTTCGGAGCACCCTCAGATAGCGCCCTTTCGTTCACGGCGGGACGCGGAGGGGAAAATCTCCCAGTCCCACCGGTGCGCAAATTTGCACACCTGCTCTTTACACCCCCCCTCTCAATTGGTTGCACATAGCAGCCCGGCCTGTCGCAGGCCTATTTTTCCTCTGGCACGAAATGGACTTTCAGTTTGAAGACCCGTTTCGCCGGCAGGTCAATGAGCTCGGCCTGTGGTGCTCGTGTCTTTATCTCGTGCAATATTCGTTCCACCTCGTCCGCCGACTCCGCAACGAGAGTGAACCAGAGATTGACTGGCCCTTCCCGCTGGTAGTTGTGTGTAACTTGAGGGTAGGAGCTGACAAAGGCCGCCACCGATTCGACCTCATCTTCCGGGACGCTCATGCTGACGAGGGTGCTGACGTAGCCAAGTTTTCGCAAGTCGAGGTGGCCGCCAATTCTCCGAATTACCCCGGCCGTTTTCATTGCCATTACTCGGCGGAAGGCTTCGTCTTCCGAACAACCGACTTTCTCGCCGATGGCAGCATAAGGCCGATGCGTTGCCGGAAAATCTACCTGAACGAGACTGAGAATCTTTTTATCAAGGTTGTCCATAGCTTGATGAGGCGCCTCCGCGTTCATGCACGTTTGCGTTCAGACTGAGTCCGGTTATGCGTGCTGCGTCTTGTGGACCAAAAGCGGCGGGAGCGAGAAATGAATAAGAGTTTATGCACCGGGACGGCCAGGATATCCCGGAGTTCGGGGCCGCGTGGACTTCCGCGAGATGGCCTTATGGCTCTCAGGGCATGCCCGCGGAGCTATCGCAGACATGGCACATCAAGCCAGAATCCCAAACTCGCCGACCTCCGGCGAAGCCAATCTCTCGAAGTCCTTAAAGCTCATCTTCACGGTGTCGGTGTGCGTGCCGGCGTTGAACACGACTTCTTTGCACGCGGTCAGCCTCGCGTCCAGCCAGAGAGGAAGTCCATACAGATTTCCGAAGGGCGGCATTGCCCCAACTTCGCAATCAGGGAACATGTTGGCAAATTCGTGCTCCTGGGCGACCTCGACCTGTTTCGCCCCGAGGAGCTTCCCCAAGGCCTTCACGTCAACCTTCATCGCCGAAGGCACAGCCGCAAGGACAAGTTTGCCGTCGGCCTTGACTACGACGGTTTTCACGACGTGGCGCCCTCGCTCGTGCTCGACAGCCGCGACCTCCTGGGTTGTATAGACCTCCGGGTGGGCCACATGCTCGTACTTGACCTTCTCCTTTTTCAACATTTCCAGCAAGTTCTTTGCGATAGCCATTTTCCCGTCTCCTCCGCTTCTTGAGGTTTTAACTCAATTATCCAAAAGGACGCTCAATAGCACTCTGATTCATAAATCCTGTAACGTATCACTGCACAGCGTTTCAGTTTTTTCTCGCCAAGGCGCAAAGACGCGGAGACTTTACAGGGTGTGCTTCTTTGCCTCTTGGCGCCTTTGCGAGAGCCCTGCCTGCTCGCCGCACAGCGCTTATTTTCAGGGCAGTCGCTCATGAGCTTCGCTCACCCGGAGACCATGAAAATGCCCCTATGGGGCCCGTTTTTTCTCGCCAAGGCGCCAAGACGCCAGGAATTCACCGGGCTTGCTCCTTTGCGTCCTTCGCGGCTTTGCGAGAGCCCTCCTTCTCGCCGCGTAGTGCTTATTTTCAGGCCAGTTGCTCGGTTCAACGAAATTGTTGAAGCTTCCGCTGCCGCTCTCTCGCCGGAAATTACCCCGGCGGCCATTTCAACTTCCTGCCGCCGAGGAAGTGCATGTGAAGGTGGCTGACCGCTTGCCCCGCGTCCGGCCCGGAGTTCACCACCAACCTAAAGCCGCACTGATAGACCGAATAGTCCTTTGCCAGTTGCTGGCTGACAATTAACATGTGCCCAAGAAGCTCTCGGTCGCCTTCCTCAGCCGCGGTTACTCCAGCGATGTGCTTCTTTGGAATCATCAGGATGTGGACCGGCGCCTGCGGATGAATGTCCTTGAACGCCAGGACCTTCTCGTCCTCATAGACAATCTTGCTCTCCATCCGTTTCTGGGCAATCTCGCAGAAAATGCATTTCTCCATGTGCCCCTTCCTCTCTTTTCGACTCGCGTGTCAACTCCGGCGACCCAACCGCTCGGCCCGGGTGTAGGCACACAACGATGTCCGCATCGGTGAAGTCGAAGAACCTTTCTCGCAAAGCCGCGAAGGACGCAAAGGCGCAACACCAATGGATTCCTGGCGCCTCGGCACCTTAGCGTCTTGGCGAGAAAAAACATCCATCGGTCCTACTTTGAAAGCGCCCTTACAATCTCTTTCCCGAATGCCACCGAGGCTGGGGGGCCGCTCGCCGTGATGATTTTTCCGTCAACCTGGACATCTTTTCCGGTGTATTTCGCTCCTTTCGCTTCGAGCTTGCTGGCCTCGCTCTTCCAGACCGTAGCCTTCTTTCCGTCGAGGACCCCGGCGTTTGCCAGAGTCACTGGAGCGATACATATAGCACAAACGAGTTTTCCCTTTCGGGCAGCGTCTTTTGCAAGCGAATGAGCGGTCGCGTCCTCCCAGTATTCCGCCGCTCCTGCGCCGCCGACAAAAACCACTGCATCGAAGTCATCCGCCTTGACATCCTTCAGGAGGACATCGGGCTTGACCGTCTTTCCCCGCGTCCCCTTCGCCGGCTCCAGACTCGAGGAAGCCGCCACAACCTTCCCGCCGGCCTTTTCAATCAGCGACTTCGGCTCGGAGTATTCCTCATCCCGGAAGCCCTGGCTGGCGATGACCATGACTACTTTCTTCCCGGCGATTTTCCCCTCGCCAGAGGGTTCTTCCCCCTCCTCCTTCTTGCAACCTCCGAGCACTACTGCCACGCAAACCACCGCCAGCAAAGCCAGCACAGACCACAAGGGTCCAGCACACGCGATTCTCTTCGCCATCTAAAAACACCTCCTTCAGAAACGAAATTCCTTTTTCGTTCGTCTGTTGTCGGTTTTGTTCAATTTGGCTTGAGAATGACCGTCCGGTCAGGGGTGAATTTCGCTCATTTCGCCAACCGCCGGAGATTCCAGTCGTCCGTCGAGTACTTCTCCTTGCAGAGTTGCTCCGCCATGTCCAGTTCGGATTTTCTCAGGGGCGCCCGCTCGAGGTTCACTCCGAGCGCCCGGGCAAAACCTTCGCTCAATGCATCCACAATCTCGTCTCTTTGTGGCTTTCCGCCGAGAATCTCCTCAAGGCATACCGCAGTCGCCGCCATCGGATTCTGCGCGGCCGGCCGTCCTTGTAGCGCGCCAGCCTCGGCTCGCGCCCGAGCACCGCTCCTGACCGGCGGAAGAAACGCACACATACTAACAAAATCTGAGGAAAACAGCATCGAGCCTTGATGCAGAATCCACCCCTTTTTTCGCCGCTGAGCGCTTCCGGCAAGCTTTCTTCCATCGTGGAGAATGTCGTAAACGGTGGGATTACTGAAGCAGACGTTCGCTGTTTCCTGTTTGCTGTGTGCTTTCCTTTCGTCCCGCCCCAGAAGCGATGTGTCAATCCCGAGTTCCTTCAACCCTTCCGCAATAGCGCCATTAACCAACCGATAGCTTTCGAGGACGGACAGTCTTTTTGGAGTTCGGCTGCCTTGCTCAGGGCAAAAATCCTCCGGAAAGACGGCCGTGTATGTAATGTCGCACTTGTGAAAAACAAGCCCTCCGCCCGTCATCCTGCGAACGAGGGGAACGCCCCTCTCCCGACAAAGCGAAAGGTTCGCCTCCTCCTCCACATCCATCCCATAGCCAATCGAAATCGAGGGCTTCTCCCACTCGTAGAATCTCAAGGTGGGCGCCGACACCCCCTCGATGCAGTGCATTAGCACCGCCTCATCAATAGCCATGTTCGTGAACGCATCTTGTGCTCTTTCGACAATCAACCGCCACGATGAGTTCATTGTCCAGCGTCTCCATTCGGAGGTTGGGCTTAGAGCGGCTGCTTTTGTCCGCCGCGGGATTCGCTATGAGCACCTGCGACCGCCGATACGCAGCCGACAGAGGGCGTTGGATCGGCTTTCCGGCCGTTCGAGGGCTCGCGGCGGGTTGTTGTGGGAATCACTTCCTTCTGGGTTTGAGGACACGGTGGACCGTTCTGCACAGCTCATGGATTTCATACGGCTTCGCCACCACCTCGCAGAAGCCGTAGTCCCTGAAGTTCGCCATGATACGGTCGTTGGAATAACCGCTCGACACAATGGCTTTGACTTCGGGGTCTATCTTGAGGAGTTCGTTAGCCGCGTCCTTGCCGCTCATCCCGCCCGGCACCGTTAAGTCCAGAATCACTGCGTCGAAGCGCCGTCCGGCTTCGAGTGCCCTGCGGTAAAGCTCAACCGCTTCAGCGCCATCAGACGCAAATTCGACCTCGTACCCGTAGCGGCTGAGGATGTCGCCCGCGAGCCGTCGAATGGGCTCCTCATCATCCATGACAAGGACTCTTCCGTGCCCGACTATGACCTTTTCCAGGGGGGCTTTTTTCCAGGGGGGCTCTTTTCCTGAGGAAGGAAGGTAAATGAAGAACGTGGAACCCCTCCCCAGCTCCGATTCCACTGTAATGTACCCCCCGTGATTCGTGATTATCCGGTGGCTGGTGGCGAGACCCAGGCCGCTCCCCTTCTGCTTTGTCGTGAAGAATGGGTCAAATACTCTTGATAAGTGCTCGGGATGTATTCCAATTCCATGGTCCCTGAGGACTATCCTCAAGTATTTCCCTTCGGGCAGTGGCAGAGCGCTTCCCACGCCGAGGACGACGTTTTCAGCGCCAACCTCGACTATGCCGCCCCCGGGCATGGCCTGAACCGCGTTAATTATGAGGTTATTTATCACCTGACTCATTTGTCCTTCGTCCACTTCCGCCGCCCACAGGTCGTCGGGGATGGAGAAGTTGCAGGTGACGTTGGACCCCCTCAGCGCGAACATTGTCGAATCCCGGAGCAACCCTCCCAGCGAGGACAACTTTTTGACCGGAACTCCTCCTGTGGAGAAGGTGAGGAGTTGGTGCGTCAGGTCCTTGGCGCGCAGCGACGCCTTCTCGGCTTCCGTCAGCCTCTCAAAAACCTTGTCTCCCGGGCTCGTATATGCTTTTGCGAGGCTGATGTTACCGAGGATTAAGGTCAGAATGTTGTTGAAATCGTGGGCAATGCCGCCAGCCAGAATGCCAACGGACTCCAGCTTCTGGGCGTTCAGAATAAGTTCCTCCATCCTCAGTCTTTCCGTAATGTCCCGGAATACGAGGACTACACCGACCACATTTCCATGCGCATCCCGGATAGGCGAGCCGCTGTCCGCAACCCTTCTTTCCGTGCCATTTCTCGCTATGAGAACCGTGTGGTCCGCGAGCCCAACGACCCCGCCCGTCGCCAGGACCTTCTCCGCCGGATTTTCGCATCGCTGGCGGGTTCTCGCGTTGATGATGTGAAAGACTTCGCCCAGAGGCTCGCCTTTGGCTTCCTGCTGGCTCCAGCCGGTGAGGTTCTCCGCCACCTTATTCATCAGGACGACCCTGCCCTGCGTATCGGCTGTGCTCACCCCGTCGGCGATGCTGAGAAGCGTGACGTTGAGGCGCTCTTTCTCTGCCGCGAGGGCCTCGTTCGCCTTCAATCGCTCAATGGCCGCTCCCAGCTCCATTGCTGCGTTTTCCAGCATCCTCACCATCGGGAGGGGTACCATGTTCTCGCGAGTGTCGGCGACGTGGATCAGGCCAAGGAGCCGCTCCCCAAGGCGGATGGGGATCAGCGCCACGGACTCGTATCCGAACGCGTTGCAGGCGTTGCGGGTCTGCCCCTTTTCCTGTTCGGAGACCGTGGCCAGGAAACGTGTTGTCCCATTCATGTAGAAAGAGCCGCCTTCCGTGTAGAACGGCAGCTTCGGATCAGTCTCCCCCTTGATGACATTGATACACATGCACCTGTCAGATTTGACCGAGAGCGGGCTTTCTAATTCATAGAATCTCTCGCTGAAGCCCTCGTAGGCCTGGTAGGGGATGTTGCCCTCTTCGTCCAAAAGGCGGAGTCCCACGGCGGCGCACCCGGTGTAATTCCGAATTTCCCCCACAAATTCTTTGAGCAGCGGCAGCATCTCCGTGTGACGATTGGCGATTACGAGGAAACGGTGCGAAAGCCTGAGCGCCTCCTCTGCCCGTTTGCGCTCCGTGATGTCGCGTCCGTAGAGGTTGACGTACCCTGCCTCTCGAATCGGCACAACGTCGAATGACAAGACGCTGCCCGCGTGTTCTTCCTCGACGCGTCTCTTGGACCCGGAGGCAAAAACTTCTTTGATCAACCGACGCCAGCGTTCTGGGACGAGTTGGCCGATGCCACAGTTCCAGTCCGCCAAGAGCGGCTGACCTGCGCCGTTTGCGTAGAGGAGTGTGCCGTCCGCCGCGACCCGAAAGATAGGGTCTGGGTTCTCGGAGGGGAACTTAGCAAGACTCCTGATTTCCTCCTCCGCCTTTTTGCGCTCGGTGATGTCGCGGCAGGTATAGAGCGTCGTGCCTCCTTTCACGGAAACGGCCTTGACGTTGACAAGCAAGGCATGGGGGCTGCCTTGTTTATCGCTAATCTCCAGCTCAACATTAGCCATTTCTCCTGCGGTTTCCAACTCGCCCCGGTCCCACAACCCTTGACCCAGCAGTTTGGCAATGTTGCCAAGCGCAGCGACCTCTTCCAGTGAGTATCCGAAAATGACGTCCACGTTTGGGCAAATGTAGGTGAAGTTCCCATCATGGTCCGTCATGAACACCGCATCTGAGATGTTACTGAGAACGAGTCGGTGCAGCTCCTCTGACTCACGAAGCGCCTCCTCTGCCCGTTTGCGCTCAGTGATGTCGTTGAGTATCTCCACCATCAGCTCGACGCTCCCATCTTCACCAAACAGGGGAAAGGCAGACACCTCGACGATGATCTTGTTGCCACGCCCGTTCGGGTGGGTGTGCTCCAGACGAACCGGCTTGCCAGTAGCGAACACTTCACGAAGCGGACAGGACTCGCCGAGCGAAGAACAGGGTACGTC
>Ga0315289_10007486_pt1 | contig 15886 bp, 24 predicted proteins | sample YL17G11_40_MG_FD_203452 | JGI IMG/M metagenome (GOLD analysis project Ga0315289, IMG submission 203452) | Sediment microbial communities from Yellowstone Lake, YNP, Wyoming, USA - YL17G11_40 | ecosystem: Environmental > Aquatic > Freshwater > Lake > Sediment | place: USA: Wyoming | collected... | reverse complement strand
GTGTTTACAAAGCTCTTTGCCAGCAAAACGATACCACTACCAATTATAATAGACGGCAAAGATACTATACTTCTGAATGTTCTGTTTACAGAATGAACAAAACCGCTGACCTTTTGCCTGACAAGGCTCATAGTCCCGCTTAATCTATCTTCTAACGATAATCTTACTTTAAGTTCTTTTGGCATTGTCAACCATCTTTTTTAAATGTTCCGGCTCAAACTTATTCCAATAAAACTCCCACAGGTCAAAAGCCTGTACGAGCTTTACCGGCTGATATAACCGCCCCCGACCGTCCGGCCATGCAAGGCCATTACTATTCCTGTATGCGAGAAAATAGGGCAGGAGTCCGAAATCTTTGGCAACAACACGGGGGCATTGCTGGACAAATATCTTTCCCCTGCCTTTACAATATTCACACTTTTTATTATTCCCGCCACAGTAAAAACACTCATCAATTATCCATATCCATTTCTTTTTGCTTTTAAGAGGTCTTATACACCCCGTTTTATTCTTAATACTTCTTGTGCATGATTTACAGTTAAAAACCTGCGCAAGCGTTGTATTAAAAAAAACGTGCGCCGCCGCTATGAGTTTTTTGCCTCTCCTCCCTCAAGTTTCAAATGCGACCAGTACCACTCGAAAAGCGCCTGCTTTAACGCTATCGGCAGAAATCCAGCCGGGTTCCCGTCGTCAGGGAATTTAGGGACATCAGGATTATTGCTTTCCCACCCACAAAGCACCTTGTTTATGGTAATGTCAATTTCGCCTATGTGCTTTTTGAATGTCCCGCCCTCCGGTTTCATCAAGGATATAGCCTCTTCCTGAACGAACTTCTCCCATTTTCTTTTTCCCGGCTTACGACTGCCCTTGTATTTGTCCTCTAATATTTTTACCGCCTCTTCATAGTACGGCTTAATATTCAGAGTCTCGTTTGTTTCGACAGAGCTTATCAATTCAATTTCCAACTCTCCTATGGGAGGGTTGAAGAGATAGACAACCCCGTCTATCTCTTTTTTTATCTTCTGGTCTTTTGAAATAGGTATCATATAAATTCCCCCGTGTTTAATGGTTTAAGAACTGCTCGAAGAGCTTGACGAAGAAGAAGACGATGAACTTGACGAAGAAGAATTTCCGCCAAGTATTCTCAATACAAAGTTATTTCTCGTTATCAGCCCTTCAATATCCCATGTCTGAACGCCGTTTTCTTCGGATGGCGTTACTTTAGTAATCTGCGCATATCCGCACTGAATATCAATTTCACTACCCGCCGAATAGTTGAGATTAAGCGCCCCTGTAGTCGGAGGAAAAGCAAGCATGTTTGTTTCTGGGCTGGCCGTTCCCGTTAATTCACGATACACTTTTGACGTGAATTTTATTTTTCTTGTCGTGATATATGCTCGCCCGACACCGGATGCGACAGAAGCCAAAACGGACGGATCAATGCTTTGATTACCGCTTATTTCCAGATTAAGCGCCCGATAATCAGAATCACCGTTTATTGTAACCGTACACGAAGTAAGCGGTGGAACTGCCGTTCTGTTTTTTGCAACTGCCGGCTGTGTCGCATTTATAGGGGCTCCGCCATATCTTCCGACTCCTGTAAATTCACATTTTCCGTAATTGTCGCCGGAAAAATCAAAAGATAATTTCCAGTCGAATTTTACATTTTGTGCTTTGGTAAGAAGACATTGGCTCGCCCGCAAATCCCCGGAATACTCCCATACTGTAGCGGCATATCGAACAGTGTTTGAGGGCCGTAAAATCCAGTATGAATCGTTCTCCGTTAGCGCAAACCCGGCGCATTTAAACGCCCGCGCGATTTGTGGAGTTATTCCGGAATCGGCAGCCCCGAAATTTCGCATCGGTGCCGTAAGTGTAACGTTTGCCCGTCTGCGTCCGATAACAGCCAAGTCTTGATCAAATCCACCGGATACCAGTTCTATTTCGGAAGCCGTTACATCAGGTTCAATTTTGCTATCCGGCCCCACCTCAAAAAGATTCGCTGCCGTCAAGACGTTTTCAGGAGTAGCGTCGTCCGCCTGCTCCTTTAAAAGAAACAATTTGTTTTGCTCAACCATAAAATCCTTTCTACCCTATTAAATAAGGGTTTGCACTGTCAATAAGTGCGGTTATTTCTATAATTACATATACAACAAATTCTATTGTATTGTTCTGTGATACCTGCATTGAATACCCATAACTAACCGGTTTTGTTTTTTGCGCCCTACCCCCTCTGCTCTGATCATTCATAATGTACCTGATAATATCCGCAACTACATTTCTTGTTAAATACGTAACTTCAGTATTTTCAACTTCGCTCTCATCATTTATGGAATGATAATAATTTATCTGATATGTTAATTTGGTATCCGCAATATCTCTTGTATATTGTTCTACTTCTGCTATGGGGCCGCATATTTCCATGTACGGATACCGGTTGTTAATGTTTAATACAAGCCGCTCAAGCTCAACAATAGGCGTACCGCCATACGTTGATAAGGTTTCCAACCTATTCTTTAAATTTTGAGTTATGAGCGATACTATCATTTTAACCTACAAAATAAGGATTGTTTGTTCTGATTAAAGATTGAACCTCAAAAATGACATATACGAGAAATTCAACCGTATCGTTTTCTGTCACCTGTGAAGTATAACCATAATCAGTAATTGTTACTCTCTGTGCAAGCCCCCCCCGGCTCTGGTCGTTCATAATGTGTTTTATAATATCAGCCGTTACAAGCCGTGTGATATAAGTAATCTCTGTATTTTCTGTTTGACTTTCATCATTTATGGCATTGTAATAATTTATCTGGTATGTCAAATTCGTTTCAGCCAGGTCTTTCGTGTGAACTTCAACATCCGCCCAGGGGCCGCACAATTCAACAAAAGGATACCTATCGTTTATATTCAAAATCAATCTTTCAAGTTCAACAGTAGGAACTCCCCCGTATGTGATCAAGGTTTTCAACCGATTCTTTATATTTTGAGTTATTCTTGCCACTATACAGTCTCCTGAAAAGCTGGAAGAGGAGCTGCTGAAAGAGGAAGAGCTGCTTGAACTGTTTGACGAACTCGATGAGGAGCTGCTGCTCGATGAAGAGCTACTGCTTGACGATGATGAACTTTCAGAACTGCTGCTCGACGAAAAACTGCTACTGCTTGAACTACTACTTGATGAAGATGACAAACTGCTTGAAGAAGATGATGAAACGGAGCTTTCGGAAGATGAAGAGCTACTGTTTGACGATGATGAATCACCTTGCCATGCTCCTATATCCATACCAGGCACACCGACAACGCCTTGCCATGCTCCAATATTTAAATATGTTGTAGCCATCCATTATACACCTAACGTAATTGACATTCCAGTATCAAGACACGGGCTTCCTGTATCAAGCTCAAAGTCACTCCCGGGTGTTTTAAATTTCGGATCGCCATTTAATGTTACGTTTGGATAATCTTTAAATACTGTTGTAACATCAACCCCATCCCACATATCATTGCACCGTGCATCATTACCGTGATTATTCCAGAAAAAATTACTATCCGTTTGTGTAGTCCACAAAAAACCATCTGTTGTTGAACCCTCAACAATATTGTTTATAATTGTATATCCATATCCAGTTGTCTCAATTGTTGCTTGGCCACAATTGTAAAATGTATTATTTTCAATTGTTCCCACTACCCTTGCTATACCCTGAAATCCCACTAATATATTATCAAAAATATTAAATTCAATAATACATCCCCCCGAAGTTGGAATATATCCATATCCGTTGGGTATATCGTGAAAATAATTATATTTTACCCTACAGTTTGCGGCGGAAGCTAAACCATAACAATTTGCTGATAAAATTTCGTTATTGTAAAAAATACTACCAGTAGCGATATTAATTGCAGACCTGACAACAACAGCACTCCAATCATTATCAAATTTACAATTTTCAACAACACAATAATTCCCCATGAGTACAGTGTTTGTGATAGATCCTTGAAAATAAATATTTCTTAAAATTGTATAATCTCCAGTTTTAAATTGAAAAGTTACACAATCAAAAAAAGGTCGGTCTGCCGAAAGTCTTGCCCAATCAGAATATAGAATCGCAGCTCCGTTTCTTCCTGCTAATCTCGGAGCTGTTGTTACTCCAATAATTGCAATAGGGGAAGTTGCAGTCCCGTCCCTTGCACTGAAATCATAAGCACTATCTAAAACATAATTACCGGTTTCAATAAATATTATATCACCTGCAACTACCGCACCTTCCTGAAATACCTCAAGCGCGGGTTCGTCAAAAGCATTCGCCCAATTCGTGCCGTTTTTTAATCCATTCCCACCAGGGCAACAATGCCAATAATTTGCTATAGCCATTATTTACCCCCCTTCTGTGGAGGAAGTTTACCAGAATCAATAAGTATTTGCTTTAATCTTGCATCATCTGATTTCAAATTTTCTATTTTTTCCCGTTCAATTCGTTTCGGGTCATGTGTCCATGTAATTGCTTCCTTTAATGGTTGCACCGGAATATCTCCTGGCAAAATACTTAATTTACATTTAATAAAATCAGCTTTATCTCTTGGTTCAATTGGATTACCCTGCTTATCTACAATCCAATATTCCTGATCGTTCATTGTTTTATAATGCTTATTAGTTCCCCTTACAACTGTTGCCCCAGCGGGAATATTAACATTATCTAAATTACAATCAACAAAAACAACACCATTAATATCAGGTGGAAAAACATTGCTGAATGGTTCATCCTGATAAAAACCAGAACCGATTGTTTCAGAATCGTTAAATTCTTTCGCCGGAATATTCAACATAGATTTCCGTTTAAATGACTTGTAAGAATATTTTAGATTAATCATAATTTATCCGCCTTTATGGTGGCCCTGTCAACCGCCGCCTGTCCTCTATTTATAGCAACATTTTCTTGTGCTGCCCATTGAGCATCAAAATCATATCTTCCTGTTAATTGCGCCCCCACGCGCACGCCCTGAACACCAACAAAAAGAAGTCCCCTTTTGAGAAATCTTTTACCACCTTTTGTCTTCTGCGTTTTGTCAAAATAATAAACTTTTCCACCTTCTTTTATTCCTACCAGTCCGCGTTCTTTGGCTATTCTCCGAAACGCCGCCGATTTCAGGCCGGTATGAACATTACCCATGCTCATTTTACCGGAATAGACACGTTTGAGATTCTTATAAACGGGAACTGGCATTTGACTGCCACCGCCGCTTATTGTGCCGCCAGTAGCAAGCATTTCCATAGCCCGTTCTAACTGGTGATGGCCGAGAATGCCCATCGTGAGCTTTAGTTTTTGGATTGTATTAACGTAGGGGACTACACCGCGAAATAATCCGGAGACTTTGGAAGACCATTTCCCTTCTCTTTTAAGTCTTTTTTTGTGGGAGAGTAATTTATTGTATTTGCCCTGTTTTTTTCTGTTTTGTGAGTCTTTGCCGCCGACAAATTTAGCCTTTTCGTCAACGAGCCACTTCCGAAGATGGTAAAAAAATATCCACGGTGCGCGGTTTAACCCCCGCAGTACTTCTTTTTCTCCATGAACCGTACCTTTTAAAATGAAGGCCATTACTTAAGCCCCAGTTTCCAGGCTCCTGAATCATTGTAAAGTATTCCATCTACCGACATGGTTGTATCAAGCGTATCACCAACTTTTCTCTTTAATGCAACCCTGTCCGTTTTTATTTTAATCGAAGAAATGCCATCCGTCGCATCGGTTGATATTTCAATCTCAACATCGTATAAACGCATATTCGTATTGTCAGAGCTTTTTATATTCCTTGCTGTCTGCTTTAATTCCTGACGGTTTACGATTGCCTTTATCGTTTTCGGTATTCCCGAAACATCAGTATAAATGACATCTTCCTCAAACCCACTGTCGAGGAAAATATCTATCATGTCCTCTTGTAAGTCAAAAGCCATTTAGCCTCTTTAATAGTATGAAGGCGGTTTCCCGCCCCCATACTTATTTGTGCTTTGAGCTGCTCGACGAGCTACAAGAAGAACTCGACGAACTCGACGAGCAACTGCTTGACGATCACGTACTGGACGAGCTGGAGCTTGACGAGCTGGAACTTGACGAACTTGAGCTACTTGAACTCGAAGAACTCGAACTCGAAGAGCTTCCAAGGGCGTGAGCGTTCGGGCCAGTGTTAAGGTCAAGAACAACCCAATCATCGGCAAGCGCCGCATCTTCGGCAACAACGCCAAGGGCGAAATCGTCCATAGTTATAGCAGCAGCCGCGTTTGACGCTTCATTTGCCGCTCCTATCCACCATGCCGTCACACCCTGTGCAAGCGCCACGGTGTCATCTTTGGGAACTTTAACACGCCCTGCAATGAGAACCTGCATTATCTCATTGGCAAGACACCACCCCGGATATTGAACATCAGTTGAAGCCCATGCAGAGGCCGCGATTCTGGTTCCCGCATCGGCGGGAATACCAAAAATCTCATGATCGGTTATAGAAAGCGTTGCCCCTGAGTGATTAGTATATGTATACTGCTCCTCAATTGGCCCGCTGTCTCCGATTAACATACATTCTAAAGCCATACATTTTCTCCTGTTTTAAAAATTAAAATTCTGTTAAATACGATTATACAACCGCGCCGGAATTGCAATACAACCCTCTGAAATCAAGAATCTTGAAAACAAAGGGATGTTTGATCGTCCACACCATACCATACGCATCACCCACGGGCAGCGGTGCCGAATTGGTAATAGGTGAAGTCTGGCCGTTGAGCGTATACAAAACCATTGTATCGTACAGGTTTCCATCCGCAGCAAGATACCACGGCCTGTAACGTGGTGTGTTTGCACTGTCAACAAAATCAAGTTCTCCATCGAAAATCGGAGTGAGGTTTCTCGGCTGTCCAGGGCCATGAATGTTTGCAGCTATTGTACCTGCCGCCGCACTATCTTCACCAGCGACATTATATCCGATATTGTTCAGAAGTTTGTATAATTCGAGCTGATACTCAACCGCACTTATGATATAACGCGGACGAATATTCAGCCGGATCGGATTTGAAATCCCAGCGTCCGGTGTCAAGCCGACCTGCCTGCGCATCGCATTAAAACCGACATCAACTGTGGTCTGAGTCGGCACTCCACCTGCCGCAACTGCCGCAAAATTACCATGGCCTGCGGTAAATATTCTGTTTCCATCCTCCAGAAGCACGGGGCCTGCAAAGCGGTTTGTCGTGGGAAGTGCCTGGCCGTTATAAAGCATCGAATAGCAAAGCTGGTTCATTCTGCGCTTCAAAGAGCGCATCTGGCGTTCTGGTATACGGGTAAAAGCACCGAGGTCATCGTTTATCATCGCCTCTTCGGAGAGTATATATTTCACTCCCCATTTTTCCAGCTTAACCTGTTCTCTCGAATCGCTCATGCGTCCATGTTTCGGTGCTTCGCCTTCGTGTATGCGCTGCACATCAGAAAACTCCGTCATCTTGTCAATTTCATGAATTTTGTAATTTTGGAGTTGGTCGCTTCTGCACCAAAGCTGGAAGGTGGTATCCTCAAATTCCCAGCCTCTTGCCATTGCCTTATTTGCGACATTTGAAAGAACGTTCACAAAATCACCAGTTCCCTGGGATATTGCGGAAGCAAAGGAGCGTCTGCGGAAAGCTTCCATAACGGCCTCAAAGAGTTTTATACCGTCATAGTTCCGAGCGCCCGCGTAGCCCTCTGCCTCAAGACAATGAGCCGCAAGTTTCTGGATAGTGAACCCGCGATATTCCGACTGGTTTACCCCGTCGATAATTTTAGCGTCGGCTGGTTTTGCCGCATCAAGAACGCCGCCTTTCATCAGCATGGCATTTTGAATAACTTCCAGAGATTTTTCATAAGCACCGCGCCCGATTATAATAGACGGCGGCACCGATTTGAGATTCTCGGCTGACTTATCAATAATCATCTGGGTTGCTTTTTCGAATGGAACCTTGTCTGTAATTAGTTTTTTTGCGAACTCGGTTTCCAACTTGAGTTTCTCGCATGACGACAATATCGCAGTCACACGATCCGTTTCTTTCTGAACGGCAAGCTCTGCGATTTCTTTGTCGTGGGCTTCGTTCGTGCCTTTCACTGGATTATCAGTGAGTTTGACTTCATCAGGCATAGATAACTCCTCGTTTAAAGGTTTAAAAATCAATCCATTTTCTGGTTTAATGAGATTGCTTATTTTGTGTGTAATTGATAGTTTATATTCTTCGTTTTCGACGTATTTATTTAAAAATGATGTAACTTTTTCAGATGCCCCCGGTTGTTTCAAGAAATCGGTTAAAAATTGTGTAACTTCCGCAGAAGGTTTTACGGAATCACTAAAAAACTCAAATAGAGAATCCCCTGTTGCAGGTTCATCAACAATATCAGAGGCATATAATGTTTTCACGCGAGCAAGCGGTAAAAGTTCATTCCCCTCTTTATCTGTTTTCCGTGTCCCGTCTTCATTGAGAATATAAACCTCTTCCATTTCAATCACAACCGAAGCACCAAAAGCATCCGGATCACTCTCTGCCAAATCAAGAACATATTTACCAAGATTACCTTTCGGAGAATTGAAAGCGGTTTCATCTACATGCAAATCCGCTCGGACGCGATCCCCGTCAATCCGAAAATCTTTGCTTCTGCCAAGAAAAGTGCCAAAAGCCGAATGGCTCATATTGGGATGCCCGAACCGGCTTTTCAATCCTTTTTTGGCGGCATTGCCGAGGTCGTTGACCTGCTCAAGCGTTGTTTCATCAATCATAACCCCATGACCCATAGCCTCTCCGGTAGAAATTACTGAATATCCATGAATCACGTTATTTTTACGGTCAATTTTATCTTTTATTCCCCGACTGACACCTGCGCGAAATTTAACTAATTCTTTATCCGACATTGAACGCCCCTTATTCTAAACTCATAGGGAATTTCTAACCCTTGTGAAATGATTTTTATATTTATTCTTTCATCTTCAATCTTCAATTTCTTCTCTTTTGTTTGCTGGTTGTTTTTGCACTTCTTTTTTATCAGGTTCAACATATAAGCCTTTCGTTTTGAGATATTCTTGCTCTTCGGCCTTCTGGTCGATAGCGTCAATCCAGTCCTGCCCGCGTTCCCCATACCATTCCTGTAATGTGAGCATACTGTTTTTATTCAATTCGATAGCTGCCATTGATTCACCCTGCGGGTCAATGAAGTCGAACCCCGGCCCTTGCCATTGACATTGATTATAACGCCACGGATCTGAAAGGTAGTCCGCAACTGTCTTTCCCGGTATTTTTCCTTCAAGAAACATCCGAAATACAAATTCTTCCCAGTCTCTTTGACACACTTCTTTTGAAAACCACTTCTGAATATGCCTATACGTTTTTCTGTCCTCATTCGTGTTCAACCTGCCAGAAGCCATGTTTGTCTTTACCAAGTCGCGGGTTGTAGTCTGGTATGATATACCAAGCGTCATCGATATCGCATGTAACAAAATGCGCTGTATCGGCTCAAGCACAGACTGTACAGAATCATCGGCCTGCACGACTTCCGGCTTTTCACCAGGTCTGCCGTGAAACACCCTTCCGGCCGTCCATTTCAGGTTTTTATTTTCGTCGAGGTCGTTTCTGGCAAGGCGCACGTATTGAGAATCGGGAAGATACAAGCCGATCATCGCCTGTATGCGTGATGCGATCAACTTGTCTTTAATGAGGTTTTCATTCGCCCAGAGGTATTTTAGCGCGACCACAATCCACGGGATCCCGATATACTGCTCCGCTTGTGTCTGCTTATAATGATGATACATATTGTCAACGCTGATAGCATTGTCAATTCCCTGAATAAAATAGGAAATCGGCCTGCCTTTCCCGGAGAAATTTACACCGAAGATCGTATTTTTTATGTCCGGATCTGAATACGTCGGGGTCAATATATCCCTGCTATCGTCGAGACGTAGAACGTTAAGCACCTGATTTTCAACAGAAAGATAGTTTCCCTTTTCGGATTTTACCTTGTTTGTGATTATGGTTCCCGTGCGGAATATTTCGCCAAAGCGCATCTTTTGTGCTTCAAGATGCGTCTGCCGACCTGTCGCGTCCCATTCGTCATTGTACCGTTTCCATCCCTCGGCAAGCTGGTAATTAATGCCGGTTATCATCTCACCGCTGGCAAATTTTACTCTCGGCTGCGGGCGCAAACCGGTTCCAATTATATTTGAAGTCAGGGCGTTAAGAAGTCCTATCGTATGGCAATTGTTATCCGTTGAAGCAATGGCACGCGCAATGATAGTTCTCCAAGTCGATTTAAAATTCGCAGTCGGGGTATCATAAGATGCACCCCAATCAGCCTCAAGTCTGCCTGTATCACCCGAATTGTAATGTCCGAACATCGTTTTTAAGTATCCGTGCAATTCCTCGTATCTCTCTAATTCATATTGATTTGCAGGCAAACCCTTACCCATTGCTTTAACGTCAAGCCATAAGTTTTTGATTTGCTGTCTGAAAGGTATTCCCATTAATCATCCGTTCCTACAAAAGTTACTTTGTGAGCGCCGCCGTAAAGGTCAGAATATACGTCCGCTTCTATCGTTTCCAGGAGCTTCATGAGTTTTTCGGGATCGGTATATTTCACGCGCCGCCCGTTTATTTCGACTTCAGCAGTTCCTCGTGTGGCTATCGTAATCAGAGCCGTTTTAATGCTTGCAATGTCCGCTGCGGTAAAAATTGCCATAAAAAAAAGCCTGTCGCGGTGTCGGCCCCGACAAGCCTTTGTTCCCCCGTAAATTGTACAATACTGTACAAAATTAATATAAACTAAACAATATTAATTTACACTTAAAATCAGGAAATGACAATATTTATTTTTTTTAGAAGCGTAAGTGATTGATTTTATTAGAAGCGACTTAGGAGGTTTAAAGTAAAACATGAGGGAAGAAATAAAAAAAGGCTATCAGGAATTATCCTGATAGCCTCCAGCCTGCGGTGAATTGCCGTCCCCCGCCCAACCATGACGAGCCATTCCGTGACTATTTTTTATTTATTTTGGCTTTAACCTTTTCCATTGCTTTGAATATTTCGCCCAGCTCTTTCAATCCTTGATACTTGTTTCTGAAATATTCCAGCTCCTCAAGCGCATCCTTAAGCATATTTGAATATAAATCCTTATCGCTCAAAACGTCCACCATTGTTCTGTATCCGGTATCTTCCCCGAATCTGTCTTTTTTGAGGGATACAAAACAGCGTACCGGTGGACGGTTTTCATAGATAACATCGACAATGATATTAATAAACATCCGCGCCTGGTGCAATCTGAATTTTTCCGCAGCAACAGTATTATCCCATTCGAACTGTTTGTGCAGCGGTGAGTTTTTCGGCCTCGCGGCCTCGACAACATCAATCGGCCTTAAAATGCCGCCATTATCGTTGTAGATTTTTTTAACCTCCTTGATAATGGTTTTATTCGTTATAACACTTCGTTTCATAGAACCTCCTTAAGATTAAAATTATAACCGTGCCTGCCAAACCTCACCATACCCGACCTGACCTTACCACACCGCACCAGACCTGACCACACCATACCTCACCTTACCTGACCTGCCGCACCACACCGCACCTAACCCTACCTGACCTGCCGCACCGCACCGCACCAGACCCAACCTCACCGCACCTTACCGAACCCCACCTCACCACACCTCACCTGCCGCACCCCACCTAACCTCACCTTACCGAACCACACCCCACCGAACCTTACCTGACCTGCCGCACCGAACCTCACCATACCAAACCACACCACACCGGATCTTACCCCACCTGCCGCAAATTTATTGTTTTACAATCTTAAAAGTACCCCATCCCATACCGCAGGAATTTTTACTGTCCGGTCTGCCCTCACAAATACCAAGCTGCAACCCTACCCTCGACAGTAAATTGCTCACATCTGTTATTGTGAACTGGTCTGCATCCCATCGAAGATTAACATTGGCCGTCCATTTATGGTATGCAGCCCGAACCGTTACATAGGGCTGACCCGTTTCTACCCGCGCCAAGTCCTCCTGCTTTATACATTTCCCGTATATACGTATCAATGGTACCTGGGGCTCTTTAGCATCAACACCGTCCGCAATAACAAATATCGACATTTTAGCCAGTGTCATCTTGAAATTGACCAGCCTGCAAGCGGATATTAAAGCATGGCGTATTGCTCCGGCATGAAAACCGTCCCACCCTTCCTCTGAAATATACCGGGATTCCTCAAATAAAGTATCGGTGCTTTTAGCTTCTCTGTTTTTCTTACTCGAAGCTGCCTTTCCGGTTTCCATTTTCTGTATAAACTCCAGTTTTGTCTTTGCAGAAAACCGATGAATCACAAGCGGTGCCGTCCCTTCAATCTTAAACATCGCGACACCAAAATTCGGCGCTTTAATCTGAACGCCTGTGCGAATCTCGCCCTGGATACTTTTACCCATAAAAAAACTCCTTTAAAAAAAAACCGGTTCCGCTTGCATAGGCTGAGGACTATACAAGCGAATAACTATTTAGGGATAGTTTTTGAACCAGCAATTTGACATGGTGTTTCCTCAGCTATATACAATATGTATCAAAAACTCAAAAAGCGCAACTATTATTTTATTTATTTTTCCCGTTTTCTCTTATCTTTTTAAAGAGCACCGTATATTCATTCGTGCGCAGAGAATACACCCGCACGAACTCCCAGCCCTTCTCGTATTTCTCATTGATGATTGATTCTATATTTTTAAACCATTCCGTGCCGGTGTAATACTCACAGGAATAATTTTTTACCGCCATTGTCTACCGCCTTTCCAGCAGAAGAAATAATAAAAACAGTTTTTTATCTGTCATTTTTTTTATTAAATAGTTGATCGAACCGTATCCAGTAATAATTATCAGGCAATTTTTCTCCCCGGAGCGCCTTGATAATCATTTCAACCCATATCCGCTTAAAGCAATACATTAACTTAACCTTGTATCTTATTAGTTTATAATCATATATGATTAACTTACCAACCCCAAGAACGAAGCTGGTTATTAAAATCACCCATGATATTATCCGTATCAGCATGGCGATCCTCCCTTTTTGTTTCAACTTTTTTCTCCTCTTCTGTCTTAACTTCAAGATTTTTCTGTAGGTAATCGACGTTCTTCTCATCAAATAGTTGAGATTGCAGGTTTAACGCATTGGATAATCCGCAGATATAGTTTTCACAACTCCTGTAATGGTTCGGGTCTTGCTGAACCCACCGCTTTTTAGTCCGGCCTTTGGTATCGATGATCTCCTCATCAAATTCATTCAACACCTGCTCGCAGTACTCCTTCGATACGTCCGTGGGTAAGTGCCAAATATTGCTTTCAATCTGCTTATTAACTATCCGTGATAAATTCTCAGTATTGCCCGAATAATACCCCGCTTTTGTTGTCGTTATCAGCGGGCTTTTCTTGTCCGTACCTCCGATATACGCCGCCAGGTAATAAATGTGACCGCATATATAATCTACGTCTTTCGACCGGTGCCCGCCTCTGTCGATGATCCCGGCGTATATCTGCAACTCCTTGCCGTTCCTTTTTTTGAATGGGAAGCGGTGAATCTCACCATAGAACGTATTGTATACCTCTGCCGGATTCGAATACTTATCATCTTTCATGTCGCACTTGATGAAGTCCGATCTCACCAGCCATGACTCCATCCCTTTCCCGTAACCACGTACCACGTAATAAAATCCGTTGTCCTGGCTATCGGCTCCAAGCAATAGAACCGATACGCCGTCCGGTATAAACGCCTCAATCCCATATTGAAAATACTTCTGGCGCTTCGATAAAAGATAACTACTCTCAAATCGTTTTGCCGCAATCTTCACCCAATCCGCCATGTCCTCATTTCGATATGTTTTAAAATCCATCGGGTTCGGGCTGCGGATTGACTCATAAAAACACGCAAGACACTCCGCGAACGTCCACGTGGTAACCACAAATCTATTCCACCTGAACACCGCTCTCTGCGGTCTGTTTTTGTCCAGTTTCAATACTTCGTAATCGCTTTTTTTATCAGCACTAAACCAGCGAACGTTAAAGGAACACTTGAACCTCTCCTCTTCCGTTATTTCCTTCTTACAGTTCTCGCATTCATACCACGCTGCTTTATCCCGGCGTATACGTTCCGTGTCGTGGTCTTTCTTACCTGCCCTGTTCGGTTTCTCCTTGACCTGGCTATCCTTTAACCATTGCCAGTGATTACAGTGCGGGCATTCGTAATGAGGATAAAAAATAACGGTTCCGGGTTTATGTACTTCATTATAACTCAAATCTTGGTCGTTGTCCGGAGAAGTCTCGTATAGAGTAAGTGTCCTACGTCCCAACATTTTACTTGCCTGCTTGCGCCCTTCGACCGCTTTGGTTTGCGAAAAATCCTTTTTCGGCCACTTGGCAACCTCCGAACCATAAACAAATCCGGCGTTCCACGAAGCAATATCTGATTTAAGCCCCGCTGAAGCTATACGCGCGATAAGATTTTTTAGCCTGATTTTTCTCTGCGTCAGATCCTCGTCTCTGCCAGACCAGTATTTTCTTATGGCCGGCACTTCCCGAACCAGCGGTTTAAGCCTGTCCTCGAATACGTCCTGCACCGTCTCTTTCTTTGCGTAAATCAGCATCATATTAGTAGGGATATTGTCTATCCGGTATGCCATAACCCCCTCGGCAAGCATAGATTTACCGGTCTGCGTCGGAGCTATGTACATAATAAAATCAAAATACAAAACAGAATCAACAAGAACAGTCTGCCACGGAAATAGAGTGATATTGCCTACCACGGCGTAAGAAGTGCTCAATCTGAAATGTTTATTTATCCACTCCGAAGGCTTAATAAAATCACGTATTCTAAAGTTATCCCTATAACCGGAGAAAAAAGGGAAATGATGCTCTGGGAAATTAATCTGCAAGGTCTTCCCCGCTCTGAATAAATGCATCAGTCGCTTTTTTTACAAATTCGTCCATAACAGCGTTGAATTTATCAATAGTGTCCAGCTTCATGCCGAGCGCCGCCATTATTTCCTGTGCGTTACGTTTATATCCTTCAGTAAGAAATGCCATTAACTCTGAAGCCTGCCGGCGCTGAATGTCCTCAAATCTTTCTCTTGATATATTCTGCTGACGCATCTCTTGTATCTCAAGTAGCAACTTTTCATTCTGATTTCTGATTTTCTCGATTTCAGCGTCACGTTTCGGATCCCCTTGCTTTAACCATCGCTCCTTTTCCCGCTTAATCCGCCAATCAATAACCATTTTCAGGTTATACGTGCCGTCCGCGTTCCTGGGGCATCCGTCCTCAAGCCATTTTGCAATAGTAGGTTTTGATATATCCATTACATCCATTACGAACACGCCGAGGCAAGTTTCAATTGAAAAACCAAGCAACCCGACATCGGAAGTACTCAACCGATCCCCGGCGTTCAACTTCGTCAATATCCGATGAAGAGCGTCCTTTTGGTGCTGCTCAAGGTTTGTGATAAGATTTATTATGCTGCTCATGAATATTCTATATGTTATATCGTTAAACTATTACTTTCTCTAAATTTATTTCTTGCTATTTGCACTTCAATAAGGGGAAACCATAATTTTATTTTCTCAAAATCATTGGGAAATTTTTCTTTTATTCCTTCAAGGTGTCGTATTCCAGGAATACCCGCCAGCGACCTATTGGAAATCAAATAATCTTTTGGTAACAAAATATTGTTTTCTTTGATTATGTTTAAAATTTGTGTTTTCTTATAATCAAAACAGGGATAAAATGATTTTCGGGATTCTATCTTTCCTTTATATTTATTTACATAAATTCTTCTGTCAATACTGTCAGATGCATTAATTCCATAAGCACACCAAACG
>Ga0315289_10007485_pt1 | contig 15887 bp, 12 predicted proteins | sample YL17G11_40_MG_FD_203452 | JGI IMG/M metagenome (GOLD analysis project Ga0315289, IMG submission 203452) | Sediment microbial communities from Yellowstone Lake, YNP, Wyoming, USA - YL17G11_40 | ecosystem: Environmental > Aquatic > Freshwater > Lake > Sediment | place: USA: Wyoming | collected... | reverse complement strand
CCGGGTTGGAGAAGCGGGCACAGGACTACCCGTGGTCGAGCGCCGCCGCGCATTGCGGCCGGCGTCGCGACGGCCTCGTTGCGGGCGGCCTTCAGGGGCGGGGCGTGGTCGCGGACTGGGCCTCGTGGCTAGCCGAACCTGATGACGAGCAGGCGCTTGCGATGTTGCGGCGTCGGACGCGAACGGGCCGCCCTGCCGGCGACCCCGCCTTTGTCGCCCGTTTGGAGGCCCTGGCGGGGCGCATCCTGCTGGCAAAGGGTGTGGGAAGGCCGAAAATAGGGAAGCGTCCCTAATTTAATAAGCCGGAAAATAGGGAAGCGTCCCTAATTAATTAATTCCCTGCAATTTTCATGGCCTTCTCATCGTTGAACCTGTAGCATCTCCGGCGTTCGGGGTCAGGACGTGTGCGCATACGAGGAAGGAGAAAGGCCATGAAACCGGCAGCGATTATTTCCATCGCGGTTCTGGCGTTGGCGGCAGGGTTTGCCGCGGCGGCGAATCCACTCACCCGGCCCGAGGCGGCCGGCAAGGACACGGCCAGCGTTGTTGCGACGGACGACCGCGCCAAACTGGCCGAGGTCGAGGCCCTGTTTGCGGCCGGGAAGTTCGGCGAGGTCGCGGAGCCCGCCCGGGCGCTCCTGCGAACCACCAAGGATGATGCGGTGAAGACCGGGGCCGCACGCCTGGTTGCCGAGTCGCTCCGCAAGAAGGGCGACTGGAAGGTGGCGGCCGCGGCCTACGCGAAGTTGGCGGACCGTTACGATAAGGGGTCAGACGACCAGGTCAAGGCCACCGCCACCGGCGAGGTCCTCCTGACCTCTCCGATGGGCATCTATCCGCCGCTGGAAGCGGCTGCCGCAAAGGCCGAGGCCGCCGCAGGCCCGGCCGTCCCGGCCGCAGGCCCGGCCGTCCCGGCCGCAGGCCCGGCCGCCCCGGCCGCAGGCCCGGCCGCCCCGGCCCCGTCTTCCGGCCAGCCCGCAGCCGCCAACCTGGCCGATGATGGCTACCTGGCCCGGGCCCTGGCGTGCCTGGCCTCCATCCGGGCCGAGAAACTCAAGGGCCGCGTGGCCAGTATCAAGAGGGCCCGCACGCCGCAGGAGGCCCAAGCGGCCTTTGCGGCCTTGGCCGAGGAGTTGCGCCAGGCCAGGGTCCTCTCGGACAGCCTTCCGGCCGAGCCGGAGGTCGCCCTGGCGACCGCGGCGGGCAAGCAACTGGCGGATCTCGGACAGCAGATCGTCGCCGCGCTGACGGCCAAGTCGGACGAGTTCAAGGCCGCCATCAGGGCCCTTGCCTTGACGCAGGCCCAGCGCAAGGACATGGAGAGTTGCCAGACCCTCTGCAATGACCTCGCCAGGACCGAGGGGAGTTTCCAGGCCACCACGATCCGGTTGGGCGGTCTGAACAACTGGTCCGAGGCCGGGCAACTCCGCGACCAAAGCGCGCAGCGACAATCGGAGTACACGAAACTCGCCGAAGCCTTTGTTCAGCCGCTGCCGATGGGCCGCAATCGCGGAGGCGTCGGCCCCGCCGGCGTTGGCGGACGCGGCCCCGCCGCGGGCGGCGGTGTCCCCGGCGGAGGCCGAGGCGGCGGAGTCGGCGGTGGCGGCGCAGGCGGACGCTGACGCTGACACGCTCGCCGATACGATTGTCCTTGCAGGGGCGGCCCCCAGGGCTGCCCCTTGCTTTGCGCGGCAGCGCTGCTGGGCGAAAAGGGGCCAGGAACCCTATGCCTTAAGGTTCCTGACCCCTCTTCGCCCCTTGCGAAGGGACGTTGCCGCGGCGAGCCCCATCCGGGAATTCGTTGCTTCCCCGGAATTCCGCGGTATCGTGTTTTCGGAATCTCGCCCGGCGGCGGCGCTGCCGGCGACCTGTGAAAGGAGACTCTTTTATGCGGCGACGTGATCTTCTTGGGACGGCGTGCCTGGCCGGGGCGGGGGCGCTTGCGGCGGCGGCCCAGGCCGCGCGCGCGGCCGAGGGCGCCGGGGGTGCAAGGGAAGTCCTCGAACTCCGCCTCTACAAGGCCGAGAAGGGCGAGATGCGCGACCGCCTGGACAAGTTCCTCGCCGAGGCCGCCATCCCCGCCTGGAACCGCCTCGGCATGAAGCCCTTGGGCGTCTTTGCGATGCAGGACGAGTCCACGGCCGACCTCTGGGTCCTCGTGTCCCACAAGACGCTGGAGTGTTTCATGACGGCCCCGGCCCGCCTGTGGGCCGATGCCGAGTACCCGAAGGCCGCGGCGTTCTTCGATCCGCCCAAGGCCGCCCCCATGTACGCCCGCATCGAGACCCACCTGATGCTGGCCTTCGAGGGCGCGCCGAAACTGGAGCTGCCGGTCGAGCCGAAGCCCGGACGCCTGTTCCAACTGCGCATCTACGAGAGCCACTGCGAAGAGCGGGCCCGCCTCAAGATCGACATGTTCAACAGCGCCGAACTGGCGCTCTTTAAGGACGCCGGCATGACGTGGGTCTTCTTCGGCCAGACCCTCGCCGGCACCCGGATGCCCAACCTGGCGTACATGCTGGGCTTTGCCGATGCCGATGCCCAGAAGGCCGCCTGGGACAAGTTCGGCAAGAGCCCCGGCTGGAACACCCTTAAGAACGACCCGAAGTACAAGGACACCGTGTCGAACATCACGAACCTCGTCCTGAAGCCCACGGCGTATTCGCAGATTTGACGGCAAAGGCCGGGAGCCGGGAACCGGAAGGCCGGCAAGGGCGCCACACATGAACGCCGCGCGGCGGCCTTCCCCGTCTTGCCCGCCCGAGTCCCGGCGCACGGGAAGCGAGGTGGATGAAAGGAGGACGGAAGCGTGCGGCCATGTGCCCGTCAGGCCGAAGGCCCGCCCGGGCGCCCGGAGCCGCCCCGGCGCAGAAGGGCCAGGACGAGTTCGGGCAGCAGCGTGGCGGCCGATCCGGCCAGCCCCGCCAGGAGCGACCGCCCGACCGTGCGGCCGAGCGACTCCGCCGCACGGGTTGCACCCGCCGCCGCGGCGCCCGGCGCGCGGCGGCTGCCGCGCACGAGCCGGGCCAGCGCGAGACCGGCGACGCCGATGACGGCCGCCGCGGCCACGGGATGTTTCCGGATGAGCCTGAGGGGGCGCCATTCGGTCCGCAGGTAATCGCCGGCCCCGCGGACCTCGCCGAAGAGGCCGTCCAGGTGCCGCCGGGCCCTCTGCTCCAGTTCCTCCGGGCCAGTACGCCCGCCCGTACTGGGCGGCGGCAGGCTGCACAGCGGCCTCGGCTCGCGGTTCATGGCACTGATTTTCCTTCCCGGGCCTTGAGGACAACCAGGGCGGCGGCAAAAAGGGCGACCATCACGCCGCCCACGATCATCAGCCCGGCCCCGGGCATTTCCAGGCGGCTCTGAACGAACGTGGCCACGCCGAACACCAGCAGCACCAGGCCGATGAGGCCGAAGCCCACCAGCCCGGCCATCCACACCGCCTCCTGCATGAGGCTGCGGACCAGGCGCCGGCCTTCAGCGGCCGCCAGGGCCAGGTAACAGCGCACCGCGCCCTCGGCGTGCTCGAAGGCCCGCCGCAGGCGGTCCAGGAGGGTGGCCTCCGTTGAGTTGTCGTCCGAGCCGGACAATGCCGCCTCGCGTTTCCAGCGGCCCCGCGGGCAGAGACGCGCGGCCGTCAGCCCCGGCTGCGCCCCACCAGGAGGCCGAGGGCAAACCCGATGGCGCCCGCCAGCCCGGCCACGATCGCGATGGCGGCCTCAGGGTTCTCCCGGGTCCACTGGGTTGTGCTGCCGACCACCTTGCTCTTCGCCAGGGCCGCCACGTCCGCGATGTCTCGCTTGAGCGCCTCGACCTTGGTGTTCAGGTCCTTCGTCTCAGCCGACCCGACTGTGTCTGCCATGGTCCGTTCCTTTCCTCTGAAGGAGTGCCCGTCCTGCCGTTAGATGTAAAGATGCTGAATGCCTGTTTGCCTGCCGCCCGGCTTGCCAGCCGTCAGGCCACGGCACGCCTGCCGTGCCAGGGGGCGACGCCGCGGCAAGCCCGGCCGCCGCGGATGAAACCCGGAGCCGGGCCGTCGCCCGCGCCTTCCTGCCGCGGCTTTCGTCTAGGTATTGTAGCCGGTCTCCCTCCGCCGGTGTTACTGAAATACTTATCGAAAAAAGGTTCCTGACACCTTTTGGGTCTAACGGCCCCGGACCAGGCGCGGCTATTGGCCGCCGCCGGCATCCGGTTTGTTCGCATTCGGCGGCCGTTCTTCCGGCGTCAGCAGTCTGACCTCGTGCAAACACAGACCGTACCGCCCTCCCGGAGGATTGACGTCCAACTTGACGCCATTCCAGCCGGGGCTGAAATTCGCGGAATAGCACAGCCACAGGGTCCGCCCGTCGGGGCTGATGAACTTGCTCGGAAAATTGAGGAAGTACCCTTGCTCCCCGAAGTCCTTCATATAGGCCACCCTGCGCCAGGGGCCGGTGATGGCGTCGGCCTCCAGGATGTAGGAGGTCATCTTGGCCACGGTCGGCCAACCGTCGGTCACGCACATCAGGTATTTCTTGAGGCCGGGCACATACGTGGCCGTGACGCACCCCATGTGGTTGTTCCATTCGATCAGCGGCTTGATCCTGTCGAAACGGTCCGTCCACATCGGCCGGCCGGCGCCATCATGGCCGGCGAAGAACTCCCAGGCCTTGAGGTCATTCATCGTCTCCGGCGAGGGTTTGACGCGGGCCAGATAGATCTGGTCGGCCGAAATCCAACTCAGGTTGGCATGGGCGAAGTCGCCGGGGCAACCCTCGGCCGCCTGGAACACCTCGCCGGGTTTTCCAGGCTGGATGCAGGGGCGCGGCTGGGGATCGTTCTCTTCCGCGCCCATGCCCAGCAGGTACGCCTTGCCATCGGGTGAATGGACCATGTTCTTGCCGAAATCCACGAAATGCGGCGCTCCCATCTTGACCGGCCCCAGGAACCGGCGCGGCTCGGGAAACAGCGGCTTTTCCGGCGTATGGGGCGACGGCTCCCACGTCTTGCCGTAATCGCGCGAGATCTGGAATCCCGGTATGGGCCCCAGGTTGGGCCAGTTCCACATAAACCCGTTGTGTTTATACGACCCGGCAGGCCCCAGGCAGTAGGTGCCGTAATACCAGATGCCGTCGTGCACCAGCGAGCCCGCCGGATAGCGCCCTTGATAGGGCAAGGCGCTGGCCCCCTTGGGCGGGGCGGTGTTGTGTATCTCGAGCCCCAGCGGGTCGTCGCCGATCATCACGGCGTGGCCGGTGCGGGCCCCCGCGCCGCCGCCTGAAGAGCAGCCGACGCCATCGGTCTTGCCGTCGGTCCAGGGCGAGTAAAGGTTGCCATCGCCGGCCCAGCACGGATAAAAGGTGTCGCCGCAGCGATAGTCGCTGTGGCGGCCGGTGAAGAAAAGGCCTGTCAGGGTGGGCGATTTCTGAAACGGGCAATCAGCCGGAACCGGGGATTCCCAGGCGAATCCCTTGGGGCCGTCCGACGGCGGGTTCTGCGCCTCTCCGGCCAGCGCACCGGAGACGGCCAGGAGACCCAGCAGCAAGGTCTGTGAGATTCTCATCATATTGCGACCTCCATCCTAAACGATGCGGCTGAGCCTCCGGCGCGACTAAGTAGAAACGCAGAAAGTTTCACCCACAACAGGTAGCCGTAACCTCAATTGTAGCAAAGGGTTATGTTGGACCCGGTTATGATGATTCTTTTTGCGTTTCTACTTAGCGAAGGTAAACTCCAGCCGTCTTGTCAGCCATGCCATCCTCACAACTGATGGTCCGTAACTACCATGCAGAACAGCCTGCCCTCCCTTAGGACTACAAATCCAGTATCCAAGAATCCGAACGTCCAGATCTCATCCCCCGGCCGGAGGTGTTGCTTTACGTATCTCCAGGCAACAGGTCCCGGAAGATGGTTGGCATCCGGCCCACTTCGATCGTTGCCGGCAATCGCGGCCTCGAATGCTTCCCATGTCCATTGTCTCTGCAACTGCTCTATTCTGTCTATGGGGGTGACTACGGATCTGATTTGTCCGGACTCATTGCGTTTGCATCGAGAATCATCCGCAGCCGAGAAGAACTCCATGAAGATGCAGCCTTCTGGAATAGGATCAACTTTCCCGATGGGCGGCGCGGCGCACCCGTTCGTCAAGGTAAGGATACAGATCGCTGTTGCGAAGACGGTTCTCATTGTTTAATCCTCCCAGTGTTTAGTCGGACCCGCATCAGATGCGCAAGTCTGGCTTCCTGCCCGTACAACACGCCGTTGATCCATTTGCCGGGGCTGCGATAACCCCTTCGGCCTCAGCCACTTGCGTCCCATGCCATGATTTATCGTGGCGTCCTATGCGGGTCAACATAAAAGCCGCTGCGGCGGTAATCCGTTAGTTACGGTTGTGGCGACCGCTCCCGCCGAGTGTAGCGCGGCCGTACGGCCGCGCACGGCTGCGCCCGCCCTCAGGCTTGGCGGGCGCTACATACTCCCCGGCCCAACCGTAACTAATGGGTTACCCGCGGCGGTAACCCTTCATGGGAGTTGAGGCGTGGGCATGTCGCGCGTCGGGCAGAGAGCATGTCCAGGCAACGGCCAACGTTTTGCATCCGAGGCATCACTTGTTGCCAGGGTCGTTTTTCCACGCGAGCCCCGATAGGGGCGGACTGATCTCTAGCCCAGGCCGCGTGGCCTTGTCTTTACCCACATTTTGGGTGGTGATGGCGACAGCCGATGTACTGAGGAAAGAGGATGCGCCAGAGGGAGAAGACGCCGCTTGCGCGGCGGTAAAGGCCCTGAAGGGCCTTCAACGGCAGGTGGCCGGCGTAGAAGATGTGGGGAAAGACAAGGCCGCGAGGCCTGGGTGACCAGACGCAACGACCCTCCTTCTTCTCTCTCTTGGGAGCCCCGCCAGGGGCGACTGAACGCCGTTCAATCGCCCCGCCGGGCCTCGGGAAACAGAAAACAGATGGTTGCCGGGCGTTCCCCGGCCTTGCGGCCGGGGCTAGAGCGCAGCCCGCCCCTGGCGGGGCTTATGAGGATCAGGCGGCCGCCACGGCCGCCGGGCAGGCTAGCCTCAGCCCGTGCCGCTGCACCCGCACAGCGTGAGTGCGGCCGCCAGCCCCGCCACCAGGATGGGCAGAAGCCACCGCAGCCTTCTTATCATAGGATTCTCCCTGCGCCGCCAGACCTCTTCATTCTACGGGTGCGAGGGACACAGCCTACTCCGCCGAAGCAGCGCTTCGGCTGCGAAGGCCGGAAGGCATGAGCAAAAATCCGCCGCCGGTGCCGGGGCTTGCACTGCGGGCAGGTGCGGATCGACAAGGAATACGCCTGCAACTTGCTTGACTTCCTGGGAATCCGTGCTATATTCTCACTTGGAGGGGGGACAGAGTAGCCAAGAGGGGTGTGTTGCGGGGCTGGTCTCCGGTAACGGGGCCCGGCTCCTTGTGTTTTTGCGGATAGGCAGCAATGCCTGAGCCGGCCTCCGGAACCATCGGAGCGCCGGCTTTTTGCTTTTCGGGCACGGACAGGTTGTGGTGGAAGAACCGGGGGAGATCGGCCGCGCGGCCGGTTCCCCCTTTTTCTTTGGACCGCATGGCATAAAGGAGATTGGCGATGATCAGCGTAAGACACCTGACGAGGGCGGCGGGCGTGGCGGCGATTGTGTGTGTGTCTCTGGTCTCGGCCGCCTCGGCGGCGATCAACATCGAGACGGTGCCCGTGGGCAATCCGGGGAACGCGGCGGACACCCACGGTGCGGGCTACGGCTCGGTGGCCTACTCTTACAACATCGGCAAGTACGAGGTTACGGCGAGGCAGTACACGGCGTTCCTCACTGCCGTGGCCGCCACGGATACCTACGGCCTGTACAACACGGACATGGACACGTCTGTGTATCCCTATGGGTGCAACATCAAGCGGGCCGGCTCGGCGGGCAATTACACGTACAGCGTGGCGTCCGACTGGGCCAACCGCCCGGTGAACCTCGTTTCCTTCGGCGACGCGATGCGTTTTGCCAACTGGCTGCACAACGGACAGCCGACGGGCGCACAGGGCCTGAATACCACAGAGGATGGGGCCTACTACCTCAACGGCGCGACGACGAATGACCAACTTCAGGCGGTCACCCGCAAGACCGGCTGGCAGTGGGCGGTGACCAGCAAGGACGAGTGGTACAAGGCCGCGTATCACAAGAACGACGGCAATACGGGCAACTACTTCGACTATCCCACCGGCAGCGACAGCGTCCCAAGCAATGATTTGACCACGCCCGACGGGGGCAACAACGCCAACTTTTACGAAAGCGGTTACACCATCGGAAGTCCGTATTACCGGACAGAGGTGGGCGAGTTCGAGTTGTCCGAAAGCCCCTACGGCACGTTCGACCAGGGTGGCAACGTGTGGGAGTGGAACGAGGCGATCGATGGCGTCGGCGGGGCCTTTCGCGGCCTGTGTGGCGGGGCGTTCCAAGACAGGAGCTACGACCTGCACGTGGAGGTTATATTACACAGCGTTCCGACGGACGAGTACAACAACCTCGGACAAACGAGCCTCCACCGCGGGTTCCGCGTTTCCGAGGTTCCTGAGCCGGCTACGATGAGCCTGTTGGCGCTGGGCGGGGCGGCGCTCGTTGCGCGGCGGAAGAAGAACTGATTAGCAGCTCTGCCGTCCGGCGGGGGTCGGGCGGCGGGGGCTGGAGCAGAGTATGTAGGGTGGTCGCCGCGGCGACCACGCGGATTATTCACACGGACGGCGCAGGTGCAAGCAAGGCAAGGTGCGTGCACAGCACGCACCCTACTTGCTTTCAGGGCTGAACGGAGGGGAAAAGGGGGGGGTGTTGCTGCCCCGCGACCCCCGCCGCTGGCGGGGGCTGTTACGTTCCGGCCCTTCGGGCCGTCTGCCATTTTGGCAGTTCCTTTGTCCCCCGGCCCCTGGCCTGCCCCCCTGGGCGGGCCTGCCCGCCTCTGGCGGGTTCACCGTCCCCGGCCGTTGGCCGTTCCCTTTTGCCGTTGTCGCTCCGCGTTCCGCGCTCCGCACTCCGCATTTTGCACTTCGCACTCGTAACTCCTGTTCCCGCCTTTATTTACGGCCACGGGTGTCCCCACGTTTCCGGTTCCCTGGCCTGCACGCCGTAGTTCCGGCTTGCCGGAACGAAGGCGGGTTCCCCGTTCCCCGGCCTACGTTGCTTTGTCCAGTTTTTCACTCTGCATTCCGCACTCCGCACTCCCTGGCACGGCCACGGCCGGTGCCGTGGCAGGCCGCACTCGTAACTCCTGTTCCCGCCTTACTTTACGAAAACAGGTGTCCCCAGGTTTCCGGTTCCCCGTTTCCCGTTCCCGGTTCCCCGCTTTTGGGAGTTATCCACAACGGCGTATGCACATCCGTCCATGTTAAAAACCGTCAAATTCGGGTCAAAATCGATCAAAAAGGCGACGTTTTCCGTCAAAAAGGGATCAAAAAGGCGCGCATTTCGTCATGCCCATCTTAACATTTTGGGGGGTCACCCCCTCTGGCGCTAGCGCCAGGGCCGTTTTGCCCCTCCGGAAGGGTCATTTTGGGGTGGTTCAGGGGTCAAAAAGGGCATGTGCAAAAGTTATCCACAAAATGTGGAAAACTCTAGCGCCGCCCGGCCCCGGGGAACGGCCAACGGCCCGCGGGCAACTGCCGCGCCAAATCGCAATCCAGCGCCGTCGTGCCAGGCCTCCGTGTAAGGGATTTGAGATTTGAGATCTCAGATTTTTTATGGGTGGGGGCTTATCTAACCGCAAAGAGCGCAAAGAACGCAAAGAGAAGACCGGCGAAAAACGGCTCGCGGCACCCAAAGCCCTTTGTTCAACCCGTCTTACCTTTGCGTTCTTTGCGCTCTTTGCGGTTAAGAACGCCTGCCGCCCCGCGCGCCCCGGCCCACTCAGTCCCTCAGGTACTCAGGTACTCAGGCACTCAGGCACTTGTTATCACGCTTCCGGCGACGGGAAATCGTCCTTGCGCTCATTCAGGTTCTGTTTCAGGCGGGCCAGGATGGCCGAGTGCATCTGGCTGACCCGCGATTCCGAGAGGTCCAGGGTGGCCCCGATTTCCTTCATGGTCATTTCTTCGTAGTAGTAGAGGATGAGGATGAGCCGCTCGTTCTTCGAGAGGCCCTTGGTGACGATGCGGCGGAGGTCTTCCTGGTGGATGTGGGCGAGGGGGTTTTCGCCCCGCGGGTCGGCCACGATGTCCATCTCGCGGACCTCGCGGGCCGAGTCGCCGTCGGGAAAGTGGCGGTTCAGGCTGGTGACGGCCACGGCGTGGGCCTCGCGCATGAGCCGGTCGTACTCGGCTTCCGAGAGGCCCATGTGGTCGGCCATTTCCTCGGCGTTGGGCGCGCGGCCGAGTTTGGCCTCGAGTTGCCGGCGGCTCTCGGCCAGTTGGTTGGCGCGGGCCCGGACCAGGCGGGGCACCCAGTCGCGGTTGCGGAGGGCGTCCAGGATGGCCCCGCGGATCCGCGTGGCGCAGTACGTCTCGAACTTGATGCCCCGCCCGTGGTCGAACATCTCCAGGGCGTTGCGCAGGCCGTCGATGCCCGCCGAAATCAGATCGTCCAGTTCCACCTCGTTCGGCAGGCGCTGGGCCAGGCGTTCGGAGTTGGATTTGACGAGCGGCAGGTAGTGCTCCAGGAGGACGTTGCGGGCGGCTTCGTTGTGGGTCCTGCGATATTCCCTCCAGATTGAGGCCAGTTGCTTATCCGAGAGTTCCACGGTCCGCTGCCAGGTACGAAGGCCTTCGGGCGATACTGCCATTGACAAGCCTCCTTAGACGGGTCCCCCGCTGCCGGCCCGTACGGGGGCGACCCGAAGGGCGGGGCGCCGGCCTGCAAGGAACATTATCGTTTACCCCGCGGCGAAAAGATTAGCCAACCTTCTGAAGAACGCGAATCCCCCCGCCAACGCCGACTCGGGCGATTCCGCCAGCGCCGACGCCAGACGCTTGATGCACCACGCCGCCTGGGAGTGCGGACACGCCAGCAGCAGCGGCTGCTGCCTCTGGACCGCGCGGCCGACGTGGCCGTCGCAGAAGACGTACCCCAGCAGGCCCACCTCCAGGCGCAGGAACCGGGCGGCCGTCTGGGCGATCCGCCGGTGCACCTCCTCGGCCTGACGCGGGTGCGTTACCAGGTTGACGATGAGGCGGATGCGGCCGAGGGCCTCCGGGCCGCACAACGCCGCGGCCTTCAGCAGCGCGTAGGCATCCATCATGGCCGTCGGCTCGGGCGTGGCCACCAGCAGCAGTTCGTCCGCCTGCCGCACCAGGTGCAGCACGCCCTGGCCGATGCCGGCGGGGGCGTCCAGGAGCACGAAATCGTGCTGGGTTTCCAGGTCGGTCAGGCCCTCCAGCAGGGCCTCGCGCCGGCGCTCGCCGATCCGCGAGATGGCCGGCATGTGGCTGGCCCCGGGAATCCAGCGGATGCCCGCGGGGCCTTCCTGGACGATGTCGCCCAGGGCCATGCGGCCGGAAAGGACGTGGCCCAGGTCGCCGCGCGGACGCTGGCCGAGGACCAAATCGACGTTTGCCAGGCCCAGGTCGGCGTCCACCAGGAGGACGCGGCGTCCGGCGGCCGCCAACGCGATGGCCAGGTTGACCGCGATGTTCGTCTTGCCGACGCCGCCCTTGCCGCTGGCGATCGCCACGACGCGGGCCCGCTTCCGCAGGTCTCGCGTGATGCGCTTCAGGGCCCCCCCGGCCGGGCTTGCCACGTCCTGCCCGCCTGTTGGCGGGGCGTCGCCCCCTGGCACGGCTACGGGCCGCGGTCGAGCCACCCTGGCACGGCCACAAGCCGTGCCGTGGCCGGCGGCAGGCTCGCCCTGCCAGGGTGCCGTGGCCGGCTGGCGAGCCGGGCGGCACGCCGGGGCAGGCACAGGCCCGCCCGTCGCGGCAGCGCTGGGGGCGGGGGCGGGGGCGACTGCGGGGGCGGGGGCGGGGGCGGGGGCGACTGCGGGGCAAGTGCCGTGACCAGCCCCCGCCGCGAGGCGGGGGTCGGCGGTGTGACTAGCCCCCGCCGCAAGGCGGGGGTCGGCGGTGTGTCTTGCCCCCGCCGCAAGGCGGGGGTCGGCAGTGCGTGCGGACACGCTGCGGGCGACCCCCGATGCAGGATCGGGGCCGCGGGCGGAGACCGATGCGGCGATGCTCTTAAGACTGGGCCTTGTCATCCGTTGGGGCCTGGTCCTCGTGCGTGCCAGGGGACGGGTCAAACGGTGCACGGACGGCGATATCGGGACCCACAACTGCCTCTCCAGAGATGTGCGGAGAGGGTGCGGAATGGCCGGCGACTTCCTCAGGCGGCGACTTGTGCGGCGGCCCTGCGACCGGCCTGGCGGGCCAGTACGCCCGCCCGTACTGGGCGGCGGCCGTTTCGATTTCGTCCGACAGGTGCGCTGCGGCGGCCAGTTCCTGCAAGCGCTCCAGGTTGGTCCGCTGGGCGGCGGAGGCCGGCGGAAGTTCACGGCCGCCCGCGACCTCACGGTTGCGGCCCGAAAGGGGTTCCGCCGCCGCCTCGACCCCGGAGCCCCGGCCCGCGGCCCCTTCTTCCATCATGCGGCGGATCTCATGCAGGCGGTGCTTGCGCTTGAGGCGCTGGATGATGGCCAGGCGCGTAAAGACCGATTCGTCGAACAGGCGCTGGCCGCCGTCGGTCCGCCGCTCCTCGGTTATGAGGCCGATGATGGCATAGTTGTGGAGCGTCTGGCGGGTGACGCCCAGGTGGTCGGCGATCTCGGAGACGCGGTAGAGTTTCCTCGGCAGTGGAACCGCCGCGCCGTCGTGTCCCGAAGCGCCCAGGTTGTCCAAATCGCCGATGCGTGAGAGATACACATCGAGTTTTCCGCTGCGGCTCATGCCTTTGGCCCCCTGAAAATGGTTTTGACAGTTTGTTAAAACCATTTTATCGGACGGGTGTCAACAAGATTTTTCGGCCGCCGAGAGAATTTTTTTCAGCCGGGCCCAGGTTGGGGCTGAAAAACGCAAGGGCACAATAAGTTGGGGGTGACCAGGCGGCCAAGAACAGTTCAAAAAATCCAAGTTCCAGGTTCCAGGTTCCAAGTTCCAAGTGAGCGGGCAACGGCCAGGAATGGCGCGTCACAGTTGTTCCTGTTGGTTGAACTGACTCGCGCGGTGGGCAGTCTTGCCCGCCGCGCGAGTCCTACTCACACTTTCGATGGTGACGGGCCAGGAAGCGGGAACCCGCAAATGACAAATGACGAATGACAAATGACAAATGACGATGTACACTCTTGCCATGCGATTGGAACTGAACGTGAGCCTGGCGGCGGGGTACAAGAGCCCCTCGCAGCGGGCGCGAGTGGTGACCGAGGGCTGGTTTGCCGCCAACATGTATTGCCCGGCCTGCCCCTCACCGCGCCTGGTGCGGACGCGCGCCAGTACCCGGGTCGTCGATTTCGTCTGCGACTCCTGCGGGGCCGAGTACCAGGTGAAGGCCAACGCCGGGCCGCTGGGTGCGCGCCTGCGCGATGCGGCGTACGACCCGATGATCGAGCGGGCCCAGGAGAACCGTAGCCCGCACTTTGCGTTTCTGGGCTACGACTCTGACCAGTGGCGCGTGCGCGGCCTCCTGCTGGTGCCGGGGCACTTCATCACGCCCGACGTTATCCAGCGGTGCAAGGCGTTGGCGGCTTCCGCGCGGCGCGCGGGTTGGGTAGGGTGCAACATCCTGGCTCGGCGGATCCCTCCGGACGGTCTCCTTGCCGCAGTCCAGGACGGGCGCATTGTTCCTGCGGATGAGGTCCGGGCCGCGTGGCAGCGATTCGCCGACCTCGCGAAGGCAAAGGCGGAAGAGCGCGGCTGGACGGTCGACGTGTTGCGGTGCGTGCGAACACTCGGCGCGGCCGAGTTTGCGCTGAGGGATTTCTACAAACGGTTCGAGGAAGAACTTGCCTCGCGGCATCCGGGCAACCGACACGTCCAGGACAAGATTCGGCAGCAACTCCAGGTGTTACGCGACCGCGGCGTCCTGCGGTTCCTCGGGCACGGGCGGTATGTCGTGGAATAGCCCCGGCGTCCCCTCGCTCATCTCTTGCGCCCAGTCGAGCCACGCAAGAAGGGTTTGCGCACGACGCTGGGAGGTTGACTCGCTCAAGGCGGTGCTCAAGTAGAGAAGGCGCGCCAGTGCCTCCTGTCGGCTTTGCGCATCGCGAAGGGGGCGCAACCTGGCCGCTGCTGTCGTGACGAGGGGATGGCCGAGGATTACCCCGGCAAGGAGTCGGCGGGTTTCGGTTTCATCGGGGCCGCAGAGGGCACGGCCTTGTTGGGTCGCTTGCCAGCCGGACGGTAAGCGCCTCAGCAGGCCAAGAACCATTGCGGCCTGCCGGTAATAATGGACTTGCCGCTCGGTGACGCCGAGGGCTTGGGCCAAAGCAGGCGGCGTCGGCTCGGCCTCGGCGTGCGCGCGGACGACCGCCAGGATGCGCTCGGGGCTGTCGGCCTGCGGCACGCCAACGAATCGCCTTGCGGTCATATCAAGGAAGTTGGCATCCAGGTCCACGCCGGTATAGGGTCTGCCCATTCTCGCGGCCGCGATGCCGGTGGTGCCGGAGCCGGAGAACGGGTCGAGGACGAGGTCGTTTTCGTCGCTGGCGGCGGCGAGGATGCGCTCCAGGAGGGCCACGGGTTTCTGGGTCGGATGTTTGCCGAAGACCTTTTCCTCGCGCCGCGGGGCTTCCAGTTTCCAGACCGATTTCATCTGCTTGTCGCCGTTCAGGCGTTTCATCAGGGCATAATTGAACTTGTGGCGGCACTTTTTGTCGCGGCCGGCCCAGATAATCGTCTCCGTGGCGTGGGTAAAGAAGCGGCACGAGAGGTTCGGCGGCGGGTTGGGTTTCACCCACGTGATGTCGTTCAGCAACTTGTAGCCCAGGCGCTGCATGGCATAGCCGACGGAATGGATGATGTGGTGCGTGCCGCTGACCCAGATGGAGCCGTCGGGTTTCAGCAGCCGCCGGCACTGGCGGAGCCAGGCCAGGGTGAACTCGTGGTCGGCCTCGGCGCCCTTGGATTCATCCCACTTGCCCTTGTGGACGGGGACCATTTTGCCCGCGTGGCAGGTGATGCCGCCGTTGGAGAGGAAGTACGGCGGGTCGGCAAAGATGAGGTCGAAGGCGGCCTCGGGCATCAGCGGCATCAGGGCCAGGCAGTCGCCCTGGTAGAGGCGGAAGCGGCGGTCGGGCGATTCGAAGTAGGGGGCGGGCAGCGCCGGGCTTGCCACGGCGTCGCCCCCTGGCACGGCCCGCTCAAGGCGGGACGGCTGGCGAGCCGGGCCGGAAGCCGCAGTTGCAGGTTCGGTTGACATGTGCCTGTCGGAGTGCCTGAGTGCCTGAGTGCCTGATTGCCTGAGTGCCTGAGTGCCTGAGCCAAAGAGACCCCAGCCTTGGCCAGCGGCAGTTCAAAGGACTGGATGCCGGGGCGCCGCTTGGGCCTGCATGATGCCTTCGTCCCTCAGCCCCTCAGTCCCTTTCCTTCCGTAAGTGCCTGATCTGAGATCACTTACGGCGGGAAGTCAAGGATCAAATCCAGCGGAAAGCGACGGCGTAACGGAGTGACGAAGTGACGCAGCGGGCTTGGGGCCTGCGGCTTGCGGCTTTTTCTGCGGGCGATCACTTGAAAAGGGGGCGGCGGGCGGTATAGTTAGGGGCATCGAAAGCGCGGAACGGCAGCGGTGGTGCGGAGTGCGGAATTTGGAATGCGGAGTTGACGGCAAAGGCTCAACGGTTTCTTTTTTCACTCCGCACTCCGCATTGGATCGGGCCGGCGTAGCTCAACGGCAGAGCACCGGTTTTGTAATTCTTTGGGGGCGTTTTGCGCAAGTTGTTGATTTTGCCGTAATTACATTCTCCGCAACGGCTTACGGCCGAAATTCCTATACCGCTGGA
>Ga0315289_10007483_pt1 | contig 15893 bp, 15 predicted proteins | sample YL17G11_40_MG_FD_203452 | JGI IMG/M metagenome (GOLD analysis project Ga0315289, IMG submission 203452) | Sediment microbial communities from Yellowstone Lake, YNP, Wyoming, USA - YL17G11_40 | ecosystem: Environmental > Aquatic > Freshwater > Lake > Sediment | place: USA: Wyoming | collected... | reverse complement strand
GGTGAGAAAAGCGAAGACGCGCGGCGAGAGGAAATGGGCAGAGAGAGGCTGGAAAGAAAGCGTTGCGAGATCGTCGTCGACGATGCCGAAGGGGAAAAAAAAACTCCTTCTCGACCTCTTCCCCTTGTCCTTTTTTTTCGTGTGTGTACTGACCTCTCGCTCTCCCCTCCGACACGACACTCACCCTCCAACAACAAAAACAAAAACAAAAACAAAAACACCAACAACACTCAGGCCGAGACGACGACCACCTGCGACGACGCCTGCCAGAGGCACGTCAAGCTCGTCGAGGGAGCGATCCTCGCGCTGACCGTGGGGGCCGCGCTCGCGGCGGGCGCGGGCTTCCTGCACGCGATCGACACGCCAACGCGGTTCCTCGGGGGATCCCTCGACAAGTCCGGGGCGGGCGGAGGAGGGGGGGGCGACGGCGGGGTCAACTGATTGTATTCCGGTGCGCGCGTGCGCGTGAGAGCGCGCGCTTCATTCCTGGGGGGAGCGCGCGGGAGAGCCCTTTTGTAACTTTTCTATGCTCTGGTGCTTTTTTTCCTCTCTCGCTCTCTCTCGAGGGTGCGGCACTCTCTCCGACCGATGCTGCTGCTGCTCCGCCGCTGCTGCTCCTGCGCCGTCGTCGTCGCTCTCCCCGCTCCTCGCCCCCGCTTTTGGCCCCTTTTCACCGCAACCATGCCGCCCCGCAAGCGCACCACCGTCGCCCCCTCGGCCTCGGCCAGCTCCGGGAGCGAATTTGAGGCCTCGCCCGCGCCAAAGGCGAAGAAAGCCAAAGCTTCGGCTTCCTCGAATGCCACTGCTGCGTCGAAAAAGTCGCCGGCTTCGAAGAAGAAGAAATCCCCGGTCGACGACGGGCCGAAGGGCCTCGCCCCCGGCTGGATCAAGTACGGTCCCTACGTCATCGCCAAGTGAGTGGGGTGCGATGCAGAAAGAGGGCGGAAAGGCGCCGCCTTTTGGGGGGGGGAAGACAGCTTTCTCGATCGAGCAGGCACAAGAACCGAAGACGACGCTCTCTCGCTCGACCCTCAATTCTCGCTCAATTCTCAACTCTCTCTTTCTCTCTCTTTCTTTCTCTCTCCCTCTCTCTCGTCCCGCAAAACAGGACCTACGGCTCCCCCGCTGCGTCGTCTAAGATCGCCGCCTTTGACCTCGTGAGTTGATGTCGTTCTCAGAAAACAGAAAGGGAGCTAAAAGGCGACGCCTTTTTTATTCTCCCTTTGAGCGCGAAGAGCAAAGCGTGAGAGCTCACCCTCTCTCCTTCTCGTCTCCCTCGCTCCCCCCTCCCCCTCGAAAAAACCAAAACAAAAAAAACAGGACGGCACCCTCGTCGTCGAGGGCGCCTCCTGGCGCCGCGAGCGCTCCCTCGGCCCGGCCAAGCCCGGGGACTTCGTCTTCTTCCGCCGCGACGCGCCCGAGGCGCTGAGGGCGTGCGTCGAGCGCGGGGAGCGCCTCGCGATCTTCTCCAACCAGGGCACGATCAGGGGCGCGCTCGAGGGCAAGAACGCGTGGAAGCAGACGACGAGGATGGACCTGGTGCAGAGGGCGCTGGGGGGCCTGCCGATGACGGTGGTGTTTGCGACGGCGGCCAAGGTTTGTGTTTCCTTTCTTTCGAGTTTTTTAAATTTTTCGGGGTTTTTTATGCTCCTCTCTCTCTCTCGGATCGGAAGTATTCACGCGCTTCCCCTCAATTTCGCTGTTCTCTCCCTCTCCTCCAAACAGGCGGACAACGACCCGCACAGGAAGCCCGGGCGCGGGATGTGGGACCTCTTCGTGTCGCAGCTGGCCTCTTCCTCTTCTTCCGGGGGGTGAGGAGGGAAAGAGAGAGAACTTGAGAGTTTGACGTTTTTTCCACCCAAAAAAAGAAGAAACTCCTTTTTTAACCCGGAATCAAAAAAATGTTTCTTTTCAAACAGCTCCTCTTCCCCCGACGCCTCGCTCTCCACGTACGTCGGCGACGCCGCCGGCCGCCTCGGCGACTTCGCCGACTCGGACAAGGGCTTCGCTGAGGCCGCCAGCCTCAAATTCCAGACGCCCGAGGAGTTTTTTGGCGGGCCGACCGACGTCAACGAGTTTGACTCGGGGTGGAAGGGAATTATTGGGAACGTCGAAGGGGACGACGACGACGAAGAGGAAGGTGGGGACGGAGCCGGCCCGAGCGGCGGCGGCATCAAGTCCGAGAACGGCGGCGGCGAGAAGAAGGAGAAGACGAAAAAGAAGGAGAGCCACAACGCTCCGATCCTGGCTTTCTTCTCCAAGCTCTGCGACGCCTACAAGGCCGACGCCGCGGCGCGCGGCGAGGAGGGGAAGAAGAACCTCGGCTTCAAGCTGAGCGCGGCCGCCAAGGCCGCGGCAAGCTTCCGCGCCCTGCCCGTCGAGGTGGAGAGCATCGAGCAGGTGAAGGCGCTGGTCAAGGCCAAGGAGCTGCCCGGGGTCGGGAAGGCGTCGGTCGAGAGGCTGCAGGCGTGGTTCGAGACGGGGTGAGGTCCTTTTTCGGGGGGGGGGGGGGCCTTTTTTCTTTTTTCTTTTTCCCCGGGGGTCTCTCGGAGGTCGTGAGGGTCGGCGAAAAACGAAAGGCGCGCTTTTTTTCTCAACCTTCTTTCTTTTTCCTCGCTCGACGACAACGACGAAACAAATACAGGACCTGCGACATGTTCGCGGCCCTCGAGACGCAGCGCGCCGCGCTGGCGGACCGCGTCGGGAGCATCGCGGCCGGCGTCGCCGCGGCGGTCTCTTCGCCGAAGAAGGAAGAGAAAACGGAGGTCAAGCCGGCGCTCGCCTCTTCTTCCGCCGCCGCAGCTCCTCCACAGCAGCAGCCGAAGGAGGAGGAGCATGAGGATAACTACGGCGCGCTGGCGTTCGCGTGAAGTAAGTGGAGGGAGCTACAAAAAAAAGAGGATGAAAATGAACATGGGGGGAGAGAGAAATGAAATGATACAAACTTGCTCTTTTTTTTTTGCTTCTTGACCTTGAGCCCCCACCCCTGCCCCCAGCGTGTCTTTCCGCAGCGTGTCTTTCCTCTTTTTCCCGTTATCCAACAATATCAACGAAAAGCTAACGCAAATCCGAGTGAACTCCTATCTGCGTGTGTAATGAAAAGAGAGAGAGAGAAAGAGGGGACACCAACTCCTTCCTGTTTTTGTTTTTTCTCTTTTCGTCCTCTGCTTTGCCTCTCCCATCTCCCATCTTTTCTCTATCCTTTTTATTTTTATGCCGGGAGTGAAAGAAAACGCATCAAACCGCGGTTCCCCTTCATCATCCGCCGAGCGAGAAGGCGCCCCCGCCGCTCAAGCCGCCGCCTCCAACGCGGGCGACGTCTTGCACCTCCCAGGAGCGGTCCGCGGCGCAGAGCTCGAGGCGGAAGATGAAGGCGGCGCGCTCCGACTGCTGCGGCAAATTGTCCTGCCACTGCTTCTGCCGCGGCTGCTGGCTCGGAGAGGGCTCGCCGCCGCCGCCGCCTTCCTCGACGGAGGGAGAAGGAGAAGGAGAAGAGGAGGAGGACGGAGGAGGAGCCGAGGGCGGCGCCGCTCCGCTGCCGCCGAGGACGAAGCCGGACCCGTCGTCGCCCAGGGGCCTCACCCCGGCCATTCCCCAAGCCTGCCTCGCAGAGAGCATCTTGACGGATAAGAGGTCGTAGCGGGAGCCGCTGAGGAAGAGGGCGACGAGGGGCTCGAGCTCCCGAGGGAAGCGGCGGCGAGAGGAGGAGGGAGAGGAAGAGGGAGAGTCACCGCCGTCGTCGCCGCCGCCGTTGTCGCTCCCGCGGAGCCAGGGAGGGACGCTCTCTCCGCCTCCGCCACCGCCTCCGCCGCCGCCGACGCCGCCGCCACCCTCCTCCTCCTCCTCCTCCTCGCCTCCCTGATCAATCGAAGCAGCGAACAGAGACCCTCCCACGGCGTCGGCGAGCGCCCTGGCCCCCGCGCCAGCTCTCAAGCCGGTGAGCCCGAAGACGGTCGCGCCGTCGCCGCGGCTCAGCGCCGAGAGGAAGGCGTCGAGGACGACCTCGGGGCCGTGCCTCGCGTCCCGGACGGATTTGGCGTCGTTTTTGCTTTCTTCCTCCTCTGCTGATGAGCAGGGCTCGCCTCTAATTTTTTTTGGAGGAGAATGAGTTTCAAAGAAGAAAAATGAGATTTTTCCGGGTTTTTTCTTTTTTTTTTTTTTCCTCCGGCCTCTTGGCCGCCGCCCCCTGGGGGGGAAAGAAAAAAATAAATAAAAAGCCAACGCACCTCGCAGACACCAGGGCCCAGTGCCTCTCCGTCCGCACGGACTTGTAGTGCGCCACGGCCCGCTCCTCCTCGACCAGCGACAGCGTCAGCGTCATCTCCTCGCCCGAAGGGAGCGAGACCGCGGCGCGGGCGACGAACTTCCCCGGAGCCGGCGACAGCCCCGAGACAGCGACGGCGCCTCGGAGGGGTTTCGCGCAGAGCAGGAGCGAGCGCACGGCGAACGAGTCGAGCGAGAGCTCGTGCGGCTGGGCGGTCCTGACGACGTCCTCGAGGGTCAGCGGGGTGAGGAGGAGCGGGGGCTGGGGCTGGGGCTGGCTGTTTTTCTCGCCCCCGTCGCTGCCGCCTTCGGCGCCACGGTCGCCGCCGCCACCTTTGCCGCCGCTCGTCGCCGCCTCCTCCTCCCTCCGCCGCTCCCTCCTGCGCCGCTGCGCCGTCCTCTCGGCGATGGAGACCGCGGCCTCCTCCGCGACAAAGTCCAGGAGCGTGGTCTCGTCGCCCGAGACGGCGGCGGCCAGCAGGGCGGCGACGGCTTCGCCGGCGGACTGGTCTGGCGCGGCGGGGGCCCTGACGAGGGAACGAGGAGGTCGGGGCGGCTGAGAGAAGAAACGCCAACGCAGCGTCGTCTTTGGCGACGATGCAGTCGGCGATGCCCTCGATGATGACGGTGCTGCTGCTGCTGCTGCTCCGCTGCTGCTGCTCGCTCTCGCTGGGATCCTGATCGATGGGATGGCGCTCGACATCGGCGCCGTCATTCCGGAGGGTCTCCCGGAAGAGCAAACGACGGGCGTGACCCCCGAGGAGCACAACCTTGCGCAGTAGAGAGGCATCGAAAAAAAGTCGGGGGACGCGCTCGTCGTAGAAAAGAGTGGTTTTCTTTTTTCCGGAAAATTTCGTTTCGTTTTTCTTCTCTCTTCATTTTACAGTGCCCTCGTCGCCAACCCGTCTCCTCTCCGCGGCCCGACGAGAGGCTGCAGGGACGCGGCGGAGAATAATTCAGCGTCAGCAGGAGCGGAGGAGGAAGATCGGCGCTTCTGCTGCTGCTGCTGCTGCTGCTGCTTCCGCCTCCTCGCCGCGGCGGCAGCCCGCCTCCGCCGGGCTGCTGCAGCAGCAGCAGCGCCGCCCTCTCCCTCCCCTCCCGCCCTGCTTCCCCGCTCCCCCTCCCCCCCTTCCTCCTCCTCGTCGCCGCCGCCAAACGTGATAGCCACGGCGCGGGCGTCGTTTTTCCCGTCGCTCTCGACAGAGACGTCCCTCAGCGCCCTGCGCGCCCCCTCGTACAGCCGCCTCCCGAGCTCCGAGGCCTCGGCCTCCGTCATCAGCGCGACGCCGCGCCCGAGCTCGCCGCGGGCGCGCGCCCTCGCCGCCGCGGCCGCGAGCCTCGCGGGAAGCGCCGGCACGGGGAGCGAGGCCGGGAGGGCGCGGACGAGGGAGAGGACGACGGCGGAGGCGTCGACGGAGATGGCGGAGGGGTCAGCGTTGCGGGAAGAAAGGCTCCTGTCGGCGGCCTCTTCGGCCGTCTCGGCGTTGCTCGCCTCCGGCGACGGCGACGGAGGAGACGGCTGCGGAGCTGCCTTCCAGCCGCCGCCTGCGACGGAGACGGAGGTCGACGCCGCCGCCGCGTCCAGCAGGGCTCCCACTGCCCGCGGCCCAGCCGCGACGGCCACATCGGCGGCGACGTCCCAGATGGAGCGCGGGGGAGGGGGCGGGGAGGAGGGAGGGCTCGAGCCTGATTTCGGGTCCTCTTTCGGGTCTCTCGGGTCGCTCTGCGCGCCGGCGTCGGCGGCCGCGGTGGCGGCGGCGTTTTCGGAGGCGGCGTCCGAGCTGCTCGCCGCCGCGGGGACCGACGCGTCCACGATATCGCCGCCGTCGTCCCGCGCGGCGCAGTAGGCCACGGCCGCGGCGGCGTCGTCGAGCTCCTGTGTTTTCGATTTGTTTTTTTTGTCGTTGTTGAAGGTTTCGGAAAAGGTGGGTTTTTTTTCCTCCCGCGCGTCGGGCCACGAAAACCCGAAAAAAGAAAGAGAAAGAAAAAAAAGGGAAACGCACGAACTCACCACCAGCAGCAGCCTGACCGCGTCGGCGTGCGCCCCGGCCCTCCCGGCCACCACGGCCCTCGCCCTCCGCATCCCTCGGCGCTCGAAGAGCGCGTCGCACTCCTCGAGCGACCACGACTGCGAGGCCTCGAGGAAGGCGACCAGCTCGCCCTCCTCCGCCGCCGCCGCCGTCGAGTGACGCTCGCCGCCGTCGCCGTCGCCGCCAGCGAGGAGGCGCGCCGTGAGCGTCGCGAGGGGGGCGGCGGCTGGCGGCGCGGCGGCGTGCAGGGCGAGAAGGTAGCGGCGGAGCTGCTCCTGGCGGCGGCGGCGGCGAGGGGACTCAGAGGCCTCGGCGGCGGCGGCGGCCTCGAGCGCGGCGACGACCTCTCCCGGGGGCACGACGGAGGGGGGAGGAGGGCCGCCGCAGCCGAAAGGGCCGCCGTCGGTGCCGTCTCCCCCGCCGAAAGAGTTTGCTGCCTCCTCCTCGGCGGCGGCGACGCCCTCGACGAGCAGCGAGATCCCGTCCTCCTCTTCCCCCCCGCTCCCTCCTTCGCCGCCGCCGCCAAAGCCGCAGTCGAGCAGCAGCGGGATCGCGCGCCCGCGGAGCTCCCGCTGCAGCGAGTGCTCGCGCGCGAACGCCGCTGTCCCGCGCGCCCCGCTCCGCAGCAGCACCTCGAGGGCGTCCCCGGGGCGGCCCAGGCGCGAGTAGAGCGCGGCCGCGGCGGAGAGCAGAGGAGCGGCAGCAGCAGCGGCAGAAGTGCCGGAAGAGGAGGAGGAGGAGGAGGAGGACTTGGCGCGGCGCGCCACCGCCTCGGCCAGCCTCGGAGCGTCGACGGCCTCCGGGGGCCACTCCCTCACGAGCCTTGCCAGCGTCCCGTGGCGGCTCGGGGACAGCAGCAGCGAGAGGAGGGCCATGGAGTAGGTCTCCCTCGGGAGGAATAGCGGCTGAGGCGGCGGGGGGGAGGAAGCGGAGGTGGAAGCCGGAGCGGGGGCGAAGGCGTTTCCCGCCGTCACCGTCGCGGCCGGCGCGTCCGTCGCCGTCGTCGGCCTCCGCGTCGGGACCGAGGCCGCCAGCGCCGGGAGCGCCCCGCAGGCGGCGAACGAGTGGACCGCGCGCTCCCAGGCCGCGGCGTCGTCCCGCAGGAGCGCCGGGGCCCTCGCCGCCGCGGCCTCGGCGGCCCGCTCGAAGGCGGCGGCGGCGGCGGCGGCGGCAGGGGCGGCAGGGGCGGCAGGGGCGGCGGCGGCGGCGGCGGCGGCGGCGGCGGCGGCAGGGGCGGCAGGGGCGGCGGCGGCGGCGGCGGCAGGGGCGGCAGGGGCGGCGGCGGCGGCGGCAGGGGCGGCGGCGGCGGCGGCAGGGGCAGCCCTCGTCGTCTCCCGCCCCCTCCGCCGCCCCCTCTCCCTCTCCCTCTCCGCGGCGCAGCGCGCGAGCAGGGACTCGAGCACTGCCGCGGCCGCCCTGCTTCTCGCCCTGGCGGACGCGGGGGCGAGAGTCGGGGCGGGGGCAGCGGAGGAGGGCGAAGAAGGGTCGCCCTCGCCGTCGCCGCCGTCGCGCTCGCCCCTCTCTCCGCTGCTCCCCCCCCTCCCCCTCCTCGCCCTCCCTTCTGCGACCAGGAGCGCCTCCTCGGGCTGCCCCGCCCCCAGGTGCCACTCCACCAGCGCGTCCCCCTGCAGGGGTCGAGCGAGGACCAGCGACCGCGCGGAGGCGAGGTAGATGGCGAGGTCGAAGGGGAGCGGGGCGAGCGGGGAGGAGCCACTCGAAGACCAGCCCGAAGAAACGTCGACGCTCGCTGCGAAGAGCAGCGGCGCGGCGGAGGCGGGCGAGGAGGTCGGGGCCCTGCGGCGGCCGTCCCTCTGCGGCTGCGGCGGCGCGGGCCCGGGGAGCGAGACCGAGATGTCGGAAGAGGAGGCGAGAGCCTCGTCCTCCCCGGGCCCTCCTCGCTCGCTGCCGCAGCGGAGGACCCTGAGGAGGGCGACCGAGGGAGGGGCGGGAGCGCTTTCTTCTCCGCTGCCGCTGCCGCCGTCGGCGGCGGCGGCGGCGGCGGCGCCGACGGCGGCGCTCCCTCCGTCCCCGCTGCCGCTGCCGTCGCTCCTCCTCGCCAGGCAGCTCCCGCTGCCCACGCCCGGGAGCCGCTTCGCCTTGGACGGGTCGAGCGGCAGGCAGACCGCGACGACTTCCCCCTCGCCGCCGCCGAGCGGCGCGGCGCCGAGCACCCGCGCGCCCGCCGCGAGCGGCCTCGCCGTCGCCGGCACAAGGCGGAGCGCGGAGGCCCCTCCCAGGAAGAGAGAAGGGTCGCCGCCGCTCCCGAAGGGGCCGCCCCCGAGGCCGCTCCCCGAGAGCGACAGGGAGGCGACGACGGCGGCGGAGAGGGCCGCGACAGCCGCTGCCGAGTCGCCTCCTCCGTCGCCGTCGCCGCCGCCGCCTCTGCCGCGACGAGCGGCGGAGGCGGCGGCCGGGAGCCTCCTCTCGACCCGCAGGATCTGCACGCAGGTGCCCCACGCCACGAAGAGGTCCGCCAGCGGGAGAGCAGAGGAGGCCTCGGAGGAGGCCTCGGCGGAGCGGCCGAAGACCGAAGGAGGGGCCCACAGCAGGGACGGCGCCCCGGCGCCGACGGCGCCCGCCGGCCTCGCCGCCCTCCCGACCTCGCACCGCTCCGCGGCGTGCGCCACGCGCGTGCCCGAGGGGAGCGTCCAGGCGAGGAGGCGGTCCGCGTCGGCGAGCAGCGCGGAGGAGGTCCCGGGCGAGGAGGGAGGGGCAGAGGACGGAGCGGCGGAGAAGCCGGGGCACCACGCGAGGTCGAAGACCGGGCCCGCGCCCATCCCCGCCACCTCGGCGCCCCCGCCGCCGCCGGCCGCTCCCCCGCCGCTGTCGCCCGCGCCCGCGGAGGCGGCGGCGCCCCCGCCGCCTCCGCCCCCGCAAGGGGTCGCGTGGGTGAGCTCGGCGAGCACGGGCGCGGCGACGGAGACGGCGGAGGGGGCGGCGGCGGCGACGGGAGGGGAAGCGCGAGGGCGTCCGAAGCCGAGCAAGCGGGCGGCAGTCGCCACGGCGGCCGAGGACGTCGATGACGACGACGGAGAGGGGCGAGGCGGCGGGCTGGGCGCGCCCAGGAGGAACACGCGCCCGTCCGCCGAGGCCACAGCGAGCTCGCGCCTCGCCGCCGAGGAGGGGGCGGAGGAGGCAGAGGCGGAGGAGCCGGAGGGAGCAGAGGAAGAAGGGAGGAGGCCGGCGAAGCGCGGGTCGAGCGCTATCCGGGTGACGCGCACCGGCGGCCGCAGCAGCAGCGTCGCCGCCGCCGGGGCAGCAGCGGCGCCGAAGCTCTCTCCTCCGCCGTCCAGGAGCGAGACGAGCGCGATCTCCGGGAGGGAGAGCGTCTGCGGCGGCTTCTGGCCCCGCCGCAGCGACGGCGGCGCCGCCGCAGCGCCTCCCCCTCCCTCGGGCGGCGGCGGCTCCAGCACCGCCGCGACGACCTCGGCCCCGCGGCATAGCGAGAGCGCCGAGACCGCGCCGCCGGCGCCGGGCCGGACCCGCCTCGTCGCGTTCCCCTCGACGTCGAGCACGTGGACGCACCCCCGCCGCGTGCCGACGATCACGCAGCGGTCCGAGGCGGCCAGGGCGGTGATCTCGTCGCGCGGGTCGAGGAAGGAGGCGAGGGGGGGCGGGGCCGGCGTCGGCGGCGGCGTCGATGTTCTGCTGCCGCCCTCGACGGCCTCGGCGTCGTCGCCACCGTCGACGCCGCAAGGGGAGCAGGCGAGGCGCGGGGGCTCCGTCTTCCGTGGTTGAGGCTGCAGAGGAGGAGGAGCTTCTCCGCTTGCTGCTTCGCTGGGCGCGGGAGGACCGGAGGAGGGCGAGGGCGCGGAAGCAGCAGCGGCGGGCTCATCGTTGGCATTTCTCGATGGGGGATCGATGGCGTCGGCGACGCTGCCGCTGCTGATGCCGCTGCTCGCGCCCTGCTCTGTCCCTGTGCTGCTCTTCCCCTCCATCGGCGACGAAGAGCTAAGAGATAGGTTTTTTCGTCCCTGGAGCTCGTCGGGAACCTGCTCAGGCGCGTCCGCGGAAGAGCGGAACGCGGAAAGAGAGAGAGAGAGAGAGAGGTGAAAACAGACGAAGAAAAGTGATGGGAGAAAGACGAAGCCTTCACCTCTTCGACCTCGACTCTCTTTTACTCTTTACTCTCTCTCTTTGTTAACACGAAAAACGAAAATCGTTTCAAGGAGACTGGTTTTCTCTCTCCCTACGCATCGCCATTGTGTTGTTGTGGGCAAAAAAGAAGAAAAGGAAGCAGAAATAAAGGGACGAAATAAATAAAGCACTCTCGCGATCCCCTCCCTCCCTCCCTCCCTCTCTTTTCACCTCTCTCTCCCTCCCCATTCTGCCTAAAAAACTCCCCCAGCCCTCTCCTCCCTCACGCCCTGTCGCTCACCCCCTTGGCGTACTGCTTCGCCCTCTTGGGCAGCACCCTCTCCAGCACCCCGCGCCTCCCGCCCTCGAGCGCGCCCCGCAGCACCAGCGCCTCCCTCAGGAGGTCGGCCGCGCGCGCCCGGTTCTCCTCGAGCGCCGGCGCCAGCGCCTGCGCCGCCGCGCGCGCCGAGCCGGCGGACTGCCAGACGGTCTCACGCAGGGCGGGGAAGGCGTTGGCGAGCGTGGCGTGGAGGTCGGCGTGGCGCAGGCGCAGCAGCTCGACCAGGTCGGCGGCGTCGGCGGCGGCCTCGGCGGCCTCCTGCGCGTCCGCGGGGGCCGCGCCCGCGCCGGCGTCGTCCCCGGAGCCCAGCGCGCGGGCCGCGCGGCCGTACAGCGCGAGCAGCACCAGCTCCGCCTGCGTGAGCCCCGGGTCCGACCCGACCGTCTCGAGCACGAAGTCGCGGACCTTGCGCGCGTCGTCGGGCCGCTGGCCAAAGACGTGCTCCAGCAGGAGGCAGTCGTACTCGCCGACGCTGGGGCGGCCGTCGGCGTGGGCGGCGACCTGGAGGAGGTTGACGGCCTTCATGAAGCGGCGGTCAGAGACGTAGACCTTTTTTTTTGGAAAAAGTTTTTGTGGGTTTTTTTTTTGGGGGGGGGGGGAAGTTGGTTTTCCTTTCTTTTCGTTCTTCGCGCGGAAAAAAAAAAGTCAAAAAAAACAAAAAAAACTCACCGGCGGCTCGCACCGGTCCTGCAGGTGCGTCCTCAGCCCGACCAGCAGGTCGATGACCGACTCCGGCAGCGTCACCGCGGCGTACGCCTCCGCGGCGGCGCCCTTGAAGTCGTCGAGCGTCAGCTCGTCCGCCTTGGACGAGGGAGAGGCCTCGCCCCCCTCGCCGCCGCCGCCGCTCCCGCCCTCGCCCTCCCGCTCGTCCCTCTGCCCCGCCGCGAGCAGGGCGAGCCTGCCCAGCGCCTGCGTCGAGACCTGCCCGACGTGCCTGCGGATCAGGAAGCGGTCGTACAGGGCGTCGAGCTCCTCGCTCTCGGGCAGCTCGTTCGACGCCGCGATGAGCGTCAGCAGCGGCACCTTCAACCTCTTGTACCCGTTGTCGAACAGCCTCTCGTTGAGCAAGGTCAGCAGAGCGTTGAGGATCGCCGAGTTGGCCTTGAAGATCTCGTCGACGAAGGCGACCTCGGCCGTGGGGAGGTAGCCGTTTGTCTGGCGGACGTACTCGTCGTTCTCGAGGCCCTTCATGGACAGGGGCCCGAAGAGCTCCTCCGGGACGGAGAACCTGAAGAAGTTGGTTTTTTTTTCAAGATGAGTTTTTTTCGCTTGTTTGTCTTCTTTTTCAAAAAGAATGGGGGGGGGGGGCGAAAAAAAGGGGGGAAAGGGGGGAAAGGAAAACACTGTCGCACCTCGTCAGCAGCCTCTCAAAGTAGGTGCCCCCGACCAGCTTGGCCATCCTGCGGGACAGCTCGGACTTGGCCGTCCCGGGCGGACCCAAGAGGAGGAGGTGCTCCCCGGCGAGGGCGGCGAGGAGCATGAGGCGGACCTTGTTAATTTTTGTGTTTTTTTTTTGTTTGGTGCGACGAGGTTGAGAAAAAACCTTGCCTCTTTCCTGCCGCTCTCTTTATTCTTTCTCTCGCGCGCGCGCAAAGGCGGCAAAGGCGAGGCGCGCGTTTCGCTCTCTCTCGCACTCTCTCTCTCCAGCTCCTCCCAATTTCCCCCCTTGGAGGAAAGAGAAAGAAGGAAAAAAGAGGATGAGGTTGAGAAGAGAGGGAACGAAAAAAAACCTTATCTCTCTCTCGACCAAGCCAATGCTTTGATGCCATCAAAGCTCTTGCCTCTCTCTCCGCTTCTCGCTCGCCTTTCCCTCCCCCCCCTCTCTCTCTCTCCAAATCCCATGGCGTCGACAGGCAGATAAGAATTCTTCCTCTCACCTCGACCTCGCGCTCCAGGAGGCCCTGCTGGACGTCGGCCACCGAGCTCAGGACCTTGGCCCGCAGCGAGCTCGCATCGGCCGCCGGCGCGGGCGTCCACGACGCGGCCTCCTCCTTCGCCCTGGCCAGCGCCGCGGCGTGCGCCTCGTTGGCCGCGGCTGTGACGGACGAGATGGCGTCGATCGTGGCCGAGTCGAGCGTCTCAGTGGGGGCGTCCGCGCGGACGGCGCGAGGGGCTGCGACGGAGGAAGCGAGGCGGCGGGGCGGCATGCCGACGGCGGCGAGGGCTTTGGCGCAGCGAGAACGAGAGACCGCCACCGGCGGCGTCGCGGGGCAGCCGACAGTCATCTGAACGGCGGCGCGCGATGACGAGGATGCCCTCGAGGGCGCCGTCGTTGCGACGACGCGGAGGGACGCGGACATCTTCTCGAAAAAGAGAAAAAAGAACCAGGGGGGAGATGCTCGTCAAGGAGGAAAAAAAGATAAAAAGAGTGGAGCTCCCCGAGACTTCATTTTCGTTTGAAACTTTCCTCTTTTCGTCGCCCTCCCCCCCACGAAAAAGCAAAACAGATCGAAACTTCGGCTGCTGCTTTTCCAGTTCTCTCTCTGTTGCTCTCCGTTCTGATCAAAATGGCGCACGCTCAGGCACGCGCCCTCTCTGCGGGCGTCGTCGCCGCCCCGATGAGGACGGCGTCGGAGGCGCCGCGGCGAGGCGCGGCCGTCGCCTCCCCTCCGTCGTCGTGTCAAAGCCGAAAACTCAAATCGCCGACCCGGCGCTCCTCTCCCGTCTCGGCTTCTGCTTCCGCGTCCGCCTCTGCCGCCTCGGCCGATTCTTCCTCGTCGTCGTCGTCGTCGGCATCATCATCGGCAGCGGCAGCAGCATCGACATCGTCGCGACGGTCCCGAGCGGGACGCGCCACCTACGCTCCGGCGACGTTTGACGAGCTCGTCGACGACGCCTCGGCGGCGCTCCTCGCGGCGCTCGACGACGGCCTGAGGCGCGTCGAGGTGGAGTTTCCGGCCCTCCCCGGGGACAAGGACGGTGCGTCTGCCGTTGTTGGATCTCGAGATGCGCGAGGAGGGGGAGAAAGCGCGATCCTTTGGAGCTGGAAAAAGGCTCGAGGAATCGGCCTTTTTGCCGCCCGAGTGATTGATTGCCCCCCCGCGTGGCCGAGTCTTTTGGCGAGATCGAGAAGCGCTAACGAAACAAACCCACCGACGGACGGCGCCTTCAACCTCCCGACCCCCCCCCCCCCCCGAAAAACTCCCTCTCTCGCTCCCCCCCCCCCACCCACCCTCCCATCCACCCCCAGGCTACTCTGGCTCCTCTGACCAGTACATCGACAACAACGTCCGCTTCGCGCTCTCCGCAGCGCGCTTCCTCGCCCTCGGCGGCGGCGTCCCGGGTGCCACGAAGAGGACGGTGCGGGTGCTGACCCCGGACGCGACGGAGCTCGCGCGGTGCCAGAAGGTCAACGAGGCCGCGCTGCGCGCGCTGGGCCCCATGGGCGTCTCTGTGGGCCACCTGCGGGAGTCGGCGCCGAGCAGGCTGGCGTCGCTGGCAGCGGCGTTCGGGGGCGGGGGCGCGAGCGGCGACGGGGCGAGCACGAGCGGTGGCGCCGCGGCCAGCGGGTCCGCCTTTGGCCCCCCGCCCGTCGCCGCTGACGTCTACATCGTCGTCAACGCCTCCACGGTCGAGCTCCCCGACGCCGAGCGCTACGCGGCCTCGATCCCCTCGGGGGCGGCCTTCGTCCTCTGGAACCTCGAGCTCGACACGCTGCGGGCTGACCTCGGCCTGTTCGGCTTCCCCGGGAAGGACCTGCAGTACCGCTTCCTCTGCCGGTTCACGCCGGCGTTCTACGTGCGCCCCAGGGACTACGCCGCGTCGGTGAGTTTTTGAATGGGGGGGGGGGGGGGTTGTCGGGTCGGGGAGGGAGGTGTCTTTGGCTCGTCTCGGGGTGCCTTTTTTTTTCTGAAGAGGAAAGGCCGGCAAGAAAGAAAAAGCTGATCGGGAAAAAAAATCGGGGGGAAAAAACTCGAAAAAAACACTCGTCACGCAGGTCGCCGCACCGCCGTTTCTAATCAACTACTCCGGGGCCCTCTTCCGCGAGTGGCCGGGCCCCTGGCAGGTCATGCTCAAGCAGGACTCCGGGGAGTACGCCTGCGTCGCGGAGGACCGGCTGCGGTACGCTCTGGGCGAGGCCAAGGCCGAGATGGCCGAGGCGATGGGGCTCGACCCCAGCAAGGTCGGCGCGGGCTCGTCGGCCGACGTCGCCGCCGACAGGGTCAAGGACGCCGAGACCTCGGGGTCTTTTTCCTTTTTGAGGCGCGGGGTTCGGGTTTCGACGTGGTGGGAGGACGCGTTCGAGGAGGAGGAGGCGCACGACTGGAGGAAGTGAAGGGAGAGAGAAGGAGAGGGAGAGAGAGGGGGGGGGGAAGGAGAGGGGGAAAAGGTTGAGCAAGAGAAAAAAGCGAGAGAGAGGTTGCGTTTTTTCTTTTCCTTGTGATGATGTTTGATGATGGTTTGAGTTCGTCTCCCCCATTTTTTTTTGTTCCCTCTCGCTCTCAAGAGCGCTCTCTTTCTCCTGTCGCGCATTTCGCAGAAGAAAAGAGAGGGAAAGCGAGGGTTTCGCACAGTTTTTTTCCTCTCCCCTTTCGACGAGAGGCAGAGGTCGAGAAACAGAGTGAAGGAGAAAAAGGGGGGAAAAACTCAAAACACGTTTTCTTCTCTCGAGCTCCAAGGGCCTCCTCGAATAGACGGCACTCTCGTCGCAATTCGTGTGCAGAGCCGTGCAACCCGAAGGGAGGCACCATGACGTCCTGCTAGCGAACCGGAGTAAGAAACAGAGAGAGAGCTGCGGCAAATGCAGACGACAACGACAAAGCCGTTGCGCAGTCGATGGAGCTCTCCCGCCGTGTCACCCAGTCCCGGCTCGATTCGGATATCTGCCCCTCTACCGCCTCGCGCATCGAGGAGAAGCCACCGTCGCCTCCCTACACCCACAAGGCTGGCCTCGGTAAGAGCCCTGGACGGCCTCCCCGACTCCTCGAAACTGCCGACGATTTCTTCCTCGAGCGATGACGACGACGACGACGACGATGCCCGAGGCGACGAAAACGACGCCGACGGCGGAGACAGCAGCAACTCCAGCGAGGTCGCGGTCCTCCTCGCGGCCTGCGGCGTCGGCATCGCGACGGGCCTCGGCGTCGTCCTCCTCAACGACGCCGTTGACGCTGTGCGCGCCCTCGCGTGGTCGGGGGCCCCGCTCGAGGCCACGGACTGGGGCCGGTGGGCGCGCTCGCTGC
>Ga0315289_10007482_pt1 | contig 15894 bp, 11 predicted proteins | sample YL17G11_40_MG_FD_203452 | JGI IMG/M metagenome (GOLD analysis project Ga0315289, IMG submission 203452) | Sediment microbial communities from Yellowstone Lake, YNP, Wyoming, USA - YL17G11_40 | ecosystem: Environmental > Aquatic > Freshwater > Lake > Sediment | place: USA: Wyoming | collected... | reverse complement strand
TAATCCCTCATTTTTTCCGACAGCGACAGCAATTTTCATTTTCATCTTTATCTTGTCAATATAATCAATGACTTTCTGCAATGGCATCACTGAAAATGCGCCTCCAAGCAAAAGAATTTTGAAAATGTCATCCTCTTTGCCTGATGCCTCAAAATTAATCGGGATTCCTGTAACAGCTATCTTGCTTTCAGGAATTTTTGGTGCTCTACTTGTCAAATCTTTTTTTGTTATTTCCGCGGCAACAAGATATTTGTCCACATATTTGTTTCCTATCATCCAGAACCTGTGAACTCTGAAGTCTGTTATTGCGCAGACTATAGGGCAGCTTATCTTGCCTTCCCTTTTCAAATCAGTTGAAATTTCTAGGGGCAAAAAATGGGTGCATATTACAATATCTGGATTAGAAGACTGAAGAAGATTCACAAATCTTGGAAGAAAGAATTTTTTTATCCTTTTTCTCAGCTCAGCGGATTTTTCTGCCACATGCCAGCTGTCTGAGGAATGATAAAAGCCTCTCCAGACGTCAGGAAATTTTTTGATAAGCCAGATATAGCCGTCAGAATACATTTTTCTGAAAGGACGAAAGGAAAAATTAAGGCAGTCAATGACTTCTGCCTTATGGCCAAGTTTTGAGAAGCCTTTCTGCAATGCCTTTGCAGCCTGAATATGGCCTGCGCCAGCATTAGCAGTTAATACTAATATTTTAGTCATTTTTAAGTAATGACTAAAAGGTTTGGTTGTATTTATACTTTTTGCTCAAGAAAATCAACTCTCTTCAAGCTCTTCTTCGGTTTCAGCTTTTTCATCTATATTCAATGATGCGAGAACTATTGCCGCAAACAATGCAAGCACTGCTCCGTAAACAAAGGTTGTTGAAGGACTGACGTACTGCCATAATGCTCCTGCAATTATTCCTGCAGGCAATGCCGCAATTGAGATAAGAGTGTAAAATGTTCCTATTGAAGTTGCCAGCTCTTTTTTTGAAGACAGATCAGCCACAAAAGCCCTTTCATTGCTTACTGCCAATGCTTGTGAAAGGCCATAAATTGCAAAGCCAACTATCATCCAGACAGATGAGTCTGCTGAAATAAATATAATGCAGGTTATGACAAATAAAATATATCCGTATAGTATAACTTTCTTTTTTCCAATCTTGTCAGCAAGAATTCCTGCAGGAGTCGCGAATATTTCAAACAATAGGTTTGACAAAAGATAGAGCGCAATGGCAATGACTGCTGAGAAATGCTGCGCAGCTTTCAAAATAAAAAACATATAGCTGAAGCTTGCAAGAGCAAAAATTGTTGAGACCAGGATAAACAGCCTCAGATTTGTCGGAAGTTTTTTTAAACTAACTTTCAGTGAAACTTTCTTTGGCCTAATTTTCTTTTCTTTTACAAAAAGCAAAGGGATGATTGAAATGAATGCTATCAATGAAGCGATAAAGAAGATCTTGTTGTAGGAAAATCCGACAATCAGGAAAGCGATTGCCAGCAATGAGCCTATAATCGCTCCTGTCCTGTCAAATGCCCTGTTAATGCCAAAAATTTTTCCATGAACGCTTTTAGGGGTTGTCTCTGCAAGAACAGCGTCTCTTGGAGCATCTCTGATTCCTTTTCCGATTCTTTCTATTGGCCTAAAAATAAAAATATGAATCCAGCTTGTAGCAAGAGACATGAAAAGCTTTGCAACTGCTGATGCAGAATATCCCATTATTATGAATTGTTTGCGCTTTCCGGTCTTGTCGCTCCAATATCCTGAGAAAAGATGAAATATGCTTGCAACAGAATCACTTAATCCTCCAAGAATTCCTATAATCAAACCGCTTGCTCCAAGCGATGCGATGAAAAGCGGAATCAGGGGAGTTATTATTTCCGAAGAAATGTCCGTCAATAATGATGTAAGACTAAGAAGAATAACATTTGCTGTTATTCCGTACATCAGGCCTTTTTTTGCGCTTTTCATTATTTATCAGAATTTTTCTTTAGCTTTCACAGCAGTCGGAGACTCTCCGCCATGCCATGTGAATCTTGCCTTTACCCTCATTGGATAAATTCTTTCTGAAGTGTCATCAAGGATTATCGCGGAGCCCTTTGACTTTGGCAGATTATTCATATGCTGTGTTATGCTTTCAAGCAGATAAGTCTGCATTATCATGTTCAATGCCTCCATGTCTGGCTTTGCTGTCACTCTGTGAGAAATGACAATATCTGACTGGGTCATCACATCTGAATGGATTTTTCCTGGCTGCTGTGTCGCGAGCACCATTGAAATTCCTGGCTGCCTTCCTTCCCTGAGTATCTGAATCAAAACATCTGTCGCAGAAGTCTTCCCATCTTTTGGAAGAAATTCATGCGCTTCATCAATGAATATCCATACAAGGGGCATTTCTCTTTTTTCCTGATAGCTAGAATATTCAAGGCCATGCCTCACTGACTGGATTTCCTCATATTTTCTTTCAGCCATTCTTTCATTGAAAAGTTTTTTGCTCAATAATCCTATCACAAGAGCGCGGACATTGAATGTTCCTATTGAGGAGTATGCTGAGAGGTCAACTATTGAGGTTTTTCCGCCCTCAATCACTTCCCTTATTTCAGTGCCCTTTTCCTCTTTTGTCGAGAACAATCCCCATGTTCTTGCACCCTCAAATAAATTCACTGCAGCATTTTTTGTAGCTTGGGCAGTTTCTCCATCGCCTTTTATCGCAAGAACTATATCATCAAGATCAAATTCTTTTCCTTTTTCCTTTAATTCAGTCTGAAGATGAGCGACAATTTTCTGGAGAACAATCGCGACAGGGTCAAGAAAATTCAATCCGAAAGTCATTATCCAGTCATCTGCTGACAGCTCTGAAACTTTTATCGCAAATCCTTTGGTTACGGGAATTCCTTTTTTCGCGTACTCTTCTGCATGGCCGAACGGAACAAAAACCCTGACTGGAAGTTTTTTTGCCTCAATGCCCCAGCTTCTCAATAATTCAGGCTCTTTTTCATTTGGATAAGACATTGTCCAGAAAATTCCCATAGTGTCATAAATCAATACTGCGATGTTTTCAGCAATTTCAGGAGGCAATCCTGCCATTTCCTCTGCTATGACCCCAAGAGTATAAGATTTTCCACTTCCCCTTTTGCCAGCAACCAAAACAACATGGCTGTTTGCAACATCCATAAGAACTTTATTAGTAAGAGAAGTTGTTGCTCCCATCTGGACATAACTCTTACCTATATATATTAGTCCTGCTTTTCCAAGTTTTTCAACATCAGCAGGGCTTCTTCCAATTATAACATCATAAGGCATTTTTTCACTCTCTTTTATCCTAGACTCAATTAAATATAATACTTAAATTTATTGATTAAAAGCAACAATATTTAAATACCCTAATAATTAAAATTACTTTATCATGGACGAAGCTAAAAAAGAGCATCATGAACCTTCTCATACTGAGTATCATTCTCATGAACAGCATCATACTGAACATCCCCATGCTGAGCATCATGCAGAGCATCATCCTCATATTGATACAGGGAAAAAAAGAATAAACTGGAGCAGAGTTCTTTTGGTAGTTGTGATTATAGCGGCATTAATCGGCGCTTATTTTCTTATACAAGCATTATTCGGAGGAAAGGCAGCTGTTGCTGATGCCTCGAGCATAAAATTAGATTATTCTATAGAAGCTGATGGAAAAGTTTTGTTTGAAAATGTATCATCTTTCAAGCCAGGGCAAGTAGGAGCGATTTTTGGTCTTGCTTCAGCTAAATTAGATAATGCTATTAGTAAACTGAAAGAAGGCGACAAGCTCACCTTGACATTAAGCCCAGAAGACGCATTTGGAGAATATAATGAAAGCTATGTTTCTGTAATAAATAGGACTGAAACTCTTAAAAGGGAATTTGAAATCAACAGGACATTTGAGCAGCCTTTAGAAATATTTAACCAGACATTCAATGCAGAGCCTGAAATCGGAAAATCTTACTCATCTGAGGGCGCGCCATGGAATTTCACAGTCAAAGATATAGATGAGGAGAATATCACTGTATCGCAGGATGCAGAAGAAGGATTATTTATCCCGATAAATGAGATGCTCTCCGCAAATGTAACTAAGGTGACATCAAGCAAGATTACAATGTTTTATTCAGCTATAGAGCAAGTTACTGATATTGCTTCAGGAGAGCTGAATGTCACAATGGATGATGAGAATATTTACTTTAAATTGACGCCTGAAAAAGGAAAGCAGATAGTAATGGGCTTTTTTCCAGCAACTGTCCTTGATTTCAATGAGACAAATATTATTTTAGATTATAACGGTCCTTATGCAGGAAAAAATATCACAATCAATATTAAAGTGGCAGATGTTGTCCAGAAGAAAGCAGTTTCAAAATCAAGTTCAGACACTGCTGTTAAGAAAATTGAGGGCGCGCCGACTTTGCAGGCATTTGTGATGACACACTGCCCTTATGGCACTCAGATGGAAAAAGGAATTATTCCTGCTTACAAACTTCTTAAAGACAAGGCAAATTTTGAGATAAGATTTGTCTATTACACCATGCATGGAGAAAAAGAGGATACTGAAACAAAAAGACAGCTGTGCATCAGAGAGGAGCAGTCTGGAAAATTCTGGACATATCTTGAATGCTTCCTTGAAGATGAATCTTATGCGTCAAAATGCATGGATGAAGCAAGCATTGATGAATCAAAAATAAATGAATGCATGACTGAAAAAGCAGATGATTATTGGGCAGTTGACAAAGAACTGAACACTAAATATGAAATTCAAGGAAGTCCTACAACAGTTTTAGATGAAAAAGAAGTTCAGATTTATCCTCGCTCGCCTGAAGATGTTAAGAAGGCGGTCTGCGCAGCTTTTGAAACAGAGCCAGAAGAATGCTCTGAAACATTGGATTCAGCAAATCCAAGCCCTGGATTTGGATATTCAGCATCATCTTCTGCAAGTGCTGCAAGCTGTGGATAGATTTTCTTAAGAATTAATTATACAAAAGCACTGGCAACAATAAGAGGAAACAGTATTGTCGCATCCCCAAAGACTTTCACATTCTCATTTCCTGCTATTTTTCCCCATGACTTTGCCTCTTCGGGAGATGCTCCTGAATCGCTTCCGTCAAATTCCGGATTTGAATTGATGTAAACAGCATAGTCAGCGCCGTTACGATAAAGATTTGCATTGCAGATTGAATGCTTAACAACGCCGCCCCCTAGAATTATCATTCCAGTTTTTTTCTTTCCAATAGTTGAATTATTCAAATCCCATGTATCATCAGTTATATCTAATTTGAATTGTGGATTGTCTGATTTGAAAAAATAAATCATATCCCCGAGAGAGCCATCCATTATTGCCGGGCAGAAAACAGGAATATTATTTTTATATGCCCAGTAATAAATTGAATCTTTGTTGTTTATTTTTTCCCCTAAAATTCTGATGAGCTTTGATGGAGTTAAAATTTCATTTTTATACCCACTTAAAATTGGAAGAACCCATTCTTCAAACTTGATATACCTTGAATTAGGAACGAAAATATTTCCGATTCTGTTGATTCCTTTTTCCCTCAGCTCCGCACCATCTGCTTCAAATCTTCCTGATTTAAAATCACCAAAACATTTTACGAAATCTTCTTCTATTCCACCGGCTGTTGTTACAAGAACATCTATCATTTTGTGTTCTGCTAAATATCTTATTATTTCCCTCAGACCAGAAGAAACCATATTTGAAGTGTAGCCGAGATAAATGAATGCTTTTTCTTTCCGCATTTTTTTTATTATTTCTACTGCTTTTGCCAGATTAGACGCCTGAAATCCTGTTGATTCGTATGATTTTAAAAATTCGTTAAAATCAAATTTACTATCGAAGTCATAACCTTTTATTGAGATTCCATTTATCTCCTCTGATTCCTTTAATATCGCTTCTTTTGCGAGTTCAGTTTTATTTTTTTCAGCTGGAGCCATTTTAGAAAAATGAAGTTATGACTAAAAAAATTCACGGAAGAATCAATTTCAATTCATACCCAAACTTCATATTTTTTTCTACCGACGGCAGTTTTTAAATGTTACTGTTGAATGATAAATAAAAATTTTCTGAAAAGGAATAGATTTATAAATAAAAATCAATAAAAGTTTTTATAAATCATTGTTGAAAGAGGAAAAAAATTACAAAGAAAAGTTTAGATGAACAAAAAACCTATTGAAAGAAAAATATTTGGCTGGGAACTGAATATAGACCTTTATGACTGCAATCCCGAAATTCTGAAAAGCGGCAAATTAATCAGAAAATATGTTGTTGAATTATGCAAGCACCTTGAGATAAAAAGATGGGGGCCGCTCACATTAAAGCATTATGGCAGCGCTCATCTGCAGGGATATTCTTTTATGCAGCTTATTGAGACAAGCTCAGTCATAGGCCATTTTTGCGAGACTTACAACACAATTTATATTGATGTTTTCAGCTGCAAAAAGTATGATGTGAAGAAAATAAGGGATTTTACAGCCAATTTTTTCAAGGCAAAGAAATGCGTGAGCAGGGTTATGACTAGATATTGATAAGGCTGATTTCTTTCTCGACTGACGGATAATTTTCAAGAATTTTTTCAAAATAAACGAGTTCCCGAAGGGCTTTTTTTGATGAGCAATGGGTCGCTTTTGCGAATTTTTTCGCAGTTTCTTTTTTCTCGCCCCTGTTCGCTATCCAGATTTTCAGTAATCTGGTTATAGGCTTGTAAGCCACAAATCTTTCCTTGTTTTCATTTTTTGCAAACGCAACTCCTGCAGTCATAAGCATTTTGGAATAAGACAAAAACCTGTAATGCTGCCTTCTTATTATTCTTTTGTTGAAAATGTCGGCTTTGCTTAATGCATCGTAGGCTCTGACAAGCTCCCGGCCATTGTATTCAAGAGGAAGATTCTCGTCAATCCACAGCATCACTTCGCTTGGATCCATATCCAGATTGTCCATTGCGCTTAGCACTGAAAAGGTATTGCTCTTGAAAATTAATTTCAGAACATTGAATATTGAGGTTTCTTTTTCCCTTTGGCCAAGGCCGTCAATATTTCCGCTAAAAGCCTGAAGGTCATTTATCGCTGCTCTTGCATCGCCCTGAGAAAGAACCGCGAGCTTTTTCAAGTCAGTCGGGGAGATGCTGATATTTTCTTTTTTTGCTATTTCAGAAATAATCATAAGGATATCCTCAGTCTGCAGTTTGTCAAATTTTATGAGCTCAACTTTTTTTCTTATTTCCCTGAGCTTCTGGTCATAAGCGTCTGATGTTATCATCACAATCGGCGATTTTGCGGTTAAAAGCACATTCAGGGCCGCAACTCCTCCCCTGTCCTTGTTTCCTGACAGGCCCTCAAGCTCATCAACCAGGATTATTTTTTCTTTTGCAAACAAACTGCGCTGCTCCAATGCTGTTTTTATTATTCCATTTATCTGCTCTTTGTTCCTGAAATCAGACGCATTCAATTCAATCAGCTCGGATTTGAAATCATTCGCGATAGCATGGACTGTAGAGGTTTTGCCTGAGCCGACAGGGCCATGAACAATTACCGGCTTTTTGTTCCTGATAGCAATCAGCAATTTTCTTATAGCCTCTCTTTGGCCAATTATCTGAGAAAGGGTTTTTGGGCGGTATCGCTCTGTCAGAGGCATGCTAAAAATCCTCCAGATTTTTGGACACCCTGAAAATTTACAATTTTCATGGTTTTATTTTTTTCCAGCAAGAACAAAAGTCGCGAGCAAAGATTCAAGCTGAATGAATTCATCAGAGCCCTCGACCAATCTGAACTCGATTTCACCGCATTTTTCTATTAATTTTAATTTTGTTCTTTCATCTGACTCAAGATTAGGAATCTCTTTTTGCACTGCTTTTATCAGGTCAAGGCCAGAAAGACTTTGTGTCAGCATCAAATCAAGCAATTTTTCCCTTGATGACATGAAATTTCCTGATAACGCGAAATTAAGGATGCTCCTGATTTCAGAAGGCTGGGCTGACTTGACCACAGAATAAATCCTGTCCTCAGAAATAATTTTTGTGTTTGAGCATGCCTGAAGAATATTTATCATTCTTCTGCAGTCTCCCTCGCTTACAGCATACAATGCCTCAAGGGCTTTTTCATCCATCTGCAGCTGCTCATTGCCTGAGATATGATTTAAAATTTCAAATGCCGAGTTTTTGTTTAATCTTTGGAACCTGAATACAACGCATCTTGACTGAATAGGCTCAATGATTTTTGAAGAGTAGTTGCAGGAGAGAATAAATCTGCAGGTTTTTGTGAAATTCTCCATAGTTCTTCTTAATGCCTGCTGAGCCTCTCTTGTCAGGGCATCAGCCTCATCAAGAAAAATGATTTTGAAATTTTCTGAAATCGATTTTGTTCTTGCAAAATCCTTTACTTTTTGCCTGACAACATCAATTCCACGTTCATCAGAGGCATTAAGCTCAAGATAGTTGTCGCGCCATTTTTCCTTGTACAATGCCTTTACAGTCGCAAGCGAAAGAGAGGATTTTCCTGTTCCTGCAGGGCCTGTAAACATAAGGTGAGGCATGTTTCCTTTTTCAACAAAAGCTTTTACCTTAGAAACTATGTCGTCCTGGCCTTTTATCTCAGAAAATTCTTTTGGCCTGTATTTTTCTGTCCAAATCTCACTCATTTTAAATGTCCCTCAGGACTTTAAAAGCTGGAAAAATGAAACTTTTTCCAGATTTCAGAAATGTTCCCATTTCTGAATTTCCATTTAAATATCCCGTAGCTTATGGACAGAAAAATGATTACATGTTTTTAAAGATTTAGATAAATTAAATTATAGTTTGGCAACCTGGAGCAATTCTTCGGGCTTTAGCACAGAAAGAGCGGCCTGATTTTTTATTATCTCAATCATAAGTATTTTTTCAGGCTTTTCAAGATCAACATTTGGCTTGTCTATCACATCTGTCAGTTTTATTATCAAATCCCTCTGGTGAAGCTCAGTTTTGTGCAGTCCCAAGTCAAGCTTCCATTTTTCCTTTTCTGCGATTGATTTCTGAATTTCTTTCACAATTTTCTGCATCTCAGGAATTTTTGCAGAGCACCATTGCTCTACCGGCACCCAGTTAAATGTTGAGGAGAATAAATCCTTGTTCTTTACAGCAATTTTTTTAAGCGCAGAAACAGCTTTTTTTGAGTCCTTGACTGAAACCTGCGCAACTCCGTCCTCTATCTTGATGATTGAAGGGGTTTCTTTTACCTCTGAAAGCCTTGCCATTATCTCGGTTTTTGCAGACTCTAATTTAGTAGGGTCAAATGTCACAATGAGATTCGCTGTCTTGGTTACCATGTTTTTAGTTGCTTAATGTTCTGAACCTGATGCGCTGAACATGAGCTTGATGTGCTGATTATTAAACCGCTCTAGCCCTCTTTTCCCTTCTCTTTCTTTTCTCCCTTCTTAATTTCTTTTTCTGCCATTTCCATCTCATGGCCCACCGTTTTTTCCATCTTCGTGATCCGCGCTTCATGTTGTTGGTATGAAATATTGCTATTTAAATCTTATCTCGTCTGTTTGAATAATTCATCTTTATTCAGGCAAAATTCAAGAATTCCATAAGCCCTGTAGCCCTGAAGCAGATCTCTTCTTGCCAGGTCGCCTTTTGAAGTCCTCAAGTACAGGAAGCTGTTTTTATCTTTTTTGTATCTTATAAACCCAAATTTTTCAGCCAGATCATTGAATACAGGAGCAATGTCCCATTTTATCATGCTGGCATCAGCAGACATGCTTCTGAACATTCTATAAATCTCCTCAAATCTTTGTCTGTCAAAATAAACTGAATTTTCAATTTTTTCCAGTATGTCCTTAGGAGATTTTATAATTGCTGACATCTCCCTTTCGCATTTTTCCCTTGCCACCCTGAACGCAAGGTATTCATTGAAAGCAGGAACTTTTCTCACAGTCTCCTGAATATCCTCAAATTTCATGGGCTTGTTAAGGTTCAAGATAACAGCAAGCCTTTCTATGCCCTCATTTGCGAAATCTTTGTGGCTTTTCAGAGCCTGTTCAAGAGCGCTTAATGTGCTCCAGTCAATTGCCATCTTTTTTCCCCTGATAGTTTGAATTTTCTTTTTTTATGTCTTGATAATCTGAAGGATTTTCATTTTTGTTTGGCTTGGATTTAAAAAGCAAGTATATGCCGACTAAACCTGTACCTAGTAGCGGCACTAAAACAACATATCCAACTATTTTTTCTAATTGTCCAGGTTCCATTCTCTGTTCACTTTTTAGGGGTTTTTAAGATTAGTTGCAGAGAAATATAGGTGATAGATTAACAAGAAAAATAAGCAGATAGACGTTGAACCTGAGCATATCACTCTGAGCCTGAACAGGAATCGTTGATATGAACCTATGATTATGCCCCCACCGGGATTCGAACCCGGGTTACGGCCTTTCTCTGTTGAAGCAAGTTTTCAACTTGCACGTGAAAGGGCCGCGTGCTTGGCCACTGCACTATGGAGGCATTATCTCAAGAAATAAATTTAACTTTTAAATCTTTCAGTTTTCCTGAAGTTCAGCCATTATCTTCTCAATGGAAGTATTCTTCTTTATGCAAATCCTTTTTATGTTCCAGTTGTCGAATTGTCTGCTTTGCGAATAATATTCAATTCCTGTTTCCCCGAATACATGATTTATCTTTACAGGCCCGTATTTTGAATTGTAAGTGTAATTTTTTATCGCATCCATTGTTTCTTTGGAGGGCATGTCGCAGTAAGGGATTGTGAGAATATCAACTTTTTTTATGCCCTCTTCAAGCAATACCTCAAGCTCATTATAGCACATATCTATCTGTTTGGTACATTTCTTTGTTGGAATCTTGCTCATATGAGGATGGTCATGAGTGTGAATTGCAAATTCTATCCAGTCTTCTTCTCTTAACTCCCTGTAAATCTCCTTGAGTTTTTCTCCGCTCTGGCCAAAAGAATGGTCAGGGTTAATTATGCTCAAGACAACATATTTTCCAAAATCTTTGTGCTTTTCTGAAAAATCTTTTATTACTTTGAGGACATCCAATTGCTCCTTATAATTTCCGTCAAAAGTCAGAATGCATGGCTTTCTGCAGGTTTTAAACTTATTTTCAAAATATTCTTTTGTTGATACTGGTGAATAGCCATTATCATACAAGATTTTCAGGAAATTTTCAAATTTTTTGATGGAATTTGAATACTCCTCATTCGACTCCTCAATCTCATGGAACATGAAAAATGGAACTTTCCCGCTGTAATTCTCTATTATTATCTGCTCTATTTTCTTCATTTCGGGAATTTTAATTTTTTCAGGGACAACTGAAAGAATCATTACTGCAAGAGGAAAAACCGCCAGAGTTCTGATTATTATTTTCTTTAATTTTTTTATCTTAACATAATATTTTTCATTGTGAATATAGAGGTTTAATGAATAAATCAGATCATTCTTCGCGTTCATAAGCTCATGATCTTTCAATGTGGAATTTGAGAGGCATCTGCTGCTTTCAAGATATTTTTTTATCTCATTCAGATTTTCAAAATCATTTTCATCCTTGATATGCTCTTTTGGAGGAAGATATTGCCTGATGGATAGAATTCTATCTTTAAGCTTGAATATGTTTTTCCTTTTTTCTTTATCTTTTTCAATTATATTATTCTGCTCTGCAAGCCCGTCAATTTTAGCATTTAATCCAATAAAAAATCTCTCATCGCAGACATATCTGTCTAATGAGCAAACAAGGCTGTTTTTTGTTTTCAATAATTCATTATCTTTTACCGCTGATTTTGAGAGGTATTTGTTTTTTTCAAGATATTTTTTTATCTCATTCAGATTTTCAAAATCTTTTTCGTCTTCAATATGGCTGTTTGGAGGAAGATACTGCTTAAGGAACAGAATTCTCTCTTTAAGCTTGAATGCGCTTTTTCTGTTTCCCTTGCCTTTTGCAATCTGCAGTATTTCTTCTAATGTTTTGCTTTCCATTTTAATCGCCTCTTAGAACCCGTCTATTTATAATATGAATATAAATGAGCCTGCGCATCCCGAAAATCAGGGATTTTCGGAGACTCCAGAAATCATCGGATTTCTGCAGGATTTGAAAAATCTGCGCACAGCCCTATTCTTATCTAATGAGCCTGCGCAGATTTGAACTGCGGACCCTCGGCTTGCTTAGTTGCGGTTGCTTCCAATGGAAATAAAATTTCCAGTGTGCCAAAAACACTTGGTTTTCAGCATGACGAAGCAAGGTCATATAAGACCGATGCTCTAACCAGGCTGAGCTACAGGCTCATTCTAAACTGAAAAATAAAGCGGTTATTTAAAGATTTCTTATCAGTTAATGACACTATAATATATATAACGCGCAATCTTAATTCTAAGAAATATTTATAAAAGGCTTTTTCCTTTAAAATGGAGATAAATTAAGGCCAAAAGCCTTATTTCAAAAAAGAGAGCATGAAAAAGTTTTTACTTTTAACAATGTCAGAAAATAAAAGATTTTCTGAGCACCCTAAAAATCTTTTGATTTTTTTGGTCCCATTTATATTAATCCTGTCAGTATTTTCTGTTTCTCTCGCCGCTGCGCAGTCTGAGGACTGCGGATTATGGTGCAAGATTGTTTATCTTTTCACTGGAAAAGTTGCTGTGACTGGAGCTACTGTTTTAACTCCTGCGCAACAGGCAGGATGCCCTTCAGGAATGGTCGCTTACTGGAATATGGATGAAGGTTCTGGAACAACTGCTTATGATGCTTTCGGAAAATATAATGCGACATTGATTGGTAATCCAACGTGGACAACTGGAAAGGTTGGAAACGCATTGAGTTTTAATGGTGGGCAATATATCTCCCCTCCAAATGCTGTTTTTTCAAATTTAAGCACAATGACAATAGCATTTTGGGAAACTAGCAATGCGGGCGGAAGCACCACACATATTGATTATAACCGCTATAAAACCGGCGGTGGCAACCAAGAGAATTGCATGTACATAGGAGAAAGCAATGGAAATCCTTATGGAATTGTCGCATATTTTAGAGTTGGAACTGGCGCGTGGCAGGGCGGCTGGACTGCCCAAAATATTTGTACTACAGGCGTATGGTATCATGTTGCAGTCACTTTAGATGGAACAAATGAGAAAATATATGTTAATGGGAATTTAACAAGCACTTTTTCTGTTCCTTACTTAGTCAGCGCTTTAGGGGTGCCATCAACAAATTATATGGGATTTGACGGCGGAGGCTCGTGGAAGTACGGCATGATGGATGAATTTGGAGTGTGGAACAGGTCATTAAGCGCCTCTGAAATCTCTAATTTATATAATAAGAGTCTTGCCGGAAAAGGATATTGCGCAGTGCCTCTTCAAAGCTGTTCCAGTCAAAACGGAATAATCTGCACAGTCCCAAATGTTTGCTCTAAGGCTTTTATTCCTGCAAATGACACAAATTATTGCTGCCCTTCTGGAGCGACTTGCAGTCTGGATACAGCGCCTTCTATCAGCAGCATTGCAATAATTCCTTCTGCGCTTGTTGGGGGAGCGAGTTATAATATAGCATGCACTGCAACACTTGTTGACGCTGAACAGACAAGCCTTACTGCTTACTGGACTTGGTACAAGAACGGATTATTCAATTCAAGCGGCTCTGCAAATGTCGCGAATGGAACAAATACAGCAGTAAGCACTTTATACAATACTTATGTGAACCAAAACGACATGTGGAACTGCACTATAATTCCTGGAGACAGCATATTTAATGGAAGCGCAGAATCTGATCTTACATTGCCTGCAGCGCCTCCGATATGCGGAGACTATGTAAAGAATCAGGAATCTGAGCAGTGCGACGGAAGCGATTTGAACAGCGCGACTTGCGCAAGCTTGCTTGGACCAAATTATGTCGGAACACTTTCATGCTATTCTGCTGGAGATGCAAATGAATGCACGTTTAATGGGACAGGATGCGGTTTGCAGTCATGCGCTCCTGGAGCAGTAACCTGGACAAAACAGTTTGGAACAAGCGGGGGAGATACCTCTTATTCTATCACCAATGATTCAACAGGCATTTACATAGACGGCCCCACATTCGGAGCATTTCCTGGCTATACTAATGCAGGAAGCTGGGATGTTTTTGTGCGCAAATATGACTTTTCAGGAACTGAAATCTGGACAAGACAGTTTGGAACAAGCGGAGAAGATTTCCCATATGGCGGAATGACAACTGATTCAGCAGGCAATCTTTACATATGGGGCCACACAACTGGATCATTGCCTGGATACACAAATTTAGGAGCTTCTGATACTTTTGTGCGCAAATATGACTTTTCAGGAAATGAATTATGGACAAGGCAATTCGGAACAAGCTCGAATGACCAGTCCTATGGCGGTATCACCGCTGACTCAACAGGCGTTTATGTGGCAGGCCATACAGATGCAGCATTGCCTGGCTACACTAATGCAGGATACGCTGATACTTTTGTGCGCAAATATGACTTTTCAGGAAATGTGATTTGGACAAGACAGTTTGGAACAAGCTTACACGATTTGCCTAAAGGAATGGCCATTGATTCAACAGGCATTTACGTATCTGGCGTGACGAATGGAGCTTTTCCTGGCTACACTAATGCAGGGAGCAATGATGCTTTTGTGCGCAAATACGACACAAACGGCAATGAATTATGGACAAGACAGTTTGGAACAAGCGGAAGTGAGGGTGATGCTGGAGAAATTGCTATTGATTCAACAGGCATTTACATAACTGATTATACAACTGGAGCATTTCCTGGCTACACTAATGCAGGAGGTAATGATATTTATGTGCGCAAATATGATACAAGTGGAAATGTGCTTTGGACAAAACAATTCGGAACAAGCGGGACTGATTGGACCAACGGACTCACTTCAGATTCAGCAGGCATTTATATAGCCGGCTACACGACTGGAACATTTCCTGGCCAGACTAATGCAGGCGGCGCCGATGCTTTCGTGCGCAAATATGACCTCTCAGGAACTGAAATATGGACAAAACAGTTTGGAACAAGCGGTGATGATGCCCTCTATGGAGTCACCCCTGGCCCAGCAGGTATTTATTTGGCAGGCCTTACAAATGGAGTATTTTCTGGCCAGACTAATGCAGGAGGCTGGGATGTTTTTATTTCAAAAATGTGTTCAGGGGCTGTTGCTGGCGCAACATGCTTTGACGGAACAAAAAATCAGGACGAGACTGATGTTGACTGCGGCGGAGGCCATTGCCTGAAATGCGCGAATGGATTTGGATGCAATTCAAACTCAGACTGCATTGATAATAATTGCGTTGGTGGGCCTGGCGGAACTTGCATGTCATCATTGCCAACATGCTATGGAACAGATATTGATAATGATTCATATACAACTGATATAAGCGATGCAGGAAATTTGTGCTGCGGAGCTGATGGAATGCAGATTTGTATTGGTGTTGATAATTGTCCAATCAATTTCAATCCAGACCAGGCAAATGCTGATAATGACAGTTATGGAGATATCTGCGATGCATGCCCTTCATGCCTGGGAGCATGCTGCAATCCGCAGTATTCAGCAGGAGAAAATTATAATCCTGCGAGTTCATTATTTTTGTCAAATCCCACAAGCACACTTTCTGTAAATATTCCTGCAAATGCAACAACCCAGAATGTAAGCGTAAGCTTTATGAGAAACACAGGGCAGGATTATTATCTTGCAGGGCTTGCTGTTGCAAAGTATTTAGCGGATGGTGCTACTGTGAGATATTCATTTGAGCCAGAGATAACTTTCTCGCAGCCTATTGACCTGAGATTCTCATATACAGGGACGAATCAGGAAGCCAGATGCAATGGAAGCATTGCAGGGGCGAGCTGCGACATAGTCTGGAAAAATGAGACTTCTGGGGCATGGGTCAAGAT
>Ga0315289_10007481_pt1 | contig 15897 bp, 8 predicted proteins | sample YL17G11_40_MG_FD_203452 | JGI IMG/M metagenome (GOLD analysis project Ga0315289, IMG submission 203452) | Sediment microbial communities from Yellowstone Lake, YNP, Wyoming, USA - YL17G11_40 | ecosystem: Environmental > Aquatic > Freshwater > Lake > Sediment | place: USA: Wyoming | collected... | reverse complement strand
ATCCATCTATGGTGTTTGCCACGCTCCAGAATAAATACCTTCTTACCGCTCTTAGCTAGTTCACGCGCGACCGTAGCTCCTCCAGGGCCAGAACCCACTACAACAACATCCGTCTCCAGCTTCCGCGTTTGGCCTTTCATGCCCTTACTCCCATCGTATATCCACAGGAACTAAATTACTCACCAACTCTGAGGGTTTCTCTCACGAAGTCGAGATCCATAGGATCGCCCTTACTGGCATCTCTAACTAAACTCAGGGCTTTCTGCTCACATTTTTCAACGCATAACCCGCACCCCATACACGCCGCTTTATCATAGATGCGCTTATTATCTGGAGTAAAAGTAATTGCATTGAACATGCAGATTTCACTGCATTTCTTACATTTCTTGCATTTCTTCGCATCGTGCATCACAGAATACCCAGACGGGGCGATATTGGATAGCGTTTTATCAAATTTTTGGGCTATACGCATGCCTTCTATGCCGCCACAGCAGCACGAACAACAGGAGCAAATGACGCCAGTTCTGGCCCCAGTGGCTACTTTAAACCATGCCGTAGTAATGCAACCTCGCTCGCGGGCATCTATGATTATTTTGAGTGCTTCATCCTGGCTAATCTTACGGACGTGATATTTCTGACAGTGCTCCAGCCAGAATTCCGCAGTGGTTCTTCCTACAGCGATGCATACATTCACAGGCTGACAAGGTTTCTCCCGAATAAGGCGGCACGGGCAATCCATCACCGCGATGAACTGTGGTTCCTTCAAAATTATTTTGTTCGCGAGGTGAAAAGGAACTATGCGCTCGGTATTGTCCGGGCCGATTATCAAGTCTTTGTTTAAGGTGACAAACTTTCGAGCATCGCTTCTGGTCAATACCTTGGCATGGTAGCGATCAAAGACAAACTTGAAAGCGTAACGCCGTACCTTCAACCACAGAAATTTACCGGCTAGAAAACGGGCAGCCTTGAGCAAAAGAAGAACGTAAAGACGATAATATACAAAATATATATAATTGTGAATAGCGCGATCGACACGCCATCCATGCATTCTAATAATATTCCTTGTTGATATCTTCATAGAGCCTGGGCCTCCGATTTGTTTGATAAAATCATCACCAAAGTTGTATTATGGTGTTGGGAAAAGAATCTTACACCAAATCTCTATTTAACGCAATAATGCCGCAACTGAGGATACCATGATGATAAAAAAACTAATAGCAAAGAACAGAAGCTATCGGCGCTTCCACGAAGATGTCCCTATAGAATATGAAACACTAAGAGAGCTTGTCGACCTCGCCAGATTATCTGCGTCGGCAGGCAATCTGCAACCGCTCAGATATATGCTTTCGTGCGACCCTAAGAAGAATGCCCTCATATTCTCAAACATAGCTTGGGCTATGTACTTAAAGGACTGGCCCGGGCCCAGCGAGGGTGAAAGACCCTCAGCATATATTATTGTACTCGAGGACACACAGATCAGTTATCCTCTGCGTTGTGACCACGGGATAGCTGCCCAGAGCATACTCCTGGGTGCAACCGAGAAGGGTCTCGGCGGCTGCATTATCGGTGCAATCAAGAAGCGAGAGTTGCGCGATGCTCTGAAAATACCCGCAAGGTACGAAATCCTTCTAGTTTTGGCTCTCGGAAAACCAAAGAAAAAAGTGGTGATCGAGACCGTTGGCCCGGACGGAGACATCAAATATTGGCGTGACAATAACGGAATTCATCATGTCCCTAAACGCTCATTGGACGACATAATTATCGGGTCATTTTTTTGAAATGGTCAATAACTATTCGCTTCCAGTATAGATTACTGCCAGAATCTTGGCCTTGCTCCCCCCGGCGCATCTGACGTAATGAGGCTCGCTAGAATCGTAGTAAATGGCATCGCCAGGCCCCAGGGATTCGGTTCGGTCTCCAACTCGTGCAACCATTTGTCCCTCCAGAACAAGGAGGAACTCCTGTCCATCATGTGTCGAAGGTTCTACGACATCGCAGGGTACAAGCGTTACTATGAACGGCTCCATCCTGCGATTAGCCTTCTCCGGGGCTAGCGATTCGTAAAAGTAGCCATATCTCTCGCTTACTGCTTTGATGTTGCGCGATACAGGTCGGCGTTGATCAGCGTGCACAACGGTTACAGGTTTATCAACTCCAGAAGAAATGAAGTAGCTCATCCTGGTGTCCAGAGCTTTCCCAAGCTTTACCAGTCCTCCAAGAGGAGGGGTCATTTCATTTGCTTCTATACTTTTCAGAATATCTGTTTCTATCCCCGTTCTGGTACTGAGTTCCTTAATTGTGAGCCCGCGCCTTTCGCGAGCTTTTCTGAGCCTATCACCAAGGGACTCTTTTTCTTTCAAACCAGCAGATTGATTTGGAGAGGTGTGTGTGAGAAAGTCAACAGATTTGTGGGACCAATCTTGATGTGGCCCCGTTCTTCTCGTCTTGCTGCCGCGTTTTGTTTTCTTGTCTTCCATCTTCACCACCTCCTATATTCCTCTTCCCATTACACCAATGTGTCGAGCAATTACAATTCGCAGGATTTCCGATGTCCCTTCACCGATCTCGAGAAGTCTCTGATCCCGATAGAACCTCTCGACCCTGAAGTCCTTCATTAAGCCATAGCCTCCGTGCAGTTGCACCGCCTGATGAACGCACCTGTGCATGGCTTCAGAACAGTAAAGCTTTGCCATGGCTGCTTCCGTACTAAAGGGGCGATTCTTCTCCAGGAGCCAGCAAGCCTTGTACAGCAAGTTTCGAGCCGCTTCAATATCGAGAGCCATATCTGCCAGCTTAAACGCATTTACCTGAAATGAACTCACCGGCCTGCCAAATTGAATTCGTGAATTGGCATATTGCAACGCCAGTTCGTAAGCACCCTGGCAGCCACCTAGCCCCACTGCGGCAATGCTCAACCGTCCCCTGTCAAGTGTAGCGAGCATTTGATGTAGACCGTCCCCTCTCCTCCCCAGAAGATTCTCTTCCGGCACCCTGCAATCATCAAAGAAGAGTTCACCCGTGTTGGATGCCCGCCACATCATCTTCCTCTTCATTTCTTTAGCAGTGAAGCCATCGGTGCCAGCCGGAACCAGGATACAACTCAATTCCGGTTTTCCATCGGAGCGGCGCCCCGTCACAGCCTGCACAATGATGACGCCTGTCAGTGCACAGGCTGAGTTCGTGATGAAGATTTTTCTGCCATTTATGATCCAATTTTTACTCTCTAATTTCGCTGAGGTTTTGGAATTTCCCGCATCAGAGCCAGCTTCAGGTTCCGTTAGGCCGAATGCCGCAAGCATTTCCCCTGAACAGATCCTGGGGAGCCATTCCTCTTTTTGTTTATCGTTGCCAAACTGATAGATCGGCCCGACTCCCAGCGAGTTCGCAGCGGCGACGGTGGCAGCCTGAGAGCCATCTACCCTCGCCAGTTCCTCTACTGCAATGATATAGGATACATATCCCATGCCTGCTCCGCCGTATTTTTCCGGCACAAAGCAGCCCAAAAGGCCTATCTGGGCCATCTTCTGTGTGAGTTCTACTGAAAATTCTTCACTCTCATCCAGCTGCTGGGCTACGGGTAGAATCTCTTTCTCAGCGAAATCTCGCACAGCCTGGCGTGTGAGGCTCTGCTCCTCTGTCAGATCGAAATCCAGGGCCATGTACCTCTTGCCTCCCCATGGAGAATATATATCGTCAGCCCTATCCAGTCAACTCTTTCAACAAACATTATAATCCTAGTGCCAACATGTCTCATAAACAAGGCTTCTGGAATATCAACGCATTCCAGAAACGCTTGGTTTTGAAACCACATTTTAGACGTTGTCGCAGATTCAAGATACTGATCACCCAACTTCTGATCTCGTTGTCGGTGCCCTGATATCCGCAGGAACCACATCCTCAATACTTTATTGACAAGTGCGCCTTCCAGTGGTATAAAACGTCTGCAAAGCTCCCTCACGATTTATTCTTACGTTTAACTTTCGCTCTGCCTTTACTGAGGGCAGGCTGCTATGGCAGGCAAAATATGAAATGCTCAAGATGCCAGTCCGATAATCCAGGCGAGGCCAAGTTCTGCATAGAATGCGGCGCTCCGATGGAGTCACATTGCCCAAAATGCGGGGCAATAACGCCTGCTACAGGAAAGTTCTGTAAAGAATGCGGCTCCGACCTGAAAGAGCCCAAACCTCCTGCCATAGACTACTCTCAGCCCCTATCCTATACCCCCAAACACCTGGCAGATAAAATCCTCGCTGTGCGACCCTCCGTAGAGGGGGAGCGCAAGCAGGTTACCGTGCTCTTCGCCGATGTGAAAGACTTCACCTCCATATCCGAGAAGCTCGACCCCGAGGATGTGCAGACCCTGATCAGCGAGTGTCTGGTATTTCTCACCGAGGAGGTACACCACTATGAGGGCACTATAGCGCAGTTCCTGGGCGACGGCGTGATGGCCCTCTTTGGCGCCCCCATAGCCCACGAGGACGCACCCCAGCGGGCTCTCTATGCCGCTCTGGGCATTCGAGAGCACCTCAGGGGATATGCTGAGAAGTTGAGGAAGGACGGCATCGAGTTCTCTATGCGTATTGGGCTCAATACAGGGCTGGTAGTGGTAGGGCGCATCGGGGATGACCTGACCATGGAGTACACCGCCATGGGGGACACGGTGAACCTGGCCTCGAGGATGGAGAGCACAGCACAGCCGGGCACCATACAGGTCTCGGAGAACACTTACCGCCTTACCGAGGGCTATTTTGAGTTCAAGCCTCTTAGCAAGATCGAGGTGAAAGGGAAGAAGGAGCCTGTGAAAGCCTACCAGTTGCTGGATGTGGGGCGTGCTAAAACCAGGCTAGGGGTAGCGGAGATGCGCGGCCTGACGCCTTTCGTGGGGCGACAGAGAGAACTGGAGCAACTCCTGGATTGTTATCAGCGGGCGAAAAATGGACAGGGGCAGGTGGTGGGCATAGTGGGCGAGCCAGGGGTAGGTAAATCCAGACTTCTTCTGCATCTGAGAACTGCGCTTCCGCAGGGGCAGTACACCTACCTCGAGGGGCGATGTCTTCACTACGGTGGTTCCATGGCTTTTCTACCCTTCCTGGATGTACTGAGGTCATACTTTGATATTAAGGAAGGCGAACGGGAGTATATCATCAAGAAGAAGATGGCTGAAAAGGTAAGCCAGCTCGATGAGAAGGTGAGATATATTCTGCCACCACTGCAGGACATCCTGTCACTCAAGGTAGAGGACGAGGACTACCTCAAGCTCGACCCGGCTCTTAAAAGGGTGAGGATATTCGAGGCCATCAGGGACTTGCTGGTCAGGGAGAGTCAGAACAAACCACTGGTTCTGGCCATAGAGGACCTCCACTGGATTGATAGTTCCTCCGAGGAGTTCCTGGGTTACTTTATCGGTGGCTTGGCCAGTGGTCATATCCTTCTTCTCATCCTGTATCGTCCAGAGTACAACAATCCGTGGACCAGTAAGACTTACTATACCCAGATTCGTGTGGACGAGCTATCCCTGGAGACAAGTGCTGAGATGGTGCAGGCCATCCTGCAGGAAGGTAAGGCTGGGCAAGACCTGACTGAGCTCATTCTAGGCAGAGCGGCAGGCAACCCACTGTTCATGGAGGAGTTCACCCACAGCCTTATCGAAAGAGGATACATCGAGAGGAAGAATGGCCACTACGTGCTAACCATTAAGCCCTCGGAAATCCAGTTGCCCGATACCATCCAGGGCATCATCGCAGCCCGCATGGACAGGCTGGAAGAGAACCTCAAACGCACCATGCAGGTGGCATCAGTTATCGGAAGGGACTTCGCCTACCGCATACTCCAGATCATAACTGGTATGCAGCAGGAGCTAAAGTCCCGCCTGCTCAACCTCCAGGAATTGGAGTTTATCTATGAGAAGAGCCTGTTCCCCGAGCTGGAATACGTGTTCAAGCATGCCCTGACCCAGGAGGTAGCCTACAACAGCCTGCTGCTCAAGAGGAGGAAGGAGATTCACGAAAGGATAGGAAAAGCCATAGAGGAGCTCTATGCCGATAGGCTGGAGGAGTTCTACGAGATGCTGGCACATCATTATTCCAGGGCGGAGAACCTGGAGAAGGCTTATCACTATCTGAGGCTGTCATCCATCAAAACAGGACTCAGAAGTGCATTGTGGGAATCAGTTCGTTTGGGCAAGGAAGCTATCGATGTGCTTAAGCGGATGCCTGACACTGATGAAAACAAGAAAAGAGGCGTCGAAATGCGGCTCATGCTCTCCGGCTCTATGGCAGGCCAGGGTTTTCCGGGTGATGCTCTGCAGATGATGGAAGAGGGAGCGAGGCTGGCTGAAGAACTCGGCGACACTAGGAGTCTTGCGAACCTGTGGGGCACTGTAAGTATGTACCACTCATCAAAGGGGGATGCCCGTCGGGCCTACGAGTTCTCCGGGAAAGCCTTCCAGGCTGCTGAGTTGACCGGGGATGTTGAATTGGTAGCGACCAATGGATTTGAGCTTTGCCTGGCTTGTTTCATGAGAGGTGAGTATAGCCGAATAATTGAAGCAGCGCCCAGGGTCCTGGACCTCCTGGAAAAGGCGCAGATGCAGAGGCGGTGGGACCTGGGAAAGTACTACAACCTCAATCTGTATTCCGTCATACTTTCATATTTTGGTGTGAGTCTAGGGTATCTGGTCGACTTCAATAAAGGACAAGCCCTGTGCCAGAGGGCCTGTCATTTTGCCGAAGAAGTTGGCAACATACACAGCTTGGCAGTCGCGGAGTGCAACTACGCCTTTTTGCTCCTTATAAAGGGAGATGGAAAACGCGCGTTAGAACACGTCGAGAAGTGCGTTAGGTACACCGAGCAAGGCGAGATGGTGGTTATGCTATGGATGGCCCCTACCCTGCTAGGGCATGCGTACTATCTCCTGGGCGATTTTGATGCTGCCCGCAAGCACTTCGAGGAACGCCTTGAGATTTACCGCAGCACAGAATATCCTGTGTTGCTGTCCTGGAATTATTATGGTCTGGGCATGGTTCATCTTGACTGCGGCGACCTGGAGAGTGCCCTGGGGCACATCGAGGAATCATTGAAGGTGTCACAGAGGCGCGGCGAGAAGATGCAAGAAGGTCTATCGACCGTTGCCCTGGGTAGAGTGGTGGGCAAAGCGGAGCCGTCGCAAACCGCCCGAGCAGAAGAATACATCCTTCAAGGAATCAAGATACTGGACGAACTGAAGCTCAAACCATATCAGGCTGAGGGTTACCTCTTTCTTGGTGAACACTATGCCGATATGGGTCAGAAACAGAAGGCGCTGGAAAGCCTGAACAAGGCCCAGGGGATGTTCCAGGAGATGGTAATGGACTACTGGCTGCGCAGGACGCAGAAGGTGCTGGAAAAACTCAAAGCTAACTGAGGAAGTTGATTAAATGAAATGTCCAAAGTGCCAGACCGAAAACAAGCCAGAGGCTAGGTTCTGCAAGAAATGCAGGAACACACTCGAGCTTCGTTGCCCATCTTGCAGCGCGGCCTGCGATCCGGAGAGCGCTTTTTGCGACCGCTGCGGTCACTCATTAACAGAGCAGGAAGCACCTCCTCCCATCGACTACTCCCAGCCCCTGTCCTATACCCCCAAACACCTGGCAGATAAAATCCTCGCTGTGCGACCCTCCGTAGAGGGGGAGCGCAAGCAGGTTACGGTGCTCTTCGCTGATGTGAAAGACTTCACCTCCATATCCGAGAAGCTCGACCCCGAAGATGTGCACAAACTGATCAGTGAGTGCCTGGTATTTCTCACCGAGGAGATACACCACTACGAGGGCGCCATAGCGCAGTTTCTGGGCGACGGCGTAATGGCCCTCTTCGGTGCCCCCATAGCCCACGAGGACGCACCCCAGCGGGCTCTCTATGCCGCTCTGGGCATTCGAGAGCACCTCAGGGGATATGCTGAGAAGTTGAGGAAGGACGGCATCGAGTTCTCTATGCGCATTGGGCTCAATACAGGGCTGGTGGTGGTAGGACGCATCGGGGATGACCTGACCATGGAGTACACAGCCATGGGAGATACTGTGAATCTTGCCTCCAGAATGGAGACTATGGCTCAGCCCGGCACTATCCAAGTTGCGGAGAATACCTACCGGCTGACTGAAGGATATTTTGATTTCAAACCGCTGGGAGAGATTGAGGTGAAGGGGAAGAAGGAGCCGGTGAAGGCCTACGAGCTACTGGATGTGGGGCGTGTCAGGACCAGGCTGAGGGTCTCGGAGATGCGCGGCCTGACTCCCTTCGTGGGGCGTGAAAGAGAGCTTGAGCTGTTGCTGGATGGCTTTAATAGAGCCAAGGTTGGTAGGGGCCAGGCGTTTTCCATAGTGGGCGAGGCTGGCGTGGGTAAATCCAGGCTATTGTATGAGTTCAGGTCGGCGATAGCCGGGGAAAATATCACTTTCCTGGAGGGCAGGTGCCTGGCATACAGCAGGGGCGAGGCCTATCACCCGGTAATAGACATGCTGAAGGCGAATTTCAACATAATGGAAGGCGAAAAGGACCAGAATATCAGGGATAAGGTCAAGGCAGGTCTGAAGGCACTGGGAGTGGACGAGACCCATACCCTGCCCTATCTGCTGGAGCTGCTGTCGGTCAGGGACAGCGGAATAGACGCCATTTCGATGAGCCCGGAAGCCAGGAAAGACCGTATCCTGGAGACATTGAAACGTATCGCATTGAAAGGCTCCGAGCTGCGCCCCCTGGTCATGGCTTTTGAGGACTTGCAATGGTTAGATAAGGGCTCGGAGGAGCTGGCCAAATATATGCTGGATAGCATACCGGCTGCGCGGGTGCTGCTGATATTCACCTACCGGCCTGATTATGTCCACACCTGGGGAGGCAGGTCGTATCACAGCCAGGTAACCCTGAACCGGCTCTCCAACCGGGAGAGCCTGGCCATGGTGACCCATCTCCTGGGAACCGAAAATATAGATGGGAAGCTAGAGGAGCTTATCCTGGAGAAGACGGAGGGCATCCCCTTCTTCATCGAGGAGTTCATAAAGTCGCTCAAAGACCTGGGCATGATAGAGAGAAAGGATGTTGTTTACTGCCTGGCCAAAGACATCGCGGATATGGCCATACCGAGCACGATCCAGGACGTGATCATGGCCAGGGTGGACTCGCTGCCCGATGCTGCCAAGGCCGTGTTGCAGACAGGCTCCGTGATCGAGAGGGAGTTCAGCTACGGGTTGATAAAGCGCGTCATGGGCATGCCAGAGCAGGAATTGCTCTCCCACCTGTCGGCGCTGAAGGACTCAGAGCTCCTGTATGAGAGGGGGATATATCCCCAATCTACCTACATCTTCAAGCACGCCCTGACGCGTGAGGTTGTCTATGATTCCATACTGAAGAATACGAAGAGAAGGCTGCATAATGAGATAGGCAGTGCCATAGAGGAGATCCATAAAGACAATCTGGGTGAGTATTACGCGGTTCTGGCTGAGCACTTCATTGCCGGTGCGAGTTACGACAAAGCGATAGGGTATTGCCGGCTGGCTGAGAGGAAGGCGGAGAAGGCTGCTTCTATCAACGATGCCATCACATACGCTCAGAAACGTGTGGCATGCCTGGAGAAGCTGTTTCAAACCGAGGAGGTATCGAGAAAGATGGTAGATGCGAGAACAACCCTCGGGCTATATTGGGGTCAAATTCAGCACCAGATTGAAGCAAAAGAGATGGTTGAGCCCGTGGTTGACCTTGCCTTGAAGCTGGGCTACAAGAGAAGGATCTCCCAAATATATAGCATATTAGGGTGGTATAGCTGGTGGGTGGAGGAGGATTATCCTCGCGCTCACAGATACTTAACGGACGGGTTAAGGATAGCAGAAGAGCTAAATGATTTGCCTTCATTAGCCTTCGCGAATGTATGGTTGGGTTTTGTGTTGTCTTTTAACTGCGAATATGACAAGGCATCTTATCACTTCGAAAAAGCTTTGGAGGTTAACATAGCGGCGAACAGCATCTGGGGCATAGCATTTATCAAGGGTGCTATAGCCTGTTGGGTCTATAACTGGCAGGGGAAAATCAATGAGGGCTTTAAGGAAAGCTATGAAGCTTTGCAGGCTGCCGAAGAGAGTGGAGACATTTATTCAAAGGCATTCTGTTACACCTATCATGGTGATTCGTGCTACCGCAAAGGCTTGCTCAGGGAGGCAGAGGAGTATTTAGTAAAGGGCATCAATTTCTGCGAGCGCATCAACGACCCTGGGACTCTTCCTTATATTTACTTTTTTCTGGGCGAGATCTATCTCAATATGGGCAAGTACGATCAAGCCAAGGAGGTTTTTCAAAAAGCGATCTCCCTGCTTGAACAACACAGAATTCACCCTTCAGCGGCGAACTTGGGTAGGCTAGCTCTGGCACTGGTGAAAATCTTGGGCGGTGACGTTGATATCGAGTTGGAGCCCCTATACCGCTATCAGGCTGCAAACAAAGTGAAGTTCTGGGAAGGTTACATGCAAAGATACCTGATTGTCATTCTGATGAACATCGGCAAAAAGCACTTGCCCGAGGCGGAGAACTGGATTAGAAGAGTCATCGAGCACGACAGCAAGAATGGCATGAGATGGTGTTTAGCACAAGACTTTGCACATTACGGGGAGCTCTGCAAACGCAAGGGTGACTTGCCAAAGGCTAAAGAAAATCTCAGCAGAGCAATCGAGATTTTCAAAGAATGTGGAGCCGATGGCTGGGTGAAAAAGACAGAAGAAGAATTAGCGAGAATCTAGGTGTGGGTTAATGAGCCACATTTTCATCAACTACGGAGCAGTTTAGCAGTAAGTCTTTTGAGGTAATAACACTGCCATTCTTAAGGCAATTACACTCCAAATAAGGTAATAATATTACCATTATAGTACACCACACGGGACTGTTCCCGAACATTTGTTTGAGAAGAAGCAACTGGTCCCAGCCTTACAGGAGCTACTCGCCTCTTACTCAAAGCCACAGTAATTCTATAGTGGCTGTCATCGGTCGTCAAGAAGTTGACATATACCCGCGTGAGGTTTACTATACTTCAACCAAGGGTAAGGTGCGATTGTCTCGATGGTAGAGACGGTGACGTTGGGGGTGGGCAGTGGATACCACTTCAATCTCGAGAACCAACAACATTTCTTTTGACAGCCGCATCACGGCCCGTATTATGATAGGTGTAGGCAGACCAAATACAATCCTAGCATACTAACTGTGACAAGATGAAAACACTCGTCACGGGGTCTGAAGGATTTGGGTGAAATCATGGCAACGAATAAGTCAAGGGTGATTCAGGCCTCCAAAGGATATATCCTCGTTGACACCAAGAAATGCCAGGGTTGTATGACCTGTATGCTTGCCTGCTCTCTAGTACATGAAGGGAAAGAGAATCTATCGCTTTCCCGGATACAGGTGATTCAGAACCCGTTCGAGCGATTTCCCAGGGATATAACTGTGGCGCAGTGCAGACAGTGCCCCTCTCCCGCCTGCGTAGAAGCCTGTCCAACCGGTGCACTTCATGTCGACATTGAGAATGGGAACGTGAGAACGGTAAAGGTAGAGGAATGTAACGGCTGCAGGGAATGCATCGAAGCGTGCCCGCATGCGCCACACAGGATAGCGTGGAACTTCGAAGAGGAGCATGCCCTGACCTGCGACCTGTGTGCTAACACTCCATTCTGGAACAAACAAGGATGGCCAGACGGAATCCAAGCATGTGTGGTCTCATGCCCTGTGGGTGCACTGAAGTTCACTAAGGAGATGCCTGCCCAGGAAGGAGATTCTGGATACGAGGTGAATCTGAGGGGAAAGACATGGAAGAAAATGGGGTACCCCACAGACTGAGTTTAACTAGTACGTGGGAAAGGGATGCATGAGATGAATGGCTATGCAGGTCAGATATTGCGGCTGAATTTGACCGAGAGAAAGGTCTCGGCCATAGCGACCAAAGATTACGAGCAGTGGGGAGGCGGGCATGGGATTGGGTCAGCCCTTTTCTGGGACCTCGTTGCTGACAAGACCATAAATGCGTTTGACCCGAGGAATGTGGTCACTATGATGACCTCTCCACTTGCCGGGACATTAGCCCCCGGTGCCGCCAGCAGAGTGGAAGTGCAGGGGATCGGGCCACAGTCCTACCCCATGGAATGGTTTACCAGGAGCAACTTCGGCGGAAGATTTGGCGCAATGCTGAAATATGCCGGCTGGGATGGGATTGTTATCGAAGGAAGGGCTGACAAGCCGGTCTGGGTTGACATCAGAAATGGCGATGTAAGCATAAAGGACGCCAGCGATTTGTGGGGCCTGGATACCTGGGAAACCCAGAAACATATCTGGCAAGAGGTCGGTGGTGAGGTGGGTTACGGTGGTTGGGTGTCATTGGGCTCAACTAAGTCGGGGGGGGAATCCACCCAACGCCCTGCTGTTGTGGCAATCGGCCCCGCCGGAGAAAACCTGTGCAGGGTTGCCTGCCTCATTCATGATGCGGGCCACGCTTCCGGCCAGGGCGGCTTCGGTGCGGTATGGGGTTCCAAGAACCTAAAAGCGATAAGCGTCATCGGTACAGGGAGCATAGATATTGCCGACCCCAATGCCTTGATGGAAGCCCGACTATGGTCTAAGAAATATTATGCATTTGACTCTGATGATCCCGTCAAAGTTGCGAAAATGGGAAAATATGGTCGTGTTCGTCTCAATAGCTTTGGTTATCAGCTGGCGCCAGGGGTCTTTTGGAAGTGGCCGCAAGGAAGCAGACCCAGTGCATGCATGGGCTGTCACGCGGGGTGTTATTCACGATATGACACAGGATTAGGAAACGAAGCAAAATGTATAACAACACTATTCTATTCAGAGTTCGACAGTAAGCGACATAGCGGAATAGTGGTTCGAGCCGTCTTTTCCTTGCTCGAACGTTTTGAGCAGAAAGGTGCTGCTGTGCTATTTAATATGCAATTCGGCAAACAGACTTCTGCCGCTTACATTGCAGCTGATTTGCTACAAAAATATGGGATTAACGCTTATGAATTGTATAAAGGCCTCAAGTACATCAGGGAACTCAATAGAATGGGTGTCCTGGGTCCTGGCAAACGGATAGACTGCGATCTCCCATTTGACAAATTGGGAAGTACTGAATTTGTTGAGAAACTCCTACGAATGATAACGTACAGACAGGGCATCGGCGATGATATGGCCGAAGGGTTCTTCAGGGCTGCAAAAAACTGGGGCAGACTAAACGAGGACTTGGAAACGGGCCTGCTCGCCTACCCTTACTGGGGGTTACCCGACCATTGGCCTTACGACCCAAGGACTGAGATCGAATGGGGATACGGCTCTATCTTGGGTGACAGAGATATAAACGAGCATGACTTCAACTTCCTATATTGGTTGTCAAGTTTATCGAGATGGGTGCGGAAAGAGCCCCCAATCACTGCGGAAGCGATCACCAAGATATTCTCAGAGAAACTCATACCTTATGAAGGCGATCCCTTGATGCTTGACTACAGCACTGAAAACATGTATTCGGGGCACATTGCCAAACTTGTAGCTTGGCACCGGCACTACACCAGGTTCTGGAAGCAGTCTGTCCTCTACTGCAATTTTCTTTTCCCCGACTTCTACAATAGAAACACACCTGACAAACGGGGGCTTACCGGTGATGGGGAACCGAAGTTTTACAATGCCGTTACTGGCAAGAACCTGAGTTTCGTTGATGGAATGCAGGTAGGCAGAAAGATATGGAATCTTGACAATGCTATATGGACACTGCAGGGACGCCATAGGGATATGGTGCATTTTGCCAATTACATCTATAAAGTACCTTTCAAAGACGGCTCATTAACCAAGAGCTACATGCCGGGGAGAAAAGACGGAAAATGGGCGTACATTTCTCTGAACGGCAGGTGTATTGACAAGGCCAGATTTGAAGAATGGAAAACCGAGTTCTACAAGCTTGAAGGATGGGATCCCAAAACAGGCTGGCCTCGAAGAGATACACTGGAATCCATGGGGATAGGGTACGTGGCCGACGAATTGGAGAGCAAGGGCAAGCTGGGGATTGCATGAATCTCTCAGTACTTCAAAGTGAGCACGCTCATTCGATAAAAAAGAGTAGTCAACAAATGAGGACCAAGGCTTGGCTCCCAAGACGAGGCCAGTGTAAGTTTTAGGCTTTGGGCCTCAAAAAAGTTGTGGTGCAGCATTATATCGTTCCGAAACGACTTGATCCAAGAAGACCAATCGCTCACGACACGGGTAGCATTGTTCGAGGGATACGCCCGGAAGCAGGGAAAATGACTTTAATTAAGTCGATAAGTTGAGGCTGGTGAAACAAGCCGATCTCAGTGAGGTGTAGTATGGTAAGGATCCATCTATGCCAGATACTATATAATCCCGCCTATTTTGATGGCAATTCCGACCTTCTGGAAGAACCAGCTCCTTCCATTGATGTCACGCGATCCATAGGGCAACTGAGACAGGTCAAATCTGTTGAAAGTATTCTGACAGAATCCCGGGCGTCCTACGTCAAACATATCACTGAGAGACTGTGCGCCATAGCCCGGTGGAGTCAATCCAGAGGGGCAAAAATTCTAGTCTTCCCTGAGTATTCCGTGCCATGCGAGGCTTTGCCATATCTTCGAGATATCGCCAGGGAAGCCGGGATTCTCATTGTAGCCGGGACGCACAGGGTCAGATTTACCGAAACCTCAAAGGAGATCTACAAAAGCATTGGTTTAGACATTGGAACTCTGAGGAATGGTTCAGCCATAGCCCCCATAATCCATCCTACCACAGGCACAGTAGAAATCTCTGCCAAGAGGTATCGCTCAAAATGGGAACCGAACCTTGATGTATCGGGGCAGACCAGGGATATTTACGAGGTTAGCCTTGACAACAAGCTGCTGAGAATCGGAGTTGCTACGTGTATAGATGCTCTTCACGTGGATAGACTTGGCTCGCTGTGGACCGACAAGGTTAGCAAACCCCATATCATAATCTGCCCTTCATTGTCGCCTTCAGTGGAGCAATTCACAAACGTAGGCAAGATCCTAGCCGGCCAGGAAACTCTTTTCGCTTTTGTCAATTCAGCAGAGTTCGGCGGTACAGCCTTCAATATCCCTAAGGAATGGGAACAGTACCTGCCGGGTATCCGAACGCCCGGTGGCGGTATGCACCACAGGTCCGAAGCCATTCTTGAGATTGATGTAAATGTGGAATGCTTCTTCATCAAGAAGCGGTCTGTGGAGACGGCGCCACCGTGCAGTGCTACGAGATATTTCCCCATCGTTTATACTTCGACAGGAAAGTGGATGGACAGGTACTCAGCGCTGGAGAAACAGGTGCTGGAACTGCTGGGCTCCGGTGACTCAGGCAGCACCATTGAGCGGGTTGACAGGTTCTTATCAGAACAGGAGACCTTGCTACCCAGGGAGGTTGCGACTAAGCTGCGTGAGTTGCGACAAGGGCAACTCGCCCTGTTTGCCGGAGATGTCAACGCTGTTCGGGAAAGCCTGACGCTTATTGTGCTGCCCAAGGAAATCGATGATACCCGCCTCTTCTTTGCCAGACGGATACAGCAGGTTATAGGTTTGATCACTGCTACTCTGAAATCTCCGACGGGTGAATTTACTCAATCGCTCATTACCTATCTGGGCGTGCTCAAATCGATGCAGGATGTTTTTAGCCCGGCACAACTCGAGCGGGCTGCCGAGAAACCAAAGGCGCCATACCCGAAACACCTGGCAGACAAGATCCTGGCCTCCCGGCCCAGCGTGGAAGGGGAGCGCAAGCAGGTAACCGTCCTCTTTGCCGATGTTACCGTATTTTCCTCCTCTTCTAACAAGCTCGATCCCGAAGATGAGCTCAATTACACCAGGCAGTGCCTCAGCATGATAGCAGACG
>Ga0315289_10007478_pt1 | contig 15901 bp, 11 predicted proteins | sample YL17G11_40_MG_FD_203452 | JGI IMG/M metagenome (GOLD analysis project Ga0315289, IMG submission 203452) | Sediment microbial communities from Yellowstone Lake, YNP, Wyoming, USA - YL17G11_40 | ecosystem: Environmental > Aquatic > Freshwater > Lake > Sediment | place: USA: Wyoming | collected... | reverse complement strand
ATGCGGACGTATGGGCAAACGTGAGCCAGATCACCTACTACCAGCAGGCCCTCGAGACATTACTGTACAGTTATGACACCTGGGCGGTCGCTGGCACATCCCGCGAAGGCGCCAGCATTCCGCCCACAGCGACTCTACAGTCCTACGACGTGGTCGTGTGGTCACAGCCGCAGGGGTCGCCTGGGTACATCGGCGCCTGGGGCGGCCTGTCCGGCTATCTGCAGACGGGCGGACGGCTTTTCATTAGCGGCCAGGACATTGGATACTGGGATGCGAACCAGGGCTACGGGACCGCCGAGTATGCCCGCTATCTGCATGCCGCCTATGTGCGAGACGACTCGGGCAGCCGGGACGTCACAGGCGTCAGCGGCACGTTCCCCCCTGGGGAGGGCATCACCCTGACCTTGAACCTCGCAGACAGCGCCGGCAACCAGGTGTCACCCAGCGAGATAGCCCCCCTGGACGGCATGGCAAGCAGCGCTTTCCAGTACACTTATGATGGCTGCGCCGGTCTGGCAGTGGATGACTGCCGGGGCAAGCCCTACCGGGCTGTGTACCTGGCTTTCGGCCTGGAGGGCGCCGGCCCCGCAGCGGGACGGATAGAGACGCTGCGACGCGCCCTGGACTGGCTGCTAGAGCCACCGCGCGCCTATGACGTCGGGCTTGTGCTTCCTGCGCACCAATTCACGGGAACGCCGGGGAGCGATGTGGCATTGCTCTTCACGGTCATGAACAAAGGCCAGCAACCGGACGCCTATGCCGTGACCCTGGAAGGGAACCATTGGCCGGCCGCGGTCTGGCCTTCGGCCACGCAAACGCACCCTATCAGCGCCACGGCCACTGTGAGCCCGTGCACTGCGCTCAACCTCGTCCTGCGGGTGCAGATACCGGGCGGCGCGGTCCTGGGGGCGACGGACGCGTTCACTCTGAGCGTGCGCTCGACAACGCACACGGAGGTGACGCAAGCGATCCCCGTCCGAGTGATGGCGGTGATGCCCTGGCGCGAGTTGCCGCGCATGCCGACTGCGCGCTACCGACTCGCCGCGGCCCCTGTGGACGGGTGCAGCTTCCTGGCGATTGGTGGGTGGGGGCCGGGAGACGCGGCCCTGCCCGTAGCGGAGCTCTACGACTCGCGCACGAACACATGGCGGGCCGTGGCCTCCAAGCCGACCCCCGCCGCTAACATGGGCGCAGCGGCCCTGGGTGGCAAGATCTACGTGCCCGGCGGCATGCAGGGCGCGAGCACCTACCTGTCCGTGCTTGAGGTATACGACCCGGCCACAAATCGCTGGACGCGCGGCGCTGATTTGACACACGCTTTGGCAGGCATGGCGGTTGCGGCGGCCCACGGCAGACTGTATGCCTTTGGTGGCAGACTCGGCGACACCGAGGTCGTCAGCAGCACTCTCGAGTACGATCCCGCTACCCGAGCCTGGACCGAAAAGGCAGGCATGCCCTCAGGCCCGCGTGCCTATGCGGCCGCCGCTGAACTGGACGGCAAGGTCTACGTAGCCGGAGGTTGGCCAGCCCTCAACACCTTGGAATGCTATGATCCGGCCAAAGACACCTGGACAGCGCTGGCTCCCATGCCCACCGGACGGCAATCGCCGGGTTTGGTTGCCGTGGAGCGCTACCTCTATGCTGCCGGCGGGGGCGATTCCTGGACCGGGCTGAGCGTTGTCGAGCGCTACGATCCACAGACCGATTCCTGGACGAGCATGCCTGCGCTGCGGTCGCCGCTCAGAGCGGGCACTGCCGCGGCAGTGGCGGCCGGCATGGTCTGCGTGGTCGGTGGAACCCGCGGCGCAGGCGGCGAGAGCTCGCTGGAGGCATTGGCGGTTGGCACCTCGTTGGCGGGCTCTGGTATAGAGGTCGACAAGGGCAGCGTAGGCCCAGGCGAAGCGCTGACTTATGCCATCACGCTGCGCAACGCTGGGCAACGGCCCATCCCCGCGGCCACTGTACTTGATTCCATACCTTCCCACACCGTCTTTGTAACGGGTAGCCTCACAGGTGGGGCCAGCTACAACGCCTCTGCCAATCGCATCGAGTGGCAGGGCAGTGTGCCACCGCAGTCCAGCCGGACCCTGAGCTTCCAGGTGGCAGTAGGCGCAGAACTGACACGCGGCACGCTCATCAGCAACACGGCCGCGGTGAGCGACGGCCTGTGTGCCGGGACGAGCCTGCTGGTTACCATCACTGTGGCGGCGTCCGACCTGTCCCGCAGCACCAAAGTGGTGGACAAGGCCGTCGCAGAAGCCGGCGATATGCTGTCCTATGCGCTGCAACTGCGCAACGTGGGTGAGCTCACGGCTACGTGCGTCACGCTGGTGGACCCGCTGCCAGCGCAGCTCATCTGTGTCCCCGACAGCGTGTCCGGCGGAATCTACAATTCGAATTTGAAGCAGATCGAGTGGAGCGGCGAGCTGTCGCCAGGCGCAGGACTGGCTTACCAATGGACCGACAGCGACTCGGGCGGCGCTGCCTACGAATGGATCGACGCCACACGAGGAGGCATGTCCGTGCCCGGCGGCGGCGACGATGTCGGGCTTGGGCCGTTTGACATCGGATTCTCTTTTGGGTTCTTTGGCACAAGCTATACCCAGTTCTACCTGAACACCAATGGTCAGGTGCTCTTGGGAGCCGGATCGTCGGCCTTCTCGAACGCCCGGATTCCTGACCCGGCGCAGCCCAACGGCTTTGTTGCCCCATTCTGGGACGATCTGGTCTCCAATCCCGGCACAATGTACTATCAGCTTCTGGGCACGGCGCCGCAGCGCCGTCTGGTTATCGAATGGAGCAATGCCGGGCGCTACGGCGTCAGCGGCGCTCTTACCTTTGAGGTGGTCTTGTGCGAGGGCAGCAACGACATCCTCATGCAGTACAACGCGCTGGATGGCGACTACAGCGAGGGCAGTGCTGCCACGGTTGGCATCGAGGGCCAGACTGGGACAGAAGGGGTGGAATACGAGTACAATGGGGTTGGGCCGGGATACCCGTTGCACGCCAACCTGGCGATCCGCTTCTGGTCTGTGCCTGGGCACGAGATTCGTTTCCGGGCCCGCGTCGCGCCGGATCTGCCTCCGAACACTCTGATTCGAAACGAGGCGCTGCTGTCCTCTGTTGAGCAGCCTCAAGTCCCCCTTACGGCCACGACCAGAATCCACCCACTAGATCTGTCACCGTGCCGCAAATCAGTGGACAAGACACTGGCCGAGAGCGGAGACACGTTGGCCTATGCGATAGAACTGAGCAACGTGGGGCCGACCACGGTCACCAACGTGAGTCTGGTGGATCAGTTGCCGGCGCAAGTCACGCTGGTTCCCGGCAGCTTGGTGGGAGCCTCCTACAACGCGGATCGTCGGCAGATTGAATGGAGTGGCGAACTGACACCCTCTGCGCCCGGAGCCTATTCCTGGGTGGACAGCGATAGCGGAGGCGCGCCGTATGACTGGATGGATGCGACCAACGATGGCATCGCCGTACCCGGCGGTGGCGACGACGCCTCGTTTGGACCATTTGAGGTTGGCTTCCCCTTCGAGTTCTATGGTGTGACGTACAACCAGTTCTACCTCAGCACCAACGGATTGGTCCTGTTTGGGACTGGCTCTCCGAGCTACTCGAATAACTCCCTTCCCAGCGCGTCTCCGCCCAATTGCCTGGTGGCGGCATTCTGGGACGACCTGTCCTCCCCCTCTGGCAGCATGTACTACAAGCTGGCTGGCGTGGCACCACAGCGCCGGCTGATCATCGAATGGTCCGGAGTCAACCGCCTGGGGGACAGTCAGAACCTGACCTTCGAGGTCGTTCTGTACGAGGGCAGCAACCAGATTCTACTTCAATACGGGCAGTTGGGAGGCCAGCGTGGCGGTGGTGAAGACGCATCGGTCGGAATCGAGAATCAGACGGGGACCGAAGGCGTCCAGTACGAGTACAACGGCAGTGGGCCGGGCTATCCGCTGCACAGCGGCCTGGCGGTGCTCTTCCGCAAGCAGCAGGGCTCCCGGATCAGCTTCTTGACGCGCGTGGCGGACGGGCTGCCACTGAACACCCTGATCCGCAACGAAGCCCAGCTCTCCGTGGACGGACGGCCCCAGGCGCCGCTCACAGCTACCACCTGGATCAATCGCGTGAACATCGCGGATTCCACGTTGTCTGTCGACAAGGCCGAAGTGCCCGCCGGAGAGCGGCTGGTCTACACCATCGTGGTCAGCAACACAGGCAACGTCACGCTGCCCGCTGCCAGCCTACTGGATCCGATCCCGGGCGGAGCGAGCTACGTGGCCCACAGCGCGACGGGCGGTGCAATCTACAATGAGGTCGACCAACGCATCGAGTGGAGTGGAAGCATCGCACCGCAGGGCAGCGTTCCCATTTCCTTCACCGTAGATACGCCTGCGGCAGTGCGTCACAACACGCCGCTCACCAACACGGCCCTCCTCGACGATGGCGCAGGGAGCGTCATCACCAAGGAGGTCGTGACTCTGCTGCAGTCGTTCGACCTCTCTACCTCCGACCAGGTGGTTCCTGCCACAGTCTATCCCGGCGACGTCTTCACCTACACCGTCCGTGTGAAGAACACGGGCGCGGTCTCCGCCTCCGTCGCGCTGACGGACGTACTGCCCGGTGGGGCTACCCTGGTTCCCGGGTCGCTGTGGTCGAGCAGTGGTGAATGCATCGCGGGTGCAGAAGGCTGGTCCTGGCAGGGAGATGTCATGGGTCGCGGACTGGTGCTTGTGCGCTTCCAGTTGCTGGTGGGGAACGACGTGCTGCCGGGCACCCTGCTCACGAATACCGTGTGGATCCGCGACCCGCGTGGCGAGGTCTACGCACGCGCAGTCAGTACGACCGTCCGGCCCAGGCAGCCCCGGGCCTATCAGGTCTTCCTTCCCATCCTAGTCAAGATGAACACGCAGTGAAGGTTCTTCGGCACCCTCAGACATCGGGAGGTTTCATTGGATATCTCTGCAAAACTGACGCTCAACAGTGAGGTGACGCGCCACGTGCTCGTGGCCTTCTTGCGCGCCGAAATCAAGCGCTTTGGCTTTCAGAAGGCGGTGTTGGGCCTATCCGGCGGGGTGGACTCGGCGCTTTCCTGTTTTTTGGCGGCCGAGGCCCTCGGGCCACAAAACGTCCTGGCACTGCTGATGCCCTACCGCACGAGCGCCGCCGAGAGCACCGAGCACGCGCTGCAGCTCGTGAAGCTCACGGGCGTCGCCACCCAGAGCGTGGACATCACACCGATGGTGGAGCCGTACCTGGCGCAGCACCCGCAGATGAGCGACGTGCGGCGCGGCAACGTGATGGCGCGCACGCGCATGATCGTGCTCTACGACCATTCGTCGCAGTGGAACGGGCTGGCGGTGGGCACCAGCAACAAGACCGAGCTGCTGCTCGGCTATGGCACGCTCTTTGGCGACATGGCCTCTGCCGTGAACCCGCTGGGCGACCTGTACAAGACACAGGTGCGCCAGATGGCGCGCGCGGTTGGCGTGCCCGAGGCCATCGTGCAGAAGGCGCCCTCCGCCGACCTGTGGGCTGGCCAGACGGATGAGGGCGAACTGGGCTTCACCTACGCCGATGTGGACAAGCTGCTGTACTGTCTGGTGGACGAGCGCTACTCGCCCGAGGAGGCCATCGCGGAGGGCTTTGACCCCCAGTTCGTGGCCGTGGTGACGCGCAAGCTGCGCCAGGCGCAGTTCAAGCGCGTGCCGCCCATCATCGCCAAAGTCAGTCGCCGCGACGTGGGCCACGACTTCTTGTACCCCAGAGACTGGGGCACGTAGGAGTCAATGAACGATGGTCAATGACCAAGGATCAATAACCAAGTACTGAACCTTCGATGCACGTTTGGATTTGCTCATTGGCCATTGGTCATTCACCATGGGAGGTGGGCCAGTGTTGTCTCTGTATGCTGGCATCTTCCTCGTCTCGGCGGCAACCCTGCTCTTTGAACTCACTCTGACACGCCTGTTCGCCGTGACGCAGTGGTATCACTTCGCCTTCCTCAGCGTGAGCGTGGCTTTACTGGGCTTGGGCGCGAGCGGCACATGGCTGGCTCTGCACCCGCCCAACACGCCGACTGGCCTAACCTGGAGTACCGAGGAGCAGAAGCGCCTGCATCTCGTGCGCCTGTCTCGCTGCGCGAGCCTGCTGGCGCTTGGCATCCTTGTGGCCTACCTGGCCATCAACCACGTTCCTTTTGACTCCTACCGCATCGCCTGGGAACGGCGGCAATTGCTCTATCTGGCCCTGTACTATACAGCCCTGGTCGTGCCCTTTTTCTTGGCGGGCGTGTGCGTTGGGTTGCCGTTGGCCGCCTGGCCGCAGCGCGCAGGCGAGCTCTACGCGGCCAATCTAGCCGGGTCGGCCGTTGGCAGCCTGGGCATGCTGGCGCTGGTGCCAGCACTGGGCGGCACGGGCGCTGTCGTGAGCGCCAGCTTCCTGGCTGTGCTGGCGGCCGGGCTGTGGGGCCATGCCTCGCGCTGGTCGCGTCAGGTGCGCTCTTTCTATCTGGCGTTGGCAGTGCTACTGCTGGTCTCTATGTTGCGCCCGCCCCCATGGTTTGCTCTGCGCCTGTCGCCCTACAAGACGCTCAGCACAGCCCTGCGCTACCCACAGGCACGCCTGACCTTCAGCCGCTGGAATGCCTTTTCGCGCGTAGACGTTGTGGAGAGCGCCGGCATCCATGCAGCCCCCGGCTTGAGCCTCGGCTTCACCGGCCAGATCCCGCGCCAGTTGGGGCTGACAGTGGATGGGGGCAACCTCAGTCCGATTACCTGCCTGATGAGCCGCGACGATGAAGCGTTCCTGAAGTACCTGCCCACGGCGTTGCCCTTTGTGCTGCGACCCGGTGCGCGCGTGCTACTGATCGATCCCCGCGCGGGGCTCGACCTGTGGGTAGCGCTGTACGGCGGTGCATCGTCCGTCGTGGCTGTCGAGAGCAATCCTCTGGTCGTGAGTGCGGTTCGCGAGCAGCAGACTCTGTGCGGTCCGTCGCCCTATGCCGACCCGCGCGTTACGCTCGTCACTGAAGAGGTGCGCGGCTACCTGCAGCGCTCGGCGCAGCGTTTTGACGTCGTGCTGCTCTCGCTCTCTGACACGTACCAGCCGGTCGTGTCGGGCGCGTATGGCCTCTCCGAGAATTATGCCTACACGCTGGAGGCTGCCGCCCAGTACCTGCAGCACTTGGACGAGGATGGCCTGCTGGTAGTGACCCGTTGGGTGCAGTCGCCTCCCAACGAGGAACTGCGCGCCTGTGCGCTCGTGGCCGAGGCCCTGCAGCGCACGGCTGGTGGGGACCCGGTCACGCGCGTGATTGCCTTTCGCACCTGGTCGACGGCGACGATTCTGGCCAAGCGTACCCCCTTCAGCAGCGCCGAGCTCGCGGCCTGGAAGGAGTTCTGCGCCCAACGCAGCTTTGATCTCATCTACTATGATGGCATGTCGCCCACAGAGGCTAACCGCTACAACGTGCTTCCGAACACGGCACACTTCGATGGCTTCCGCAGCATTCTGGGGGCCGCTGACCGGCCCGGGTTCCTGCAACGCTACCCCTATGAAATCTCGCCACCCAGCGACGACCGACCGTTCTTCTTTCACTACTTCAGATGGAGCCAGACGGGGACCATCCTCGAGAGCCTGGGCAAGACCTGGCAGCCCTTTGGGGGTAGTGGCTTTCTGATCCTGATCGTGCTGCTGGTTTTGGTCGTTCTTCTCTCCGTGCCGTTGATTCTGTTGCCCCTGGCAGCGCGCGGCAGACCCGCGGCATTGCACCGTGGACTGGTTCTGCTTTACTTTGCCTGCCTGGGCTTGGGCTACCTTCTGGTCGAAATGCCGCTCTTGCAGCAGTTCATCCTGTTCCTGGACAAACCGGCGTATTCTTTTGCGCTGGTTCTCTTTTCACTGCTTCTGTTCTCTGGACTGGGCAGCTCGTTGTCCGAGAGGCTCTCGGCGCGCAGATGGCTGCTCGTTCTGGCCGGCGTTGCGCTGGCCTATCCGTGGTTCCTGGCACGTCTTTTCGCCGTGACCATCGCGTGGCGCCTCTTTGCCCGCTGTGTGGTCGCTGCGATTAGCCTCGCTCCACTCGGGTTTCTCCTGGGCTTGCCCCTACCGCTGGGCATCCGCGTGTTGCGGGAGCGCGCAGCGCAACTCGTCCCCTGGGCCTGGGCCGTCAATGGCTGCGCATCGGTGGTCGGTTCCATCCTGGCTGCGCTGGGAGCCGTCTCGTTCGGATTCTCACGCGTGCTGGTGGCTGGCGCTTTGGCGTATGGGCTCGCGTGGGTTATCATGTTGTCCTATTCGCGCCCAGCCGCTGAGGAGTGCCAATGACGTCCGCTCAAACCACACACAATGCGAGGTCGTCTGCCAACTTACGCACACTGACGTTGCGCGCCTTTTTGCTTGGCCTACGCGAGAACATGGTGCGCGCCATCTGGCAGCCCTTTGTGTTGAGCCTGGGCGCTTCCATGCCTCTGCTGGGCCTTCTGGAGAGCATCGGCGGCTTTGGGGGCATCGTCTCCACAGCCATGCTGCCCTTGGGAGGGTGGCTTTCGGACCGCCGCGGGCGCAAAGTGTTTGTGGTCCTGGCTAGCGTTTTCTGCCTGGCGGCGTCATCGGTCTTTGCGCTGGCCGGATGGACGCACGCGTGGCGCTGGTTGCTGCCCGGCGTGGTCCTACTTGGCCTGGCTGCCATTGCCCGCCCCGCGATCGACAGCCTCACCGCGGAATCGGCCACGCCCGGGGCGCGCGGCAGCGCCTTTGGATTGACCAGCACCTTTTTCGCCATCTCCGGCGTGTTGGCCCCTGCACTGGGCGGCTTGCTCGCCCAGCGCTTTGGTTTCCTGACCGTGCTGCTGGTGGGTGTGGCCATGGAGGCTGCCACCCTGGGCCTGCTCGCCGTGGTCCTGCGCGAGTCCCTGCCGCCAGGAAAGCGGCCGCAGTTGGTTCTATCGGATTTCGTGTCCATGCTCAAGCGCATCCTAGCGCCGCCCGCCCGGCTGCGCAGCTTTTACCTCGCCGTGACCATCGATGCCTTTGCCTTTGGCATGGGCGCGACCATCCTCTTTGGACTGCTCAGCAAGAGCTATCGCTTCACGCCACTGCACCTGGGCCTGATGTCCAGCGCGAGTTCGGTGACGTGGGCCGTCTCGCAGTTGTTCTTCGGGCAGCAGGTGGACCAGCGCGGCTGTGTCCCATTTCTCATCCTCTCCGAGACGATCTCTGTCGTCGTGCTTGTCGGTTGGTTGCTGGCCAGGTCCCCCGTGGCTTTCATCGCGCTGCACGGCCTGTGGGGGCTGGCAGTGGCCACGTGGATGCCCGCCTATCTGGCCTGGATCTCCAACAACGTCTCGGAGAAGCAGCGTGCGGAGGAAATGGGTCGGCTGGGTGCCTTCAAAGGGCTGCTGTCTTTCCCGGCACCCTACCTGGGGGGCTTGCTTTACAATGCATTTGGCTTCCGCGGCCCCATCTTGGCCAACCTGGTCGGAGCCGTTGTGGTAGTGATGATCATGTGGCGCTTTGTGCGCGAGCCAATGCAGCCCCTAGACTGATCCAGTGGATTCTTGCTTGTAGTGGGCACACAAGTGCCAGTCCGGCGCACTCGCCCTGTCTCACCCTGTCTCACCCTGTCTCACCCTGTCTCACCCTGTCTCAGCCCGACAGGGCTGAGACAGGGTGAGGGGACGACCGGACTGAGGCGCGCGCACTACGAGCCCATTCGTCGCGGCGAGTCGCATAGCTCATGACGAACTCTGGTTTTCCAGGGCTACAGCGCGCGATCAGTGTGCGCCGGTGAGAGGGACAAAGACGACGCCCATGACCTCTTTGGACATGATCTCGTCGCCGTGTTTTTCGATAAGCCATAGCGTCTGGTAGCTACCCGGCGGGCCCACCGGAATCACCAGCCGCCCGCCATCCTTGAGCTGTTTAACCAGAGGCTGGGGAATATGGTCCGGAGCGGCCGTGACGATGATGGCATCGTACGGCGCGTGCTCTTCCCAACCATAGTAGCCGTCCGCGTGCTTGACGTGCACGTTGTCATAGCCTAGCTGCTCCAGTGTCTCGCTCGCCCTCTGGTACAGCTCCTCGATAATCTCTACGCTGTAAACCTGGTCTGTCAGTTCGGCCAGAATGGCCGCCTGATAGCCGGAGCCCGTGCCAACTTCGAGCACCCGATTGCCGCGCTTGAGCTGCAGTAGTTCGCTCATGGCTGCCACGATGTAAGGTTGCGAGATGGTCTGGCCGTAGCCAATCGGCAAGGGATGGTCGGCGTAGGCTTGGCCCAGGTAGTCGGGGAGCACAAACTCGTGTCTCGGCACAGCCTTCATGGCACGCAGGACCTCGGCGTCACGGACGCCCCGGCTCTCGATATCGAAGCTCACCATATGCTCCCTCCGGGCCTGGTACGGGTCAGGGGTTGCCTGCATCGCTGGCGTAGTACTTGGCCAGGGCATCGGGACTGTTGGGGAGGTAGGGGCGGGCTGGGTGGGGGAGCGAGACGGGGCACATGCGCACAGGCTTGCCAGCAGCAAGCCTGCGGCCCAGCAGCCGCTGCATGCGGCCCAGCAGCCGCTGCATGCGGCCCAGCAGCCGCTGCATGCGGCACACTGCCGGAGGAAACGTTGCTTCATGCGCTTACCTCCCCCCACAAGGCGCAAACCATACGCATGATTGCCTGCGCAACCAGTTCAATTGTAACACTCTTCTGCCGAGAAGCCAAGTTCTCTGTAGTCTTTGACAAGTCACCGTTCCGGTGATATACTTTGTATCGCTGAATAACAGTGTTATCAATCTTCGCGCACAAGAGGGGCACTTTGGACCAAGAGGAATTCCTGCAGCAGTTCTCGACAGTGGAGCAACTGGTGTTGCGCGTGGGCTGGCTGGAACAACGTAGCTTTGCGCAGGACTTGGCCGGCTTTGGCCTCACTCCACCGCAGTTCTTTGTGCTGCGCTCCATTGCATTGCATGGCGAGCATCCAACAATGACGGCGCTGGCGGATGATACGCTGCAGCACTGTGCAACCCTCACCGGGGTTGTGGATCGTCTGGTCAGGATGGGCCTGGTGACCCGTCGCCGTGACGATCACGACCGACGGCAAGTGCTGGTGGAACTGACTTCGGCTGGACGCGAGGCGCTAGCAAAGGTACGGCAGGGCCGCGAGGGCCGCCTGCGCGAGACGCTCTCGCATATGTTGCCTCAGGAAGCGGTGGAGCTATTGCGTCTATTGCAGGTCTATCTCGAGGCATTCCGCATGCAGTGCGAAGGCGCAGAGGCAGCCTCGCGCGGGCTCCCTGGCGGAGTGCACGACTACACTACCCGATGAATGCCGTGACGAGTCTGGTTGCCAAGGCGTTTGAAGTAAACGAGCGCCTGGGCCAGGTCTTGGGGGAGCGCCCGCAGAAGGCACGCCTGGACGCCATAGAGGAGCTTGTCTCCACCATCCTCAGTCAGAATACGAATGACAACCTGCGCGACCAGGCCTTCTTCCGGCTGCGCCAGCGCTTCCCCACCTGGGAGCAGGTGCGCGATGCCCCGGTAGAGGAGGTAGCGGAAGCAATCCAGATCGCCGGGCTGAACCAGCACAAGGCTCCCGCCATTCAGCGCGCCCTACGCCGCATCTCGGAGGAGCGCGGCGAGTTGAGCCTCGAGTTCCTGCGGGAGATGAGCGTGCCAGAGGCGAAAGCGTGGCTCACGTCGATCAAGGGCGTGGGTCCCAAGACCGCCGCCATCATCCTGCTCTTTGCGCTGGACATGCCCGCCTTCCCCGTGGATACGCACATCCACCGCGTGACGCGTCGCCTGGGCCTAATCCCGGCCAATGCCTCGCGCGTCAAGGCGCACGAGCTGCTGGAGGCGCTGCTGCCCCCCCAGGCCTACTATGCCGCCCACCTCAACCTGATCCGCCATGGGCGTGAGGTCTGCCAGGCGCGCCGGCCGCGTTGCGAGGTCTGCATCGTGCGCGATCTTTGTGACCACTACCGCGACGTGGAGCACCCCACTGCTTGTGCCAGCACGGGCGAGCGTTAGAGTTCCTCGGGCGTAAAGGCTACGACCTCGTCGATTCTCTGTGCATCCAGCAAGAGCATCACCAGCCGGTCAACCCCCAGTGCGATGCCCGCAGCGGGGGGCATGTTGTGCAGCTCGTCCAGGAATTTCTTCGCCAGGGGGTAGGGTTGCTTGCCCAGCGAGCGGCGGTGGGCCTCCTCTCGGACAAAGCGTGCGCGTTGTTCCTCAGGATCGATCAGCTCGGAGAAGGCGTTGGCCAGCTCCAGGCCGGCGATGTAGAGTTCAAAGCGCTCGGCCACCGTCGGGTCGTCGGTGCGCAGACGGGCCAGCGCGCCGCGCGAGGCCGGGTAGTCGTAGAGGAAGGTGGGCCGCCCGGCTCCCAGGTGCGGCTCAACGTCCTCCACCATGACCTGGTCGAACAGGTCGCGCTTCAGGGCCTCGGCCATGGACGTGTGTGTGTAGCGGGCGTAGGCCTCGCGCACCGACATGCGCTCCCAGGGTGCCCGCAGGTCAATCGGCTGGCCCTGGTAGACGATCTCGTCCTGCAAGCCGATCCCGTGAGCCACGGCGGGTATGAGCGCCTCGCATTCCTCCATCAGGTCGCGATAGTCGGCGCCCACGCGGTACCATTCGAGCAGGGTAAATTCTGGCACGTGGCGGCTGCCTCGTTCGCCGGCGCGCCAGCAGCGGGAGATCTGGAAGATGCGTGGATAGCCGGCCGCCAGGAGGCGCTTCATGCACAGTTCGGGGGAGGTGTGCAGAAACCACCCGTCGGCCGGGACGGCATCGATCTGGGACTCGGGTGCGGGGGCGGGGATGCGCTGCGGGGTTTCCACTTCCAAGTAGCCCTGCGCGACGAAAAACTGACGCATCCCTTGCACGATGGCGGCCCTGCCCCACAGCGCTTTCTGACGCCGGGCCAGCCGCCAGTTCACTTCCATGCGACTACTCTTTGACCCTCGACATGTACTCGCTAGTGCGGGTGTCGATCTGGATCATGTCGCCTTCGTTGATGAACGGGGGGACGCGTACCGCGTATCCGGTCTCCAACGTGGCGGGCTTGGAATCGCTGCCCGAGGTGTCGCCCTTGGCCCAGGCCTCGGTCTTGACCACCCGCAGGTTGATGAAGTTGGGGATGTTCACCCCGATGGGCTTGCCCTGGAAGAACATGATCTCCACAGGCAGGTTGTCAATCAAAAAGTTCTTGCCGTCCCCCAGAGACTCTTCAGCGATGGTGAACTGCTCGTAGCTGTCGTTGTCCATGAAGGTGTAGCTATCGCCGTCGCGGTACAGGTATTGCGCATCGTGCTGATCCAGGTGCGCTGGCTCAAACGAGTCGCCCGAGCGGAACGTGCGCTCGACGATGGCTCCCGTGATCAGGTTGCGCAGCTTGGTGCGGTACATGGCCTGCCCTTTGCCAGGCTTGACAAAGTCGAAAACGGAGACAACCCAGGGCTCGTTGTCAAGGATGAGGGCCGTGCCTCGTTTCAGTTCTCCCACTGGTAACATGTCTTCTACTCACCATCTCACATAGATTTCTGGATGCACCTGTTTGACCTGCACAGGTTGATTGAATCGTAGAGACGACAATTGCGCTATCAATTATACTGCGAATCCCGCCTGAGGGGGGTAAGGCGCCGCACTGCCCCTCTAGTCAAGCGGGCATTATAGCCTGTTTCCGCCTTTCTCGCAACCTGACGCCCTTGAGCGCATCCCATGGCGCAAGCGAGGCCGGCTGCCCTCGAATTGCCCCCTCCCTGCCACTCGCATGCCGTACAAAGACCTCAGACGAACTTTGACCAAGTTGCACAATGCGCTAGAATGGCAGATGCTGCGTTTGGGGTGCCCAGGCAGGGTCGCCAGCCGGGCGAACACGAGTAGGAGGAGAAGCATGGTGGCGTACGCCATCGAAACAAAAGACATAACACGCCGCTTTGGCGCTGTGTGCGCCGTGGACCGGGTGTCGCTGCAAGTGCCTGCCGGCACCATCTTTGGCTTCCTGGGCCCCAACGGCGCAGGCAAGACCACGACACTGCGCCTGTTGCTGGGCCTGCTAGAGCTCAACGGCGGCTCGGCCACGGTGCTGGGCTACGACCTGGCCACGCAGGCGGCCGCCATCCGCGAGCACACGGGCGTGCTGCTCGAGCACGACGGCCTGTACCAGCGCCTGACCGTGACCGACAATCTGGAGTTTTTTGGCCGGGTCTACCACCTGGACAAGAACACGCGCCAGGCGCGCATCCGTGAATTGCTGGAGCACCTGGGCCTGTGGGAGCGGCGCAACTCGGGCGTCACCCAGCTCTCCAAAGGCATGAAGCAAAAGGTGGCCATCGCGCGCGCCCTGCTGCATCGGCCGAGCCTCGTCTTTCTGGACGAGCCTTCCTTGGGATTGGACCCGGAGGCTGCCGTTGCGCTGCGCGATGACATTGAGAGCCTGGCGCGCAAGGAAGGCACCACCGTTTTCCTGACCACGCACAATCTGGCCGAGGCAGAAAAGGTGTGCGATCGTGTGGGTGTGATCCGCCAAGGGCGGCTGATCGCACTGGGCACACCTGAGGAATTGCGCGTCCGGACGGGCAAACCCATTGCCGAGATCTATGGCAAGGGCTTCAGCGAGGCGGCGGTGGCAGCAGCGCGGGCGCTGCCGCAGGTTTCGGGCATCTCCGTGCACAGCGATCACCTGCAAGTCGAGCTGGAACCGGGGGCCGAGACCGCGCCGATGGTCAGTCTGTTGGTGCGCGAAGGCGCGCAGGTGGAAGAGGTGCGCAAGGGCCAGGGCAGCCTGGAGGAGGCGTTCGTCACACTGATGCAGGAAGAGAAAGGTAAGTCAGAGGTGCAGCCGTGAACGACATCTGGACCATTGCAGTCAAGGAACTAAAGGAGTTCTGGATGGCCCGCGGTGGGGGCGCGCGTGGGCGCTTGACCTCCTTCCTGGTGCTCTTCTTTGTGTTCGGTCTCTACTGGCCGCTGAGCCAGCGCCAGGCGTGGATCGACGCCCCGTTCCTGCCCGGGCTGATGTTCATGATCCTGCCGCTGCTGCTGGCCGGTGGAACAGCCGCAGATGCCTTTGCTGGCGAGCGTGAGAGGCACACTCTGGAGACGTTGCTGGCCACGCGGCTCTCGGATCGGGACATCTTCCTGGGCAAGGTGCTGGCCACGCTGGCATACTGCCAGGGCATGACCTGGGGCTGCGCGCTGATCGCCCTGATCGCCATGAACGCCAGCAAGGGAGCCGGCCCGTTCTACATGTACAGCGGGTCGGCACTGGTGCTGATGGTGGTGGGCAGCACGCTGCTGGGCCTGCTCATGACGGCCATCGGTGTGATCGTCTCGCTCAAGGCCGCCAGCGTGCGCGAAGCAGCGCAATGGTTCAGCATTGCCACGCTGGCTGTCATCCTCGGGCCAGTGATCCTGAGCCAGGTGCTGCCGGCTTCGATCAAGGCTCCCATCTCGCAGGCCCTGCTCAGCGCGGACTATACGCTGGTGGGTACTGTCGCCGGGGCCGTGGTGTTGGCACTGGACATCGTCCTGCTGGCGGTTGGGATTGCCCGCTTCCAGCGCACGCGCCTCATCCTGGAATAGCAGCAGAATATCGAAGATGGGATGCCGGTCGCGCTGGCAGCCCATCGGCCTCGAGCTAAGCTGCCCGGCGGCTCGGGCAACGCTCGACCCATTCTCGCGCATCCTGGCGGGCAAGATGCCCACGACTTGCCGCACGCCAGCCGGGTCAGCTTCAGCGTGTTGTTAGGCGGAATGCGTTTTTCGTCGGACAGGGGGACGGGCGACTAGGATCGTGACGACATTTCGCGGCATTTCACCCACGAGGCGAGTTGTGCCCATGAAAATGACAATCCACCCCAGCAGCAGGACCAGCATGTTCAGCGCGAGCCATCC
>Ga0315289_10007477_pt1 | contig 15903 bp, 18 predicted proteins | sample YL17G11_40_MG_FD_203452 | JGI IMG/M metagenome (GOLD analysis project Ga0315289, IMG submission 203452) | Sediment microbial communities from Yellowstone Lake, YNP, Wyoming, USA - YL17G11_40 | ecosystem: Environmental > Aquatic > Freshwater > Lake > Sediment | place: USA: Wyoming | collected... | reverse complement strand
CCCCACCAGTTTGAAGTGCTCGGCGCGAAAAACTTTTTCGTGTTCATTCGTGTTCGTTCGTGGTTAAACAATCGCCGGCATGAAACAACTTGAGAACCAGGTCGCCGTCGTCACGGGCGCAGGCCGGGGCATCGGCCAGGCCATCGCTTTGAAATTTGCCGCCAACGGGGCCGACCTCGTCGCCGTGGACCTGAAAGCGGAATTTTTGCAGCAAACCGTTGAAGAAGTCCGGAAACTGGGCCGCAAAGCCTGGGCGGTTGTGGCCAATGTCGCCGACGCCGCCAGCGTCGAGGCCGCCACCGAGCAGATTCTGAACGAGACCGGTCGCGTGGACATCCTGGTCAACAACGCCGGCATCACGCGCGACGGGTTGCTCATGCGCATGAGCGAGGCGGATTGGGACGCCGTGCTGGACATCAACCTCAAGGGCACGTTCCTGTTCACCAAGGCGTTCACCCGGGCCTTCCTGAAGCAGCGCTCCGGTCGCATCATCAACATCGCCTCGGTGATCGGGCTGATTGGCAACGCCGGCCAGTGCAATTACGCGGCCAGCAAGGCGGGCGTCATCGGTTTCACGAAATCCGTGGCGCGCGAATTGGCCTCGCGGGGCATCACCGCCAACGCCATCGCCCCCGGCTTCATCGAAACCAAAATGACCGAAGCGCTTGGCCCGGAGGCGCGGGCCGCCCTGCTCAAGCAGATTCCGCTGGCCAGCTTGGGTCAGCCCGAGGACGTGGCGGACGCGGCTTTGTTTTTCGCCAGCCCGGCCGCGCGTTACATCACGGGCCAGGTGCTGGCGGTGGACGGCGGGTTGACGATGTGAGCGCCGCTGGTCGGATTGAGTTGGCCTTTTGAACCCGGCGAATCCTTGATGGTTCATTGTTCAGAAAAGCCCCTGTTCCGGCGCGGTCAGCCCGGGAAAAATTTTCCTGATTCAGTGCTTGACGGCCTTTGGAACGTCGCATAGACACACACGCAAAATAACCGGAGAACACCATGGCTGAGAAAACTATTGAGCAGCGAGTAAAGGACATCATGGTCGAGCAACTGGGCGTAAATGCCGACCAAGCCACGCCCGACGCCAAGATTGTCGAAGACCTGGGAGCGGATTCGCTCGACGTTGTGGAGTTGATCATGGGGCTGGAGGAGGAATTCGGCTACGAAATCCCGGATCAGGAGGCGGAGAAGCTCCAGACCGTGGGCGACGTGGTGAAATACATTGAAGAACACCAGCAAAAGTAGCTTGGCGTGGAAAGGTCGGGGCAGTCGGGGCTGGTGACAGCTTGAGCTGCCCCGTTTGATTTTATGGCCAGCAGCTATTCCGAACGCCGCGTGGTCGTGACCGGCCTGGGCTTGGTGACGCCAGTCGGGCACGACGTGGACACCTTCTGGCGCAATCTGGTGGGCGGCCAGTGTGGCGTGGACCGTATCACAGCCTTCGACGCCTCGGCCTTCGACACGCAGATCGCCGCTGAGGTGAAGAACTTCAACCCGGCGCCCGCGTTTCCTTCGCCCAAAGAAGTGCGGCGCACGGACCGCTTCTCCCAATTCGGCGTCCACGCGGCCTGGCAGGCGCTCAAAGACTGCGGCATCGAGCTGGACAAAGCTGACCGTGACGAAATCGGCGTGTTCATCGGCTCCGGCATCGGTGGCCTCTCCACGACGAGCGAGCAACACAAGATTTTGCTCGAACGCGGGCCCAGCCGGCTGTCGCCGTTCATGATTCCCATGCTCATCCTGAACATGGCCTCCGGCCTGTTCTCCATGTTTCACAAGCTGCGCGGCCCGAACTTCGCCACCTGCTCGGCCTGCGCCACCGCCAACCACGCCATCGGCGAAGCTTGGCGCACCATCAAGATGGGCGACGCCAAAATGATCTTCGCCGGCGGCGCCGAGGCCACCATCGTGCCCATCGGCATCGGCGGCTTCTGCGCCATGAAAGCCATGAGCACCCGCAACCACGACCCCAAGCACGCCTCCCGCCCGTTCGACGCCGAGCGCGATGGGTTCGTGATGGGCGAAGGCGCGGGCGTGCTCGTGCTCGAGGAACTGGAACACGCGAAAAAGCGCGGCGCGAAGATTTACTGCGAATCGGTCGGGTACGGAAACACCGCCGACGCCAATCATGTCACGGCTCCGGATCCGGAAGGCACCGGCGCGGCCCGCTGCATGAAGATGGCGCTGCGCAACGCGGGCCTGAACCCGACCGACATTGACTACATCAACGCCCACGGCACGGCCACGCCGCTGGGCGACATTGCCGAGACCAAGGCCATCAAGACGATCTTCGGTCATCACGCGCGCAAGCTGGCGATCAGTTCCACCAAGGGCGCCACCGGCCACATGCTTGGCGCAGCAGGCGCGGTCGAACTCATCGTTTGCATCAAAGCCATCCAGACCGGCATCGTTCCGCCCACGATCAATTTGGAGAAGCCGGACCCTGAATGTGACTTGGATTACGTGCCCAACGCCGCGCGCGAACTGAAGGTGAACGCCATCGTCAACAACTCCTTCGGTTTCGGCGGCCACAACGCCAGCATCGCGGCGAAACGATTCAGTTGATCGGTTCAGCGTTCAGGGTTCAGAGTTATGGCCAGCATTCAACGATTTGAGGAAATTGAAGCCTGGCAGAAGGGCCGTGAACTCACCCGCCAAATTTATCAGCTTACTGCCAAGGGCGAATTCTCACGCGACTTCACACTGAAAGATCAGATCAAGCGCGCCTCCATCTCGATCACCTCGAACATCGCCGAGGGATTCGAACGCGGCGGCAATCGTGAGTTTATCCAATTTCTTGCCACAGCCAAAGGTTCGGCTTCCGAATTGAAGTCGCAACTCTACGTCGCACGTGACGCCGGCTACATAACGCAAGACGAATTTGATGAACTCTACAAACTTGCTCACAGCATCGTTTTGCTCATCGGCGGCTTCATAAAGTATTTGCAACAATCAGAGCTTCGCGGACGAAAGTTCAAAACCGGCCCGAACCGCAACAACCCTGAACCCTGAACTCTGAACCGTGAACTTCTTGCCGCTCATCGAATCTAAGCGTGACGGACAGCCACTCACCGCCGAGCAAATCCGCGACATCGTCTCCGCCTACACCGCTGGCCAGATTCCCGACTACCAACTTGCCGCGTTCCTCATGGCGGTCTTCTTTCGCGGCCTGAACACCGCCGAGACCACCGCCCTTACGCTCGCCATGCGCGATTCCGGCGACGTGCTGAAGTTTCCCAAAGACCCGCGCCCGCTCGTGGACAAACACTCCACCGGCGGCGTCGGCGACAAAGTCTCGCTCCCGCTCGCGCCGCTGCTCGCGTGCCTTGGCTTCCGCGTGCCGATGATTTCCGGTCGCGGCCTCGGCATCACCGGCGGCACGCTCGACAAACTCGATTCCATCCCCGGCTTCCAAACACTGCTGCCGACCGGGCGAATTGTCGAGATCGTCCAAACGGTGGGCTGCGCGATATGCGGCCAGACCGAGCGCATGGTGCCCGCCGACAAAAAACTCTACGCCCTGCGCGACGTGACCGGCACCGTGCCCAGCATCCCGCTCATCGTCGCCTCGATTCTTTCCAAAAAACTCGCCGAAAGCCTCGATGTCCTCGTGCTCGATGTGAAGTTCGGTCGCGCCGCCTTCATGCAAGCCAAAGCCGACGCCCGCAAGCTGGCCAAGGCGATGGCCGCGCTTGGCAACCAATGCGGCGTGAACACCCGCGCCATCTTGACGAACATGGACGTGCCGCTGGGCCGCTCCGCCGGCAACTGGCTGGAAGTAAAGGAGAGTGTCGCGTGCCTTGATCCCAACGTACTGCCAGCATCTTGCTGGCAGAACCAAAATGACTGCCGGCGGGACGCCGGCAGCACGCTGAACGACCTCCGCGAACTCGTCCTTACCTGCGCCGCGCATCTGCTCGTCCAAACCGGCAAAGTCAGGACGCTCGCCGCCGCACGCAGAAAAACCGAGAACTGTCTGAACTCCGGCGCACCGCGCAAAAAATGGGGCGAAATGCTCGCTGCTCAGGGCGCAGATTTGGCAGCGTTCAACGAGAAGCTCGCCTTGGATCACACAGCGCCTGTTGTCGTGGAATTGAGAGCTGACCGTGGCGGCTTCGTCTGCAAGTGCGACGCGCGGTTGATCGGTGAAGTTATCCGCGATCTCGGCGGCGGCCGGCTCACGAAAGAATCCGTCATCAATTTCGACGTGGGCGTGGACAAGCTCGCCAAGCCCTGCGAAGAAGTGAAAGCGGATTCAACGCTTGCGCGGATTCATGCCGCCGACCGCGTCCAAGCCGAAGCCGCCCGCGCCCGGCTCAAAACCGCGTTTGAAATTTCCGCGCGAAGGCCAAGAGTTGTTCCGTTGGTTCAGGGCGTGATTGAATAACCGCGGAGAGGCGGAGTTCAATTTTTTGCGAAGGATTTTGCACTGGCCGTCGTCTCTCTGTATGAAGACACAAAACGCAACGACCATTTTATGAAAAAAACCCATTGCCTCGTCCTCGCTCTGACAACGCTGGCCTTGACCGCGGTCTTCGGCCAGCAACCGCCAACGCCTGGGCCGGTGCAGCCACCGCGCTCCCTGACGCCGCCCGCAGCGCCAGCTCCGAGCGAATTCAACACGCGGCTAAAAGAGATCGTGGATCGTGCCGCCGGCACGCCATCGCCTGCTCCCAGCCTGACCAAATTCAACCTCGATTTCCCCGGCGGCACGCCCAAGCAACTCGTGGCGGCGATCCAAAACGCCACTGGCAAACCGCTCAATGCCATCATCGCCGAAGAACACACCAACGTTCGGATTCCACCGATCAAGTTGAGCGGCGTGACTGTCCCGGAGTTGTTCTCGGCGCTCCTGCAAGGCAGCTACAAGTACCGATACAACCAAGGGGGCCCGCGCGAAGTCAGCAGCAGCTACGGTTTCGAGACCGACGCCAAGCCGCCGTCCGATGACTCGATCTGGCGCTTTTTCAGTTACAATGCCCCCCAAGCCGCGTCCACCGGGCTGACGAAGTTCGACCTCGATTTTCCCGGCGGCGCACCAAAGGAACTGGTGGCCGCCATTAAGAAGGCGACGGGCAAGCCTTTGAACGCGGTCATTCCTGACGAGTATGCCGACACAAAATTGCCGCCGCTCAAGATGGACAACGTGGATATCTCCCAGTTATTTGAAGCCTTGCAGGCCGCCAGTTCGAAACTGATGCCGCGGCAGTACGGGTTCTCCGGCCAGCCTGATTACAGCCCCAGCTTCGGTTTCCAAACCTCTGGCGCCCGGGCCGATGACTCAGTATGGTATTTCTACGTCAAGTCTCCGCAACCGTCACAGCCGGCAAAAGTCTGCCGCTTCTACTCGCTGTCACCTTACTTGGAACGTGGCTTGACCGTGGACGACATCACCACGGCGATTGAAACCGGCTGGAGAATGCTGGGCGACAAGGAGACGCCAGCGATCAGTTTCCACAAGGACACAAAGCTGTTGATTGCTGTCGGCGATCCAAGCAAGCTGGAAACCATTGACGCTGTGCTTAAGGCGCTGCAACCGCCAAAACCGGCTCCAGTACCCGCCCCGGCGCAGTCCAAACCAGCCGGGAAGTCGGGCGGGACTCCAAAAGCGGATGAATAAGCGCCCCCAGCCAGCGGCCAATGCATAAATTTGGAAGTTCATTCACAACCCCCAGGCGGCCGGGCGGCGGCGGATGTTGGCCGGGCTGAAACGCCCGATGTGCCGGTTCTGACGCGCCGGATGGTTGCCGGTGATGAAGCCGCCTACCGCACGTTTTATGACGCCTACGTTGATCGCCTTTCCCGATACCTTCTTGTGGTCGCCGCGGGCAATGAAGACGCGATGCGCGAGGCGCTGCAAGCCACGCTCGTGCGCGTTGTCCGGCACATCAAAGTTTTTCCGGGGGAGGCTGAGTTCTGGAGTTGGCTCACGGTGCTGGCGCGCAGCGCCCTCACTGACCAGACCCGCAAACGCCGTCGCTACCTCGCGTTTCTGGATCGGTTCACCCAGCACGCCCGCGTCCAGCGCGAGGCTGCGAACGACAGTCAAGCCGACGCCAAGCTGCTCGCGTTGCTGGACCGTAGCGTCGCGGCGTTGCCGTCTGACGAGCGGGAGTTGGTCGAGCGGAAATACTTCGCGCACCGGTCAGTCCGTGAGATTGCCGGGGAAGTCCAAACGACGGAGAAAGCCATCGAATCCCGGCTGTCGCGCATTCGCAGCAAACTTAAGGACGCCATGCTGGCCGCATTGAAACATGACTTACCGGACTGACAACGAACATTTGCTGGCCGACGTTCTGGCCGACGATGCCGGCTTCCGCGAGGCGTTGTTCAACGAGACGTTGCGTCTTGCACGTCGCCGCCGCAGTCTTCGCCAAGCGCGGCGGACGGCAGCCGCGCTGTTGACGTTGAGCGTGCTGGCGGCTTTGGTTTCGCGAAATCTGCCGCGCCAACCTGCTGTCCCGCCGCCGCCCGTGGCCGGTTGCGAGATCATTCACACGCAGCCGTTGCCCGCCGCCGCCATCGTGACCACGCAGCCGCTCTCCGCCGACCGGCTCGTCGCGTCTGTCGCGACTGCCGGCGTCATTCAGACCACAGCGACCGGCAGAGGGTTCCGTGAAATTGACGACGACCAACTTTTGGCTCTTGTCGCGCCAAGGCCTGCGGTGCTGGTTCGCCGTGGCCCGCATTCGGCTGAACTGGTTTTCGTGAACCCGGAGGATCAGAACGGGTTTCCCGTGAATTGAGGAGCGGACAGGCAAGCAGCGGTCGGGCGGGACGCCTGGCCTACTTTAGTGATGCCAGAATTTTCTCCGCAGCGGCGCGCGGATTCTCCGCAGCGTAAATCGGGCGGCCAATTACCAGCCAGTTCGCGCCAGCATCGAGCGCCTCGCGGGGCGTCAGCGTGCGCTTCTGGTCGTCGGCCTTTTCCGCACCCGTTCGAATCCCGGGCGTCACAAGCTGAATGTGCGCGGGCAATAGTTGACGCAGGTCCACGATTTCCAGCGGCGAGCAGACCAGGCCGCGCAAACCCGCCTTCACGGCCAAGCTGGCCAGCCGCTCCACCTGCCGTCCCACGTTCGAGTCACACCCGACTTCGCCCAAGGCGGTGCTTTCCAGGCTGGTCAACACCGTGACCGCCAGCACCAGCGGCGCATTGCGGCCGGACTGAAGCGCCGTCTGCTGCGCGGATTCCTCCGCGGCGCGCATCATCTCCGGCCCGCCGCTCGCATGCACGGTCAGCATCTGCACGTCGAGCCGCACGGCGGACGCCACCGCTTTGGCCACGGTGTTCGGGATGTCGTGGAATTTCAGATCGAGGAACACGTCCACGCCCGTCTTGCGGATGCGCCGGACGATGTCCGGTCCGGCGGCGGTGAACAGTTCGCTGCCGATCTTGAAAGCGCCGACGACCGGCGCGAGTTGTCCGGCCAGTTTCAACGCCTCGTCAGTGGTGGGCACGTCCAGCGCCACGATGATTGGATTCCGCATGGCGAACCTTGCGTTCGAATTTGCGTGACTTTAGCGAAGAGGCGGTGATGGACAAAAGCGAAAATCTATAAATCTGATCCTGCGCGGTGGGGCGAGCGTCCCCGCGAGCCGGTTTTTTGTCGTAGGGTGCGGCTCGTCAGTAGCCTCGCCCCACCGGACAAACGGGTCTTTACGTCACAAGGGTTCGCGATCACGGCTGAAACTTCGTGCGATAGAAGCGCTGGGGGAAATTCACCGATTGCGGGTCGATGAAATTGATGACGCCGTCCAGATCAGCCGTGCCCGCCGAAATCGCCGCCCATTGCCTGAGATCAGAGGTGGCTTCGATCTGGTACGTCCCCGCCGGCTGGCCGGCGAGTTGGAACTGGAATTGGCCCGCCGGGTTGGGCGGCAGCGTTTTGATTTTGGCGGCGGGATAGTTTGTCACGCCGACCTTCGAGGTGGGCACGAACAAGATGGCTTGCTGGTTGGTCAGCACGGTGCTGCCGTTGTTCGAGTATTCCACCGCCGCCACGCCGCCGGCGTTCATCACGCCCACGGTGGCGTTCCGAACCGCCAGGGCGTCCACCGAGCCGTCCAGCGTCAGGAGGTATTGAAACAGGATGCGTTGCGAACTCTCGAAGAGCACCGCTTGGAAGCTGATGCTGCCCATGCCCGCGGGCGTGGAAACTGCCACCGGCGACCACGCAATCACTGCACGGCGCAGCGGCGCCTTGCCGCGCACGCAATACCACACGCGGGCACCGGACGCCACGTTGAGGTCAGTCCAGAACGGGCACAGGATGGCGGTGGACGAATTTGTGGGTGAAGAAACGGATGGCGCTTGTGTCCCGAAGCCAATGACGCCGTTGGCCGTGACGGAGATTTGCAGGTAACTCTTGCCGTAGAAGCAGAATGGGAACGGCAGGTTGATGAACGGGCTGACGCCATTGCTGTTCAGGGTCAGCGGAAACATCAGGCCGGTGTCCACCCACTGGAAATTGGCGGACTGGATCGCGTAGTTCCCAACGGCGCGCACGGTCTGGCTGGCGCAGTTGCGGACGCCTTTATCGCTGGTCACGGTCAACGTAACGGTGAACGTCCCGTCATTGGTGAAAACGTGGCCGGGGCTGACCGCGTTGGTCAGCTTGACGCCGTCGCCGAAATCCCAAACGCGGCTGGCGACCGCGCCTTGCGAAGCGTCCGCGAAGCTGATCGTCAGCGGAGTTGACCCGGTCGTCGTCGTCATCGTGAAGCCGGCCAGCACCGGCGGATTGAGCGCGTTGGCCAGGTTGAGCCGCCCGCCGGTGACGCATTTGGTCGCCAACCCGCTCGGGGCATCCACGGCGCCCAGCACGCGGGAGATGAGCTTCTGATAAGTTTCGGTCGGATACTGGGCGCGCATCAGCGCAAACGTTCCCGAAACAAACGGCGCGGCCAGCGACGTGCCGCTGGCGTAATTGTAGGCGCTGTCGCCCGAGTGGTAGGTCGAGTAAATCGAGCTGCCGGGTGCAGCCAGGTGAACGCTCTTGGCCCCATAGTTCGAGAAACCGGCGAGCGTGTCGGACGGCGTCGTGGCCGCCACGGAAACGACGTTGTCCAGGCTGTAGCTGGCGGGATAAAACGGCGTCGTGTCGTTGTTGGCGCCGTTGTTGCCCGCCGCCGCGACGAAAATGATGCCGGCCCGCCCCGCGCCGGCGATGGCGTCCGCCAGCGCCGCCGAATACGCGTTGCCGCCCCAGCTTGCATTGATGACGTGCGCGCCGTTGGTCCGGGCAAACTCAATGCATTCAATGGCGTCGGAAACGAAGCCGTTGCCCGTCGAGTCCAGAAACTTGCAGGCCATGATCTGCACGCGCCACGCGACGCCGGCCACGCCTTTGCCGTTGTTGCCCGCCGCCCCGATCACGCCCGCCACCAGCGTGCCATGGCCGTTGTCGTCCCACGGATTGTTCGAGCCGTCGAGCGCGTTAAGCCCGTGGCTGCCGTCGCGGGGATTGATCCACAGGTTCGCCGCCAAATCTTCGTGCGTGTAGCGAACGCCGCTGTCAATCACCGCCACGAGCACGTTCGCCGCCGAGTTTAACGTGTCCCAACCGACAGGTGCGCTGATGTCCGCATGCGCCAAACCGGACACGCCGGTGTTGTTCAGTCCCCAAAGCGCGCTGAACTGCGGGTCGTTGGGCACGAGCGCCGCTTGGAACTGGTAGTCCGGTTCGGCAAACTCCACCAAACCGCTGTCCTCGTATTCCCGGATCATGTCGGCGACCTTCCGGCCCGGCGGCAGGTGGACGACTTGCAGGCCGTCCAATTCCTTGAATTCGCGCCCGACGCGGCTGCCCTTGGCCGCATGAAAACGGGACAGCGTGTCCAAATCTTTTGCAACCCGAGGCCGCACCAGAATCCGGTCCTGCCGGTGCGGACGCGACTCGGTCGCCGCCGCATGGTCGGGCTTATCCGACGCGAAGGAAGCGGGCGTGACCGACGCGAAAACCAGAAAAAGGACGTTGCCCGCTACGTGGAAAAAGCGGGCAATACGCGCTCGCTGCGCGGCAAACCGCTCGTGTTCCCTTGCGAAAAGGTCGGTCAAAAGCCGCTGGGAGCACCGCTCTTTTTTCCCATTCAGCGGTGTCCGGCCCATGCTGCGAACGAATGGCTGAGAACCCATAAATTGACCAGCGCGCCGACCAGTTCCACGAATGGAATTGCACGTTCCAAGCCAATGGCAGCGCGGGCCGGTTACAGCTTTTCTGGGGGGCATGAACTTCCGTTCTCCCAGCAGGGCGGAAACTTGGCCAGGTTGTTTGGTGTCCACGCTTCAGCGTGCTCTGCGTCTGACACCCTAAAGGGTGGACACCAAACGCATTTCAAAAGCCGGGCTGTCGGCGTGCAGCTTTTGACATTTGCCCGTCCATTTTCTAGCCTCCGGTGTCCATGAAAGTAATCCGGTACACCAACGCAGACTTCGCCGCCCAACTCCGCGAAGTCACCGCCCCGTCCAGCCTGTTCGATCCCGTCATCGAGCAGCGAACACGCGAAATCCTCGACGCCGTGCGCGAACACGGAGACGCGGCATTGTTGGAACTGACCGAGCGCTTCGACGGCGCGAAACTCAGGGTGGAGCAGTTGGCCGTGACGCAGGCGGAGTTGATGGCCGCCTCGCTCAAGGCTGACGAATCGCTTCGTGCTGTCGTTGCCGAGGCAGAAAAAAACATCGCCGGTTTCGCCAAAAAATCGCTGCGGAAAAACTGGCAGACGAAAAATTCGCACGGCGCGAAAGTCGGCGAAAAGTTCGATCCGTTCCAGCGCGTCGGCATTTACATTCCGGGCGGAACGGCGCCGCTGGTTTCGACGGCGCTCATGACCATCACGCTCGCCAAAGTCGCGGGCTGCCCGGAAATCGTTGTCTGCACGCCGTGCGGCAAGGACGGTTCGATCAACGCCGCGCTTCTGTTTGCGGCGCGGGCGGCGGGTGCGACGGAAATTTTCCGCGTCGGCGGGGCGCAGGCAATTGCGGCGATGGCTTACGGCACGAACACGATTCGCCGTGTGCAGAAAATCTTCGGTCCGGGCAACGCCTACGTCGTCACCGCCAAGCGCCTGCTCGTCGGCCACGTCGCGATTGATCTGCTGCCCGGACCGAGCGAGTTACTCGTGCTCGCGGACGAGACTGCGAATCCGAAGTTCGCCGCCGCCGATTTGCTGGCGCAGGCCGAACATGGTTCGGGCCATGAACGCGTCTGGCTCGTGACTACTTCGGCGAAAATTTTGAAAGCTGTCCAAGGCGAAATCGTGAAGCAACTGCCCAAGCTCGCGCGGCGTGAATTCATCCAGCGCGCGCTGGACGACAACGCATGGCTCATTCAGGTGAAGACGCTCGACGACGCGGTGGCGCTGGCGAACCGACTCGCGCCGGAGCATTGCGAAGTGATGATGCGCAATCCGGGCAAAGTTTCGGAGCGCATCGTGACGGCGGGCGCGATTTTCCTCGGCCCGTGGTCGCCGACGGTGCTGGGCGATTACGTCGCCGGTCCGAGCCACACCCTGCCAACCGGCGGCGCGGGCGCGTCGTTCCCTGGCCTGACGGTGGATCAATTCCAGCGCCGCACCAGCGTCGTCGAATACACCCGCGCCTCACTCAAGAAAGCGCTGCCCGCCGTGAAGAAATTCGCGGAACTGGAAGGCTTGGGCGCGCACGGCAAATCTGCGGAAACAAGAAATAAATCCTGAAGCAACAATGGAAGAATTGCACCTCGTTGCACGAGTTGGACTTGCCAACACGCGGCGGCAAACTTAAATTGCAGCCATGAGCAGAGCGGAAATCATTTCTGAAATTCCGAAACTGTCGCACAAGGAGCGCCGGGAAATCGTGCGCTGCATCTTCGAGGTGGAGGAAGACGCCGAGACGCTCGCCGAGTGCGACCGCCTGGCGCTGGAGCGATTCCAAATGCTCGACGCCATGGAAGCCGAGGATGAAAAGAACGCTGCCCGGTGAAATCTGGCGCGTGGACTTCGGCCTGGCTGCCAAAGTCCGCCCCGCGCTGATCTTGAGCGACTTTCCCCGCGACGAAGAACTGGCCCTGCTCGTGGTCATTCCGCACACGACCGCCGTGCGCGGCAATCGTTGGGAACTCACCTTTCACAAACCGTTTCTCAAACCCGGCGTGTTCCATCTCCAACAAATCCAACCCGTCTCGCTTGCGCGTTTTGATGCGAAACTGGGCGTCTTGACGTCCGAAGAATTTCAGCAGGTTAAGGAAGCTTTGATCCGTTTGTTGAATTTACAGGTTTGACTTGCGCCGCGCTCAAGCAAGCTTTGCCTGCCGTGAAAAAATTCGCGGAACTGGAAGGGCTGGGCGCTCATGAGAAGTCGGCGAAAGTTCGGCTCAAGTGAACTATTCGGCGAAACAGTGAACAACTGAAAATCCAAAGCACATCCACGCAAGCGACGATGCTGACGCTGTCTGAAATCAAAGAAGAGGTCGACCGCCTTGCAGCACAGATTGGTGCTTCTGGATATGTTCTGCCGACCTACGGCCACAGCGACGATGGCGCACGACCGCATATCGAAGCAGACGCCCGTGGATACCACTATGTCGTTGTGGAGCGAGGCCAAGAGTTGAAGCGAATTACGACTCGCGATCTGAACGAGCTTCTTTACCACGTCTTTGAAGCCGTGACTTTCAGTCCGGCTTGCGACTACGAGTTAGCGCACCGCGTTGAAGGTCAGGATTGTCGAAGGCTAATGTTTCGACGACAGATTGAGCTGCTTTCGGCGCTCTCTCAAGAGTGGAGCAATCGAGAGTCTCAACAGCACGAACGAATTCTTCGCGAACATCCTTTTGACGATTTTGCGAGCATACGGGCGAAATTGGCGACTCAAGTTGGTTGGAAAGCAGCATGCGATAAATATCCGCTTCCAAGCAATACCACCGTTAACTCGAAATGAACAAGACCGGTTTGAAAAATTTGATCCGCCCGCTGGTGCGCGAGTTGCACGCTTACGTGCCCGGCGTAGCAACCGAAGTTGACTTTGATGCGGTGATGCAATAGCATCAGATGCATGAGAACTACGTTGGACATTGAGGATGATGTGTTGCAGGCGGCCAAGGAATTGGCCCAACGCAACGGCGCCACAGCGGGACAAGTGATTTCCGACTTGGCGCGGCGTGGTTTGGCGTCGCCGGCGGCGGGGCGGAAAAGTCGTTCGGGCACGCGCGGCGGCGTGCCGGTGCTGCCGTCGCGGGGCGAGTTGGTCACGCTCGAACACATCCAACAATTGCGGGACAAGGAAGGCGTGTAGTCCATGCGCGCCTTGCTGGATGTGAATGTGGTCATCGCGCTGCTTGATCCCGACCATGCTTTCCATGAACGCGCGCATGATTGGTGGACGGCCAACGCGAAGTCCGGCTGGGCGAGTTGTCCGATTGTGGAAAATGGCGTCGTTCGCATCATGTCGAACCCGGGTTACAGCCGGAAGGCGCGGTTCACGCCGGCTGATTTGATTTCAAGGTTGGAACAGTTCGCGGCACAAACGAATCATGAATTCTGGCCGGATGATGTTTCGTTGCGCGATGGGAAAATTTTCGCGACGGAGCGCATGCACAGTTCGCGGCAATTGACCGATCTGTATCTGCTGGCACTGGCGGCGAAGCGTGGCGGAAAACTGGCGACGTTTGACAAGGGGATTTCCATTTCCGCCGTGCATGCTGCGAAGGTGGCAAATTTGTGCGTGGTTTAAACTCATTCAATTTTCATGGCTATTTCGCGATCCGCAATCCGCAATCCACAATTGATCCGCCCGCTCGTGGGCGAGTTGCACGCCTACGTGCCGGGCGAGCAGCCGAAGATTGCGGGCTTGATCAAGCTCAACACCAACGAGAATCCGTATCCGCCGTCGCCGCGCGTGTTGCGGGCGGTGCGGGCGGCGACTGACGGGCGGTTGCGGCTGTATCCGAATCCGACGGCGGAGCGGTTGCGCGAAAAGCTGGCGAAGTTTCACGGGTGCAAGATCGAGAACATCATCGTGGGCAACGGTTCGGATGAATTGCTGGCGCTGGCGACAAGGGCGTTTGTTGAACCGGTTTCGGAGGGCGGAGTTCCACGACGCCAAAATTCAGGGGCTCGCGGAGCTCGCCCCTCCGAAGTGGTTCAATACTTCCATCCGAGCTACTCGCTTTATCCGGTGCTGGCGGACATTCACGGCGCAGCGAAAAATGCCGTGCCGCTCAAGCCGGATTTCAGCCTGCCGAGTGTCGCGGAATTGAAGAACGGCGCCCGCAGGCCGCCTAAAGGCGGGACTCCAAACCAATGGGATTTCCGCGCGGCGCTGACTTTTGTGACGACGCCGAACGCGCCGAGTGGGCGCGGTTACTCCACAACAGAACTCGAAGGGCTTTGCCAAGCCCAACGCGGCGTGGTGGTGCTGGACGAAGCTTACGTGGATTTCGCGGACGAGAACGCGCTGGCGCTGGCGCTAAAATATCCGCACGTGATTGTGTCGCGCACGTTCTCGAAGGCTTACTCACTTTGCTACCAGCGCGTGGGCTATTTCGTCGGCCACCCGGAACTCATCGGCGCGCTGCACAAAATCCGCGACAGCTACAACGTCAACGGCCTGGGCCAGATCGCCGCCGAGGCGACGCTCGACGGCCTCGCTTACTACCGCGCCACCTTCCGGAAAATCATCGCCCTCCGTGGGCAATTGAGCCGCGCGTTGACGAAGCTCGGCTTCCGCGTTTTTCCCAGCCAGACGAATTTCATTCTGGCGAAGCCGCCCAAAAACGTGCTTCCGGCATCTTGCCGGAAGGACGATTCTTCCAGTCAGTTCTGCCCCGAAGGCTTTCGGGGCAGCACGTTGACAGCGGAAGAGTGGCTGCGAAAACTTGGCGCCCGGAAAATCCTGGTGCGGTGGTTCAACCAGCCAGCGGTGCGGGATTGCTTGCGCATCACGGTGGGCACGCCGGAGGAAACAGAGGCGCTCGTAACGGCGGCACGTGGAATTCTGTCTCGGTAGAACTGGTTTCATAAGGTGGGGCGAGACTACTGGCGAGCCGCAAGGGCGTCGGCTCGCGAGTACGCTCGCCCCACCTTTCCGGCTCGCGGGTACGCTCGCCCCACCAGAGCGCGGTTTGGGACACCAGCGCAGCGCTTTGGGGACTTGGCTCATTCAAAGAAAACAGGCGGGCCGTTGCCAGCCCGCCTGTTCTGAGAACCGACTTCCAACCGCCGCCTATGGTTGACCCTCCGGCTTGGTTTCCTCCTGGCGCGCTTCGTCGGCGGCATCGAAGGCGTGTTGCAGCGCCACGAGGTCTTCGCCGGGCTTGAGGGCGTCGAGCATCTTCTGCTCCGCCTGCAATTGCTCGGGCGAATAGGACGCGGCCTTGATGGAGAGGCCGATGCGCCGGTCGGAGCGGTCAATTTTGATGACGCGGGCGGTGACTTCCTGGCCGGTCTTGAGCACGTTCTTGATTTTCTCGACCCGCTCCTCGCTGATCTGCGAGATGTGGACCAGGCCGTCAATTTCGTGCTGCAAGCCCACAAACGCGCCGAAGCTGGCGAGCTTGGTGACTTTCCCGGTGACGAGATCGCCGACCTTGTAAAGCTGGTCAATGTTCTCCCACGGATCCGGACCGAGTTGCTTCAAGCCGAGCGCGATGCGCTGGTTCGGTTTGTCCACCTCCAGCACGACGGCTTCGATCTCGTCGCCCTTCCTGAGCACTTCGGAGGGGTGATTGATCTTGCGCGTCCAAGAGATGTCCGAGACGTGGATCATGCCGTCCAGACCTTCCTCCAGTTCAAGGAAGGCGCCGTAGCTGGTCAGGTTGCGAATCCTGCCTTTGACCCGTGTGCCGGGCGGATATTTCTGGTCCACCGTGTCCCACGGGTTGGCCTCGAGCTGGCGCACGCCGAGCGAAATTTTCTGCTCCTCGCGGT
>Ga0315289_10007475_pt1 | contig 15906 bp, 12 predicted proteins | sample YL17G11_40_MG_FD_203452 | JGI IMG/M metagenome (GOLD analysis project Ga0315289, IMG submission 203452) | Sediment microbial communities from Yellowstone Lake, YNP, Wyoming, USA - YL17G11_40 | ecosystem: Environmental > Aquatic > Freshwater > Lake > Sediment | place: USA: Wyoming | collected... | reverse complement strand
TGCTTGCCGATCAGGGCCTTGGCGTCAAGGATCTCCTGGTCCGTCACGGCCAGGACAACGCCGTTGCACACGTCAATCGCACGCAGGCACTTCTTCAAGTTCACCGGCCGGGAGATCTCGATGGCCGAGGCGCAGGTGTGCGGCGAGAAGTGCCGGGCCGTCAGGTCGGCGTAGTAGTCGTCGATGATCTTCTGGTTGACGTGACCGCCATTCCAGGTGAGCTTCTTGTTGTTGACCAGGTCGGTGAGCGTGTCGGCGCCGGTGGCGTTGATGATCGCCATGCGCGGGACGCGGTCGATCAGGCCGAGTTGCTTGAGCTCCAGGAACGCCTTGCCGAACGCGCTGGAGTTGCCGAGGTTGCCGCCGGGGACGACGATCCATTCGGGCACATCCCAGCCGAGGGCCTCGATGATACGGTACATGATGGTCTTTTGGCCTTCGAGCCGGAAGGGGTTGAGCGAGTTGAGCAGGTACAGGCCCAATTCCACGCACACGGCCTGGACCTGCTTCATGCAGTCGTCGAAATCGCCCTGAATCTGGATGGTCTGGGCACCGTAGTCCATCGCCTGGCTGAGCTTGCCGAAGGCGATCCGGCCGGAGCCGATGAAGACGGTGCACTTGAGGCCGCAACTGTGGGCGTAGAGTGCGACCGAGGCGGAGGTGTTGCCGGTTGAGGCACAGGCACAGGACTTGGCCCTCACCATCGTCGCATGGCTGAACGCCGCCGCCATGCCGTTGTCCTTGAACGACCCGGAGGGGTTCAGTCCCTCGTATTGCAGAAACAGGCCATCCGGCTTCATTCCCAGATGCTCGGCGATAGCCCGATTCTGCTGGAGGATGGTCTGCCCTTCGCCGATGGTAACCTTGTTCTTATCCGGGCAGAAGTTCAGCAGCTCGCGGAACCGCCACACGCCCGAGAAATCTAGCGGCTTATCCCGCTTGGCCCAGCGCTTGCCGAACGCACCGAGCTTCTCCGGCACCTTGACTTTGTCCCAGTTGTACCGAATATCAAGCAAATCGCCGCACTGGGGACATTTGAAGATCGACTCCGCGACGTCGAACTCGGCCCCGCACGCCGGATTGATGCACTTCTGATACGCCCCAACACTTTTCGCCATGCCACGGGCTCCTTTTGGATTCATCTGAAGCGATGATTATAAAGGATGGGCCGCCCTACCGCAATTCATCTCAGGCACGGTAGGACATCCCGTGCGTCGACGATATGAGGGTCTTGTCGGCGTCGGCGCTCGGATAAAGCTCGGGGGACAAACAGAGCATAGACGATCTGATGCCCTTTCCCTCTCATGCTATGGGGAATCCCCTTGGCTTTCAGTTCCTCAACCGCTTGGTGGATAGCCGTTTCCGAGGCCGTCATTTCAGTCCACTTGGCCTCTCCCAGAAGAAGCTGCTTGCCCTCGAGGGATTCCGCCACGATGTCCCACTCCGGTTCATTTCCGTGCCAGTACCGTGCCGCGGGCTTCCAGGGACCGTAACGGGCCAAGGGAGAACGGCCCTCGTGAAGGCGGGCTATGGCTTGGCGGCAAAGCTCCTCCCAAGCCTCGGCGAAGAGGGAGAGTTTGACCTCGTGCCAAAGACGGAGACGCACAGCCGGGGATGCCTGAGCCAGCAGGGCGCGATGCGGCGCCACCACGCGGAACCAACAGCGAAATAGAGGGTCGGCGATCTTGTACAGGGATCGTTTGCCGGATTTCTCCGATTCCCCATGGGGCTGTTCGCGTACCACCAGTCCCAGATCAACCAAACGCGAAAGGGCACGAGTCAATGAGGTGGCGGGCTTTCCAAGACGCCCGGCGATCTCGCTGAGACGGTGGGCACCCATGCCGATCACATCCAGAATGGGACGGCACGCGGCCGCCGGCGGCAATTCCTCCAGAAGCAGTCGATCCGGCTCTCGATGCAACGGCCCCAAGGGATCCAGGATGCACTGGTCCACCGCCCGATCCAGGTTCGAGCCGTAGGGCTCGGCCAATTCCCAATACCGCGGTACCCCTCCCCAAACGGCATAGGACTGGATGCATGAGACGGGGTCAGTGATCTTCAGACCGTCGCCCAGAAAGCCGGCCCCCAGAGGTCCAATCTCCAGAAGCTCGGCCGCGCGACCGTACAGCGGTGCGGAGGCATCCAGCACCAGGCCTTGCATCAGGCGTTGACTGGAACCGGCAATCGCAACGCGGAGGCGCGCCTGCCGGGCCTCGCCATCGATCCACCGCTGAAACTGGCTGGCAAGCTCCGCGCTGGCTCCCGCCCAATAGGGAAACTCGTCAAAAACCAAGGGCCCCTGCCATCCGCCCACCTCGGCCTCGCGAGCAATCCGCCGCAGCAGGGAAGGCCAGTCGGGATAGGTGGCTTCGCCCAAGGTGGCGAACCGAACACTCAGGGCCTGTGCCAGATAGGCCCTCTGTACCGGCGGCGCGGACTGATCCGCCACCGCATACAGGCCATCGTTCTTGCGGCACCACTCCAGAAGCAAGCGGGTCTTGCCGATCCGCCGCCCGTCCCCAAACAACGGCCAGTCCGCCCTCGGCTCTGCCGGCCAGGGTATCCAGTCGCCGCATCTCGGCTTGACGATCGATGAACTTCATGAGGAAATTATTATTCAGAGAAGAATAATGTTCAAGAGAATAATCTTCGCTCGGACGGATTCTGTCGGAGGGGTCCTCAGAGGTTCGTCACGCCACATAGCGGAGGATTTTGAGTTCGACGATCCGCTCAAAGCTCGGCAAGGGGAACTTCGAGTCGATCCCAACGGTGAAATTGGTCATCTTGGACCAGGGCATCGACGATCCGCCCATCCTTGAACGTGTGCTGGAGCTGCGACATAAGTGATCCTTCACGACTGAATGCGCGGATTATAGAAACCGGCCCCGGCCTCGTCAAAGTCAACTCCAAGGCCAGCCAGCGGGACTCGCGTTACGCGAGAGAGTTGGAGTTTGCCGGCACCGCCGTCTATACGCTAATTGTTGATTTGATGCCTGACCGCGCGAAGCGCCTGGCGGATGAATATGCGAAATGCGCAGCAAGTCCGCCCCGTCGGAATCTCAACCAGAATCTCTTTGGCGCAAGTGGTGGGGAGGAGTACAATGCGTGGCGAGTTAGCCACCCACGTAGCCAGGCAAGGCTATACAGGAGATCCCAGGTAACTGCATCCTACGTGACTATGGATAGTATATTCACAATTGAGTCCTTTAGCAGCACACCTTACCCACGTGCTGGTACCATCCACACATGCCATGGGACGGTATCTACCCCGACATATATGCCTGTCGGAACGTTCGGTCCTGTGCGACTTCTGGATGTCGATGAACTCCGTTCCGCCAGAGCGCCTATTGTCCTCGCAAACGCTCTTCATGTGCATACATCGGTGGGATCTGAGACAGTTCAAAAGTTCGGTGGGATAGGAGAGTTCACCGGCTGGAAAGGTCCGACGCTTACGGATAGTGGCGGTTACCAAGTCTCATATATGTGGCAATCTGGAACCCACTCTCTCGAACAAGGTGAGCGCAAACACTCCCCGGACTCTCCTGTCGAGCGGATTACTGACGACGGTGTTCGGATACGCTCACCGCGATCTGGTCAGCGCTACTGGCTTACTCCCGAGTATGCTATGGAGATACAGGCGATGATCGGGGCAGACATCGTAATGGCTTTTGACCAGCCGACTTTCGATACGGACTCTCTCGTTGACGCAAGCGAGAGTCTAGCCCGCTCCCACCGCTGGACGGTGCGGTCCCTGGAACACTGGAAACGACTCGAAGCAACGGGGGTCGCCCTACCAAATCGTCTTTTCCTCCCAATCGTCCAAGGTGGTCGCCACAAACAACTCCGCAGAGAATCAGCTCAGTTTACGGTCGATCTCAACCCAGTGGGGATTGCAATTGCAGGCGAATCAATTGGCATAGACCCCGATATATCTGCCGAAACGGTCAGCATGGTGCGCGACATTATCCCCCCAGCCAAACCACTCTATGCAATGGGGCTTGGCGGTGGACCAGAGGGGTTCTTCAAGGCTGTCGAGCAAGGGGTCGACATTTTCGACAATACGTCACCAACGCGACTTGGAAGATGTGGATACGCTCTCATATCGCCGAATGCGGGCGGGACACCAGGCAATCATTTTCGTCTATCACTTAAGAAGGGATGTTATGCGTTGGACAAGTCGCCGGTAGATCCTGACTGTCAGTGCAAGACCTGTCGCAACTACTCACGAGGATACCTTCGCTACCTCTTGAGGCTAGGTGATCCACTTGGGATGCGACTCCTTAGTTATCACAACCTGTGGTTCATGTGCAGTTTGAGCCGCCTGATTCGCGACGCTGTGCTTGCTGGAACCTTCTGCTCTCTCTACAAGGGGTGGTTACAATGAGCAACGACCTTTGGGAATCCGTAGCCTTGCGCTACGCCGAGGCGCTCGCGACATCGTCTGACGATGTTCATTTCGGTGTGGGGATACCTGGCAACCGGCTTCTTAAGTTGATACCTCCTGGCAGCGGCCTCTCAGCGCTGGACGTAGGATGTGGCGCGGGAGAGAACCTTGTGGCGCTTGCTCATCTAGGTTATTCGGTCACGGGCATCGATAGCTGTGCGTCGCAGTTGGACATGGCGGAGCATACTGTGAGAAATCACAATATCGAAGCATCCCTTGCGAACCGCAGCCTGGCAGATTTCTCTCGCGAAGGTCTCTCGTTTGATCTCATCCTCTCGGTTGGCGTAGGGCACTTCACCCCGTCGCCCCAGGCATTCCTTGCCGATTGTGCGCGCTGCTCGCACCCATCGGCGCTTCTTGTATTGTCCCTGCCACATCCTGTCGACATGATCGCAAATTGGCACTCGGTGGACGAGCGGCTCGTGATTACAATAGACGATTACTTCCCGAAGGGAAATAGGGTGCGCGATGCACACTACTGGAGGCGATTCGCAGGGCGTTTCGATTTGGTGCAGGGAATGGCCGAGTACCTGTGGCGGCCTTCGGACGTTGTCAACGCAGTGATTCAAAATGGGTACCAGCTTACTGGGGTCTATGAACCGCGCACTGACCATTCCGAGAACGCCCCTTGCCGTTATCGCGATCCTTGTCCAGACTTCATCAATAAGTTTGCGGTCAGAGTGCCACAGTATATTATATACGTCGGTCGTTATCACAACGCAGAGAAAGGGTGACCGATGGACCTACTTGACTTTACAGCGTGGTTGCCACAATATCCTGTTTCCAGGGAGCGCCTTGCAAAGGTCATGAGCCAGTTTTGCACGGCACGTCGGTTAGTCGAGAGTTTGGGAACCCGCCCAGTGCCTACTGTAGAGGAGATCGATGATATCTGCAAGAAGGCAAGCACGGATCGATTCATGGTAGAGGATATCGCGCGCGTTCTCAGTGGTTCAGTGCCAGCACCGAGTGCTGACCTTCGCCAGAAGGGATTTTGGACGCTGGGACGCGGCCGTCCTAGATTCGGTGCCCCATGGGCGAAGATTCAGTTCGACGAACCGATGAGAACCGCTTTGTTGTTAGTCCGTTACGCTGGGAAGTTTGATAACGATGAGGACCCGCCGATGTGGGTTGGTTGCCAAATCGATCTGCCTACAGCCGAGAGTTACCAAACGCTGTGGACTCGGGTGTCGGCGGTTGCCGTCGTTGACTACTGGTGGATGGTTCTAGAGGACCGCCTGACTGGCACACTAGGCCTCCGGTCTGAGTAAGGTGCCCCGCACTAGGCTGGTGGTTCGATTTCCACTCTATCGAGGTTCTGCGACCGTAGGAGAGGTAGTCGTATGCAACATAGGGATCCTCATACTTTTGATCGTCCACTGCTGCTCCTATCCGACGTGTACCCGTTCATTTCAGGCGATGACGAGGCTGCGTTCCGCCGCGCTCGGATCACCATGAAACTTGCGTGTCTCCTGCACGAGAAGTCCACGTTGGCGGGGTCTATGGTGCTGGAGAAACCCTTTCTTCGAAACCTGGTGCTCTCGCAGCAAGGGTTCTTAAAATCGGGGGCTTTGGTCCTTGATCTTCGCGATGAATGTCAGTCATTCAACCGGCTTGCGGACATCAAGTTTGGGCCAAGTGTGCCGGATGATCTACGACGTGCGGCTGACATTCTTGATTCAGTGTGCAAAGAGGTCGTGATCTTCAGCCCGTCGACAACGTCCCACCAGTACGTCTCGGAACTCCGGGAATGTCTAGTCGATTTGCATCGGCGAGCACGATGTCCAAACGTCCGCAGTTCGCTTGAAAAGGGAATTGAGAGACTGGATACGCTTTCTGGAACACTTAGGTATGAGGACGCGGCAAAACTTGTTGATGACACGTATATTCGCCGTAAAGTAGGGAACCTAGCGAAACTGCTCTATGCTACAATTGGAGCAAGAGTAACGCATAGTGTTCCTTTGTTGCCTGTGTCAGTTTGGCGTGCGGCAGACACGTCCTGGGTTGAAAACAGAGGGGAAATGAGTGATCGAACTGATCGGGTGATTGCAGATGGGGCTGTGATGGAGTATTTCGCCGTCGATGCAATGGCAATCGATCGACTCTCCCCAGAAGAAATCGTTGACCTTCGGAACGAACCTTTGACAAGCGCCTATATTCGAGAACTGGATGAAGCCAGCGAACAGGGTCGACGGGAGTTTGAAACACGAGGATGCGCCGACAGAGAGCTGGTTTCACTGGTGAAGGAACGGCAAGAGCTGATTAGGCAACAGGTGTACAAGCGGTGTGAATCAGAGCGAAGACATCAGGGGCGAGAGGGGAAGATAATCCACGTTGTGGAGGAGGTAGGCGGTACTGTCGTACCCTTTGTGGCAACCGGTAAGAAGGTACTGGCCAAACTAGCACGCACGGCTGCGTCGCGACATGAGCGATTGGCTTGGCTTGATTACACCACGACCCCGATTTCAGCATATGTGACACGTCATCAAGAACGTTTGATGCGCCGCGTCTTGCGCGGGTGAGACATATGGGGTTGTCGTGGGGTCACATCTTGAATTAGGATTCCGCCGAAAAACCCTGATCTCTTTTATGGATTGTTCTTGTCTTTTATAGCGAGGGCGCGGACTCAGAGGGCCAGCCCTCAAAATACAAATCAGCGCGGGGCATATCCAAGGAGATACGTGAGACGTGCGACTGTGCGTTCGGACCGGTCGGGTGGAGCGTATCTCCGTACCGTGCTGGAGGCCGAAAAGCGCAAAACTCCCCCGCACAACCGCGGCGCGCATGACCGTGGCGGGCGGTGCATCGATCGCGTGGTTCAGCCGAGACCTTCCAAGAGCCTGCCGATCTGCTGCGGGACTTCGCGGGGTCACATCTTGAATTAGGAATTATTCGGTCGATAGGGGGAATACTCCGCCTTGCGAATGCCGGGGACACGCGGCTTGATGCCGGCTCTGCGGCGGCTGCCCTGCTCGGGGCGGTGGAGCCGTGGCATTTGGCACTCCCCGCCTGCGCAGGGACAAGCTTTCGCCAATGGCATGGCGGTGTCTCTTTCGCACTGCCACTTGTCAACATCTTGTTCTCTTGCGCAAATTCTCTGAACCACGGAGGGCACCGAGCACACGGAGACAGAACGCAAGACAGGAAGTGGAAAGGCTTGGAGGCTCCCCTGAGATACGCGCTGGTTTGTCGCTTGTGAATCCGCTCTTTCTCCGTGTCCTCCGTGATCTCCGTGGCAAATAAAGAAATGAGAGGTTTGGTTGCGGCCGGAGAGCCTGCCCCCTTCGGCGAACTCAGGGCAGGCTCTGAGCGAAGTCGAATGGGCCGCGCTGGGGCGTTCGCATATTTCGCGGCGTAATGTTGATTTTTATGCAACATACAGGCGTCGCAAAGCGTCTATTTATAAAAGTGCGGCCGCCGGCGGTGGACGCCGGGCACGACGAGGCCGCAAGATCCGGTCTTTTTGGCAGTCGGTAGTCAGTAGTCGGTAGCCGGTTCGAGGACCGATTATGCAAAACGAAGCCAATTGGCCGCCGGAGAGCCACCGGCGGGGATACCCCACTATTCCGGTATTCTATCATTCCACCATTCCAATCAGAAGGTCGTTGGTGTGAAACAGAGCCAAGAGGCGGTAGTCGGTAGTCAGTACTCGGTAGCCGGTTGGAGAACCGATTGTGCAAAACGAACCCAATTGGGAAGGGAGTTTCAAGTTCGAAGGCTGTAGGGGCAGGCCGGGTTCCCAAACGCGATGTATCGCGTTTGGGGTCCCCACCCCGTGCCTGCCCATCCGGAGGGCGGCCACGCGGGGCCGCCCCTACACACCTCACACTTCGCACTCGGCCAAAGGCCAACTGCGGGAGATACCACACTATTCCAGTATTCTATCATTCCACCATTCCGAAGGTCGTTCCTGCGAAACAAAGCCAGAAGCCGGTAGTCAGTGGAAGAATGGTTGTACAAACAAACCCAATGTGCGGGTCACGGCCGGGACGGCCGTAGTACTCATGGGCAAGATGCCCACGCCACGGAAACGCCTTACGGCGTCACTACGAACAGGGCTTTCGCGCCAAACAAACCCAATTTTGGCGGGGGCGTTGTCAAAGGTAAGTGCCGAATGCACAAGTAGTTATGGGGATTTGGCTCATAACACGCGTGCGGAAAAACAAAGCCAATTTGGTCAGCGATCAGGCATCAGGGGTCAGAGACCTGACACCTAACCACAGGCCCCCAAAACCCTGGGGCGGTTGTACAAACAAACCCGATTTCCGGGTCACGGCCGGGACGGCCGTGGTACTCATGGGCAAGATGCCCATGCTACGGAACGCCTTGCGGCGTCACTACGAGCAGGACTTCTACGCCAAACAAACCCAATTTGGGCCACGGCAAGGCGAAGGGCAAGTGGCTTGTGATAAAGGAGTTATGACCAATCGGACCTGCAAAGAGCACTGGAAAAACAAAGCCAATTCCCGGCCGGGCAGGGAGTGGGCAAGGGCCGGTGCGGTCGATTGTGCGAAACGAACCCAAATGGCGGTAATCGGCAGCCGGTCGGAGGACCGATCGTGCAAAACGAACCCAATTCGGGTCGGGACGGGAAGGGACGCGGGCCGGCAGGGCTGCCCATGGCACCGATTATGCAAAACGAACCCAATTCGGAAGGGTGTCGGGCGGGGACGCCCAACCCTCGATCAGGTCGAGGGCGGGCTCCACGAAGAGCCAATTATGCAAAACAAAGCCAAACTTGGGCAGGATGGGACATCTGGGAGACGATGCCAATTGTGCAAAACGAACCCAATTTGGGGGCGGACGGGCTGCCCGTGGCGTCGATTGTGCGAAACGAAGCCAATTCGGCGGCATCGGCCGGGGAGGTTTCGGCGAAACAAAGCCAATCGGCGGGGGCTGGGCGGACGCCCGGTGTCCTTCGTCCGCCCGCGCGCCAGCCGCACAGGGCCCTGGGCTCTGGGGGTCGTTGGGATTGCGGTTGCGTCGCTCAGCCCGTGGGGTGATAATCCCGCCGGTGCGGATGCTCCGAAGACAGCCTAAACGCGGAACTCCAAACCACGGAAGTAGAACGATGGAAACGAGAATCGAGGCGGTTCTCTTCGACTGGGGCGGCGTCCTGATCGAGAATCCGGCGCCGGGGCTGATGGACTATTGTGCCAAGGCACTGGGCGTGCCCGTGGAGGACTACGTGCGGGCGCACAACAGGCACGCAGAGGCATTTCAGAAAGGCTCCATCCCGGAAGAGGTGTTCTGGCAACAGGTCTGCGGTGACCTGAATTGCCCGCTGCCGCGACAGACCTCGCTCTGGGGCGACGCTTTCCGCGCGGTCTACCGCCCACGCGCGGAGGTCTTTGGGCTGGCCCGGCGGCTGCGGGAGGGAGGCTGCAAGACAAGCCTGCTCTCGAACACCGAAGCCCCGGCCATGGAATTCTTCCTCGAACTCGGCTATGACATGTTCGATGCCCTGACCTTTTCGTGTGCCGAGGGTGTGTTCAAACCGCAGCGGGAAGTGTATGAGATCGCGGCGCAGAAGCTCCGCGTGACGCCGGCCCAGTGCGTGCTCCTCGACGACCGGCTCGACTTCGTCGAAGGGGCGCGAAACGCAGGGATGAAGGGAATCGTGTACGAGAGTCTGGGGCAGGCCGAGCAGGAACTGGCCGGGCTCGGTGTGCAGATGGGAGAGCGGTAGAGTGTGCACCGCACACCATCTTCTATTCCGATTCCACGAGCAGCGTTGGTGTGCGATGCACACCCTACAGGCTCCGAGGGGTATTCATTGGATTTCCGGCGATTGCTGAAAGATCGGAAAGTCGTCCTGCTGGACGGGGCGATGGGAACGCAACTGGACAAGAAAGGCCTGATGGGCCGGGGGCGCGCCAATCTCGACACGCCGCAGGCCGTGCTGGAAGTCCACCGGGCCTACGCCCAGGCGGGGTGCGATGCCCTGATCACGAATACGCTGACGATGAACCGCATCTACATCGAGACACACAACGTGGGCGTGTCCGTGCGGGACGTGAACCGCACCGGCGCGGAGCTGGCGCGCGAGGCGGCCGGCGATGAGTCGTGCGTCCTCGGCGACATGAGCTCAACCGGTCAGCTTCTGGAACCCTATGGCACATACAAGGAGACCCAGTTCTACGACGCGTTCCGCGAGCAGACGGAGGTTCTGGCACAAGCCGGAGTGGACGGGTTCATTATCGAGACGATGTTTGACCTCCGCGAGGCCCTGTGCGCCCTGAGGGCCTGCAAGGAGAGCTTTTCGCTCCCTGTGATCGTTTCCATCGCGTTCCAGACGGACAAGAACGGCGGCCGGACGATGATGGGCGACACGGCCGAGCAATCCGCCCGGCAGCTTACCGACACCGGTGCGGATGTCATCGGAGCCAATTGCGGCGACCTGGACCCGATGCAGATGTCGCGCGTCGTCGCGCTCCTCCGGGCCGCGACCGATCGCCCGCTCGCAGCACAGCCCAACGCGGGAAGACCCCAACTCATTGAGGACAGAACGGTCTTTGATATGGAACCGGCGGCCTTTTCTGAAGGTGTCGCCGAGTGCGTCCTGGCCGGCGCCCAGATCGTTGGCGGTTGCTGCGGCACAACGCCGGAGCACATACGGGCGGTCTACCAACAAATCAGGAGTCTGTAACCGGCGCCCCACGGACGCCACTATCAAAATGAACCGCCGTTTGGTCGTTTTTTGAAGAACCATGAGGGAAGACAACCCATGAGCGTGACCCCCAAGAGAGAGCTGTCGCTGTTCGACTCCACGTCTATCATCGTCGGCATCATCATTGGCGCCGGGATCTATCAGATGGCGCCTGATATCGCGGGAGGCGTCCGATCACCCTGGGGGGTGGCGGTCATCTGGATCGTCGGCGGTCTGCTGTCGCTCTGCGGGGCACTAAGCTATGCGGAGTTGGCGACTGCCTATCCTGTCGAGGGTGGCGACTACGTCTATCTGAACAAGGCCTACGGCCGATGGGCGGGCTTCCTCTTCGGCTGGGCCCAACTGACCGTCGTCCGACCGGGCGATATTGCCGTCATGGCTTTCGCTTTTGCCACCTATGGCCGAGCGATCTACGACCCATTGGCGAACTATCCGGGTATCAGCCAGAGGGTTTTCGCTGGCGTCGCGGTGTTAGCGCTGACCGTAATCAACATTCTGGGCGTCAAGCAGGGCAAGTGGACGCAGAACCTGCTAACGACCGTCAAGGCGTTGGGGCTTTTGGCCATTGTGGGTGTCGCTGTGGCGGCTCCGCCCGCGCCAAGAGAAGCCAAGAGCGCTGTTCAGGGCCAATGGGACATCAAACTGACAGACACCAGCGGGAATCGCTACGAGGAGAGCAAGCGTGCTTCTCTGCAGCTTGCACCATGGGGAGCAGGAAAAGTGCACATTGGGAACGACAATTATCCGATCCAGTACCGGCAGGTTGAGTCGGATACAGGCGGTGCGGTCGAGTTCATCACAGGGCGCGGCGGACAGGATGCTCCTGGCATCGAGCGCGGACAGGCAGCGCTTGACGGCCAAGGGGGATTGAGTGGTACGCTTCACCTTCACGGCACCCAAGAACTCCGTTTCACGGCACAGCGGTCAATGATTCCGTGGACTCTCGCGCTGGTGTTTGTGCTGTTCGTCTTCGGCGGGTGGAATGAGATGGCCTACGTAGCCGCTGAGGTCCGCGATCCTCGGCGCAGCATCATGCGTGCACTGCTCTTGGGCACGGCCAGTGTCACAGTGCTCTATCTGCTGGTGAACGCTGCCTTTATGCACGTGGTTGGCTATCATGGGTTGACCGGATCTGGCGCCATAGCGGCCGACACGATCGCCGTTCGATTCCCTCAGGTTGGTAGCCGTCTCATTAGCGCGCTCGTGTGCATCTCGGCCCTCGGCGCGGTCAACGGCTTGATCTTCACCGGCGCGCGAATCTCGTATGCTATGGGTGAGGATCATCGAGTGTTCAAGGTCCTCGGACGCTGGAACCAGGGCACCGGCACGCCGGTCTGGGCGCTGGCCGTGCAGGGCCTGATTGCCATCGCTCTGATTCTGGCCTTTGGCGGCTATCTTGATGCCGTGCTCTACACGGCCGCCGCGGTCTATGCCTTCTACCTCGGTACGTCGCTGTCCGTGATCGTGCTTCGCTTCAAAGAGCCCGGCACGGAGCGTCCCTACAAAGTGACTGGCTACCCGGTGACCTCCCTGGTTTTCAGTGGGGTCTGTGCCTTCCTGGTGTATAAGTCGCTCTCCTTTGCCGCCTCGAATAAGCAAATCTTCCTGATCATCATGGCGGTGACCCTTGCCGCAGGCCTCGTCATCTATCTGCTCACGGACGCCCGGCGGGCACGGGTGGCACAACCCTCAGAACTTGGGCCTGCCAAACCGTAGAATTTTGCATAAATTCTGCAATAGCCCGTGGGGCGACGTCGTCTATATTGATGATTTAACGCGGCGGCCGAGCTTGAGTCCACCGAGGAGCACAAGTAGTGGTTGAGGGATGTGCCCTGTCCCAGGATGCAGGCGAGTGCCGCCGCGATCGGAGGTAATGGGGTCTGAGCTAACCCAGGTACGACCCACAATACGGTATAAGGAAAGTACCCCCGCAACCAGACGCCCATGCGTCGTCATAGATGAGCGGCCCCTTGGCCGCTCATCGCTTTTGAGAGACACAAGTCGATTGCGCCGCGTTGCGTCGGGAATCAGGGCCCCTTTTTCTGCTTAAGACCGGTAGCGTAGGAAAGCGCTGGAACCGGGATCTTCAGGGTGAAAGTGGACGGGCTGGTTCTTGCCTGGGGGAGAGCAGGAAACCGGTCGTTCGCGGCGTGCCGGATGGACTATTGGCAGTCGCTGGGCAGGTAGACGGAGTCCGCGGAGATGCCGAACTTGCGGCACAGGGCTTCCAGCAGGGTTTCCAGTCGCTTCAGTTGGTAGTTCGTGGGCAGCGTGGTCACGCCATCGCCGATCAGACAGATGCGGATGGTTCGATCCGAGCCCTGCCAGGTGCGGTTGGGCCGGAGCGACCACTGCTTTTGCCATTGCTCGCTGGCCTGAATCTCGCCGTTGCCGCCGCCGGTGCCATTGCAGATGAGGAAATGGCAATTCATATCCTCGGCGCCGGCCGGCTGCTGGAGGCTGCCGCGCTTGGTGCCGCTGAAGTAGATCTCGATGCTGTTCCAGCGATGGGGCGATTGGCAGGCTCTGGACTGGATGGCATGGTCCACGGAGTCCAGCCGATAGTAGGCGGCCAAGCAGAAGGGACCGGCCGACGGCGGGTTGTTACCCAGGGCCATCAGCACGAACGCCCCGACCGTCATCGAAACCAACAACGCCGCCAAAACCTTGACTACCCTGGGCTGCTTCGACATTGCCACTTGTTCCGTCCAACCTTCCCGTTCGCAGGTCTGTACCCCGCCGTTGCGTCCGAGTTTCCAGCTACTTACTTACAAGCTACAATTCCCGGCTGCGAACGCCAAATGCGGCGCGGAATTTTCTTCACAGCCAGACACTGCGAAGGGGGTACATTTTCTACCATTTTTCATCGGCCGACGCTAGTGTTCGGCTGCAAATTTTGTGGGCCATTCCGGCGTCCCGGGCGCGTTTTTCGCCTCGAGCGGTAACTTCTATAACGGACGTGCCGGGGGGCGATCCTGTGGGGCGGGCGATTCGTAGTTTTAAGGGTCCATAATCAGCGCCGCGCGGACGCTTGACCGGCCCGGCGCGGCCGACTATACTCGCGGCCATCTGATAACGCCGGACCTGGGAATGGACGATAGATGACCGGTTGGCGGGCCCGACAGCGTGCAGGGTGGTTCCCAACCCACGCGTCAACGGCGTATCAATCACAGGATCGCGTGGATTAGGAACCCACCCTGCGGGTCGCGCTTTGTCAATATGGCCCATAGTCGCGCAGACGCGGGCATGGCACAGCCGGGATGGTTCCAGGCGTACAGAAAGGATACCCATGACGATACAGTGGCGCGCCTTATCAGTCGAGGAAATTGGTCGGTTGTCGCAGCAGGGGTGCACCTGCACCGATTGGTCCAAGGTGCAGGTCGTCGAGAGCTTCCGGACGGACCGTGTCTGGATGACGCACTTTGGCGGTGAGGTTCGGCTGGGCCGGTTCGATAAGGAGGTCTCCTTCTTCGGGGGCGTGACCAAGCCGACCGGCATCAGCCATGCCACCATCCACAACGCCACGATCGGCGACAACGTCTACATCAACGCGGTGCGCAACTATATCGCCAACTACGTCATTGAGGACGATGTCGTGATCGACAGCATCGACCTGCTGGCCGTCGAAGGCGAGAGTTCGTTCGGCAACGGAACCAAGGTGCCGGTGGTCAACGAGGCCGGCGGGCGCGAGGTCCCGATCTATGACCATCTGTCGGCGCAGACCGCCTATGTCCTGGCGTTCTACCAGTACCGGCCCAAGGTCATCGAGAAGCTGCGGGCCATGATCGAAGGCTACACGGCCTCGGTCCGGTCCCGAATGGGCTTCGTGGGCAAGGGCGCGCGGATCATGAACTCCCGGCTGCTCAAGAATCTCCGGATCGGTCCGGCGACCACCATCGAGGGCGTCAACCGGCTCCAGAACGGCTCGATCAATAGCTGCGTCGAGGACCCGATCTACATCGGGCCGGGTGTCTACGCGGAGGATTTCATCGTCGCCAGCGGCACGCAAATCACCGACGGCACGATCCTCTCCCATTGCTTCGTCGGCCAGGGCTGCGTCCTGGGCAAGCAGTACTCCGCCGAGAATTCCATCTTTTTCGCCAATTGCGGCGGCTTCCACGGGGAAGCCTGCTCCATTTTCGCCGGACCGTACACGGTTACGCACCACAAATCCACGCTCCTGATCGCGGGCCTGTTCTCCTTCCTCAATGCCGGCAGCGGCACCAACCAGAGCAACCACATGTACAAGCTCGGGCCGGTCCACCAGGGCGTCGTCGAGCGCGGCTCCAAGACCGGCAGCGACTCCTACATGCTCTGGCCCGCCAAAGTGGGGGCCTTCACGGTGGTCATGGGCCGGCATTACCGGAATTCCGACACCTCGGACCTGCCGTTCTCCTACCTGATCGAGCATGACGATGAGAGCGTGCTGGCCCCCGGCGTCAACCTGCGGAGCGTCGGGACGGTTCGCGACGCCCGCAAATGGCCCAAACGCGACCGGCGCAGGGACCCCAAGAAGCTGGACTACATCAATTTCAAGCTGCTCAGCCCCTACACGATCCAGAAGATGATCGCCGGCCGGGACCTGCTGCGGAAGCTCAAGGCGACGACGGGCCACAGCTCCGAGTATTTCATCTACCACAACGTCAAGATCCCCCGTCATTCTCTGGATCGCGGGATCGAGCTCTATCAGATCGGCATCAATAAGTTTCTCGGCAACTGCGTCATCAAGCGGCTGGAGAAGCTGCGTTTCCAGAGCATCGAGGAACTGCGGGTCGTGCTCAAGCCCGACACCTCG
>Ga0315289_10007474_pt1 | contig 15906 bp, 11 predicted proteins | sample YL17G11_40_MG_FD_203452 | JGI IMG/M metagenome (GOLD analysis project Ga0315289, IMG submission 203452) | Sediment microbial communities from Yellowstone Lake, YNP, Wyoming, USA - YL17G11_40 | ecosystem: Environmental > Aquatic > Freshwater > Lake > Sediment | place: USA: Wyoming | collected... | reverse complement strand
CCGTTATCGGCGGCGATCTGGCAGCACACCTTCCACGTCTTCACCACACGCTCCATCGCGGTCTGGTAGTCGATCTCGCGGTGGATGGTGGGCGGCTGGACACAGTCCACGCGAACGCCCTGGATGCCCAGGTCCCGCGCAAACTCGGAGTTCCGTTTGAACTCGGCGATGTACTTCGTCTGGTCGTCGGTGTTGATCAGCTTCTCGCTCCACAGGTTGGCCGCGATGCCGCTGAAGGCCAGGCCCAGGGCGCGCATTTTGGCCCGCAACTCGTCGCGCTGCGACTTCTCCGGCATCGCGCCTGGCCACTCGGAATCCGGCCCACTCGGATTGCCGGGATTGGGATGGGGCGGGAACGCCCCCAGCTCCACTCCATCCAAGCCCAGGTCCTTGACCCGGCTGCACACCGTGTCGAACGGCACCGGGTGGTCGGCGTAGGGTCCGATCGTGTACGCCCAGGATCCGATCGAAATGCGCTTCGGCATGTCTTCCTCTCCCTCACTTCGTGATCAGCGGCTCGGCATCCGAGTTGCCGGGACCGAAGTGCTTCAACATCACAAGGCTCTCTGTGTTGCTGGTGTTCGTGATCTTCACGCCGGCTTTGGCCGCCCCGGCCGTGACGAAGACTTCATCTTTCGTCATCTCGCCAAACCGGATCATGGTCGGCGTCTCGATGTCAAGCACACCCAGCGTGCCGCGGCCCTGTGTCAGGATCACGCCATAGGCAGCCGCGTCGGTGATCACCACGGACCGGCCCGGAAAGACGGTCAGCTCCTTGGCCGAATACCACGGCCTCCCGTATGTCACCCACAGCTCGCGGTACCCAGCGTCGGCCATCTCGTCTTCCGGCCTCACCGGCTTAGGAAACACCTTGTTGTGTTTGCCGAACTCGGGATCGACATTCTTCTCCCAGTCCAGCATGCCGATGATGTAGTCCAAATCCTGACGGTGCTCCGGCGGAACATCCTTCACCAGCAGGTCCCATGGCACGGGCCGGTTTTCAACCATCGACTGGAACATCCCGAACACGTCCGAGTTCACCTGCGGCTCGTACGTCACCAGCGAGCCTGGCGCGTGCAGTATCCCGGCGTCGATTTGCCACCCTGTTCCGGGCTGCAACTTGTACGCCTTGGCATGGTACAGGATACCGTTGTCACCCTGGTTCCAGCGCTCCAGGCACCTCCGCACGTCGTCTTTCGTAGTTCCCGGCTCCAGCCCCATATAGGTGTGCGGAAAGTTGTTCTCCGCGAAGTTGTACTGCGGCGCGAAGTAGTACGCCTCAGGCTTGCCCTTTTGCCCTACCCTGGCCGCGTGCTCGTCCATCTGGTGCATGTGATGAGGAATCGGCCCGAGATTGTCAAAGAACTTGCACAGAAGGTTCCAACCGCCCTGCTGCGCCATGACATCCGCACCCAAGAACAGGTCGCCTAGTGTGGCGATGGCTTCCTTGAACAGGACGCGCTGGCCATTGACGGCAATGTAGCTGAGGCCTTCGTCTGGCGGCGTGCCCGGGCCGTTGTCGGCGTTCGTCGTGGAAGCGAACCACCGCTCGTCGATGCCCCCGCGGTGGGCTCCCAGCGCGTACAGGTCGCGCGGGTCCAGTTTCAGGCGTCCGCCGGGCATCAGGAATGACCGGGGGACCCAGCACGGCGCCAGACGAACCACGCCGTCGCCGGCCCTCAGTGCATCTTTGATCATCTCAACGCTGCTCATATTCCTCCTTCCATCACTTGGACTTGCTCGCTGGGGCGGGACGCCTCGCGGCAGGCTTCTTCGTCAGGTTCTCAAAAAGAAAAAACCCACTCTTGCCGGGACAGGCGAAATCGATGTCGCCGTCTCCGTCGAGGTCGGCCGCCGGAATCTGCATGCCGCAGCCAATGCGTGCTCCGTATGAGACCACTTGACAAACCCAGCAGATATTGCCGTTCGGCTGCTTGTAGTACTCGTACCAGTATACACCCAAGGGTTCGCGCTCTCCGGGGTCTCCGCCGTTGTGCGCCATGAACCGCTTGCCGGTGAGAATGTCCTTCTGCCCGTCTCCGTTCAGGTCCACCAGAGTCGTGGCGTGCGCCTGCGACCAGGCGTTAGCATCGATCCAGGACTTGCTCCACTTGCCCTCTTCGCCCTGCCGCAGCCAGAAGATGCCATAGTTGTGGCCGTAGCTCGTGATGATATCGTTCCTGCCGTCGCCGTCCACGTCGAGGACATGCAGGAAGCCCAGGTTCTTCTCGCTCCAGTCGGGGTGGAACTTCCAGTCGCCGCCGCGTGGATCAGGCGGCGCCTCGAGCCAGCCCTGGGCCGTCAGGATGTCGGTCCGGCCGTCGCCGTTCACATCGCCTGATCCGATGCCCCCCAGTGGCTTTGCTGGCTGACGATGTGCTTCGCCCAACCGCCATCCCTGACCTCGTACCATGCCAGCGGTCCTTTCGCGGGCTGCGGCAGCACTTCCTGGGCCTTGCGGTCGTTGTTAATGTCAGCCAGGACGGCGAACTCGATCGGGCCCCCGGAATCGACCGGCGCCTCCGTCCAGGCCCCACGGCTCTTGCCGGGGTTCTTCCACCAAGAGATCTTGCGGTCGAACCAGCTCACCGAGACGATGTCGGGGTATCCGTCGCCGTTGACGTCGACCGCCAAGTCGCCGAAATCGGCGATGTAATTGTTGCTGAAACCCAGATGGCGGAAGTGATGTTTTCGCCAGGAAGGCCCCTCGTACCAGTTCTCCCCCGAGACGATGTCGAGCCGGCCATCCTTGTTGATGTCGGCGAAAGTGCACGCCTCGTTCGCTCCAAGGTCGAGCGTGTGAATGTTGAACTCAATTTCAGGCGATCGGCCGCCGGCGAAAGCCAGGAGACCGACCAACACAGCCATGGCCAGCATGATGATTCCGCGCATGACAACCACCCTTTTCTTGCTCCTCACGATGTAACGGACAGCAGGTCCCAACCACCGTAACCCGTACTGGCGTTTACCCTCAATGCTGGGCGGTTTCTGCGACGATCCGCTTCTCCAAGAGGACATCTGAGCCGCACGGCTTCATTTTGTGGCCGGGGCTGGCGGCGGTTTTAGTTTTTGGACGTTACGAGGGGCGGTGGGCAGCCACCGTCCCTACCGCGACCGTAAATGAAGCAACATGACCGGGAGTTCTGATTGTTGCCGATCAGCTTGAAGCCGCGTCGTCATCGTTCGGGAAGCCCGGCCTCACGGATCACCTGACGCAGATGCGTCAGGGCCTGCTTGTAACTGTCCGCGCCCACGTACTCCAGGAAAAGCGGCGCTCCCGGCTTGCGCTGGGCCGCGAGCGTGACGAACTTACGGTAGTCCAGATCGCCCTGTCCGGCGCCCACGCCCCGCACTACATGAAGTTTGCGATCCTTAGCGTGGAAGCAGTCGATCCACGGCTGGAGCTGGCCGAACATCTCTTCCAAGTCATTCGACTCGAGCAGGTTGGCGGGATCCAGCAACGCACGAATCCGTGGCGAGTCTACTTCCTCCAAAAACATCCGGGTTCTCTTCGCCGTGGCCAGAAAACCCTCGAAATATGGTTCGAACAGCACCGTTGCACCATGACCGTCCGCCATCAGCGCCAGTTGTTTGCCGGTGGCAACCATCCTGTGCCAGACATCCTCCCGCCAGTGATAGCCTTCGGCGCCTGGCTCAGGCGGCTTCGGGCGGTAGTGGCCGGCCTCGGTGATGAACGTGCGCACGTCCATGGCATCCCCCACCTTCATCATCGATTCGAAGTACGCCAGGTTGGCTCGTCGCTCGGCCTCGGCCGGGTGAATCATGTTCGTGTAGACGCCGATGCTGTGGATGGAAATGCCGGCGGACCGGTAAGTGCCAGCGATCTCAGCCGCGCGTGCCGGGGTAAGGCCGGCCAGGTCGCTTCGGTCGTTGTACTTCCAGTAATTGCTGTCCGTCTGAGTGAGGAACAGTTGGATCGTGCGGATGCCCGCCTCGCGCAGTTCTTTCGCGAGAGCGGCATTCGTGACCTTGCGGAACTCCGTTGTGGCCATCCCGACCGTCACTGCGGCCGGGCGGTTTTGCAGCGCGTTCCCGAGCACCGGTGACGCTGCGCCAACCGTCAAAGCGGCGCCCGCCGCCTGCAGCGCGTCCCGCCGACTGAATCGAGACTGAACCGACATCGAAGCCTCCCCTTTCAGACCGCAAGCTTCCACGGGGCTATGCATGGTTTCCTGAGTAGCGCAGTGCCTTGCGAATCGCCGAGGATTTGTTCCTTCTCCCAGTTCCAGCGTATGGTCCGGCGCCTGCGCCCGTCCGCTAGATGTTTAGAGTTCACGTCGCAGACAGCGGCGAAGCGCTTGCCCGGCCATCTCAGGAAAGTGGGGATATGCACTCCCCTGCCGCGCGCGCAACCGATCAGGCCGAGGTTGATGGTGTCGTTGCGCCCGGGCCTCGCAGCGGTACGAGCCGCATACGTCAGTGCCCCGCCGGAGGCGCTCAGAAAAGATCTTCTTGAAGTCTCGTTGTTCGTGATGGATACTTACCTCTCGCAGCGTCTGACTGCTCCTAATATCGCACTATCTCGTCTCAGAAGTTGAAGCGTAGCCCGAACTGCACAAGGCGCGGGCTACGAGCTGCGGTGAATTCGCCGAAGCTAGCATTCACCTGGTTGCCCTGGGCGTCGAACCGCGCACTCGTGTTAACGCCGCTGAACTGCGTGTGGTTGAAAGCGTTGTACATCTCGGAGCGAAACTGCAGGAAAGCCCGGTCGCTGATGGGGAAGCTCTTGAACACCGCGAGATCCCAATTGTTGATGCCCGGCCCTCGAATGGATGTACTGGCCGCGTTGCCCCACGTGCCCTTGGCGGGCATCTGAAACACCCCGGTGTCGAAGAAGTGGCTGAAGGTCCGCTGGCTCTTCGGCAAAACGGGGTTGGCGGTCACGACGATGCGCGCGTTTTGCGTGGGCGTGCCGGTGATGTCGCTGGAATACGTGGTAGACCAGCCAACTGACAACGGGGCGCCGCCGATGAAGCTCGTGATGCCGGACAGCTGCCAATTGTTCAGCACCGTCTTCGCGACCACGTTGTTCCAAGGAGTCTTCGGAACTTGCCACATCCAATCGAACTTCAGAATCTGCGTCCGGTCAGCCGAGGCCAAGCCATAATTCCACACACGACGCGCCACGAGAGACGTGACAGTCCCCGAGTACTCCAGTGCTTTCGACCACGTCCAAGCGGCGCCAAACTGCACGCCCCTCACGAAGCGGCGCCTGGCCGTAACCTGCATCGAATGGTATATCGAGCTGCCTGCATCTTCTTGATATCGGATGTCGCCGTATCCCATCACGGGCCGCAGAAACGCCGCCGAGAGCGGCTTTCCCGGCGAGGTAGGATCCGCGTTGGCGGGATCGAAGTTTGCGCCAAACGGGATCGCGTTCAGATTCCGGGTCCACATGAGATGCCTGCCTAACGAGCCGACATACCCAACGTCCACCACGATCCCACGGCTTACCTGCTGCTGAACGGACAGGCTGAAATTCATGACCGTCGGGGCGGGACTGGAACCATCCAGGCCGTAAACCGTGGCAGGGAATAGTATGCCCTGGGATTTGAGCAACGTCGCGAGTGTGCCGTAGTAAATCGTCGGCGTTTTGACCACCGGGTTCTGGACGGTCATTGAGTTCCATTGCTCTATGTCCTGCCGCTGATAGAATATGCCGAATCCGCCCCGGATGGCCGTCTGACCCTTGCCAAATGGATCGAAGGAGAAACCGGCGCGCGGGGCCAGCAACACACCCCAGTTCTCCATCCAGCCCCGCGGAAGGCTTGGGTTTTCGGCCACCACGAGCATGCCATTGGCCGGGTCGCCGCTCCCCGGCGCGATGCCGCCGATGGCGGCAGCAGGATAAATTTGCCCGCTCAGCGGGTCCACGCCGACGCGCCCCTTGTTCACGATTCCCGGTGAAATCAAACTCACCTTGCGCGCTGGATCGAAACGCGCGGGCACAAAACCCGACATGCGCAGGTCTCTCTCAACCCACGGAGGCTGCCAGTAGAAACGCATGCCATAATCCAGCGTGAGGCGCCTGGCCGCCTTCCAGTTGTCCTGGAGAAACCACTGCAGAGAGTGTTCTCGCGCGTGGTAAAACAGGTGAGCGGAAGGTTCAGTGTAAGTACTAAACACCCCTAGGACCGTGTTCGAGTACGCGTAGTTCGTATCCAGCGGATTATTCACGTCACGGCTGAAATCAAACGAGCCGTTGAATTGCGCAGAGTTCCAGCCGGTCCGTTGGTCCCACTCGCCGTAGAATCCACCGCGCACGGTATGAGATCCGACCACCTTAGTCAGGTTATCGGCAACGCTCTCGAACGGATGCTTGCCCCTAAAAAGAAAGCGCCCGCCTATCCCATTCAAAGCGGCTGCGTTCGGGACTCCCCCAAAGGAGGCGTTGGGTATCATGTTCAGGGGATTTGCTGCCGGGAAGAGCTGCCCGACAGTAAAGCCCACCTTATCACGTTGATTCTTGCCTAACTCGCTGTCCGAAACTTCGTCATGTTCCGGCCTGGTCCAGAAGCCCAGTATTACCTCGTTTATCAAGGTTGGGGAAAATATCCGTTGGTAGCGCCCAGAAAAAACCCATGCTCGTATGTTGAACGTTTGCTCGATTTGCGGCCAATTGGTTCCGCCAGTCAGCACGTTGCTGGTGTGTTTATTCCGTTCAAGGCGGTTTCTAAAGCTGAACGACAGAAGATTGCTGGAATTCGCGTTGTAGTCGACCTTGAGCGTATCGCTCCGCTTGGGATTGACCTGCCGGCCTTGATAAATGTAGTTGTAATTGCCCTTGGAGATGCTACGATCCAGGAAGTTCGGGGTCGGAAACAGCTTCAACAGCACCCGGCCGTTCGAATCGATGCGGTCGGGGGGAACGCGGTTGCCCGGGAAGATCGTGCCGGTGGTGGGATCCGTAATCGGGATGAGCTTCCCGTTCAGATCGAGCGTTTGCGAGAAATCGCCCTGGCGCTCCAATTCGGTCGGAACAGTCAACTGGCTAATGGCATCCGGCATTGTCATCGGCCAGTATTCCTGCGACCAAAAGAAGAAAAGCTTATCACGGTTCTGGTTGAAGCGGTTGGGGACAAAGATCGGGCCGCCTAGATTGTAGGTCCAGGTGTTGAACCGGTATCGCGGCCTGAGCACCGCGTTCCGGTTGTTGAAAAAATTGTTCGCGTTGAACTGTTCGTGCCGCTTGAAATAAGAGCCAAGCCCATGGAACGCGCGCGTGCCGGACTTGGTGATGACCGAGATGTTGGCGCCCGAGTACCGGCCGTATTCGGCCTGATAATTTGAGAGCAGCACACGCACCTCGTTGACGGTGTCCATCGGAATGTACACGTTCATGGTCAGGGACCAGGCTGTGTCTGCCAAAGAAACCCCATCCATCAACACGTTGTTAGCTCTTTGGCTGTTACCCTGCACATTGAGGTAGTTCTCCGATGCCAGCGAGTTATTGACTCCGCTGGTGTTCACGACTCCCGGCATCAGGTCAAGGAGATCCATGACGTTCCGGCCCACGATGAGCAGGTTCTCCACCTGACTGCCTACGATGGTGCCGGATCGCTCACTGCTGGCGGTTTGCACGCTGGACCCCTGCGCGGTCACGGTCACCGTCTCTACGGTCCCTCCTACCGTCAGCTCCAGAGCCCCTACGGACAAGGTCTCGGAAGCCGAGAGCATGATCCCGAGCTTCTCAAGCGTCTTGAAACCTCCGGCGACAACCATTAGAGAGTATTCCGCCGCTGGCAGCGTGCTGAACACGAAGTCTCCCTGTTGTCTGGTGCTGATTTCGCGCTTGACGCCGGTAGCGACCTGTGTCAAGGTCACCCTGGCGCCAGGCACTGAAAGGCCCGACGGGTCCCTGACCGACCCGACGATCGAACTGGTGATGCTCTGCGCCGGTAAGGATTCCGCTGCAAGCAACGCAGCCAAAAAAAACAAGCAACGCATACCTACCTCCCTCTACCAAATGGCCGATTTGGCGTCCTAGTCCGCTCTATGGCGCGCCTATTGGGTTGCTTTCTGTTCCATCTGTCGGACAGGATGGTTGCGAAGCCGATCACTGTCGCGCTGCGGCCCCTGCCGGGGTCCGAGATGGGTCTGCATAATCTCATGTCGTTCGTTCCCTCCGCTAGACTGCCCACTTCTTCCTCATCGGGCGGTCCAGGAACTTCGACGCTTCCGGGTCATTTACGATTTGCTCCTTCACTGGATCCCACTGGACGGGCCGGCCGGTGCGAATCATGATGTTGGTCATGTGACTGATCGTTTCAGCGCGGATGGCGGGTTCCAGCGGGCAGATGGTGGGCTTCCGGCTCCTGACGCAGTCGAGAAAATTCCTCTGGTGATGTGCGCTCTCATAGAGCGGCTTATCGTTCGGGCCGAGCTTCGCTGTCAGGAGCGACTCCTTGCTCGCCTCCATCCCCTTGCGATCCACACTGATCCACCCGTCGGTCCCGAAGAAAGTGGTCCCGTGGCCGGAATACCTCGTGCGATATTTCATGATTACATCCCGGCAGCCTCGTTCGGAGAGGAACCGCACCGGAATTCCGTTGGCGTAGTAGCAGGTGATGTCCCAGGTATCAACGGTTTGGTACAGCCCGAATTTCGGGACGGTTCCACCTCCCTCGTAGTAAACCGGGGAGGTGTTGTCCACATCCAGTCCCCACATCATGATGTCGAGAGGATGCGCGCCCCACCCGGCGATGAAGCCCAGCGTGTAGTCAGGGCAATGGTAAGTCGCGAATTCCGTGCAACGATCGGCGGTGTAGGGCTTCAGCGGAGCTGGGCCGTACCAGAGGTCGACATCGAGGTCCGCCGGTGGCGGGATCGGCCGCACTGAGCCCCATCGTTTGGCGGTGAAGTTGTCGAATTGCGACGAAATGTCGTCACACCAGACTTCGACCCGCTGCAGCGTGCCGATGTATCCGTTTCGAACCAGTTCGCATGCCGTGCGAAACCGGGCGCTGGAACGCTGCTGTGTGCCGTATTGAAAGATTCTGCCCGAGCGCTGCAGTTCCTCGCGCAGTCTGAAAGACCACGCCATCGCGACACTCAGCGGCTTTTCGACATACATGTCTTTCTTGGCTCTGGAGGCGGCCATGGCCAGAGGCACGTGCCAGTGGTCTGGGGTGGTGACGACGACGGCGTCGATGTCACTTCGCTGCAGGACTTCCCAAGGATTCGAGTACATCTTGACGTAGTCGCCGCCGTATATGGTGTCCCAAGCCTTCTTCGCTCGTTCACGCCGGCTAGTGTAGGCATCGCAGATGGCCACGTAGCGGGCGTCTTCGAACTTGGCAAAACTCCCGTGCACCTGCCTACCGCGAATACCGAAACCGAACGCCGCCAGTTGGATGCGGTCGCTGGGCGGGTTCGCGCCAATGACAGACGCCGGGACGATGGTCGGGAAAGTCAGGCCGGCCGTCATGGACGCCTGCTTAACGAAAGCGCGCCGGCTGAAGCCAGCGTTGCCGCTGTTATTATCGTTCTGTTCCGATAAGGTCATCTTCATCTCCTCTAGTCTCTGGCCTTCATAAAGCGGTTGGCAGCCGCGCCGCGGACCTCACTCGTGGAAAGCTCTTGTGCCCGATTTTATGGTCGTGTTGACCAGTGCGCCTGAGCCGAGGCCGCGCCCGTCCCTGTAGTTGGCACGGAGCATCTGCACTTCGGCGACCGCATCCTGGCTGACCTGCATTTCGGGGCGTCGGCGCCGTCCATGTCAGTGCCCGCATCGAAGAGCTTGTGCCGCTCGACGCTGGATGGCGTCTACTGCTTTTTCGTCGCCTTTTCGGATCGGTCAGGTGCACAATGCTGTCCTCTTCAGTCCGCCCATGCCGGTTCAGCTCCCTGCTACCGTGCGCCGACAAGCCGCAATCAAGGATGACTGGGGATGATCGCTCTCTTCCAATGCTAATCATAATCGATCTGCGCTGTCAACAAAAAAATCACAACCACCCGGTTACAGATCGAAGCTGAGCCCATTAGAAACCGGCTCCCCTCCCAAAAGCGTAGAGCGCGTATTCCAAGAGTGCGGACTGACCAGAAGGCCTTGTGGAGCAACGGGTTGCAGGCGATTCTGTATTCGCGCCCTCCTAGGGGTGGCTGACCCCCACCTCTTGCTTCGCCAGAAGCGTCGCGCCAGAGCGACCTGTGCCGGGTTCAACGCCGTGCACACTGGCAGTCCACGGGCCAGACGGGCGGCAGAGGCTCTCGTTCACACAGACAGTGCAGACCGAGCTTCCGCCTGGGGGCCCAGCCCGGCAGCAAGCTTGCTGTTGCGAGGCCAGATAGCTCGACCGCCGTCCCGGTTTGATTGAAAGCCAAGCACTTCTGGCCGCTACACCTTTCGGAGCGGAGCCAGAGTGGTTTAGTTATCGTTGTGATCGATCTCTCTGATTGACACTGGAGATTGGATCTGATTAAAATGGAGCTGTGATCGATCAATCTAGGTCATATCGATCCCCTGAGCCTTGCCCGCAGGCGGCCAACCCGCTGATTCTACGAGTCGGAGTCAAGAGCGACCCGATCGAGTACCGCTATTCCTGGGACTGGTTGTTCCGCGTCATGGCGGAAGAAAATGTGCACTACCTACAGCTCGGTAGCTTCTTTGAAATCTACCAGCTCCCTGATGAGTTTTTCCACGAGCTGCGGAGGAAGGCCGAAGCGTTCGGCGTTCAAATCGCCAGCGTTTTCACCGCTCACCGCGAACTGGGCGGGTTCTTCCGGGGCGATCCCTCCTGGGAACGTGTGGCGGTGGAGAACTTCCGGCGTCTGATCCGCGTCGGCGCGCTGCTGGGGGCCCGCTCGGTGGGCTCGAATCCCGGCGCGGTGCTGCGCGACCAGATGGACCGCAAGGTGGACGGCGTCCGGTGCTACGTCGAGAACATGAAGAAGCTCATGCACTATGCGCACGACTGCGGCGTGGCGGTGCTAGCGATCGAGCCGATGTCCTGCCTAGCCGAACCGCCGACGCTGCCCGGGGAGATCATCGACATGGCCGAGGAACTTACCGCATATCACCGCGAGCATCCGGGCGAGACCTCTCGGATCGGCTGCTGCTTCGATACCAGCCACCGCTATCTGGACAGTCGACGCCAGTTGCGGCACGATTACCTGGAACTGCTCGAGGCCGCGCTGCCCTACATCACCGAAATGCACCTGAAGAACGCAGAAGCCACCCTCGACTTCACGTTTGGCTTCGCCGCCGCCGAGCGGGCGCACGGCAACGTCGACCTGGAACGCATCCGGGATTTTCTTGTAGAGCGCCGCGCATTGCTGCCGTGTTCCGAGCTCATCGGATACCTTGAGATTGGCGGACCGAAACTCGGACGCGACTACAGCGACGAGCAGTTGGAATCCATGCTGCGCGAATCGCTGCGGTATCTCCACAGCGCGTTCCAGGCCCCGGGGGATGTTCGGCGGCGACCCGCCGGGGCGCTGCCCATCCCGGCCGTCTCGACAGGCGCGCTTTCGCACGTGCAGGTCTCAGCATCCATGATGTGCGCCAATATGGGCCGCCTGGCGGATGAGATTGCCTCGCTTGAGCGGGTCGGCGTTTCCATGCTGCATTGGGACATCATGGACGGGCGCTTCGTTCCGAACATGCCGTGTGGCCTGCGCCTGCTCGAGCAGACGCGCACGTTGTCCCGGCTACCCTTCGACGTGCATCTGATGGTGGAAGATAATGAGTTCTTCATTCGCGAGCTGGCGAAGATCGGGGTGGAGCAGATTGCGGTCCACTGGGAGACGGCGCCTCACTGTGACCGAATGCTGAAACTGATTCGCGGCCTGGGCGCCAGGGCCGGCGTGGCGCTCAATCCCGCGACCTCGCCCAGCGTGCTCGAGTACGTGGCCGAACAGGTGGACTTCGTCCTGATAATGACCGTCAACCCCGGCTTCGCCGGTCAACAGATGACCGGCTCAGCACTGCGAAAGATCAGCGATTGCCGGAACTGGCTCGGCGAGCGCGGGCTCCGCATCCCAATCGAGGTGGATGGAAATGTGAGCTTCGAGAACATCCCGCGGATGTTGGCGGCCGGAGCCGATATTCTGGTTGCGGGAACCAGCAGCGTATTTTACGCTGGCGCCACGCGGGAAGAGAGCTTCGCGCGGGTGCGGGCCGCCATCGCAGCCGGCTTAGCGCTCCGTAGCGACACCGAACCCTCGCTGCTGACTGTTTCGGCGGTGACGCAGTGACGACCGCCGCGCGGATGAACGCGCTTGTACTGCACGCCGTCGGCGACGCGCGCTACGAACAGGTGCCGATGCCCGTGCCGGGACCTGGACAGGTGCGGGTGCAGGTGGCTGTCTGCGGGGTCTGCAACTCTGATCTATCGCGGTTCTTCGGCGGCGGGCCCTACTCGTTTCCGCTGGTTTGCGGGCACGAGTTTGCCGGCACTGTGGAACAGAATGGTCCCGGCGTTGAGCACTACGGACCGGGCGATCGTGTGGCCGTTTTTCCCTTGCTCTGGTGCGGTGCCTGTGGCCCCTGCGAGCGAAGCCGGTACGCGCAGTGCACGAATTACGACTACTTGGGCTCTCGCAGCGACGGCGCCTTTGCCGAATTTGTGGTCGCGCCCACGCGCAACCTGATCCGGCTGCCGCCTGCCGTCTCGCTGGAAGAAGCGGCCATGATCGAGCCGGCTGCTGTGGCGCTGCACGCGCTCCGGCGAGCTCGAGGGGACATGATCGGCGAGTGCGTCGCCGTGTTCGGAGCGGGCCCGATAGGCCTGTTGGCGGCACAGTGGGCGCGCGCGATGGGCGCCGCGCCAGTCGCGATCTTCGACATTGTTTCCGAGAAGTTGCAGCTGGCCGTCCGGTTGGGCTTTCCTCACGCGTATGACGCCGCGGAGGCGAACCCCATCCGGGTGATTGGAGAGCTGACAGGCGGGCTGGGAGCGCGTCTGTGCATCGAGGCAGCAGGCACGCCGCAGGCCGCCTTGCACGCGCTCAAGGCTGCGGCCCGCGACGCCAAGATCGTGCTTCTCGGGAACCCCACTGCCGACCTAGTGCTTCCGACCGCGCTCGTATCGCAGCTCCTACGCCGCGAGGTGGCGGTTCTGGGCACCTGGAACTCAGATTACAGTGCCGCCGGCGACAACGACGACTGGCACTTGGCGGTCGCCGGCATGAGTGCCGGCACCGTCGATGTCAAGCCGCTGATGAGCCACCGCATCAAGCTTAGCAGGGCATTCGACGCGCTGAGGATGATGAACGATCGCAAGGAGTTCTATTGCAAGGTCCTGATTTTTCCAGAGCGGGGAGCGTGAGCCAAGCATGAAAGCCGCTGTCCTGTACGGTCTTGATCACCTGGAGCTCGACGACTTAACGGAGCCTGAAATCGATTGCAACTCGGCACTACTGAGGGTTGAAGCGGTGAGCATTTGCGGATCCGACGTGCGCATTCTGCACCACGGCAACCCGCGGGTGAAGCCACCGGTGATCATCGGCCACGAGGCGGCAGGCGTCATCAGCAAAACCGGCGCCAATGTGAAGCACCTGCACGAGGGCGACCGCGTGGCCATCGGGGCTGACGTGCCCTGTGGCATGTGCGACTGGTGCCGCAACGGCCTGGGTAACAACTGCCCGACCAACTACGCCGTGGGGTACCAGATCCCGGGGGCGTTCGCCGAGTACATGAGGCTCCCGAAGCTGATGATGGAGGAGGGCCCGGTCACGGTGATCCCGGACAGCCTCAGCTTCGAAGAAGCCGCACTGGCTGAACCGCTGGCGTGTGCGATCAACGGGCTTGAGCTGGCAAATGTGTCGCTCGGCAAGACAGTGGTCATCCTGGGCCTCGGGCCGATCGGGTGTATGATGATCGACCTGGCCAGGGCGATGGGTGCGGCCAAGATCGTCTGCGTGCAGCGCAGCCGTCGGCGCATCGAGATCGCCAGGCAATACGGGGCTGACCGGTATGTGTCGACTGAGGAAACCGACCCTTTGGCGGCGGTACTCGAAGAAACCGGGGGCCGGGGGGCAGACGTGGTGGTGGCGAGCTGCGGATCGGTCGAGGCGCACGAGCAGGCTGTCGAGATGGTGGGCCATCGCGGCTATGTGAACCTGTTCGGCGGGCTAGGCAAGGATGTCAGGCCAATGTCGCTGCTGTCTAACAAGGTGCACTACCGGGAGTGCTTCATTACCGGGTCGCACGGCTCGGTCCCGCGGCAGCACAAACTGGCAGTCACGCTCATCGCAACCGGGCGCGTGCGCGTTAAGCCGCTGATCACGCATCGGTTCCCGCTCGAGCAGATCGGCTGCGCGTTTCAGGTTGCGGAGTCACGACAGGGCATGAAGGTCGTGATCCGGCCTCACGCGGACGCAAATGAATTAACCGAAACGCACGAATGACCAATTAACCCGCAGGCGCGCTTGGAAATGCAACGGCTGGACGGGAACTCGCTCAGGTGCTATGATCATCTACGAGCGGAATATGATTCAACTTAAGCGCATACAGGCGATCATCGACCACCTTTCCAAGAGCCAGATTCTGAGCGTTGAAGATGCGGTTCGCGTTTTCAAGTCGAGCCCGGCGACGATCAGGCGGGACTTCAACAAACTGGCCGATGAGGAACTTGTCGAGAGGGTGCACGGAGGGGTGCGCCTGATTGAAAAGGGGCCCGGTGAAATGCTGCCGTTCGAGCTGCGAGAGATTCAGCATTCGGAGGAGAAGCGAGCGATCGCCGCCAAAGCTGCCGAGCTGCTTCAGCCTCGCGACGTGGCCATCATCGACGGCGGGACAACCACAGCCATGCTGGGCGCCTGCATCCCCGATATCCAGCTGTGGATCATCACCAACTCGGTGCGGCTGGCGACCATCCTGGACTCGCGGCCCCACCACCAAGCCAGGCTGGAAGTCTACCTGACCGGCGGCATCTTATATCCCCACTCTGGGCTGCTGCTGGGCCCAACGACCAGGGCGAGCGTGTCGCAATACCACGCCCAATGGGCGTTTCTCTCGGTCGGTGGGATCACTGAGAAGGGCATCTCCAACACGAACGAACTGGTGGCGGAAGCAGAGCGGGCGATGATCGCCAGTGCCGAGAAGGTTGTGATTCTGGCCGACTATAGCAAGATTGGTCGGCACGCGATGTGCGATGTCTGCCCGCTCAGCGACATCCACGTGCTGATTACGAACGACTGGGCCGACAACGCACCCACGCTGGATAAGATCGCCGCCGCGGGCGTACGGATTACTACGGTGCCGTGCCAGTGGGCAGGGCCCACAAAGGTCGCAGTATGAGCTGTGCCTATCGGAAATGTCATTTCGAGCTGGCTGCCGAGTGAGCACGTGCCCTGGAGAGACGGGGAACTGCTGGCAATCCGGCCGAGTCGGGGAAGAGGGGTCCGCCTTCAAGGCGCAGCCGGCCCTCGATGGCCGCGCGGCCGCGGCGGTCGGTGGGTTCACTCGGTGAGAAACAGCGCTCGTGGCGCACCCAAAGCGAATCCTACCGGCTCATCTTGCGGATCAGTTCCCGGGTTTCCTTGGAGAGGAGATCGGTGGGCCTCCCGGCTGTCCGCGTCCATGACGTACTGGATGCCGCTGATCGCGGCGGCCTCGCGGGTCCAGTTTCAGGCGTCCGCCGGGCATCAGGAATGACCGGGGGACCCAGCACGGCGCCAGACGAACCACGCCGTCTCCGGCGCCAAGAGCATCCTTGATCAGTGCAGCGCTGCTCATGTTCCTCCTCTCTCGCGACTCAAGTGCCTGGACGCGGCGCTCGCATCCGTCACAACACAGGCTTGAGCTTCTTGAGCAAAATATTCCGAAACTCCAGTTTCATGGGCTTACCGACATGCATCTGCAAGCCTAACAGCCCGTGGATAAAGTCGCCGAAACATCTTGAGGTGAGAATGTTTTGGACCGATAATTGGGTATGGCATTGG
>Ga0315289_10007472_pt1 | contig 15907 bp, 16 predicted proteins | sample YL17G11_40_MG_FD_203452 | JGI IMG/M metagenome (GOLD analysis project Ga0315289, IMG submission 203452) | Sediment microbial communities from Yellowstone Lake, YNP, Wyoming, USA - YL17G11_40 | ecosystem: Environmental > Aquatic > Freshwater > Lake > Sediment | place: USA: Wyoming | collected... | reverse complement strand
CAGCAGCACTTTGGCGGGAACGGGAACGGGAGCGGGCGCACCATCAACGGGAGCCACCACACCGGCAGCGGCGGCGCCTCGACCTCGGGCCACTCGCACCACCACCACTACGGCGGCCACCTCACCAGCGGGAACAGTAATGGCTTCGGCGCCCCTCCTCCTCTGCTGCAGCCCGGCGGCGGCGACCTCGGCCTCGGCGGCACCTACCGCCGCGGAAAAGGCGACGCGCGCGCCAAGGCCGTGCAGCGCAGGAAGAACTCGGTGCAGAAGGCGCTCGAGGAGGCCGGGGCGGTGCAGAGGACGGTGCGTTGATTTCTTCCTTCCTTTCTTCCTTCTTCCTTCTAGTGTCTCTCATCCTTCTTCTCTCTCTCCCTATTTCTCATCTCCCTCTCGACTGGTCGGTTCGTCCTTCAAAAAAAAAAACGAAAAACGCAGGTCTACGTCTGCGACATCGACGGCACGGTCACCGAGGCCGAGCTCGCCGCGCTCTTCTCGCGCGCGGGGCAGATCGTCGACTGCCGCGTCTGTGGCGACCCCAACTCGGCGATGAGGTTCGCGTTCGTCGAGTTCAGGGAGGCCGGATCGGTCAGGAACGCCATCGCGCTGACGGGGACGGTCGTCGGGGCGTACCCGCTGAGGGTAAGATAGTTTTTTTGTCCCCCGGCCTTTTGAAGAGAGTTTTTGAAAAGTTTTGGGGGTCGGGAGGTCGGTGATAGATAACTTGGCTCCGTCGTCGCCGGTGGGCGCTGCGACGAGTTTGAGAGTTTTCCGACGTTGCTTTTCTTTCCCCGCTCTTTTGCTCTCTCGCTGCCGCCAATGTTTGTGTTTTGCTCGTCCCTCTCGCCCCTCCCCCTCCCTCCCTCAGCGATCGAGAGAAAGAAGAAGAGCCCAACAAAAAAACTCGCGTTCCTTTTTTGTCTCTAAAAAAAACCTTTAAAAAAAAACAGGTCTCAAAGTCGAAGACCGCGATCGTGCCGGTCAACCGCGCTTACCTCCCGCGCTCCGACGAGGAGCGCGCCCTCTGCGCCCGCACCGTCTACGCCGCCAACATCGACCGCCGCGTCTCGGCGCTCGACGTGCGCGCGTTCTTCGAGCAGCTCTGCGGGCGCGTGTCGCGGCTGCGGCTGCTCGGCGACGGCAGCGGCGCGAGCGGCGGCGGTGGCGGCGGCGGCGGCGCGACGAGGATCGCCTTTGTCGAGTTCGAGGCCGCCGAGTCGGCGCGCTCGGCGCTCAACTGCTCGGGCGCGCTGCTGGGCACGCTGCCGCTGCGCGTCGCGCCCTCAAAGACGCCCGTGAGGGATGACGACGAGGGGCTCGTGGCGCTGGGGCCGAGGGAGAAGGAGAAATCGGCTGCCACGAGCTCTTCGGCGGCGGCGGCAACGGCGGCGAGCCCGAAGAAGAACGGCGGAGGTGCTGCTCCTGCTGTTCCTCCTGCTGCTGCTGCTGCTGCCACTGCCCCCGCTCCGCCCTCTGCGCCCGCTTCTGCCAACGGCGACGACGCCCCCGCTGCTTCTGCTGCTGCTGCTGCTTCTCCCGCCGGATCCCCCTCCAGAGGAGGCTCCGGCGGCAGCGGAGGCGGCATGCGGCGCGGCGCGAGGGGCAGGGGGGGGCGCGGCGTCGCGGCGGCCTCTGCCGCGGCGTCTTCGGCGGAGAACACCGACGCGCCCAACACCCCCGTGGTCGCCGCCGACGTGCTGGACGCCGCCGCCGCCGACAAGGCGGACAAGGCGGAGCAGCCGGAGAAGCAGGTGAAGCCCTCGGTCTCGGCGGCGACGACCGCCTCTGGAAACGATGGCCACTCGACGACAGCGTCCGCGGCGTCCTCGGCCGAAAAGTCGTCTTCGAACGCTGCCGCAATTCTTGCTGCTGTTGGTTTTGCTTCTGGCGACGCGAGCGTGACCGCGTCCGCGGCGACGCCGCCCTCGGACGAGGAGACCAAGGAGAAGAAGAAGAAGGCCGCGACGGCGGCGAGCGTCTCTTCTTCTCCGGCAAAGGAGGAGAAGGAGGAGGTCGAGGTGGCGTAAAAAAAAAACTCGAAAAGCAAGCACTTGTTCCACAATAGCACTTGCCCCCCCCCCCCCCGGCCCCCCACCATTCTGCCCCTGTTCCATAAAAATCATCACCACTACCATCAAAACGAAAAAAAAACCAAACGCATTCCTGAACTGAACTGTTTTTTTTTCGGGTCCTTTTTTTGTTTTTCCTTCTGATTCTTTTCTTTCGAAAGTACCCCTCTCTGCAGCTGCCGTCGCCTCTCATCAATACAACACCAAAAAAACAACACTGTTCTCTTTTTTCTTGTTTTTTTCCAGTGTGACGGAGACTCTTCTTCTTCTTTTTCATCCCGGAAGTGCTTTGCTCTCACACCGTTTGCTTGTTCTTCCTCTCGCTTCTCTTTGCTCTCTCTCCATCCTCGTTTCTTGGATTTGTTCCCCGCTTCGTACCCCCCCCACCCCCACCCCTCCCCACTCTCTCGCTTCTCTCCTTGTTGAATCGCACTCGGAAGACTCTCTCTCCCTCTCGTTTCTCATCTTCTCATCATAACACAAAGGACTTCAGATCGGAAGCAAAATTTGGTGTTGTTCGTATTTCGTTGGTGTTGTTTCTCTCTTCTCTTGTCTCGTCTCTCCTTCCTCCTCTCTCACCATCAGCATCTTCTCTTCTCTTCTCTCTCATCCCTACTCCTTCCCGGACCGCGAGTAAGCGAAAGTCGCCGCACCCACAGCGACCCAAACGGCGACGATCGCGAAAGCGCCCAGGTCCTTGTAGACCGCGACGGCGGTGCCTGCCGCGCCGGTGGCGACGACGGCGATCACGCTCGTGATCGTCGCGGCCGTCGCGCCGATGCTGTCCGAGGCGGAGGCGCCGCCTCCGCTGGGAGCCGCCTTGGTAGGCGCGTAAAAGTCGTCGTCGGAGGTGTACGTCTTGGGAGAGATCGCGTAGACGTTGTTGCGGTCAATCGACGAGTCGGCGCCGCCGCGCGTCGAGGGCACCGCCCCCGCCGACGCCGAGCCGCCCGCCGCGTCGACCGAGATCGCCTCCTGCGTCAGCCTGACGGGGAAGATGTCGAGCGCGCGGCAGGTGTCCCTCGGGGTGAGCGCGCGGAGGATCGGGTTCGTGGGGTACCACGCGACGACCTCGCCCGTCTTCAGGGAGAAGAGGGTCTTGGTCGTCGGGCACTCGATGCAGAAGTCCTGGGTGAGCTTGGCGTCGGCGAAGCCCTCGGAGTAGGCTCCCTCGGCGGGGGACCGGGCCTCGATGGCGTAGACCTGGTGGTGGTGGTGGTGGTGGGGGGGGGTTGAAAGGGAGAAGAGAGAGAAGAGAAAAATGTGAGTAAAAGAAGCCCTTGTTCTTCTCTCTCTCTCTTTCTCTCTCTCTCCCCCAAAACACCGTCTCCCTCAAAAAAAACACTCTCGTACCTGGTTCCTGTACCAAAAGAGGAGCACGGGCCGCCCGTTCACCCTGACCTCCCTGCGGGACCCTTTCGGAAGGTCCTCGGGCCTGAGGACGGGCACCCAGTTGGTCGAAGAAGAAGAAGCCTCGGCGGAGGAGGAGGCGGCAGCGGCCACCGCCGCCGTCGTCGTCGTCGTCGCTGGGGAGACTTGGAAGAGGTTGATTTTTTTTTAAAGTCGGCGAGAATGATCTGCCCTCTGTCGCATATGTTCTCTCCGTCCCTCTCGTATTCACCAATTCTGTTCCCCCGTTCGACAGAGATAATAATGGAGCGCGCTCTCGCATCAAACGGAATCCAGAAAAAAAACCACCGACTCACCGGGCTCGGCGCGGCAGATAGGCGTTGAGCGACGAGCAGCAACGCCGTTAGCGACGCGGGGAGCGACGACATTCGGCTTGCCCGTCGCCGAAGCGACGGCGGTGAAGGCCCTGGCCGTTGCCGCCGGTCGCTGGGCAGTCGACATGCGCGTGGAGGCGATCATGCTTGCAATTGGAGGAGGGAGAGTGGCCGGAAAGAGATGGAATGCGACGGGGAGAGGAGAGAGGAAAGAGGAAAGAGGCAAGAGGAGCGTCGATTGTGAAAGGCGGACGCGAGGCGTCGGCGTGGCCTCTCTCCACACCACCTCCACTTTCTGCATCTTGCTCTCACCTCTTCTTCACGATGGCGCCATGCTAAGTCGCCAGGAGAAACTCAAGCGCGCCTCCGTCCTCTTTGCCCGCCTGTTCGGTTCCTCTTCTTCGAGGGCCTCCTCTTCTTCAGAGCTTGCTACGCAAAACGGCACGAAGCCCGCGGCGATGAAGCTTTCGAGACCGAAACCGGCGTCGTCCTCGGCGTCGACGACGAGAGCGCCAGCGGTGTTGCCGCCGACCTCCCTCAGGATCGCGTCGACTTTCCAGCCGAGGCACCAGCACGTCAGGTGCGTCACGCGGAAGACTTTTTTCGACCGAGATGCTCGATCGGGGGCGTCGAAAGAAAGAACTGGGTTCCCTGTTTCCTGTTTGTTTGACCCCGACATTGTTTGACGTCACCAATCGATCTCTGGGCTCACCCTGCTGTGCCCCTTCTCCCTCTCTTACCTCTCTCTCCCCCCTCCGTGCTCGCCACCATCCAACTCCAGAGCGTACGCCGTCGGCAGCAGATACCCATTCGGCAGCTGCGGAGCAACAAGTAGCGGAGAGCTGTCCTTCGACGCCCCGATGATGATGGCGGCGTCGCCGACAACCTCGACCTCGGCGAGGATTTCGGCGGCAAACTCTTTGCCGTCTTCTTCGTCCTCGCCCGCTCCGCCTCCTAATATGCACCACCACCAGCACCAGCAGCACCTCTACCAGCGGCACCCCTACTCGTCGTCCCCGCAGCGCTACGGGAGCATCGCGGCCTCGGCTGTGGTCACTGCGGAAGCCGCGACGCCGTCGTCGTCCTACGGCCAGCAGCAGCAGCAGCAGCAGGCGAGGGCGCCGCCGCCGCCGCCGCCCTCGAGGCGGGTCTTTTCAGACTCCTCCTTTTCCTCCGCCGCCGCTGCTCCCCAGGTCCCGCAGCGAGCGCGCTTCTCTCCCTCTCTTGCTCACCAGCAACAGCAGCAGCAGCAACGCCAGCAGCAGCAGCAGACCCAGCAGCCCCCTCTCGACCTCGTCGTCGAGGGCACGGTCTCGCGCGTCGTGTTCCGGGCGGGGCACGGAGGCTACACCGTCTTCAGGGTGCGGCTGCTCCCCTCGTCTCCACCGCTGCCTGCCGCGGTCGCGTCGGCGCTGTCGCTCGCGGCATCAGGCTCCTCCCCCTCGGCGAAGGGGAAGAAGGGGGCCCCTTCTTCTCGCCCCTCCGCCGCCGCAGCATCAGCTGCGGAGATCACCGTCGTCGGCGGATCGCTGCTGCTCCCGTCCGTGGCCAGGGTCGGGCAGCCGCTGCGCGTCCGGGGCAGGTGGACCACGCACTCGAGGTTCGGCGGGCAGCTCGCAGCCTCGAACGAGCCCGAGGGCGTCGAGGCGATCTCTTTCAGCTTCGCGGCGGCTCCTTCCTCTTCCTCGTCCTCCTGTTCTTCGTCGCCGCCGTCGTTATCGTCCGACGCAGAGGCCGACGCAGAGGCCGTCGCCAACTTGTTGGCCGGGGCCAAGCTTCCTGGCGTGGGTCCAGTGACCGCTCGGAGGATCGTGGACGCATTAGGTGGTGAGCAGTGTTTGGGAGTTTGCTTTTTCCTTTTCCGTCGAAGGTCGAGAGGAGGTCGAGGAAGAGAAAAAACGAACAACGAGAGGAGGTCGAAAACAGAAACTCACTCTTTCTCTTTCCCTTCTTCCTTTCTTCTTCTTCTTCTTCTTTTTCTTCTTCTTCTTCTTCTACTTCCTTAAACTCGTTGAAGGTCCCTCCAAAGCCCTCGAAGCCCTCGACGACCCAAACGCAGCCTCCGTCCTCGCCAAGAAAGTGAAGGGCCTCTCTGCAAAAAAAGCCGCCGCCGTGAAATCGGCGTGGGACTCGGACCGGAACGCCGCCGTCGCTGCCAGCTTCCTCCGCTCCGCGCGCGTCCCCGGAAAGCTCGCTGCGGAGCTGCTGCGGAGGCACGGGGCGGGAGTGGAGAGCGCCGTACGCGCGGACGCGTTCGCCGCCTGCGCCGCTTCCGCGGGCGAGCCCGAAGGCGACGTCGACCTCGGTGGCCGCTCGCCCGCGGCGTTCCGCTCCGTCGACGCCCTCGCCGCGTCCCTTGGCAACCCCTCGTCGGCGCCTCGCAGGGCAGAGGCGGCGCTGCTGGCCTCGGCGCGCGTCGAGGCCTACGCGAGAGGCGGGCACACGTGGGTCGAGTGGCGGCAGGCGGCGCGGGACGCGAGGAGGTTGATGTCGGGCGAGGGAGAAGGCGAGGGAGGAGACCGGTCGTGGCCGTCGGGCTCGGAGGGGGACGCGCTGTTGGCCGAGGCCGCCGCCGCGGCGTGCAGGGACGGGAGGCTCTTCATCGACCCGCCCCCTCCTCCTCCCTCGCCGGAAGCCGGAGAGGGAGAGAGAGAAGCAGCACTGGCGGCAGCGGCGGCGGCGGCGGCGGCAGCGGCAGCGGCTCCTCCTCCTCCTCGCCCCCCCCCCGCCCGCCTCTCCGACGCGGCCCTCGCCGCCTCGCTCGCGTCCTACCTCCTCTACCGCTGCCCCTTGGCCCGAGGGGACGTCGCTCTGGCCCTGGCCAGCCACTTCGAGCGCGCGCTCTTCGAGGTCCTCGACTCGGGGGCCGCCGAGAGGGTCCTGACGGGCGTGCCCGGCGTCGGGCCGGCGACGGCGAGGAAGGTCGTCGCGAGCTGGAGGGAGAGCGGCGCGCGCGGCGCGGCGGCGTGGACGGAGCCCGCCGCCGCCGCCGCCGCTCCCGCTGTCGCTGCTGCTGCCGCTGCTGCTCCTGCTGCCCTTGATGTCCCGTGTTCTTCTCTCGGCCCGTCCTCCTCCTCGTGGCCCCCCCCGGGGGCGCGGGTGGCGGCGCCGGAGCTCGCGGAGGCCGAGGCCGCCGCGGCGAGGGAGCTGTCGCGGCTGATCGCCGGCGGGGGCGGCGGAGGGCGCCCCTCGCCTTCCTCCCCCTCCTTCGACGTCGTCTCCTGGCTCGCGTCCTCGCCGCTCGCCGCGAGGCTCTCGGGGCAGCAGCGGGCCGCCGTCGCCGCCGCCGTCGCCGGGAGCAGCAGCAGCAGCAGCAGCAGCAGCAGCCGCAGCAGCCGCAGCAGCAGCAGCGGAAACGACACAGCTCGAACCGCCTCCTCGGTGCTGCTCCTCACCGGTGGGCCGGGGACGGGCAAGACGGCGACGACCGCCGCCGTCGTCGGGGCCTGGCTGGCCGCCGGGAAGAAGGTCGCGCTCGCGGCCCCGACGGGCCGGGCGGCGCAGCGGCTGCAGGAGGTCACGGGGTTCCCGGCCTCGACGGTGAGATTTTTTTTTCGTTCCGTGGCCCTCTTCCTTTTTTGGTGGTGAAAAACATACTCAATCTCGACCCCCCTCGAATCTCTCTCTCCCTTCCTCCCCCCCCCCCCTTCCCTCTTTTCAACAAAATAACTCCGCAGCTCCACCGCCTGCTGGCAGGAGGCAGCGGCTCCCAGCAGGCCGGCATCAAGAGGGACGCAGCCGCGGCAGCTGCAGGCGGCGTCGGCCTCGGCAGCGACGGCGACGCCGGGGGAAGGCCCGTCGACGCCTTCAAGCACAACCCGGAAAACCCGCTGCCGCACGACGCGCTGTTGGTCGACGAGGCCTCGCTGCTCGACGCCGGGCTCGCCGCGGCGCTGCTGGGCGCGCTGAAGCCCGGGGCGAGCCTGGTGCTGGTGGGGGACCCCGACCAGCTGCCGCCCGTCGGCCCGGGGGCGTTCCTCGAGGACGCCGTCAGCTCGAGCTTTGAGCTCGACGACGACGACGCCTCTGTCGCTGCCGCCGGAAAAACCAGCGCCTCGTCTTCTTCCTCCTCTGCTTTGCCGCTTCTCCCCCGCGTCCACCTCTCGCGCCGCTTCCGCCAGTCCTCCCGCTCGGCCATCGTCGACGCGGCCCTGGCAGCGCACGCGGGAAGGGCGCCGCTGCCCCTGCACGCCCTGAGCGCGGAGGAGCTCCTCTACCGGAGAGTCGAAAGCGGCGGCGGCGGCGGGGCCCCGGGCTCTCTGCCGCCGCTGCCGCTGCCATCAGAGGCCCTCCTCGTCGTCCCAGGGACCCTCGCGGGCGCCGGCCTCGCCTCGTCTTCAGTGCTCCTGCCGGGACGCTACGAGCACGAGCTCAGGGCGGTGCTGACGAACCTGCTGCCCTCGGCGGGCTTTGACCCCGTCTCGGACGTGCAGGTCAGTTTTTGACTTTTTAAGTTTTTTTTTTGAAAGGGGTGGGGCCCCGAACCAGCGGGGTGGGCCCTACAGCCCGCGGGGTGAGCCCTCGAACCCGCGGGGTGGGCCCTCCAGCCCGCGGGGTGGACCCTCGAATTTGCGGGGTAAAAAAACTCAAGAACTCTTTCTCTCGGACTCCTCTCTCCCCTCCTCAAAAAAATACACACACCGGCGCCAGGTCCTGTCCCCAGTCCGCGCGGGGGCCCTCGGCACGCGCCGCATCGGCGCGTTCGTGCGGGACCTCCTCAACCCGGTCCCGCGTCCCGGCGGCGTCGGCGGCGGCGGCGGCGCGGACCTCGTCCTCCCCGGCGGCGGAGGTGGAAGCGGGGAAAACAGGGTCGCGGGGCAGCCGCCGCCGCCGCCGCTGACGCTGCGCCGCGGCGACAAGGTGATGCAGACGACGAACAACTACGACTCGGACGTTTTCAACGGCGAAGTCGGGTGAGTTTTTGTCGACTTTTTTTCTTTTCTTTGGGGGAGCGAAAGGGAGAGAGAGAGAGCTTGGGGAAAAGAAAAAGCTTCAAGAGGAAGAGCAAACTCACACTTTTGTTTCCTCTCTTTCTTTCACTTCCTCTCTCTTTCTCTCTCTAAACAACAACAGGAGAGTGACGAGCATCGAGCTGACCAACAACGCGTGCACCGTCGCCTTCGACGGAGGGTGAGTTGGTTTCTTTGGAAAAGTTTTTAAAACTTTTTAGTTTTTCGACGAAGAATATCAGGAAGAGAAACAACTCACCTCTCTCTCTCTCTCGCACAAAAAAAAACACTCAGCCGCGTCGTCCGCTACGCCGGCTTCGCCGACCTCTCCCAGCTCGAGCCTGCCTGGGCCGCCACGATACACAAGGCCCAGGGCGGCGAGAGCCCCGCTGTCGTCCTCGTCCTCGACGCGGCGCTGCACGCGCCGGCGCTGTCCCGCAGGCTGCTGTACACGGCTCTCACTCGAGCCCGCCGCTGCGTCGTGGTCGTCGCGGACGAGCGGGCTCTGGCGGCTGCGCTGGCGCCGGAGAGGGGAGGGGGAAGGCGAACGAGCTTGGTGGAGAGGCTGGCGGGCGAGGCGGCGAGGGTGAGAAGAGACTCGGTGTCGTGGTCGATGGAGGCGGCGGCGACGACCTCGTCGTCGTTCTCTGAAGACGACGAGTCTCTCTCCGCTGCGTGAACAGACAAAAATAAAGATGCCTTATTTCGTCGCCTAACGAACCCAAAAAATATTGTAAAACGGAAAATCAATTTATAGGGGATTCATCACACGGGAGAAAACAAAAGAGCAAAAAGAGGGAGCTGCTGCATTTTTTCCCATCGAGTTTTTTTCTCTCTCTTCTTTTTTCCTTCCGGAAAAAAGAACAGAATCACTCACTGTACAGCGCCACGCCCACCACCGCGAAGAACGCCACCGACACAGAGAAAAGCGTCGCGTAATAGGGCGCGGCGGCCATCAGGAAGCGATCAAACTCGTCGTGCCTGAACGGGCGCAGCGGCGCGACCGCTTCGACGTGCAGCGGCGTGAGGCCGGGGCGGACGAAGTGGACGCCGAGCTTGAAGACGCCGTAGACGTCCGGGGCCTTGAGGACCGCCGAGAGCGTCCCGTTACCAGAGGGGACGGGTCGCAGCGCGGTGCGCACGAACGGGTCGAGCATTCGGTACTCGACCTGGACCTCGTCCCCCTCGGGCACCTCGAACGGCCTCCAGCCTCCCCGCCCATCGGCTTCTTCGACGTCGACCTCGACCCTGATCTCGTCCCCGACGCGGTAGGGGGCGTCGCCCCACCTGTGGCCTCCGTCGGCGGAGTTCCCGTTGAGGGCGGCGGGGAGCGGGGTCAGGAGCGAGTGGCGGATCTGGGAGGCGCGGAGGGCGCCCGCGTCCTTGAACGCCCAGGCGGACACAGCGGAGACGAAGGCCCCGTTGAGAGAGCTCGCGGCCTCGTCCGCGAGCGCGTCGGAGGAGCCGGAGAGCACGGCCCTGCCCCCCGACAGGGCCTGGACCCCGACCGCCAGCGCCAGGGCCCTTCCCGCGGCCGGGGGCGCGTCGTCGGAGGCCGGCCTGGAGGTCGAGAACGCGGCCTCGTCGGCGGAAACGATCGCAAAGGCCCTCGGGGTCGCCCCGGCCGAGGCCACACCGGCGCCGATGCCGGGGGCGAGGGGCGCGGGGGGGCGCGGGAGGGTGAAGGCGGTGGTGCGGGGGAAGGCGACGGACGAGCTCGGAGAAGAAGGAGACTTCCTCCCGACGACGGCGCCGGGCGCGCCGCTTGTCTCTCCAAGGACATAGCCCGCGTCCCCCTCCGCGCACGCCGCCGGGCTCAGCACGTGGCTCCCCTGCGGCTCCGCGTCCGCGCCCAGGGCCTCGGCCAGGGCGCGGAGGTCGGGCGAGGATTCGGGAGAGAGCGCGACGAGGAGGTCGCGGCCCGACGAGAGGAACTCGAGGAGCGCGCCCGCGTCGACAGCGCCGCCAAGGTCTGGTTTGATTTTCGTTTTTTTTTCGACGAGGATTTCGAGGGCAGGTTGCGTCAACTGTGAGATCGAGAGATGCCGCTCGCCTCGCGTCTCGGTGTCGCCGCGGGGACGGGGACGTATTCCAACGCGAGGAAGAGGTTGAGGTTTTCCCTCTCGCTCTCTCTCGTCGAAGGCATTCGATTGCCGAAAAAACGATCGCGACGTCGATCCCCTCGTCCCTCTTCTCTTCTCTCTCTCCTTTCTCTCTCTCTCCTCCACCTCGAACCTCGTCCTCACCTTTCTCCTCGGGGATCACCACCACCTTGTCCCACAGCCACGAGTCCCACTCGCGGAGCCTCAGCCCGGGGTCGTCGGCGCCCCTCGCGACGACATCGTAGCCCCGCGCCTCGATCGACGAAAGCAAATGAGAGAAGCGGGAGAAGCGCTGGGACGGGTGCGGGAGCAGGGCAAGGACGCGGCCTCGGTGATGGGAGCGAGATGAATTGAAGGAGCACACCGCCTGCTGCGCTGCGAGCAGCAGCAGCAGCAGGAGCAGCGACGGGAGGCGGAAGAGCATCGTGTTGCTTTTTTTTCCCCCTCTTTCGATGTTGCCGTTTTTTGAGATCGACATTTTTTTTTCTCCGTCCTCTTCGACGCCTTCTCTCTCCCTCTGTCACTTCCAACTTCACCCTTTCGTCAATCACCGGCACCTCCCCCGCCTCCTTCCCCGCGCTTCTCCACGCAACAATGTCCGCCGTCGCCTCCGCCTCCCGCGTGTCTCTCTCGCGCCCGGTGCAGAAGGTTAGTGCCTGCTGTCAGAAGAGGGCGGTGCGCGGAGAGAGAGTGCGTTTTCTCCAGCTCTCGCTAAATTGAGAGACCCAAAAAAAGAGGAACAGAAAAATTACTTGCCTTCTCCTCTTTTGATTGCTCTCGAAACTCCACCTCCGCCGCCTTCAGCCCCGCGTGAGGCCCTTGTCCTCCTCCAATTCGCATCCCAGCGCCCCTTTGAGACCTTTTTTTCATTGAAAGGGGCACCGCCAGAGAGCAGGAAGCACGCGACGAGAGCCAGAGCTCGCCTGCGACATCGCATCGATTCTCGTCTATCTTTTTCCCGTCGTCGGTCGCCAGTCGTCATCGTCCACCTCTCTTTTTCACTCCCCTCGTTCGCTTCCCCCTTTCTCCCTCTGCCTCAACCCCTCCCCCCCCCCTCCCTCCCCTTCAGTCCTCCCGCCCCGCCGCCCGCCGCGCCGGCCCCGTCGCCGTCCGAGCCGGCGGCTTCTTCGGCTCCGCCGAGAACGTCATCATGATCGCCTCCACGACCGCCTTCCTCGGTGCGTCGCGCTTTGGCCTCGCGCCGTCGGCCAACAAGACGGCGACGGCCGGCCTGAAGCTCGTGGGCCAGAACCCGGGGCTCAAGTCCGGCGACCCCGCCGGGTTCACCGCGGCCGACGTGCTGGGCGCCGGTGCCCTGGGCCACGGGATCGGCGTCGGCGTGATCCTGGGCCTGCGCGCGCTGGGCAAGATTTAGAAAGGATTCAAAAAAGAGGGGAAACGATGAGAGAGAGAGAGAGACGGAGGAGAGGGAAAGAAGAAGGGGTAGAATTTTTCTTTGAGTGTAAGAGAGCGAGAGACCCCCCCTCTGATCTGCTCTGTCTCTCTCTTCCCCGCGATGAGAGACTCGGCAAAGAGAAGAAAACGTAAAAGAGCGGAAGCGCCGTGGGTAGAGAGAGAAAGAGGAGAGAGAGAGACGGGAAGAGAGAGAGAGAGAAAGGAACGAGGTGGAGAGGTCGAGGTCGACGGAAGAAACCAAGAGCTCTTCCGGACCACAACTTTTGACTTTCATCAGGCTCCTTTCTCTTTTCTTTCTCCGTTCTTTCTTCTCCCTCTCGCAACTCAACAGCATGAACGCCACCGCCATGCGCGCCGCCTCTCGCAGCAGCGCCATCTCCTGCCGCGCGGGGGCGGCCCCGGCCGGCCGCGCATCCGCCGCGGTCGCCCCGCTCCGCCGCTCCGCCGCCGGCACCATCCGCAGGAACACATCGTCGTCGTCCTCCTCCAAGCTCAACGGCGCCGCCGTCGCCAACGCCTCGTCCAAGACGCTCGCCGTCGAGAGGGTCCGCTCGAACGAGGACGAGGACGACGATGAGCTCGGTGAGAAGAGAAGGAGATGATCGAGAGAAACAAGGGTTTTTTCGTTTGTTTTTCGTCTTGACCGTCCCTCGCTTTTTTGCTCCTTTTTCGGCCGCTCACGTTTGTTTCCTCCTCTCTTTTTCTGACGCTCTTTCTCCTCGAATTTCCATATATTTTTCTTTTACAACAGACTTCTACGAGGAGTTTGAAGACGAGGATGACGGAACGGGCCTCACGGGCAAGCAGGTAAGAAGCGAGAAGGATGGACGAGTTTGAAGAAAGGAAATGCGCTCTCCACCCTCTTCCCGATCTGGCCGCTCTCCTCGATTTGTTCGTCTCGTATCCCCACTTTTGCCACTCCGATGGAGGCCGTTGCTCCCTCCCTTTTAGCTGCACGCGACGCGCATTAACCATCCTCGGTCGATCTGTCAAGAGAAAGAAACGGGAAAAAGAACGCGACGGCCTCTCGACGAGAGAGAGAGAGAGAGAGAGAGCGATAAGAATACGCCGAGAGAAGGAGATCGCAGCCGGCGCGAGAGAGAGCGCAAGGAGCTTCCATTGGTGAACGCCCCCCGTCCTGGTTCGCCCTTTTCTTTGGTTGCAAAGCCAAAAAACACTCACCGCCCCCCCTCCCCCCCTCTCTCCTTCCTCCTCTCTCCTCTCGCCCTCTCCCCCTCTCCCTCGCCGCAGGTCCAGTCGCTGCTCTCGGTGCTCTGCGAGGAGACCCAGCTCGCCGAGCTCGAGGTCAGGCTGGGGTCCTTCGAGCTCCACGTCGTCCGCTCCCGCGAGAGCCTCGCCTCGTCGCCCTCCGCCTCCTCGTCGCGCGCCGCCGTGCAGGTGGCCCCCGGCGCGCCCACGTTCCCCACGCCGGCCCCGGGCACGGCCTTTGCGTCCACGGCCAGCATGGACGGGGCGGCCCTGGGGTCGGCGACGGCATCGATCGACGCCACCATGTCCCTCGACGACGACGACGCCGGGGTCAGCACGCTGCTGCTCGGCTCGCCCAAGGTCGGGTTGCTGCGCAGGGGGCGGTACGTGAAGGGGAAGCGCGTCGGAAAGGGCAACGCCGTCGAGGAAGGGGCCGAGGTGAAGAAGGGACAGGTCTTGGGGTGAGTCGATTTTTTTCCCCTTCTTTTTCCTCCTCTTCCTTTCTTTCCTTTCGTCCTCCCACTTCCACTCCTCCGTCTCTCACGCGCTTTCCCCCCCCTCTGCCCATTCCCACCCCCTGCTTCTCGCGCTCTCCTCCGATGCCAGCTACGTCGAGCAGCTCGGCACCTTCATGCCGATCGAGGCCCCGCAGGCGGGTGAGCTCGTCGCGTTCCTGGTCGACGAGGGCAGCCCGGTCGAGTACCGGCAGCCCGTCGCGGAGATCGTGCCGTTTTTCGGCGGGCACATCATCGGCGACTCGAAGCACGCGTAGGAGGAGGCGCGCGTTTTTTTCGGGGCGCGTTTTCTTTTGCTGCGGGCGGGGCTCGAGGCGGATCCGGTTTCGGAGTCGCCGTCTTCGGCGTCTCCTGGGCTCCGAGAAGATGTCATTTTCGGTCTCTGAGGCGTTGAGGAAGAGAGAGAGGAGAGAAGAGAACTGGAGAGAGGGAGAGGGAGAGAAAGACACCACCAACCAATTACAGTCGAGATCCAAGGACAAGCTGGGTCAGAGAGAGGGAGAGAGAGGGAGAGGGAGAGGGAGAGAAAGAGAGCGACAGCGAGAGGGGGAGAGCGGGAGAGAGAGAATTGTGTTTTTTTTTCGAGGAGAGAGAGTGTGATAAAAAATAAAAAACTTTTTCCCCCGTTTCTGAAAAACAAAATCTACCTATCGCAGAATCCTTCTCCGCTTACAAGAAGAGAAAGGAAGAGAGAAGAGAGCAAATCGTTCAGCTCCCGTCAATCGCTGCGGCGACCTCTGCGGGCAGCAGCGGCGCGCCGGCCGAGAGCACCTCTGGTCCCGGCGACGACGCCCGACGCCCCGCCCCTCGGTCCCCTTGCTCGCCTCCTCCTCCCTCAGCTCCCGCGGCGCCCCGCGTCCTCACGGCCACGTCGTCCTCCAGCCGCATCCCGACGCCGGCCAGCCTGCCCCACCGCCTCTCGTCGGGAGGGAAGTAGAGCCCGGGCTCGATCGTCAGCACGACGTTGGGGACCAGCGCCGCCCCGGCGCCGCTGTCGGCCCCCAGGGGCGCGTCGTGCGTGTCGAGGCCGAGCCAGTGCCCGATCGCGTGGGGGTAGATCCCGATGCACCCGGGGCCCGAGCCTCCCGTGAGCGGGCCCTGGCGGCCTCCTCTGCCGGCGATGTCGGCCGCGGAGAGCCCGCGCAGGGCGGGCACGGCGCCGCTCGGGCCCTTGGCCTCGGCGCCCCCGAGCTGCGCCGCGGCGTCGGCGAGCAGCGAGACCGAGAGAGCGTGGATCTCGCTGAGCGAGTTCCCGGGGACGGCGGCGGCGACGCACCTGGAGTGGACCTCGAGGAGGGCGTGGTAAACCTCCGCGTGCGGGCCCGAGGAGAAGCGCGCGGCCGCGGAGGGGGCGTCGGCCCCATGAGACCCGGCGACGACGGGCCAGGCGCGGCTGACGTCGGACGCGTAGCCCCAGAGCTCGCAGCCGGCGTCCACCAGCAGCCACTCGCCCGCTCGCAGCCTCCGGTCGTTGCGCGAGTAGTGGATGGTGCAGGCCCGGGCCCCCCCGGCGACGACGGGAGGGTACGCGAGGCGGTCCGCGCCCAGCGACTTGACCTCGGCCTCGAACGCCGCCGCGAGCGCGCGCTCCGAGACGGCCGCGGCGGCGCCCGCTCCCCCCCCGGCCGCGCCCGCCCCGCCTCTGCTGCTCCTCCTCGTCAGGTTCGACGCGGCCATCGCCGCGCGCATCCCGGCCGCGGACATCTGCGCGCTCCGCCGCATCAGAGCGATCTCGGCGTCGGACTTGACCCAGCGCAGCGTGTGCGTGTGAGGCCGCAGGGGCTGGACCTTCGACGCCGACGCCGCCGAGGCCATTGCCGCCCTCTCGCCTCCTCTCTCTCCTCCTCCTCCTCCTCCTCCTCCTCCTCCTCCTCCTCCTCCCCCTGTCCTCTTTCCCAGCAGCCGCTCCTCCACCAGAGCGGAATA
>Ga0315289_10007471_pt1 | contig 15910 bp, 12 predicted proteins | sample YL17G11_40_MG_FD_203452 | JGI IMG/M metagenome (GOLD analysis project Ga0315289, IMG submission 203452) | Sediment microbial communities from Yellowstone Lake, YNP, Wyoming, USA - YL17G11_40 | ecosystem: Environmental > Aquatic > Freshwater > Lake > Sediment | place: USA: Wyoming | collected... | reverse complement strand
GTACATCAAGATGCCAAAACAATCGCAGAACGAGATCAACACCTACAGCGACCGCGAATGTGAACGGATTCTCAAGGCTGCTCAGGAGCACACGCAGAAATGGAACAGGCAGACTACTCCGAGGTGGGATTTGCTGATTCTGGCAACCCTGTCAACCGCAATGCGGCGCGGCGAGCTATTGAATTGTGTATGGGGTAATATCGATTTTGAGGAGCAGACCATAGAAGTCTCACCAAAACAAGATACCCCTGAGACGTGGAAATGGTTAATCAAGGATACAGACCGTCGGATTCTGCCTCTGACTGAGGAACTGACGATGCTGCTGATTGACCACCACAGCAGCCAGCCGGAGCGCTATCCATACGTCTTTGTGCCCCCTGCCAGATACGATTACATCCAGAACAAACTCCGGGCAAAAGGAAAATGGACGTACTCTGACTCTCGGCTGAAGGTAGTGAACAACCTCCGCCGACAGTTTGGGCTGATTCTGGAAAGAGCCGCTGTAAAGAAGGGCACATTCCACGATCTCCGCAAAACTGCTATTCGCAACTGGTTTGCCCAAGGCTTGAAGGATTTCGAGGTAATGAAGCTTGCGGGGCACGCAGATTTCAAGACCACGCACAAATTCTACCTTGCTGTGGCTGACGATCTCAAGGACCGTGCCAGAAAGGCAAGTGCTCGAGGGCTGTGTCAAAAATTGGTGCAAATTGGTGCAAATAGCGTTTCGGCCTTGCGAGTAGTTGACAGCACATCTGCGAAGTCGTTACACTACAAACACTTAAACGTTGAAGCGCCCGTAGCTCAGTCGGATAGAGCAACGGATTTCTAATCCGTAGGTCGCAGGTTCGAGTCCTGCCGGGCGTGATTCTACATATAATTGGGCGATACTGGATTCGAACCAGTGGCCTCACGGGTGTGATCCGTGCGCTCTAGCCAACTGAGCTAATCGCCCAATACCATACCGGACGTAATTTTCAGTTTTCAATCGTCAATTGTCAATTTTCTCTGCCGGTTGTTAGGCCGGCTCCGTTGCGAGCAGATTAATCCGTCCGAGCTTGACGCCCTTTAGACTCAATATGTTTTCGGCCATACTGTTGATTTCGCTGACTCGGCCTCGAAGCACAACCACCTCCAGACAATCGTGCTCATTCAAATGAACATGCAAAGAGGAAATCACCTGCCCCCCTGCTTTCTTGCGAAAGCAAGAAGCGGGGCGATGCTGCAGGTCTATCAGCCTGTCCGACAGCTTTGTCGCGTGATGGTCGTAAACCATAAATACCGCGGCGACGGCCTTGGCTTTCGGGTCACTCAGACGCCGCTGGCTCAACTGCTGGCGTATCAAATCGCGGATGGCCTCAGAGCGGCTTTGATAGCCCTGCTTGGATATGAGTGTATCAAACATCAAAAGCAGATTCTTATCCAGCGACACACCTATTCGTTCAAGCTGACCCATCGCTTTTCCCTCGATAAGGCACAGTTTCACTCCTTGCTGGTTACGTATATTACCTGCTCGGCAAAGAAATTAGGAGCAAATCTTACCGGGCTAAGGCTGGTTTTGACCAACGGGATTTTCTTTTCCACTTTCACGCCCAGCCTTTTGCAAAATTCATCAAAATCTTTTATCGACAGGCAATGTATATTCGGCGAATCATGCCACTCGAAAGGCAGTTGCCTGGTTATCGGCGCCGCGCCGCGGAACAACAACTGTGCCCGGCACCGCCAGTAAGCAAAGTTCGGAAAGCTCACAATCACTTTTTTGCCCACTCGCAGAAGCTCTTTAAGAACCTTTTCGGGATTTTGTATCGTCTGAACTGTTTGTGACAAGATTACATAGTCGAAGCTCTTGTCGCCGTAATATCCCAGCCCCTGCTCGGCATCCTGCTGAATAATCGGCAGCCGGCGGCAGACACAATCCAGCACAAGCTCCTGGTCAAGCTCAATGCCCTCGCCCTTTATGCCCCTATCGTGCACAAGATTAGCCAGCAGCTCCCCGTCACCGCAGCCGACGTCGAGCACCGTGCTGTCCGGCTCAATGAGAGATTCTATCAGCTCATAATCCGCACGCGTCCTGTGCGCCTGCTCGAACCTGCTGAGCTTCATACTTCGTGCGTAACATGAGCACGGCGGCTGCTCGCCTGCCGGGCGGTAGGTAGCCTGCAAGAAGCAGCAAATGAACCTGCCGAGCACCTCCGGCTCCAACAAAAACGCATCGTGTCCGTAAGGCGACGCAAGGCAGCAGTAACTTACGTCCTTCCTATTGCCGGCAAGGGCTTCAACCAGCGCTTTGGACTGCGCGGGCGTAAAGAGCCAGTCGCTGCTGAAACTGATTACAAGGAATCTGGACTTGACGTTTGCAAAGGCCTCGATTAGCGAGCCATAGTCCTTTTGAAGGTCGAAATAGTCGGCGGCCTTTGTTATGTAAAGGTAACTATCGGCGTCGAATCTCTCGACGAACGTTTGTCCTTTATGGTCCAGATATGTCTCGACGGCGAATTCCGAGTTGAAGTCGTAGCTATACCGGTCGCCGTTTCGCAGCTTCCGCCCGAATTTCTGCCGCATTCCCTGCTCGGACAGATACGTTATGTGGCCGATCATCCGCGCAATGGCCAGACCTCTATCCGGCCCTTGTTCCCGGCTGCTGTATTGCCCAGCCCCAAAATTGCCGTCCGCCAGTATCGCATTTCGCCCTACCGCATCAAACGCTATCGCCTGCGCTCCCAAATGGGCGGTCGTGGCAATTGGTATCGCAGCATTAACAAAATCCGGGTACTCGATTGCCCACTGCAAGACCTGCATTCCGCCGATCGAGCCGCCAGTCACTGCCAGAAGTCTTTTTATGCCCAGCCTGTCGAGCAGCAGCTTTTGGACCTTGACCATGTCGGCGACGGTTATTATGGGGAAATCCAGCCCGTACGGCTTGCCGGTTGCAGGATTTATCGAAGATGGCCCGGTGGTTCCGCCGCAGCCGCCCAAAAAGTTCGAGCAGATGACAAAATACTTGTTGGTGTCAATGCCTTTGCCGGGCCCGACCATATTGTCCCACCAGCCGGGCTTTTTGTCGTCAGGACTATTGTAGCCGGCTACATGGGCGTTGCCGCTGAGGGCGTGACAAATCAAAACGGCGTTATCCCCCGCCTCGTTCAGCCGGCCGTAGGTCTCGTAGGCAACGTCAATCGGAGCCAATTTCTTGCCGCACTCCAGCTCCAAAGGCTGCTCGGGCTCCAGCAGCCGGAGCATCCTTATCTGGACAATACCAACCGATCCAGCCTTGGCAGCCGCTTCCTGCTCTGCGAAGCAGCGCTTCGGCCCGCAGGACGAGTCGGCGGAGCAGGCATTTTCTCCAATCTCTGGCATAAGTATTGACTATTTACTATTTTCGATTGACTCCTTGCCCATTATCAATAGTCAATATTCAATAGCCAATAATCAATTATATTACCTCCAGCCGGCGAAGAATAGCCTTTGACCAGCGCGAGCTCCGTAGCTGCGCCAGAATAAACAACAAGACAATCAATGCCCAATAACCCGTGAACCGCAAATAGTGAATGACTATGGCGAATATGCCTTCGGGCTTGACCGCACAGCACTTCGCCAGCTCATCGGGGCTGTACATCGCCCCAACAACAATAGGGCCAAACAGCTTCTGCCAGGGCAGCAGCAGAACGACCATAACCAACGAGAGGAAAAACGCCCGAACGATGTGATTTATGCCTCCGAGCCTGCCTATTAGCGAGATTTTCAGGCTAAACAGCAATGTCAGCATGTAAAGCATAGCGGTCAGCGCAAGCACTCCATCGACAAACCGGATCAGCCGGCCCAAATACTCGAATGTTACGCCCAAGAGGGCGCCGGCCTTCTGCAGCGTCTTTTGGACTTCCCGCCCAGCCGTTGATTCTTCCTGCGCCGGCTTATCTTGCTCCGCGACCGGCTCGGCTGTGGTTTTGCCGATTTGCTTTGTATCTTGAGCCGCCGCGGCGGAGAGACTGCCGGCGGACCGGCCGTCAGGTCTAATGTAGCCCACATTTACCAGCCAAAAAGATGCCTGCTGCAGGAGTAAACAAACTGCGACAATTATAAACAGGAAGTTTTTCCAGCCCCGCAGCACGCCGACGGCTTCGAGACAATCGGTGGTCTCAACCAAATCACTCGCCCTGTTATGGTCTTCATTCATTGCCAAATCTCCCACCTGTTGTGAATTGTCAATTTTCAATTTACAGTTATCAATTTACAATAGGATTGCGGTAAGTGCAAGAAATTTGTTCGGTGGTAAAAAACTGGGTGTGTGACCGGATTTTATGGCAGGCCCTTGTCATTGCGAGCCCCGGCTTGTCGGGGCGCGGCAATCTCAAAACTATCAATGGTAGAGATTGCTTCGGTCGCGGAGTTTACCCTGAGCTCAGTCGAAGGGCTCCCTCGCAATGACAATGGGCAGAAGAATTTGAGAATTGCGCTCGAATGCGGCAAAAAAACTCAATCGGTCGAACGCAAAAGCACCCGGCAGGCTTGGATCGCCCTGGATAGGCCGGCCCTTATTACGGAGATTCTGTTTAGCTCATCAGTTGTCAGCTTGTTCTGCGACGAGCGGTAAATAAGTATAAAGCCCAAGGACCGACCGAGCTCCCCCAGCGGAACGGTAACCGCCGATACCTTATTCAGCCCGACTAAATTACCCTGCAGACCCATTGCGAACATATCATCGAGGCTGCACAATTTGTTCGACTTGAAGATTTGCTCCACCAGCTCAGCGGTGAAACAATTTTCCAGGCGATATTTTTCGAGCCCGATCGGCTGTTCACTTTCGAACATGTGCAATTCATACTTTTCCACCGCAGAGCACGCAGACAGCGCAGAGACAGAATCGTCAAAACTCGACTCAGGCTCGGCGATCTCCGGGGCCTCGGGGGCGAATTCTTTTGATCCGCCGTCGGCAGGCCGGCGGAGAAAGAACGTGACATTGACATCGGCGAGCTCCTCTTTGATGAGCCTGCTGACGATATGGAGAAGCTTGCTCAGATCGGTCAGGCCGATGACCGACTTGTAGAAATTTGCCGCGAAGCTTATGGCATTCAGCCTGTCTATGAAGTTCCGCTGCGCAGCAATGAAGTCATTGCAGAGTATATCTATTTTTTTCGCCTGCTTCTTGCGCTGCTTATTGAGCTTGCTTATAAGCAGGCGCAGCCTTCTGTGTCGCTGGTTGTTCATCAATTTTTGCTTTTGGGTTCCAGCCAAGCGCGGTCCCGATAATCATTTCGTCAGGGTACAAATTTATGTTCGGCATACGCCGCAGCCGGCTTTAGACGGAAACAGCCGCTTGCGAGCCGCTGCGAAAGCAGCCCAATAAATAATCGCTTATCAGCTCCGCGGTCTTTAAGGGCCTGGCGGAAAAAATGTCAAAGCAGCAGCGTCACGGTTTGCCGGGATTGATTTGAGTATGTTTTCGGACGCTATTATCCAGGCTGGGCGAGTGCTGGTTTAGCCTTGCCGGCTCTGAAATGAAATAGAAATCCCGTTGACGATAACGGTTGAACGAACTGGCCGGGACACAACATCCGCTAAAGGTCTGCTGTTTCCCACGGCCAAGTAAATGCGGCATAGAACCCCGCCATCCGCCTTTGGCGGACCGCCAAGCGAGCACCTAACTGCGGGGCGAAATACTATCCGCTATCATTTCCTGTAGATGACGACCTTGCTCATCGAGTCCCTGAAGGCTTTCAATGGCTTCTCCATTACCTCCAGAGGCGGGTCGGTAAAGGTCAGGTCTCCGCAGGCCGCCTTCCACAAATCAAGCAATGTTATAACTTTAGCCCTTAATCGTACTCCACCGACTCTGCCCCGCTTGCATTCCACTAAGCCATACTTGCCCAGCGTCTGGATGACTTTCTGCAGATAGCCAAGCGAATAGTCCAGGGCCTTGGCGATTGCCTTGGCCTGAATGAAGTCGGCGGCTTTTCTGTCTTTAAGGAAAAGAATTGTTTCGACCGACATCCCAAAATCCTGATTGAGCTTCACAATTGTCTCCTTTTTAAGATGCTGCCACACGAGCGAAATTCGAATCTCGAATCTCGAATCTCGAAATTCCCTGCCCTGCCGGCACTTTGCGTACGCGGGCAGCGAAATCATCAATCTCTTCGATTTTCTCAAAGCCTACCACCATCGCATCCACGCAGCCTGTGCTGAGCACATAGCGGACGGATTCATCTCGTTTTTCGTCGCTGTCGCGGAATTTGCCCTCGCCGACCAGCTTCATTCCGATCACGGCTTTGCCCTGCCGGCGAAGAGCTTTCAGCACTTCTACTACTTTGGGCACTTCCTCAATGTTCCTTACGTCCATCTGCGCTGCATAAGGATTGATCCGCGCGTGCACCGAATCCACCCAGGGCTCCTTAACACACGCTTGCAGCGCCTCCAGGCCGTGACAAGAGACTCCGTGTGCCCGGATCACGCCTTTCTTTTTGAGCTTGGCCAAAGTGTCCATGTGGGTACTGACGTCATCCGGCCAAGTTGCCGACGATACGCAGTGCAGCAGCACCAGGTCGATGTAATCGGTATTCAGCTCCTTCAGGAATCGCTGCACAACCACGTCAAGATCCGGGCGTTCTTTTTCGGGTATGCCGCCGCCCCGCCACCAGATTTTCGAGACCAGCACGTAGTCTTTACGCGGCATGTTTTTTAGCGCGCCGGCCACGTATGGGTGTGTGCCGTACAAATCCGCCATATCGAACAGGCGTACGCCCCGCTCGTAAGATGCCTGCAGCAGCGCTTCAAACTTTTCTTTGCCCAGGCGGGTCTGGTTCGACTGCCTGTTCCCGCCGCGCATGCCCGTGCCGAAGCCCACGCGAGTAACCTTGATCTTGGTCTTTCCCAGCGGCACCCGCTCATACGGCTGAAATACCGCTGTCTGCCTTTCCTGGGCCGCTGTAAACGCAGACCCAAGCAGGATACCGCCCACCCCGGCAATCGAGCGGGCCAAGAACTCGCGACGTTTCAGTCTCATTATTAGCTGCTCCTTATTCCCAAGTCACAATTCGGTCGCCAGAATACCGCAGTCAGTCTGGCAATGCAAGCATATCATAAGAATTTTTCGCACGACCGCCTTATTAGGCCATCGGGCTACCAGGTTATCAGGCTGTCAGGTTATCAGAAAGCCGGCTTGGCCCTGCCTCGCCTGGTTTCCTGAGAACCCGACGCCCTGCACCCTGATTCACTGATACGCCGATTCCCTTGCAGGATTCCGAATGCCCGATCCCCGATGCCCGAACGCGAACCCAGCATCGCAAATCGAGCTGCACGACGTACAACCAAGCCACCGGCGAAACTCACGGCTGCATGATGACTTTATCCGCAAAGCGCGTACGCTGATCTTTAATCTCAATATGCCCGGCCGGCTGCGCTTTCTCAAATGTGATTTTTGCGTCCCCGATCGTTACGGTTACCGAGCCGGCGTCAAGCTTGGCAGCGGCTCTTAGTGGAGCCTCAGCCGCGGCATCGGTCGCCGTTAAAACAGTAAGGAAGTAATCAACGGTATTTTGCTCCGGGGGCGAAATCTCTATCCGACACTCCGGCGCCGGGCCGGTGTCTCGCTGGGCGGGATATGACTTGCCGCCGTAACTATAAAGCTCCGCCCCTGTTGCCAGCCGTACTTGCGGATTAGCCGGCAGTAAAATCTGGATGAATAGCCTGCCTTTGTCGTTGGCAACTACAAGCCGCCCGGCGTCGCGGGTCGGCGGTTTCATCGCCTGCAGCAGCGAGGTTTTTTTCAAAGCCGGGTCTTTGGCGGAGACTCTATCGAACACGACAAATGTGCCGGGCCGCAGGAATACGATCTGCCGGGTGAAATATGCCAGCTTTTTCGGCGAATACGCCCGCGTGCAGTCGGCTGCCACGTACACATAGCCGCCGCGATCCTCGAAGGCCAGGATTTCGCCAATATCATAAAGCTCGCGCTGTTTTGTCCATTGGGCGGGATCAGCGACTGCGCCGTTGTGATGGGGCCAGGCGTGTGCCTGCCCGCCGTCGTTGCCCGAAACTGAGCCGGCGCGAATACCCGGCCAGGTCTCGCAAGGGTCGTAAACCAGCATTGTATTGTGCGCGATTGTCCGCAGGTGAAAGTTTACATCGTGGCTCGAGCCGAAGGCGTCGTAGTGACCCGCGTCGCCGAGCAGCTCGGCATATTTGTAAATGAGAAAGTGTCCTACATCCAAGTGCTGATGGGCGGTGAATCGGTCGCCGCACTTAAAGAAGAAATAGGTAGCGTCTTCATCCCACGAGCTGCGGGCGTAGACATAGCCGGGCCCCGCACTTACGTGCGAGAGCTTGAAGTTTTTCAAATCGCCTTTGACGACCGTTGCATCCCGCCAGAGCAGGTCTTTGTATGCGTAGACGCCGACGCTCGACCTCGGCGTAGTCTCATTAAATGCGTGCACGGCCTGGTGGGCGGGGTCATTGGGGTAGTGATTTACAAGAATCCGCCTGGCGGATAGGGCCTTGTCACGGTCGCCGCCGAATACTCGCCCGCCGCCATCGCCCATGGGAATTGGCCGGCGCGAGCTGTATATTCCGATGCCTGGGTAGGCCTCGAACATTCCGGCAACGGCGCGCTGGGCGAAGAATTCGGGGGCCTGGGCATAATAATCGATGCCCTGGCAAAATCGCGCAACCTCGCAGAAGAACAGCCACTCGTAGAGCCAGTAGTTAATGTAATAGCCTTCTGCCCATCCGCCGCCCGCGCCTGCCAAGATAAGTGCCGGTGTGGCCCGGCTTTGCCAATCTCGTTCGAGGTCCTTGAGAATTTCTGCCGCACGCTCATTCTCATAGTAAGTCGCATAGCAGGCCAGGCCGATGCCCCAATTTTTGTACCCATACCAGGCATTATGGAAGACATGGGTTTCGGAATCAACGTTGGCATCGACTGTCTTATTCATATACTCGTGGAACATTTTGCGCTGCTCCGGCGTCCAGCACTCGTGGCACAAATCGTAGACTATCGCACACAGAGCCAGGTCCTGCCCGAAGGTAACGTGCCCCTTCTTTATTGGGCCGCCGATGTATTTCATTGCCATCTGCACGGCGGAAGCCCCCAGCTTTTCATCCTGCTCTATTGTGCAGACTAGAGCCATCGAAATCATTTTGGAGTGGTCGTCGGCGTCAGCCTGGCGTGCGACATTGACGACACGCTGGTAAGCCTCGGCACGCTCTTTTGCCAGGCTCTGCAGGCGCCGGCGAGAACCGAGCAATCGCGGATGCTCACGAGGCACAGGATGAATCTCGGTCTGAGCAATCGCAGCACTTGCCAGACACAGCGAAAAGAAAAGCAACATGCCGGCCCGTAGCACCGGGCCTAAAGATTTGGCTGCTCCCGTAACCATTCTCATGATATGGCTCCCGCTGACAATCAGCGTAAATAGATATATGGCGATTACCATGACAACGCGTCGCTTTAATTGTATCATAGCCCGACAGAAAGAGAAATTTTTCCGCCCGAAAAAACGTTCCGTCGGCGGTCTTGCAAAATGTGCGGAAAAAGGATATAAATTAGAGAATCAGCGCACCAGGAAATCAGGGTGCAGGGCATCAGGGTCTCAGGAGACCAGCCAAAAAGAGAGCCAGGCCAGCTTCCTGATAACCTGATAAACTGATGACCACTTCTTGATAACCTGGTGCCCTGATGGGCGCATCGCTATGGCTAAAGATGCAAAGAAAAGAATCGAGCGGTTACGCAACGAAATCCGAAGGCACGACTACCTTTATTACGTGCTCAATCAGCCGCAAATCAGCGACCGGCAATACGACAAACTTTTCGCTGAGCTTAAGGCGTTGGAGCAGGCAAATCCGGAGCTTGTAACGCCGGATTCGCCCACGCAGCGCGTTTCCGGCCGGCCGCTGGAAGGTTTTGCCGCCGTCCGACACACCATCCCTATGCTCAGTATGGATAATACTTATAGCGCCGATGAACTTAGGGCCTTCGATGAAAGGATCCACAAACAACTGGGCGGCGAAGATTACGACTATGTTGTCGAGCTAAAGTTCGACGGCCTGGCCGTAAGCCTTCGCTACGAAGACGGCCGGCTCGTCACCGCCGCAACTCGCGGCGACGGCGAAGTGGGCGACGACGTTACCGCCAACGTGCGAACTATCAAAGCTGTCCCGCTTGCGCTTTTGGACGGCGGCGGAATTCCGGGGATACTGGAAGTCCGCGGTGAAGTTTATATGCCCACCAAGTCTTTTATCGAGCTGAATAAGCAGCGCTCCAAGACGGGCGAGCCGGTCTTCGCCAATCCGCGGAACGCGGCTGCCGGCTCTTTGAAGCTGCTGGATGCAAGAATCACCGCCGCCAGAAATCTCTCATTCTTTGCCTACGCCGCCGGCGAAGTCTCCGAGCCTTTGGCGCAAACGCACTACGAGACCCTGCAGAAGTTCAAACAATTCGGGCTGCCCGTTAACCCTCACAACGCAAAAGCCGGGGACATAGAGCAGGTCATAGATATCTGTTTTTCGTGGAGCGAAAAGCGGCTAACGTTAGATTACAAAACCGATGGAATGGTGATAAAGATTAACCGTTTTGACCAGCGGGACGCACTCGGCGCAACGGGGCGAGCGCCTCGCTGGTGTATCTCGTACAAGTTTGCCGCCGAACGAGCAAAAACCACGATCGAATCAATTGACGTACAGGTCGGCAAAAGCGGAATTTTGACGCCGGTGGCGAATCTGGTCCCGGTCCTGCTGGCAGGGACAACGGTCAAGCGGGCAAGCCTGCACAACTTCGATGAGCTGGCTCGGCTGGATGCTCGATGCGGCGACACCGTGTTGATTGAAAAGGCCGGCGAGATAATCCCGCAGGTTGTGGAGGTAGAAAAAGAGCTTAGACCCGCCGGGGCCGTGCCCTTCAAAGTGCCGGCTAAATGTCCAAATTGCGGCTCCGCCGTTGCAAAGGATAAAGAAGGCGTTTACATCCGATGTGTTAATCCGGACTGCCTGGGTCAATTGAAGGAACGCCTGCGATATTTTGCCGGTCGAGACCAGATGGATATTGAGCATCTTGGGCCTGCGCTGATCGAGCAGCTGGTCGAGTCGGGCTTGGTGAAAAATTTCGCCGACCTTTACAAATTACAGAAATCGGACCTGATGACTCTGGAACGGATGGGCGAAAAAAGCGCAGATAACGTCATAGCCGCGATAGAAAAGAGCAAAGCACGCCCGCTGTGGCGGCTCGTAGCCGGTCTGGGTATTCGCCACATCGGCGGCCAATCAGCCGACATTTTGGCGGAACATTTCGGCTCGCTGGATGCTCTTATGGCCGCCGACATAGAAGCACTCCAGACCGTAGAGCAAATCGGACCTAAGATAGCAGAAAGCGTGTATGAATATTTCCGCAACCCAGCGAACCGAGCGGTAATTGAAGGGCTACTAACCGCAGGCGTAAGGCCTGAACAGCCGAAAAAAGTGCGGCGCGCAGGTAAATTAGCCGGGAAAACCATCGTTGTTACCGGCACGCTGGAAAAGTTCACACGCCCGCAGATTGAGCAGGCGATCAAACAAGCCGGCGGTAAAACATCTTCGAGCGTAAGTAACAAAACCGACTTTGTGCTGGCCGGAAAAGAACCCGGCAGCAAGCTGGATAAGGCCCGGCAACTGGGGGTTAAAGTAATAGACGAGAAACAATTTCAGGAAATAATAAAGGGTTAGCTACCTCCGCAACGACCTTACAAAGCGAAGAATAATAATGAGCAAGAAAATCATTGCTATTGTTGGTAGCTATCGCAAGGGCAGAATCATTGATAGTGCTGTCTCCGCAGTTCTGCAAGGGGCAGAGGCCAAAGGAGCTGAGACAGAAAAGATATACCTTATCGACAAGCACATTGAGTTTTGTAACAACTGCCGAAAATGCACTCAAAAAAACGGCGATGGAGCAAGGACCAAGTGCGTACACAATGACGATATGGAGCATATACTTGATGAAATTGATATTGCCGATGGGGTTGTGCTTGGGGCGCCTATAAACTTCTTTACTGTCACCGCTATTATGAAGAGGTTTATTGAAAGGCTCTTGCCATATTGTTATTGGCCGTGGGGCAAGCTAATACCGAGGCATCGAATAAAACAAGTAAATAAAGAAGCGGTTATTGTTACCTCGAGCGGCTGTCCTGCGTGGCTTGGCAGGATCATCTTTCGGGGTGCACAGAGTATCTTGAAAGAAGCGGCGAGGTGTTTAGGGGCAAAGGTAGTGAAATCGCTTTATTTTGGAGCTGTTTGCCAAAAGGAAGATCAAAAACTAAACGAAAAGGATGCACTTGCAGCGAGTAAGGCAGGAGACAAACTTGTGTGCTAATGGGTAGCCAGGATGAAAACTTCATGCAGATGGCGCTAAGGCTGGCGAAGCGAGGGATCGGCTCGGTTGAGCCAAATCCGGCGGTTGGTTGTATTATCGTAAAGGAAGGCCGGATTATCGGCAAAGGCCGGCATAAAAAATTCGGCGGGCCCCACGCAGAGATAAACGCCCTGCAAAACTGCAAAACGCTCGGCATCAATTCGCGGGGAGCCACGATGTATGTCACCCTTGAGCCGTGCTGTCACTACGGAAAGACGCCGCCCTGCACCGATGCGATAATCGCCGCCGGCATAGCAAAGGTAGTGGCGGCGACGATCGACCCATCGCCGCACGCCAACGGCGCTGGGATGAAGCAATTGCGAGAGGCTGGAATTGAAGCTCGAACAGGCGTCTGTGAGACCGAGGCGCGCATACTGAACGCCCCGTTTATCAAGTTCGCCGCTGCCGGCAAATGCTGGGTGATACTAAAATGGGCGCAAAGTATCGACGGAAAGGTTGCTTATGCCAGTGGCGGCCTTTTTACCGCAGAGCACGCAGAGAGCACAGAGAGAGAATTATTAAAACTCGACTTAGGCTCGGCGAAATCTGCGGTGAAGTCTTTTAATTCGCGTTGGATTTCCAATGAGCTAAGCAGAAAAGACGCCCACAGGCTGCGCCGGCGGGTGCAGGGGATACTGGTGGGCGTCAATACGGTAATCGCCGACGACCCGCTGCTCACGGCCAGGCCAAGCAGAGGAAAAAAACCAGCCAGAATCGTGCTGGACACACATCTGAGAATTCCTTTGAATTGCCGGCTGCTGGCAACGGCTAAGAAAGTGCCGGTGCTGGTCGTAACCAATGAAGGAGCGGTTAAGGCCAATTCAGACATAGTGGATAAAATAGCACACAAAGGTGCTGAACTATTGACCGTGCCAATGGACCAAGGCCGATGTGACATAGAATCGTTGCTCGACGAGCTGAGCAGCCGCGGCGTCACTCAATTGCTTGTAGAAGGCGGCCCGACGGTTCTGACTTCGTTTTTGAAACGGGAGCTTGCCGACGAAATCTGTGTTTACATCGCCCCGAAAATACTGGGCGGCGCCGGCAGTGCTGCTATCACCGGGCCGATGATGGAACTATCCGAAGCTCTTGGTTTACACTACGTTGACGTAAAGCGTTTCGCTGACGATATTCGCCTGACCGGCTTGACGGAAAAGGCGCTCCGGCAGCTCTCAATTCGGGGAGCCGAAAACTGCTAAAAAGGCGGGAGTCCTCGGTCTGTGCAGTGCCCTTGAAATAAGATAAGGGGTCGATTTGGCTGAAATTATTGTCGCCCCCGCCGGCAGAAAAATGGGCGGGCTGAAAAATAGTGAAATCAAAAATATCCCAAACATCCTCCTTTGCGGCAGCTCCTAAAATGGTAAAATTAGCCGCGTTTGGAACAGCCCTTGCAAAAATATTTCCAAAAAAATGAAATACTTGTTGCATTCAGCCAAAAACGGCAATAAAATCGGGCGTAAATTGAAATGATTATGTGAGAAACTATTGAAATAGCAGAGTCAACACTAATTAATGTTAGGACTGAGACCTACCAGCAGCATCACTTCTCTTATTCTGCCGGGATTCACTGAGAAAGGTTGTTGATGCACATAAACAGATTGCTGGGCCTGTCGATTGGCATTTGAGAGTCAGCCCGCCCGTCGCACAAGCCAGAACGGACGCTAATTAGGAGTCGAGACTCCGGTAGAGGTTTTCAAGACAGTTTAGAACCAGGAAAGGAAGAACAAAATGAACATCTATGTAGGGAATCTGGCACATGATTTAACCGATGATGCTTTGCGTCAGGCTTTTGAAGCCTATGGCCAGGTCGAATCCGCCACTGTCATAAAAGACAAATTCACCGGCGAGCCAAGAGGCTTCGGCTTTGTGGAGATGCCCTCCAAGAAGGAAGCCGATCTTGCAATCGCCGAAATGAACGGCAAGGACCTCATGGGACAAGAAATTAAAGTCAGCGAGGCTCGTCCCCGCAGCGAAGGCCATCGACCCCACGGCGGCGGCGGAGGAGGAGGAAGAGGAGGAGAAAGACGAGGCGGCGGCAGAGAACGCTTCTAAATACGCAATAACCAGGCATAAAAAGCCATAATAGGACATCGCACGACAGAATGTTTTGACCTGTCTGAAGTGCCGGAGTGTCTTTCTATTGCCAACAATGTTTGTCTTTTTTTAGGTTGAGCTTCAAGGCTGCGCTATTGACATTTCTGTCGCAACCCGGTATACTATTAGCCATAGGAAGGTGGTGAAAAAGCTTATATTTCTTAGCTAAGGGGTGTTCCCTGCCAACAATCCGCCTTCCGGTAAAAATGCGCCTATTTCGAGAAGGAGGTAGGGGTTATGAGGCTAATAGCAGGTTTACTGGTTGTGGCAGCCATAGCGCCTGCGGCTCTTGTCGGACCGAGCTCCGCAGCCGAAAACCAGCCGGACTCTCTTCTGGCGTCTGACTTACGCTCCAGTACGAGCTTTCACGTCGACGCAGCTAAGGGTAACGATAACAACGATGGTTTGACGCGCGAGCAGGCCTTCGCCACTATCCAAAAGGCTATCGATTCCGCCAAAGACGGTGACATCGTTTTAGTCTGGCCGGGCGTATACACCGCAGCGATAAGTTTTAAGGCAAAAGCAATAACCGTCAAAAGCGCCGCCGACCCCGCCACGTTAAGGGCGCCGGGTGAATTTGCCGTCAGCTTTGCCACCGGCGAAGGCCCGGGCAGCGTGCTAAAGAATTTCATTATTGCAAACAGCAGGATGGCGGTTTTCGTCGCCGGTGCTTCCCCCACCATCACTAATGTCACGATAGTGCATAATGAATACGGTATCGGAGCATACGGGAGCTGCCGGCCGAATATCAGCAGCAGCATTTTCTGGAAGAACACCAACGGCGACCTATTTCAATGCCGGGCACGATATAGCTGTCTTGCCGGCGGCGGTCAGGACGAGGGCAATATCAATCTCGACCCCCTGTTTGCCGACCCCAACAATAACGACTATCACTTACGCTCGCAGCGAGGCCGATACTGGCCGCAGCATAACGTGTGGGTCCTTGATGATGTCACCAGCCCTTGTGTTGACGGCGGCGACCCGTCGGCTGATTACTCCGGCGAGCGTAAGCCCAACGGCGCAAGGGCGAACATGGGCGCCTACGGAGGCACAGCCTACGCCAGTATGAGTGAGGCGGCAATTGGCAATTGACAATCGAAGATTGCAAATTGGCGATTAAAGGCCGAGCCGCCTGATTAATTTGCCTATAACCGAGCCGCCAAACCAGGCCGCCGCCCAGGTGGATAGATAGCCGCCGGCTGCTCCGCCCAAGCCTGCCAGCACAAACAACCCTACTAATTGGCCCGTTGGTAGATTTACCCAGAAATTTTCTCGGGCTGCGCCCAGATTCTTCAGGCAGGAGTTAACCACCTCCGCGTTGGCCCTATAATAGCCGGGTTCCGTCTGGCGACAGGCGTCCCAGCCTTGCAGGTCCTGCGTGTAAATATCCAGGTTATAGCGTGCTACGTAGTAATTATTGGCCATTGACAGAACGCAATAGCACGCACAGAA
>Ga0315289_10007470_pt1 | contig 15910 bp, 10 predicted proteins | sample YL17G11_40_MG_FD_203452 | JGI IMG/M metagenome (GOLD analysis project Ga0315289, IMG submission 203452) | Sediment microbial communities from Yellowstone Lake, YNP, Wyoming, USA - YL17G11_40 | ecosystem: Environmental > Aquatic > Freshwater > Lake > Sediment | place: USA: Wyoming | collected... | reverse complement strand
CTACTTTTGTAAGAATGAATCCCTGAATGGGCAGCTTGAAGTCGAGCGGAGGTGGTATATGGAAATGTTGTGGGGGCGGATTTCCTACAATCCCGGGATTAGTGACGATGTGTTCAAGAATCTGTTGGCGAAGCGCTATCCCAGGGTTTCTGCCGGAGACCTTTTTGACGCATGGGCTTTGGCCTCCCGGCCACTTCCTAAGGTGACCGAACTCATAATGGGTAATTGGAGTCTCGATTTTTATTGGTATCCCGAAGGTTGCTGGAGCGGCAGGGGGGTCGGTTTCAGAACCATTGATGCCTTTGCAAATGAAACCACGGTTGCAAAAGGGTCGAGTCTTTGTGACATCGCCACTTCGGCAAAAGGTGAATGCAAAGGCAAGAAATCCTCATACGCGGTTGCCGATGAGATGCAGGCGGATGCCAGCAAGGCGCTCACTTTGATCAAAACCATGCAAAGCGGCGGGAATGCCGATCTGGAGGTCGCTATTAACAATGTCAAACAGATGGCGTATCTCAGCACGTATTACGCGTATAAAGTTCGTGGTGCCACCTATAAAAAAGCCGGAGAAATCGCCAAGGCGCTGGAGGAAATGGCCAAGGCATACTGTTGGTGGATGGCCTACAGCCGATCGATGGACGACACCTACCATGCGGATTCCTTTAGAAACCTGTCGCTTGCTCCCGACTGGAAGTTTGCCGACGCGGCGGTTTTGAAGGAATACACCGATTTGGGAGGCGCGGGAATACCTGATTGCAATGGAACTCAAAAACGCGACTGAGGTGAGCTGGTATTTAGCCATGAAATAGTCAACCAGGAACAAGAACCATGAACATCCGCAACCTTCTCAGCCTCTCGCTCCTGGTCGCCGCAACGGCGGGTTTCGCGCAGGACTCCGCGCAGTCCGAACTCAAGCTCGATCTGCTTCCTAACGAAGCATGGTGGGGCGGTGCCGTCACGCTCGGCACGAAGATGCCCTACGGCGTCGCGCCCATTGACATCAACCTCGACGGCGACAACCGCGGGAACCAGTACGCGCCGTTGCTCGTCTCGTCGAAGGGCCGGTATGTCTGGTGCGAGAAGGCGTTCCGGTTCGCGTTCAAAGACAAGACCCTGCGCGTCACCTCGCCAGGCAACTCGTTGCGCTACGGTCAGGCGGGACAGAACTTGCGCGACGCCTACGGGCACGCGTCGAAGAGTTTTTTTCCGACCGACGGCAAGCTGCCGGACCGCGCGCTGTTCGCCATGCCGCAGTACAACACGTGGATCGAGTTGATGTATGACCAGAACCAGCGGGACGTGCTCAAATACGCGCGCGCCATCGTGGACAACAGGCTGCCACCCGGCGTGCTGATGATCGACGACAACTGGCAGGAAGACTACGGCAAGTGGACCTTCCACCCCGGCCGTTTTCCCGATCCCAAGGCGATGATGAACGAACTGCACGCCCTCGGCTTCAAGGTCATGGTCTGGGTCTGCCCGTTTGTCAGCCCGGACTGCGACGTCTATCGCGCGCTGGCCAAGAAAAGGGCCTTCTTCATGGATCAACCCGGCGATCCTGCGATGGTCAAATGGTGGAACGGTAAGAGCGCCATGCTCGACCTCTCAAACCCAGCCGCTAGGACCTGGTTCACTGGCGAACTCGCCCACCTGCAAAGCACCTACGGCGTGGACGGTTTCAAGCTCGATGCCGGCGACACCGCGTTCTACAAAGCGCAGTATCTGGCCCACGAGAAACTCGACCCTAACGAGCACGCCCGGCTGTTCGGCGAGATCGGTCTCGCCTTTCCGCTGAACGAGTATCGCGCCACGTGGAAGCTCGCGGGCCGTCCGCTCGTGCAACGCCTGCGCGACAAGGGCCACAACTGGGCCGACCTCGAACAACTCATCCCCGACATGATCGCCGCCGGGCTGATGGGTTACACGTTTGTCTGCCCCGATATGATTGGCGGCGGCGAATTCAAGTCCTTCCTCGATCAAGCGACCATTGACCAGGACTTGATCGTGCGCTCCACGCAGATCCACGCCCTCGCGCCGATGATGCAGTTCTCCGTCGCGCCATGGCGCGTACTGGACGCCTCCCATCTGGACGCCGTCAAACAGGCCGTGGTGCTGCGGATGCGGTTCACGCCGCGCATCGTCGAACTCGCCCAAGCCAGCGCCGCCACCGGCGAACCGATCCTGCGCCCGCAGGCCTACGTATTCCCCGACGACGGCTACGAGAACGTCAAAGACCAATTCTTGATGGGCGACGACCTGCTGGTGGCTCCGATGGTAACCAAAGGCGCCGCTCGCACCGTGCAGATTCCGTCCGGCAAATGGAAGGCCGACGACGGCACCCTGATCACCGGCCCCGTCCAAAAAGCCTTCGACGTGCCCCTCGGTCGTCTGCTTTACTTCGAGCGACAGTAACGCCGATGAACAGACTCACAACCATCACGCTCGCCGTCCTGCTGTTGGCACCGCTGGCCGCAATCAGCGGTGCTGCGGAGTCCCCGCGGTCGGCCGACGAATCCACCACGCTGAAGGAGGCCTTCCAAGGTCACTTCCTGGTAGGCGCTGCCATCAACCGCACCCATGCGACCGGGCAGAGCGATAGCCGACGTACGGCACAACAGGTCGAGCAGGAGATCGCGCTGATCAAGTCGCAGTTCAATCAGATCACCGCCGAGAACGACATGAAGTGGGTAAATATTCACCCGCGGGAAGGGGTGGACGGCTACGAGTTCGCCCCGGCGGATGCCTTCGTGGCGTTTGGTGAAAAGCACGGACTCCAACTCGTTGGCCACACGCTTGTGTGGCATAACCAGACGCCCGACTGGGTGTTTGCGGGCACGAACCCACCGCCGGCATCCGCAAACCCGTCAGGCAAGAAGGAGCCGGGCTATATGCGGCCCGTTTACGCGGGTCCGCGGGCGTCCCGGGCCGAATTGCTCGAACGCATGCGGGAGCACATCCATACGGTGGTCGCCCGCTACAAAGGCAAGGTCAAGGTGTGGGATGTTGTGAACGAAGCCTTGGACAATGGCGGCCCGGAAAACCTCCTGCGCAACTCGCTCTGGCTGCAAATCATCGGGCCGGACTACATCGCCAAAGCCTTTCAATACGCCCACGAGGCAGATCCCGACGCGATCCTGCGTTACAACGACTACAGGCTCGAAGACCCGGTGAAGGTTCAGAAGCTCGTCACGCTGATCAAGTCGCTGCGGGAACAGAAGGTGCCGATCCACGCGATCGGCACGCAGGCCCACCTCAATGCTACCACCGGCACTTTCGAACAGATCGACCGGTCCTTGACCGAAATCGCGAAGTTAGGCCTGCCCATTCACATCACCGAACTGGACCTCAAAGCTGCCCAAGGCGGGCGGCGAAGCACGGGCGCCGAAGTCGCGGCCAACGCCGCCGCCACCCAGGGCGGCTTGGTGGCCGATGCCGACGAGCGGCTGACCCGGGCCTACGAGGGCGTCTTCCGCGCCATCATGAAACACCGGAATTCGGTCAAGCTGGTCACGTTCTGGGGCGCGAACGACGCCGTCTCCTGGCGTCGCCCCGGAAACCCGCTGCTGTTCGACGGCAACAGCCAGCCCAAGCCCGCCTTCAAGGCGGTCATTCGCGTCGCCACCGAGACGCCGGCGAAAATCAACTGAGCGGCACGCATTCCGTTCTTCCGCCACGACCCGCCTGCAAAAACGCTTCTGTCCCCCCTTCCACCCCCATCCAATCACGCCTTGAGAAATAACTCCGTATCGCATCTGGCCGCGCTCCAAGAACAGGACAACCTGCGCCTTCCACGAGGATGTCCGTCGTAATTCTGTGATGAACCCAAGAACCTTCGCGAATGAACTGCAAGCCATGAACATGAAACCTACGACTCAATCAGACGGTCAGTCCCGCCGGGACTTTCTGAAAACCGCCACCACCCTTGCTGCCGGCGCAATGCTCAACGGATGCAGTTTCTCCCACGCGCTGTCGCGTCGGCAGGCCATCGCGCTGGTGAGCGCGCCGGACGACGCCATCGCGGCCTCGACTCCGGGCCGGTGGGCGCTCGAGGAATCGCGGTCCGCCATCGTGGCCCAGGGCGCGAGCGCGCGGATCGTCGCCAGTTTGTCCGAGGCGAAGCCGGAGGAATTTTGCCTGCTGGCCACCGGCACGAAGTCGCGGCTGGCGGCGAGCCTGTTTCAACAGGAGAAGCTCACCGCGCCCGCCGAACCCGAATCGCTCGCTCTGGCGCAGGGAAGGTTGGAAGGACGTTCCGTGCTGCTGGCCGCCGGGGCAGACGAGCGCGGGCTGGTTTATGCCTTGACCGAGCTGGCGGATCGCGTCGCCTGCCTTGAGACAAGCCGCAGCGCGCTGGAGTTTGCCGAGCCAGTCATCGAGCGTCCCGCCAGCCGCGTTCGCAGCGTCATCCGGGGCTTTAATTCCGAGGTGGAGGACAAGCCGTGGTTTTACGACCGGGACTACTGGCGCGAGTATCTCACCATGCTGGTCTATTCCCGGTTGAACCGGATGAGTTTCACCACCGGCATGGGCTACAACAGCGCCAGCGGTGTCACCGATGGCTACCTGCTCTTCCCGTATCCTTTTTTTGTGACCGTGCCGGGGCGTGACGTGCGCGCCCAGGGGCTGGCAACTGCGGAACGCGAGCGCAATCTCGAGATGTTGAAATTCATCGGCGAAGAATGCGCCCGGCGCGGGCTGGAGTTCCAGTTCGCCATCTGGACGCTCGCCCATCAATGGAACCGAAGCGCCAAGGCCACCTATAAAATCGAAGGTCTCACCGACGCCACGCACCCGGCGTATTGCCGCGACGCGCTCGCCCTCCTGCTGCGCGAAGTGCCGCAGATCACGGGCGTGACCTTCCGCGTCCACGATGAGAGTGGGATTCCCAGCGGCGCGGAGAATTTCTGGCAGACTCAGTTTGCCGCCATCAAGGATTGCGGTCGGCGTGTGGGAATTGACATGCACTTCAAGAAGATGACGCCGGAAACCTTGCAAGCCGCGCTCGCCACCGGCCAGCCCGTCAGCGTGGCCCCCAAGTATTGCGGCGAACATCTCGGGCTGCCGTATCATCCGTCGTCCATCCGGGAACAGGAGCTGTCGCCGGCGGGTTCGCTGACCGACACCGGCGCCGGCCTGTTGGTCGGCAATCGCAAGTTCACCCGCTATGGCTACGGCGATTCGTTGGCGGAAAACCGCACCTGGGATGTGCTCTTCCGTATCTGGCCCGGCACGCAGCGCTTCCTGCTCAACGCTGATCCGGCCACCTTTGCCGGCTATGGCCGCAACGCGGCTTTCTGCGGCGCGGCGGGAATCGAGTTGAGCGAACCGCTCCACTTCAAGGGACGGCGCGGCTCGGGGCTTCCGGGCGGACGGCTGGCCTACGCGGACAAATCGCTCGAACCGCGTTACGATTTCGAGAAATACCGCTACACCTACCGGCTCTGGGGGCGGCTTGGCTACAATCCCGACACGAACCCCGAAGTCTGGCGGCGCGCGTTGCGGCAGGAATTCGGCAGTGCCGCGATGGCCGTCGAGCAGGCCCTCGGTCCGGCGAGCCGGGTGCTGACATTGTTCACGCTGGCACACGGGATTTCGGCCAACTGCATCGCCTACTGGCCGGAGATCTACACCAATCTGCCCATGGGCAAAGTTTCGAAAAGCTCGAATTGGGACATGAGCGGCCCCCAGCTTTTCGGCAATGTCGGCGGGCTGGATGCGCAGTTGTTCATGTCCCCCAACGACTGCGCGGATGCCCTTCTGGCCGGCCGAGTGATGGACAAATACACGCCACTCGAAGTTGCCCAGTGGCTCGAAGCCATCGCCGCCGCCGCCGGCCAGAATATCGCGGTCGCCCGCGAACAACTCGGGGCGAAGGCCAGCGCACCGGCGTTTCGGCGCGTGGAGGAGGACGTGTTGATTCAACGCGCCCTCGCGCTCTTTTTCGCCGGCAAGTTTCGCAGCGCCGTGCTCTGGCGCATCCTCACCGCCACCGGCCACCGGGCTGCGGGCGAAGCAGCCCTCGCGCGTTACACGGAAGCGCGGGACATCTGGGTCGCAATGGCGGAACGCGCCCGGAGTGTTTATCGTTCCAACATCAGCTACGGCGGTGACCGCACCAGCGGACACTGGTCCGACCGAGTGCCGGCGTTCGATGCCGACATTGCCGACATGCGAGAGCATCTTGCCGCCGCCGGGCAGCCGACGGCGCACTTCGAACCAGCCGCCATCGAGCGCGCTCTGAAAATGGCAGTGGCAACACTTACACGGGCGACTGTCACCGCGCAACACACGCCAGCCGAACAATTCCATGCCGGGAAACCGGTGGCGATTTCTCTGGTCATTGGCGGGCCATCGCCGGTTCGCGTGACCTTGCGCTATCGTCACGTAAACCAGGCTGAACGCTGGCAGGCTGTGGAAATGCAACGCGACGGTGGCCCTTTCACCGGCCAGATTCCTGCGGCTTACACAAACCACCGGTTCGCATTGCAGTATTATTTTGAAATCCAGACGAGTGCCTCCGAAATGACGCTGTTCCCGCCCCTCGCGCCGGATCTGGCCAATGTTCCCTACTATGTCGTGCGTCGCGCCGGGTGATTACTGGAGCGGTTCACAACGAAGCTGGCTTGACGAAGGGCCGATTCAACAGGCCTAGAATGAAAAGATCGCATCTAAGAAAAGAATGCCAACAAAAAGACAGGATCAAGAGTTCGGTGTTGCCCCGGCTGCTGACATGTCATTGATAGAATGCACGCTCCCATGAAATCATCCTCCTTATTGCCCCTCCTCCTTGGCCTGGCCTCGCTGACGAGGCTGCAAGCGCAGGCGGCCGAAGCCATCACCGTTCCGCGCTGGCAGCCGAATGACTTCAGTTTCAACAGCGCCGCCAAGCTGGCCAATCCTTTCACTGCGGACTTTTCCGCCATCGTGACCGGTCCGGACGGCAAAACGTTCACGCTGCCCGGCTTTTTCGATGGTGACGGCACGTGGAAAATCCGCGTCGCGCCGACCGCCGAGGGGCAATGGTCGCTCGTGACGAAATCGGAACTCCCGGAACTGAACGGCCAGCGCGCGGCATTCACTTGCGTGAAGAATGGCAACCCGGCAATCCACGGCGTGCTGCGGGTGGATGCGGAGCATCCGCATCATTTCATTTTCGCGGACGGCACGCGTTTCTTCATGCAGGCCTACGAATACGACTGGCTCTGGGCGCTCGATGCGGACCAGCCCGGCGTGCCGACGGTGAACCAGACGCTCGATCTGATTGCCCGCCACGGTTTCAACTATGTCATTCTGAACACCTACGCGCACGATACCAAGTGGCGACAGGGGAAAACCGGCCCGGATGATTACGGCCCGCCGCCGTTCTATCCGTGGGCCGGCAGCAATGACGCGCCCGATCATTCCCGGATGAACCTCGCCTACTGGCAACATTACGACCGGGTGATGACCGCGCTGCTGGGGCGGGGCATGCAGGCCCACATCTTCATCAAAGTCTATAACAAGGCCGTGAAGTGGCCTGCCACCGGCAGCGCGGAGGAGATACTTTTCTTTCGCTGGCTCGTGGCCCGCTACGCGGCATATCCCAATGTCATCTGGGATTTTTCCAAGGAGGCGCACAATGAAAAGAATGTCGCCTACAAGCAGGGCTGGTTGAAATGGCTGCGCGAGAATGATCCTTACCATCACCTGACGACCGTGCATGATGATGACGCGGCCAACGACAGCGGCGCGTATGATGCACTGACGGACTTCCGCGCCGACCAGCACCATGGAAGCGAGAAGGGAAACGCGAAGGGCAAGAACAGCAACCGCGTCGGCAACAAGCGCGACACGATTCTCGCCCAGCGCGAACGGCGCGCCTGGCCGGTGGCGAATCTCGAGTCCGATTACGAATGCGGCCCGGGCGGTTTGAAGGACAAGACCTACAACGGGGCGATGACGCCCGAGGCCACCGCCAGCACGCTCTGGGGCATCGCGATGGCGGGCGGTTACACCGGCTATTATTACACCTACACCGCGTGGGATGTAATCCGGCCGTTCGACGAGCCGAAGGGTTACACCTATATGAAACACTTCGGCGACTTCTGGCGCGCGACCGAGTATTGGAAACTCGAGCCGTCCGACAAACTGGTCGGCAGCGGGTATTGTCTGGCGCAGCCCGGGAGCGAATACGTCGTGTTCCAGAAGGCGGCGTTGCCGTTCTCGCTGACCATCGCTGGAGTCAAATCGCCTCTGAGGGGCGAGTGGTTTGATCCGTTCACCGGCAAACGAACCCCCGCCGGCGATTTCAGCAATGGCCCCGCTAACGTGACGCCGCCCGCCAACTGGGGCGCGGCCCCGCTGGTGTTGCATCTCAAGGTAAAATAAACGCGCGCCATTCTCCGATCACCGCACCCCATTGGAATTCGTCAACAAACAGCGCTCGATCCTGATGAATATTGCGCCCAACTCATCCTCCATTCTGCGTTTCCTGCCCCGGACAGGCCGGTTCATGGGTCAGCTTTACCTGGCCGCCGCCCTCAAGACACCACACCGTTTCCAAAAACGCTTGTTTCCGGCCAGAAACTATCTACCAATTGCGTGTGGACGTAAGCCCGGCAGCGGGGAATGCGACGATCGCCGACTTGAGGTTGAGCGATCAGCGCGGGAATGTGCTGATCACGTGGCCCGATGTCGGCGATTCCCAGCGTCGAAAGCCAAAGGATAAACACTGATTATGAAATGGAACCCGACTGTCGTTCTTGCGTTGGTTTTGTTGCTTGGCGTTACGAATGATGCATGGACCAGCGAGAAGGATCCAACTGGCCGCCCCAATCTCGTGATGATATTCACGGACGACCAGCGCCACGACGCGATCGGCTATGCGGGCAATGACGCGATTCAGACCCCCAACCTGGATCGATTGGCCCGGTCCGGATTGATCTTCGCCAACTGTTTTGTCAATACCTCCATTTGCGCCGTGAATCGCGCCAACATCCTTTCGGGTCAGTACCCCGCTCGCCACGGCATCAATGATTTCTACAAGGCTTTCACGCCGGAGCAACTGGCGGACTCGGTGCCCGGGCGATTGAGAAGGGCCGGTTACCAGACCGCTTTTTTCGGAAAGTGGGGTGTCGGCGATTAGCCGGAGCGGACCCACCAAGGAGCCGCCGTGTTTGATTATTGGGCCGGGCAGCCGGAGCAGTCGAACTACTTTCACGAATCCGATTGTCGCTACGTGAAATTTGACGGATTCACCCGACCGCTCAACGATCTCTGTGACTGTCCCGCGGACTCCCGAGGGGTAGCTGGCTACAAGGTCCGTATCGGTCGAGCGAATCTGATGGACCCGATCCACGTTGACTCGCAGGTGACCCCGCTGCACGTGAAGCGCTTTCTCGACGGTCGCGACCCGAGCCGACCCTTTTGCCTGATGCTCTTCTTCAAGTCGCCTCACGGCCCGGCTGGCGATTGGGATCCATCGCTGGCCGATGCGATCAACCCTCGCCACATCAAGTTCCCAGCCGCCGCGACGCTGGCTAACGCGGAGCGCGAACCGGAAATCGTTAAGAAGTCGCTGGGCTGGCCGACAGGTCAAACGCTGCTGAATAATCCCAAACGACGCGACGGGAGCATTCGCGATTACTATCGTTCAATCGCCAGCATGGACTTCGGCGTTGGCCGCGTGATGGACGAATTGAAGCAACGAGGACTGGCCAGCAACACCGTCGTGCTGTTCACGTCGGATAACGGATATTTCAGTGGCGAACATGGCCTGGGCGGCAAGTGGTTGATGTACGAGCCCTCACTGCGGGTTCCGGGTTTCCTCTACGACCCACGCGTCGGCGGCGGCAAGTCCACCGACCGGATGGTCATCACGACCGACTTCTCCGCCACGATGCTCGCGCTGGCCGGACTTGAAATCCCCGCCTCGATGACGGGGCAAGACTTGCGTGCCCTGGCTGAGAATCCACAGGCCGCATAGCGGGAAGACTTCCTCTATGATCACCCCTATGGTCACCATGGCCGCATTCCCCGCACGCTTGGCGTGCGCACGAGAACCCACAGCTACACGCGATATATTGACCCCACTCCGCCCTATGAGCAGCTCTTCGATCTTCAAGCCGACCCAGACCAACTGAACAACTTGGCCAAGAATCCCGAGTACGCCAAACTGCTCCACCAACTCCGCCATCGCTGCGATCAACTCGCGGCGGAGGTCGGGCCAGTCAAATGATTCTTGTGAGCCTACCACCGAAAATGTCCATGGGAATGAGTTCGGAACCGAGCAGGGCGACAGGCTTCGTAGCACTAACCGCAAAGAATGTGAACGTCGCGAAAGAGATGATCGATCAACAGGCGCGAAACAATACTTTCCGAGCGATAGCTCACTTTGGCTGGTGGCCCGGCCGCCTGGGCGTCCTTCCGCTCTTGGTCTTGGTTGCGCTACTTGGGCCGGATGGTCTCTCCGGGGAAAGCCTGCCGCCAAACATCGCGGAGGGATGGGTAGCCACCGACGCAATCGGGCGAAAAATCGCCAGTCACGCGGAGGCGGGTGATCGTAGGGTGGACAAGCAAGTCGCGATGTTCTACTGGAATTGGCATACGTCGCCGTTCATTGACGTGGAGCCCGTCAACGTGCAGAGCATCCTGTCCCGCTGCCCGGAAGCGAGCAATGATTACGACCATCCACTCTGGACCCGGGGCGGACGACATCACTGGAGCGAACCTCTGTTTGGCTACTATGTGAGCACCGACGATTGGGTTCTGAGGCGGCACGCGGAAATGCTGGCCGATGCCGACGTGGACGTGGTCTTCTTCGATTGCACCAACAAGGAGTTTTTGTGGGACGATGCCCTCCATGCGCTGGGACGTGTCTGGTCGCAGGCGCGAGCCGATGGCGTGCGGGCACCCGCCATAGCCTTCATGTGCCCCTTCACTCCTTTGGACAACTCGCGGAAACTCATCACGAAGATCTACGAGAGCATTTATAAAGAAGGGCGCTACCGCGACCTGTGGTTTTTCTGGGGCGGCAAGCCGCTGATCGTGGGATATCCGGACAACCTCTCCAAGGAAGTGCAGGGATTCTTCACGTTCCGCCCCGGGCAGCCGTCGTACAACCGAGGGCCTTCCCGGCCCGATCACTGGGGCTGGCTGGAGTTCTACCCACAGCATGGGTATGTCGAATACTCAGCGGGCAAGTTTGAACAGCTTACCGTCGGGGTGGCCCAAAACGCGACCGCTTCCCTGACCCCCGCGGCGATGAACGACGTCAGGCAAGTCTTCGGACGCAGCTACACCCAACGCGGCGGGATGGACAACCGGCCGGAGGCAGTCAACCGCGGACTGAATTTTCAGGAGCAGTGGGAGCGCGCTTTCGAGGTGGACCCAAAGTTGGTCTTCGTTACCGGATGGAATGAATGGACTGCGGGTAGATACAAAGAGTGGCAGGGGACGACAAACGCTCTGCCCGATCAGTGCAACCAGGAATACAGCCGTGACATTGAACCCATGAAGGGCGGCCACGGCGACAACTACTACTACCAACTGATCGACAACATCCGCAGGTTCAAGGGAGTTTCGGCCACCCAGGCGACCTCCAAGCCGATGACGGCCGTCATTGATGGAGCCTTCGACGAATGGAATCGCGTGGAACCCATCTTCCGAGACCACCGGGGTGATGCAGCGCCTCGTAACCACAGGGGATACGGAAGCACTTGGTATAAAAACGACAGCGGACGCAACGACATCGTGATGTGCCGGGTGGGCCGGGATGCAGAATACCTGTACTTCTACGTGGAGACGGCCGCCGAAATTTCGACGCCTTCAGACAAGTGGATGATGCTATTGCTCGACATTGACCGAGATAAGAGGACCGGTTGGGAAGGATATGACTTCGTGGTCAACCGCAAAGCTCCCCGCGATGGCAGGTCTCTGCTGGAAAAATGCGCCGGTGGATGGAAATGGAACGAGGTTGCAGCGCTCGATTTCAAGGTGAATGGCAAGCGTCTGGAATTGAGGATTTCCAAACAGCTTCTCACACGGGCAGTGGTAGTTGACGGCTTCGAGTTCAAGTGGTCGGATAATATGCAAACGAATGGGGAGATCATGGGCTTTTACATCAATGGGGATGTGGCCCCATCGGGACGGTTTAACTACCATTACCCGGCATTTTAGCCGGTCGTTGCGGTGGGCAAAACCGGCCATAAATGGCTGCCTGCCGCTCGGGTCGTGCGGCTTCTGACCGGGAAACTTGCTTTCCAAATCGCGTGACGGAGTTAAGATGACCAGCGGTTTGTCGGAGTGATGATTGTTTTATGATGTATCCATCGATTCCGCGTTTCGTGATATTCGGCAGTGTATTCGCGCTGCTGGCCGGTGCCGAAGCGCCGCCTCCGACCCTGGTTGTCCACGACCTCATCCCGCTCCAAGATGCGACGCGAGTCCTGATCAATCCTCACAAAGGGTGGTATCATCACTTCCCAGACAATCACATCAACAAGTATGAGATTGCGCGCGATGCCGACCTGCTGGAATTCCCGGGCATGGATCATCTCTACATCCGGCTGGCGTGGGCATATCTCGAGCCGAAGGAAGGCCAGTTCGATTGGGCGGTAATTGACCGGCTCATCGAAAAGTGGACCGTACGTGGGCTGGGCATCGCCTTTCGCATCAGTTGCAAGGAAACCAGCACGGACCGGATCGAGCAGCAGTTCGCGACGCCGCGCTGGGTGATGGAAGCCGGGGCCAAAGGTGGCTATTTCCGGTCCGGTCAGGAAGTTGGATCGGATGGGCCGTGGGAACCGGTGTTTGACGACCCGATCTTCCTGGCGAAGCTGGACACGTTTCTGGCAGCGTTCGCGGCGCGGTACGATCGCCAACCGTGGGTCCGCTACGTGGACATCGGCAGCATCGGCGACTGGGGCGAGGGTCACACGCATTCCGGCAGCCGCAAGGACTACAGTTTCGCGGCGCGCAAGCAGCACGTGGATCTCCATCTCAAGCACTTCAAACGGGCGCCGCTCGTAATCTCCGACGATTTCGTTTACTCGCTGAAGGATCCGGCGGAGCGCCAATCGCTGCATCAGCACATCCTTGCGAACGGCATCAGCTACCGCGACGACAGCATCCTAGTGAACGGGTATTTGGCGGGCACGAGCGACCGGTTCACCGTGCGCAGCCCAGAGTTTTTCGCCGACGCCTATCGGCTCACCCCGACAGTGCTGGAACTCGAGCACTACGGTAAAGTGAAACAACTCGGCAACTGGGAAGCCAGGCCCGACTCCGCCGCCTTCAAGTTCGGCCGGGGCAAGACCGGACCGGACTTTCTCCGCGGGGCGTTCCAGCTCCTGCACGCCACCTACATCGGCTACCACGGCGATGCGCGCGAGTGGCTGACCGACAATCCTGAACTGACGAAGGAATTGCTGAACCGCTGCGGCTACTGGCTGTTCCCCAAATTTATCGAGCTGCCGCAAACACTCGTCCCCGGCGAAACCGTGCCGCTCACCCTGATCATGGAAAACCGCGGAGTCGCGCCGCCTTACGCGCCCTACCAGCTGCGAGTCAAGCTGTCCCGCGCAGGCGATAGCGTTGTTCGTCCGCTTGCGACGGGATGCAAGTCCTGGCTGCCGGGCGTGCCGGTGTCTTCGCGACATCAACTGCCATTGCCGTCCGACCTCAAGCCCGGAGAATATGATCTAGCGATCGGACTGTTTGATTTGACCGGCGGGAAAGAGCGACCAGTGGAGTTTGCGCTGACGGCCTCGATTCGTGACGCGGAGGGCTACTACCGGTTGACCAGCGCGCTGGTGACGACCGCGCGGCCTTCTGACCGCTGAGGGGCGCTCTCCCATTGCACGTATGACGCCTACGTTTGGAAGTACGCGATTTACCGGTCGGACAACTGCGAAGATACAGGCCATTCGTCCAGGAACGTGGCATTCGCCGTGGATGCTTATCGAGCGGGAATCGTTTTCAATGACCAGGACATGCAGCGGTTTGCAAACCGCTTGCATCGCTGGTACCGCGGACCCGATTACATACCCGAGACGATTGACGGCAAGGGCAAGGCTAATAGCGATCATCACATGCCCCGCTGGGCGATCCTGGCTCAGGTCAGTCCTGAGGCCCGCAAGGTCGCGTGTGAATACATGCGCCCCCGGTGGGACGCTCCCTCAGGGAACCGACTCCGCTATATGGAAGGCGCAGCTCATTTGATCTGTTCCAGTCAGCCCGCGCAGACGTACAAGCCGCTGGGTAACTCCGAAGTCATCCGCAAGTAGCTGTTATTCCAGTTTTCCAGGGATCCACGAATCCAATCCGTGAAACAAGTGTTCAGCACCATTTCTCTGTGGTTAGCCTGACTCCTGTGCGGGAAGAGCATTTTCCTAATGTCTATTGTCCAACGCGCAAAAGCCCCAGCACTCTGAAAGTGGCGTTGGTCAGGTAGCGATTCTCATCCATGTCGGTAAACGGATCGAAACCATCGTAGCGCAAGTACGTGGGCAGATCGGTTCCCTTTAGAACCGTTTCGGTGGCTCCAAAGGTGAAGGCGGCGAAAGCGTTGAGGTGAGGTATGCTGTCGCTCTTTCCCCTGGGACGCTCCTGACCAACCGCGCTGATGGCGCTGGTTGCGTCTCTAACAGTCAGGCAAGCGGCCCCTTGGCTGGGAGGAAAATGTTCCGATACATCCTCGTTGAAGAACACCGACAACAGCTCGGAGCGTCCGCCATTGCGTGTTTCGATAAACACCCCGTTGAACTCGCCCATTTTCTGGCCGAACACCCATAGCGCACCACAATCGTTGACGATTCTTGGGCAATGCGAGAAGCGCGAGAAGCGGAACGCGCGCTCATTTCCTTTCGGCCTGACGGGCTCCGCTGTAATGTTCATCTCCGAGTTGAAGTTTCTGCACCACACCGTCTGCTTAGAAAACACATTGTTGGTAGAAGGAAACGCCCCGTTGTAGGCCCATTCCACGTTTTCCAGGTAGACCGATTGCCCATGGGATTGAGGACCGTTTCGGTAGTGCATGGGGCCCATCTTGCAGCGGATGTCCTCGAAGATAATGGTGTTGGCGGCGTTGTTCTCGAAGAGAACGAAATCGCTCAGGTCGGTGCTCCCGATGATCCCTATCCCTTTCAGGAAAAGCTTTTCATGCCGCCCGGTCCTAAGCGTGAGCATCGTTTGGGGTTTGCTTTGATCAAAGGGGAACAAACGCAGACTCAATCCGTCCGCGAGCAGGAGTTCGGACATCAGACCATACACGACTTCAACGGCTTTGGGCGAACCGGGACCGTTGACCGTCAGAGGAGCGGAAATCTGGAACGGTTGCTCGTTAAGAAGCCCAACATAGCGGGCCCCACTATCCAACGCCGCCTGAAGCAGGGCGGTGTCGTCATCACCCTGGGTGGGATCAACCAAAATCCACTCCGTGTCCACAGACAGGGATTTCTCGCCGAGATTCTTTTGGGAAACCCGTGTGACTTTGTTTTGCCGGAGAGCCTGCCAGGACGCTTCGGGAATGTCCGGTGTCGCTTGTACCGGCAGCATCAGGGATTGTCTTGGCCCGTTGTTGAACGTGAGCACTACATTGGGCGCTTCCTGGCCGGTTTTGCCATGAATGGAAACATACTCGCCAATCTGTCCCTTCGGAAAAGTGCGTTTGGTGCCGTGATCCTCGATCAGGGTTTCCCCATATCCAGAAGTCTGGACATTCCTCAGGTAGGAGTGACCGGGACCGATGACGATTGCCGGAACAAGGCTGCCTTGGGGATGCGTGTTGCGAAGACTCGCGTTGAGCAGGGTCAGGTGAGGTGAGCCGCTTACATGCGTATTGTTCGTTGGGTCATCGGTCAGCCTGATCGCCACCACATCCTGTTCCTTTTGGGCGACGGTCACCGACTCCAAAAGGAACAGGATGTGGTGG
>Ga0315289_10007469_pt1 | contig 15911 bp, 13 predicted proteins | sample YL17G11_40_MG_FD_203452 | JGI IMG/M metagenome (GOLD analysis project Ga0315289, IMG submission 203452) | Sediment microbial communities from Yellowstone Lake, YNP, Wyoming, USA - YL17G11_40 | ecosystem: Environmental > Aquatic > Freshwater > Lake > Sediment | place: USA: Wyoming | collected... | reverse complement strand
TCGTAGCCTGCGGTCGAAGAGACATTCGAGCCGGTGAACTGCCCGTGAAGCATGTCGCGTTCGTGTCCGGGGGCCGGATAGAACCGCACACGATCGAACACGGCAAGCGACGACGCCTTCGTAACGGGCGGGATCGCTTCGCCGGCCCAAACCAGCAAGACCACAGCATTCGTTGCGAGCAGCAAAAGGATCGGTGCGCAGAAGCGGTTCATAAGATAGACTGCCAAAACAGAAGGTTGCTTTAAGGGGTCTGATGCTCACGTTCCACAAAGCGGGGCAAGGCCGGATCACCCAAGTGTCATTTGCCCAACTGACGACAATGGCACCCCGGGCGGCCACGTGGTGGAGAATCCAGCGGTGACGCTCGTCAGAGTCCCGGTCAACAGGCCAGCCCATCTTGCCGATGCAGAATCGCGCATTGTCAAAGTCCTTGTTGTGATGGGCGCCGTGCAACCCCGCTCACGGTTGCCGCTTGGCGAATTTGCGGCTGAAATCGAGTACCGAGCGGGTAAAGGTCCAGGGGTCTGTTTCGGGGACGCTGTGAGAGGGCGCGTCGATCCAGCTCTCGATGACGTATTGGTCGGGTGTGCCTTGGGCCATCGCGTAGGCGTAGCCCTGGTGCATGATCGAGATGTACCAGGTGGACTGGTCCGCCAGGCCCATCTTCTTCAGCAGCGGCTGGCCGGAGGCCCAGTAGATCATGCTGAAGGGGAGTTTCTTGCTCCGGCAGTATCGCTCCAGTTTCTTCATCTCCGGCCATGTACCGCGGTCGAAGACACCGCAGAGATATACGGGAGCGACAGGGTTAATCCCGGCGCGGGTCAGATAGGTGATCGCGGCCCGCTAGCGGGAAGGGCTTCAAGCGCTGCGAGTCATCGTCTTGCTGGTCTTCGTCTGCGGCAGATTGGCCCCTGCTTTGCGCAGCGTGAGGACGAGTTGCTCCGTATCCAGAGCGTTGGCCGCCTGACCGGTGCGGAGCGATTGAACGGCGGCCGTACCCGCCGCCTGTCCCATCATGGAGCAACCAGGCTGATCGCGAATCGCGCCGTTGACTTTCACGTCGGCACTCACGCAGCGGCCGGCCACCCATAGGTTGGTCCAGCCTTTCGGCACCAGCACGCCGTAGGGAATGCCATAGCTTTCGCCTTTCTTGAGGCGATCCAGCTTGCTGTACTCCTCGTGGTAGCGCTGGTACTCCGCGGCACTGAGATCATAGACGTGAATGTCGACGGCTTTGGTATAGACGGCGATCTGATCGGGGAAGTGGCGCCGCGCCTGGAAGTCGCCATAATGGAGCTCGTACTCCCCCACGATACGGCGCGATTCCCGCACGCCCAAGAGCGACCCGGTGCCCATGACCTGCATGTTCTCGCATCCGGGCATGTACTTGCGATAGAAACTCGCGTATTCCTGGACCAAACGGCGGCCAAACACCATGGCGTCGGAAAGGCTGCGGGTCTTCAGGGCGTCGGTGTGAAACAGGTGCCCGGCATTCATCGTGGCGGTGTTGGGACCGCTGCGGAAAATCCCCGGCACGTGCCGGTCAGGCTGCGTGAAGAAGCCATCGGCAATCGCCTTCTCGATCATGGCCTGCTGCTGGGTCTTGGAAAAACGGTCGTAGTCGACATCGGCAATCCGCGCGCAAAGGGTGGGCGGCATGATGTTGGGCGTATCCCGGCCGGCAGCGCGGCACGCCGCCCCGCACAGATCCGCGAGCACGGCGTCGCCGGTCCCGTCGATAAAGGTCGACGCGCGGAGGTAGCGATATCCTTCCACGCTGCTGGTGATAACGCCGTTGACACGTCCCTTCTGCGGGTCCGCGTCGGCATCAATGACCCGGGTGAAAAACCGCACTTCGACGCCCGCATCCTGGCAGAGCTTATCCAACAGCATCTTGAGCGCCTCGGGGTCGAACCCGACGCTCCCAAGGTACTTGCCCTTCTGGAAATTCTCATAGGCGCTCGGCGTCACCTGCTTGTCGCGGCACATCGTGTGAATCAACTCGAGAATCAGTCCGCCGACGACCAGTTGCTGGCCATCGCCGAGGGAATACCAGTTCGACACCAGCGCGCTGGTGCCCATGCCGCCCAGACAGCCGGCGGCCTCGACCAAGAGAACTTTCGCACCCAGCCGGGCCGCCGAGATCGCGGCCGCCGCGCCGGCCGGTCCGCCTCCGGCCACCACCAGGTCATAGCCTTCTTCGACGGGGATTTCCCGAGTCAACCGGTAGGTCTTTCCGCTTCCAGACGCTTTAGAAGCTGTTTCCAGACTCCCCTCTCCCCCCGTGAAAGAGGGCTCGGAGGTGCGGGTCCGAGAGTCGTGAGACAGCTTCTTGGGCTCTTCGGCCATCGCCTGTGCCGCCGCCGAGAGAACTCCTGCTGCGCCTACCACGGCGGGAGCGCTGAGGACGGATGACTTCAAGAACGCGCGTCGGTTGATGGGATTCATGCGATTCGCTCCTTGCTTCAGTTCGGCGGGGCACTCATGGGCGCACCAACCGACATGGTGCTTACTATCATCGGCAACGAAGCCGGGCAACAAACACAAGGTGTGCTCACAGCCCGGATGGCTTGATCGGGATGTCCGCCGGGATTGGGCGCTTGGCGCGCAGCAGCCGGGTACCTTCGCCAACCAGCCGCAAGTACCAGTCGCTCGGCAGGCCCACGTAGCCCACGAAATGCGCCTCCGTGGGCGGGGCGCTGGTGACCTTGAAGATCGCGGTCCCTTCGTCGACCTCGTCGAACATCGCCACGTATACGGTATCCACGTCGAGTTTCGACAACTCGCAAAACTGCTCCCACAAAAAGCGCCCGCCCCGGCGCTCAATCGTCGATGTGCCGGCCGGCTTCCGGGTGAGATTGTCCCAACTGAATCCGGGATAGATCACCGGCATCCAGAGCATGCCGCGCCGGTTGCACTCGCGCTGGTCGTCGGCCCAGTAGCGGGTATTCGCGTGCTTGTCGCCGGCCTTGTCCTTCACATAATTGCCCGGGTTCCAAGGGGAATAGGCGTCCAAGCGGCGGTAGAACGCCTGCCACTGCGGGTCGGGATGTTGCCGCCAATTCCAGCTTCCGCCACCGGCTAAATAGGCCGAGTACGGACCGGGCTTCTTGAAGAAGGCGATGAGCTGGTTGGCCAACTCGGCCGACATTTGGTTCCCCGGGCTGTCGTAGTAAAAGCCCCAGATTTGCACGACCGGGCGCCCGCCCTGGTGTAGGTAGCGCGCACCAGCGACCGTCTTGTCATCGACCAGCTTTTTCCAATCGTTGGTCAGGACCTCGAAGATGCGATCAGGCGGCATGCGAGCGATGTCGTAAGAGACCGCCCACACGCGGCCGGTCTGCTCCGCCGCACTGGCGACGTGGTGGAGCACGCGCAGGTTCGACGCGTACATGATCGCGCCCGGGCCGCCGGGCAGGCCGACCAGGAATCGCTGCAAAAAGGCGCCGTCGATCCCGTAATCGCGCATCCACTGGAAGTGCCGCAGCACGACCGCCGCGTTGTCGGAGCTAAAAAGCTCGGCCTGGCCGCCCTCGGGATAGGTGAAGCCCGGCGCCGCAAACCGACCCGCGGCGGGATACTCGCTCACCTCTGGCCACATCTCGAAAGTCAACGTGGCCGGTGTGATCCGTTTGCGATCACGGCTCCAGTGAATCCAACCCAGGTTGGCCGCATCGCCCGGGCAGCGGAACCAGCCCTGGTAGCCGCAGACGACCTTGCCGCGCAGCGTCGTCGCGTCGACAACCTCGCCTGCGATCACCAGCGAGCCCGCCGGAGTAGCGAACAGGCCGACGAGCAGCATCATCGAACAAGCAAAGCGATTCATTGTTATGGGGAAGGCTTCTTCACGTTGTCTGTCATCGAAAGCGGTTTGAGCGGCTTGCCGGTGACATTGGGAGTGTGCGCAATCCACTCGGCCATCTGCTGGCGCAACGCTTTTTCAGCCGCGGCGGCAGGTGCTCAAACGGCTCGTGCAGCGACGCCGGAAGCCGCAATTTCTGGATATCGTACCAACCGTAATACTGCGGCAGCGGCGTGTACGGTTGATGCGGCCGGTAAAATGAGACCCAGCAGAAGAAGGGCTTGTCGCCCTGGGCCGACTGGCGGATGAACGCGCTCGCTTTGCGAGCCGTCCAGGCCTCCATGGTGGCCTCGGGCGGAAGCTGCGAAACCTGGGAGGCCATCTCGGCGGCACGGCTTGGGGTATACTTGGCTCCCCATTCGGCGTTCCAGTCGCGCTCGAAGGCGTCCCACTGGCCGATCGACCGCACCCAGTCCCAGTAATATTCATCGGATGGCTCGGCCTTGGGGTTGCACGAGGTGGCAGTGACATTCCAACCGTCGTTGGTCTGCGGATCGGTGAGATGACGCTTGCCGAATGCTCCGGTACGGTAATTGTGCCGCCGCAGATGCGCGGCCAGCGGCACCAGCCGCACGTCCTCACGGCAATGGTCGCCATTGAACAACACACCGGTCGAACGCGGATAAAGGCCGGTCATCAAAGAGGTGCGCGAAGGAATGCAAATGGCGTCCTGGCAATAGCCCCGCTCGAAGCGAACGCCGCGGGAGGCCAACTGATCCAGCCGAGGAGTCTTTACGTCGGGATGACCAGCGCAGCCCAGCACGCCAGCGTTATGCTGATCGGAGTAGAGCAGGAGGGTGTTGGGCGGCCGGCGAATTGGCGTGCTGCTTGAAACACTTGTCTGCGAAACAGTCGGACTGTCGCTCGTCCTGGCCGCCGGAGATGACGCTGCCGTCGCAGTCTGCCCCGCGCAACGGTTGGAAGGATTTTGCGTCGCCCACAACGCCAATGCGAGCATGCCAACGGTGAAGATGAGCTTTCTCATGTTGGGAAATGTCCTTGTTTGTGGGTTTTTCTGACATCGAGCATACCGTCAGCGGCGAAGCCGGGCAACAAACACAAGGTTCAGACGCCGTGCAGCCTGCGGAACTGTCCTGCGGCAGCCGGGTCACTTCTTGCCATGCGTGCCAGCCGCTGCGGCCCGGCGTTTGTCGGCGGCTTCGCGCTCGCGTTGCATGCGGGCCAGTTCGGTGCTCCGCCACTGCTCGATTTGGGCTGCGGTCTTAGAGATCCACTTCATCTTTGCGACCCAGACGCCGCCTCCGTAACCGGCCAGGTAGTATTGCCCGTGATCGACGACGATTTCGGGGGCGTATCGGCCGCTGTAGCACAGGCCCGTCATGTGCTGAATCGGCGGCCCTGCGAAGCGCTCCGGCGTATCCGACGCAAACACCGACATCTGTTGCCAGAGATAGTAATGCCCATTGTACTGGAGGACGCAAGGCGACTCGGGGTTGCCTCCGTCGCGCACCAGGAGTTCCTCCGGACTCCAGGGACCGCGCAGGCTGGGCGCCGTGCGCGCCACCATGGCCCCGTGGCGCGAAGCGCCGTCCCCCGCTGTGCCGCAGTAGTGTGCCATCCAGCGGTTGCGCGGCGGATCGTGAAACAGACACACGTCGCGGCCTATGGGAAACAGCAGGTCGCTGCCATCGGTATTGCGCAGCACGCTCCAGTTGCCCTGGCGATCTTTCCACCCCGCGCCGTCGTCGCTTACCTGCGCCCGTGCCCCGCTGCCGCTGTTGTAGAACATGTACCACTTATCCTCGTAGCAGAACCCGTGAGGGGCCTGCTGGGAAGTCGGCTGGCCGCCGCGCAAGCCGCGCGGCGCCTCGAAGAGCCCTTCGGGCCGCCAATCGGGCTTGTTAAGTTGGTCGCTGGTCCAATGGTGGAAGACCCGCTGCCCGGGCGCGCTGGTGCCGCGCACGCAGGCAATCAGGCGCCACGTGCCGTAGCGGTCTTTGAAGATTGTGAAGTCGCAGGTGTTCGAGCTCGTATTTTCCACATAGGTATACGGGCTGACGTCCGGATCATCCCCGGCGATGCGCCACCACGGGCCGTGGAGTACTGGCACGTCGATCACAGACGGTTCCTGCGCGGCGCAGGCAGCCGCAAAGAGCAAGCCCAATGATATTGCCACACCAACGCATATCGCAGAAGAACGCGGTATCATAATAGCCGACGAGAACTCCCCGAACACCTGGCCCGAATCACCCACCGCGCAGCGGTTTAGTTCAAGGGTTGCGTTGATAGGACAGCGGCATGAGTTTGGCCGTGCCCGCTACCTCGGAGGTCACAGCGCATTGCATGTCCTTGTGCTTCCCGCCGACCGGAGATCCGATTGTTCTTCGACACCCTGTTGTCAGCGATTGGGCAAGGAACGAGAATGGTAATCTGGGTGTTCACCTACACCGACTTCGGGGGAGCCACGATGAAGAATATGACGTTGGCATTTTCGCTGTGCTGCTTGCTGGGCGTTTCGACGCTTTGGGCCCAGCTCGCCGCGCCCAAACCCTTGTACGGCGCGGCTGGCTCCACGCCGTCTGGAGCGACACATTCTGATGCTCCGGCCGTGTTGATCAAGCCCACCAGCGGCACGCCCCAGTCGGCGACGCCCCGAGCCGTCTGCACGTTTCAGTGCATCGGCCTCTACTGGACGCCCGACGGCGGTGCGGACGACAAGCCCTGCCAGGTACGTTATCGCCCGGCCGGCGAGCAGACGTGGCACGAGGCGCTCCCCTTGTGGTTCGACCAGCGGATCGGCGAGTACCGCGGCAGCATCGTCCAACTGCGAAGCGGCACGACCTACCAGCTCCGTCTGGAGCTCGGGGGCGGCGGGCCGTCGGCCGAGCTGAAGGCCACGACTTGGCGCGAGACATTCCCTATCGCCCGCACCGCGGAAGTGGAGGACATGGCTGGGAAGACGTTGACCGTGGACCAGTCCGGCACGGCCCAGGGGTACGTCCTTTACACGCACCGCAAGGGCGCCGCCACGGCCACGATCGACGCCGCGGACAAGGTAGACCAGTGCGTGAAGATCAAGGCATCCTATGTCATCCTGCGCGGCCTGACGCTTCGGTCGCCGAAGATGCACGGCATCGTGCTGGGCGAGGGATCGCACGATGTAGTGATCGAGGGCTGCGACATTAGCGGCTGGGGCCGCATCGACAAGGACGGCTGGGGGGTGGACTACGACTCGGCCATTTACTCGAAGTTCCGACCGCTCTCGCGGGTGATCATCCAGCGCAACCGCATGCGCGACCCGCGGTCCAACTCGAACAGTTGGCAGGAACTCCGGCAGTTCGGCGGAAACGGAGGGCGGCCTACGAAACATCCCATGGGGCCGCAGGGCATCTGCTTCTTCGAGAGCGCGGGCAACCACGTCTTCCGCTACAACGACTTCATGACGGATGACCAGCACTTTTGCAACGACATCTTCGGCGGGGGAGCGAACCGAAGCCTGCGCGGCTTCCCCGGCGCCGATTCCGACGTCTATGGCAACCACATCGAGGGCTGCTGGGATGACGGGCTGGAAATGGAAGGGGGCGGCTGCAACGTCCGCGTCTGGGGCAATTACATCAACCGCACGATGGTCAAGATCGCCATCGCCGGCTTATCGGTGGGGCCGATCTACATCTTTCGCAACGTGGCCGGCAGCAGCCGCGTCGGGCACGAAGGCTTCCGAGGCGGGCCGCTGCTGAAGATGGGAGAGGCCCCGCTGACCGGCGGCGGCCGGGCCTACATCTTCCACAATACGATCCTCCAGCCACCGGGACCGCCGGAGGCGCATGGCACCATCGGCTGCGACGAGGGGCTGAGCAAGTCCGGCGGCCCAGAGCTGCTCTCCGTCGTCTCGCGCAACAACATCCTTCATGTCCGCAGCAGTAGCGGGTACTCGATCCGCGACGCGTCCACGCAGCCGACGCCCGACTACGACTACGACTACGACTACGATCTGATCTCGGGAAAGGTCAGTTCGGCGGGGAAGAAAGAACCGCACGGCGTGGTCGGCGTGCCGGTGTACGCCGCCAACCGCCCGGCGGGCGACTTCTCGCTCGCCCCCGGCAGCCCCGGCTTTGACGCGGGGGTGCGGATTCCCAATTTCAACGACGATTTCCGCGGCGAGGCCCCCGACATGGGCGCTTTCGAGGCCGGCTCCGCGCCCATGCAGTTCGGAGTGAATGCCTACCTCGGCCATGCACCCCGGGGTCGCTAAGTAGATCGTCTCAGAAGCCCGATTGCGAGCCTGTGGGGGCACAGCGCCATGGTGCGGCTCCTGGCAACGGCTCGACAGGGAGGTGATCGCGGTCAACTGGAACTCGGGCCCCGGCGAGCGGATTGCTTCGTTTCAGCAGTTCGCCAACCGAGGGCCCCGGCAGGTTCTGGTTGGATATTGCGACGGGCCGGTGGAGGCGATCCCCATTAAGAGCGAGAGCCGGTCATCCCACGCCCGCGAATCGAATCCATGAACACGAGCATGCAATTGAAACGCAACCTGTGCTTGTTCCTCATCGCACTGATTGCCTGCTTGTCCACCGGCTCCGCCGCCGACTAACACGCGCGACACCTTGGATGTGGTATGACGAAGTGTAGATCGTGACGCTCTCGGCCACGGACGCGAGGGTCGCGGGACCTCAGGCCGGTCATGCGGGGTCTTGGCACGTTCCCGCGTCGGGTCGCTGTCCCATCAAGTCATCCGTTTTCTCGGATGTCCCGTTATATCACCCATTTCTCGGAACACCTCTGGCGGTTCCATCAAACGGTGCCCGCGAGTAATCCGGGACGGTCGCGAGGTCGCCTGCCGGAGAAGCCCCAGAGGGCGGCCCATCAAGGAACCATTTCTGACTCGCGAATCTGCCCCAGCGACGGCGACGGGGAGAGTGCGCCTTTCGGGCGGCAAACCACACCCGGGCCGCCTCTGCGGATTGGTTATCGAGCATCAGGAACGCCCGAGGGACTCAATTCTGGACCGACAATCGGCGCGACAACTGGAAGGCCGTGAGCCACTTTGTTAACATGGGGAAAAGTGTTGCTGCTCGGAGCGTATCCGAGCGGAGTCGAAATGAGAAATACCAGGTAAGAGGTCCTCGATGACGGCGCGATCGAAAATGGGGCTTTGCTTGGCGTGCCTGGCGATGGTCGGGCTGACCGCGGCGCAGGGGGGAGAAAGACCGACGGGAATAATGACATTGATCGCAGATGGCCGGCCCATTTCGACGATCGTGGTGCCGGCCGATGCGACGAGCGTCGCCACCAGTGCGGCGGGCGAACTGCGGCACTATCTGCAAGAAAGCACCGGCGCGATGGTGCCGATCAAGAGAGAGAATGAACTGGCCGCCGATGAAAAGCAGGGACACCTGATTCTCGTCGGCGCAGGCCAGTTGGCTCGGCAGGAGGGCGTGGATGTCGCCACGCTGAAGCCCGAGGGCTTTATCATCCGCGCCACGTCGAACCGCTTGATTCTCGCCGGGCCCGAAGATCCCGTGGGGACCAAACAGCGGCAGCAGGGGACCTATTTCGCCGTCGTGACGTTCCTCGAACGGCACCTTGGCGTGCGCTGGCTATGGCCTGGGAAGCTGGGCGAAGTGGTGCCCCGCCAGCGCACCCTCGGCGTCGCGCCGATCGACTACCGCGATGCCCCAGCCCTGCGGCAGCGCAAGATACGCGACGCGCTGACCAACAGCAACCCGAGAAAGTGGGGCAAGGGCAAAGACTTCATGCAGATGGACGATCGGCTCTACGGCGAAATGATCGCGCAGTCGAGCCGCTGGATGGGACATCAGCGGCTTGGCCGCAGCATCGAACTGAATTGCCACCACGGCTTCCAAGAGTGGTGGGAAGAGTACCACCAGAGCCACCCTGAGTTCTTCGCCCTGCAAGGCAACGGCAGCCGGGAGTGGCCGGCGGCTTTGGGCTCGACCGGCCGGGCGAAGATGTGCGTGGGCAATCTTGCCCTGCTCGACACGTACATGAAGAAGGCGGAAGCATTCTTCAAGACCGATCCGTACGCGACTTCCTACTCGGCCTCGCCCAACGACAATGCATTCAACGGCCATTGCACCTGCCCGCTGTGCACGGCGTGGGACGCCATGGACGGCCCCAAGGTGACGCTTACCACGGTCGACCGGCAGGGGAAACGCGTGCAGTACGAGTCTCCGGCCCTGACCGATCGTTATGTCCATTTCTACAATCTGGCCGCCGAGCGGCTGGCGAAGATCGCCCCCGGCAAGTTCATCGGCGGGTACGCCTACGGCGCCTGGCGCACCCCGCCGGTACACGAGAAGGTGCGCGACAACGTGATTATTGGCTTTGTCGGCTTCAATTCGCTCGACGACGAAGGTTGGGAGGAGCATCGCAAGTTCTGGGACGCGTGGGCCAAGGCCGCTCCCCATTTGTTCCTGCGTCCGAACCTGCTGAATCGGGGAGAAGCTTATCCGCTGGTCTACGTTCACCGTTTGGGAGAAACACTGCGGCATTGCGGCGAAACCGGCATGATGGGTGCCGACTTCGACACGCTGCGGCATCACTGGGCGAGCCAGGGATTGAACTACTACGTGCTGGCCAGGCTGCTGTGGAATCCGCGGGCCGACGTGGACGCGCTGGTCGACGACTACTGCCGGTCGGGCTTTGGGGCCGCAGCGCCGGCGGTGCAGCGCTATTTCGAGGCCGTTGAGGCCCACACGCGGCTGATTGGCGCCACAGCCGCCGGCGATCGCAAGGGCTTCGGCGAAGAGACCCTGTCGCTGCATACGCCCGAGGTCTTCCAGCGGTTGCAGAAGCCCCTGGATGAAGCCCGTCGGCTGGCCGGCGCGGACTCGCTAGTGCAGCAGTGCATCGCGTTCCTGGCCGAAGGCCTGCAGTATGCGCGGCTGCGGAGCGAGGCCCTGCGCGTGGCATTCAAGAAGGGGCGGCCCAGCGACGCCCAACGGCAGGCCTTCCAAGCGCTGGATCAGTTCTATCGCGACAACCGCTATTCGTTCGCGATCGGCGTTCCCTCGGTCGCCTACGAGCAAGAGAAGCAGATCCGCCGGGTTTTGGGAAGACAGTAAGGATCGGCCAAACGCACAAGTGAGAAACGAATGAAGGCCAAACGAGCAACTTTCATGCGTATTTGTCGAGCACTCCGGGGCTCGTCAATCTGGTTGGCGACCCTAATCACAGTCCCACTGAGCGCCCAAGCTGCCGCGTCCGTGATTGAGGTCAATGGCTTTGATTCAACGGCGATTAGCGCCGCCACCGCGCGGGCACAACCGGGCGACACGATCCGCCTGCCGGAGGGCACGTTCGAGCTAGCCGAGCCGGTCCGGCCCACGTCGAGGACCAAGCTGTTCGGTGCCGGGCAGGAAAAGACGCGGCTGGTTTATAAGGGCACCAGGCCCGGCGTCTTCATCAGTCTCAGCGGCTGCGAGGACGTGGAGATCGCCCACATGATGCTGGACGGCCAGAACAGTCCGCTAGTCCACCAGGGCGTCAGCGGCAGCGATTCGTGACGGCTATGGCTGCACCACTTGACGATCTGCAACTTGAAGGCCGAGAGCTGGGGGCCGCACGGCATCCTCTTCTCCGGCCATAACCCGACCATGGAAGGCGGCGTGACCGACAGCCGCATCACCGACTGCCGCATCGAAAACGTCGGCCTGGGTGCCAAGTTCGGCGGTGGCATCCGCCTGGCCTGGGGTTCGGCGCGAAACCAGGTCCTCAACAACGTGGTCCACAACACGGGCCGTGGCGGCATCTTCGGCGACCACTCCGCCGAGTTGGTTATCCGCAATAACCGGGTGAGCGGCTCCGGCGGCGAGGGCCTGGGGATCGAAATCTGGCACGACTGCCCCCGATCGCTCATCGAGGACAACACTAGCGATCACTGGCTGAGCGTCGCCCGGAGCGATCAGTCGGCCGTGCGCCGGAATGTGATCGGCGCCGACGACGGCACGCTGAAGTACTGCGGGATCGAGATTATCGCCCGCGACACGGTGGTCACCGACAACGTCATCAAACGAGGCGCGCACATCGGCCTGTCGGTCTCCGACAAGCCTGTCAAGAATAACGTCTACTGGGGCTACAACACGATCCGCGACTGTGCGGAATGGGGCGCGCAGTTTCAGGGAGAAAGCGGCGGCATCACCCACCACTACCTCTATCGCTGCGCCTTCGAGAACACGGTTCGTGGCGATTCAAGGGCCTGGTATCCCAACGACAGCGGCCACGGCTTCCGCACCAACGGCTCTTGCTGGGGATTGGTCTTCGAGGATTGCGTCTTCCGCAACAACGGCGGCTACGGCGTGCAGTTCGGCGGACGGGACGTAGATTCTCTGGACTTCCTTGGCTCGGCAATCACCGATAACAGACAGGCCGCCGTCAGCGGGCCCTCGCAATACACGGCGTTGGAGTTCAGCGACTGCAAGGTCGAGGGGAACAACAGTGACCAGCTACCGGCAGCCAAGCCCTTCTCCAGCCTGCCGCCGGTTGCCGACTTCCGTCTGCCCGAGCCGATCCGGGCCGGGGAGCCCGTCCAGTTCCAATGCAACTCGCGCGTGGCGAGCGGCATCGTCGAGCGGCTATGGGACTTCGGCGATGGCATCCCGGAAGTGACGGCCCAGCCGAAATACGCGTTCGGCCAGCCCGGCAAGTACCGGGTAACGCTGGTCGTGTGGGACAAGAGTGGGCGCGGCGGGCGCGCCGAGAAGATGATCCAGGTCCTGCCAGGGAAGTAAGCCGGTTAGGCCCAACAGTGGCCACTCCTTCCGCAAGCTGCTGCCCGGCTTGGTTATCCCGGCGGGCACCGCCGTTGGGAAGTCGAACCGCCCAGTCCAGGAAGTTCCCGTCGAGGTCGAATGGAGCAAGGTAGCACCAACCGGGGGACTGGGCTGCAAATGCTGGGTTGTGGCGAAGTCGGATGGTGAGCGAGGGGGTGGGCATGGCGAGCGGAAGGCAACTACGCGTCGATGTTGCTGGAGGATTTTCCGAATATCATGCTGTTGTGGTACTTGACGTGTTTCGGGTCGATCGAGTGCCCTTCGCAATTACAAAGTGCCGCAACGGTCAGCCGTATCGCCCCGTAGTCGAGTTGAGCGGGGTGGTTGGGACAAACGCACACGATGTTGCCGATGACATCGGGGCGATCGTGCGGCGAGCCAAGCGGTCGATATGGAACAGAAGCGCCATCCCGCCGTCGCCTCCAGCACGCTTGTTTGGCTCTCAAACTCGGATTTCGCCTCCAGCGATCACAATCCGTGTGCTTTCTTGTACTCGCGCCAACACTCAGGTGGACAAGGTCCGATGGCGTAGCCTTCACGGACGAGATCCACGACTTCGGGGTAACTGCGCGATGGGTTGAAAAACCTATATACAAGAGATTTGACGATGTTGGCTTTGCACTTCTCACATCGGGGAACGAGGACACGCTTGGAATGAAAAAAAACATTGGCCAAAAAGCTCCGCGCTGGCATGTTTGACATGCGGTAGAAACCGGGAGGTGCAGGTTGTCTCTTCCACAGCCGTACAAGAATACCTGTTTCGTACGACGGGCGGCATGTCTGGCCACAGTACCAACAAGTTTTCAACTCGACTTTCATTGCCGCTACTAGAATCTGCCATATCCTTTTGTGTCGCAGAGCATCGGCGAGCCGAATCGGGGTTGATGAACCGCCGGTGGGGTCGCGCGCCTCAAATTCTGGGTCGGCACCCTTCTCTAGAAGCAATGTAACCATCGCTTCGTCGTTCCTCCCGACCGCACAGTGGAGCGGTGTCATTCGCTGTACGCTGCATGCGTTCGGGTCGGCGCCTTTCGCCAGTAGTAGGCCAGCCGCTTCCACCATCCCTTTATCTACAGCAACATGAAGCGCTGTGGCACCGTCCCCCGTCCCGAGGTCGGCATTTGGGTCGGCGCCTCTTTCCAGCATAATCTTCACCAGTCCCGGGGATCTCTTGTTGATGGCAACCACGAGAGGTTTGCATCCCTGTTTTCCGATGGAGTTCAGATCGGCGAAATCCCGCATCACTTCGTCGAAGAGAGTGGCCAGTTCTTCAGAAGCGCGGAGGTGAGGGGCAGGGTTCGACATTTCATTCATGTGTATTATCCTTTTTCGCCAACGCTCAAGGTGAGCCACGCCGAACAGGTATTCGACCGCCGAAGTGCGGTAAAACTTTACCGCATTTTCGCAGCCGAGCATGGCGTTGTCAATCGTGATACGCCATACAGCGCAACGGGTTGCGACGGATCGCCAGCGAGCGAAGCCATGCTACACCGCACAGGAGTCCCTGCTATGCCGCAATCTTTCCGCCAGAAGCCACCCCCCCTTTTCTTGCTAAGGCAACCCGAGCGAACTTCGCCGCCATATGCACTCCGCCGGCCGGTGCCGATCCGCTGTACCGGATGATTTGCGAAGCTGCCCGGGATTACGGAATCGTGGTGATTTGCAATGCCTCGACCGTACACTTTCTGGTCGAGAGTGACATGACGGTGGGGACACGGTACCAGGCGGTGAAGACCTCGCCCTGGAAGTCGATTCAGCTTCAGGGGACCCACAACGCCGCCTATCTGTTCCCGTGGTCGAAGCTGCAGGAACTGCCGCCCTGCGCCGGGCCTGGTTGCACGCCCGATCCGACGCCGCCAGCGCCGTGACGTTCTTCGGCGGCAGTCGTGGTTAGATCTTTTTGTCCTTAGCACGGGCGTCGTTGATCTGCTCGCGGCTGCGCTGACGGTATTCGCGCAGGGTTTCAATCTGGTACTGCCTGCACAGATCGCGCACGCGAGTGCCGGGCTTGAGCGAACGGAGCAGGTACCATCCCTCCATGTCGAGGAGCTGTTCCTGGCCGATCTCACTCTGGTGCTCTTGGAGAAGCCTGGCCACCTTTTCCTTGTTGAAGTCCTTGTGGATCAGGGTGCGGTCCAGGTCGAGCGTGGCGACGAATTGCTGTGGCCGCGGCTTTTCCACAGCGTCGATGGTCTTGCCGAGAATGTCGATCATGTTTCCCCAGCCTGCCGACACCACGTAGTAGTTGTGGATCATGGCGTAGCCGTTCAAGGGCAGCCCTCCGCCGTACCCCCCCGGCCAGAAGACAATCTCGGCCCCTTTGCGTTCGGCCTGCTGCCAAACCTCGTCGAAGTTGGTATCAAAGCAGTTGAGGATGGCGATCCGGCCGAAATCGGTGTCGAAGACCGGGACGCCCTCCCGGCTTGGGTTGAGGCCTTCGCCCCACCATATGAAGACTTCACGATACAGGCCCTGCACCTTGCCGGACCGATCTAGCAGCACCGCCGTGTTATACTGCCGGCCGTCGTTGGACTGTTCGCAGATCGGGCAGACCACATACATGTGATACTTCTTGGCCAGCTCTGCCACGGCCTCGGTGGTAGGGCCAGGAATGGTCTCGGGCGTGGTGCCGGCGAATTCTTCGGGCAAGCAGGCAATGTCGACGCCCTGCTGGCCCGCCGTCTCCAAGTGCTCCAGGGCCAGACGCAGTTTCTTGTCGTGGTGTTTCTTGTCGTGGTCGCCGTTGCGGCCAATCGCGATCGTCGCCGCCTTGACTCGTCGGCCCGGCAACGAAGCGCGGATATTGTCCTCTCCGTTGATCACGGAGCCGAAGCCCACCGTGCCGACGAAAGTGCTCACGAAAAGAAGCATCCGGGTGTGAACAAGGGTCCCCATAGCGGTCCTCCGCGAAAGGAATGAATGTAGCCGTTCAAGATCCAGTCCCTACCGGACGGTCAGCTAAAACGGCGCAGCCCTGAGTTTGAATGGGCGGCCCAGGGAAGTCGAGCCAATGGGCGAGCGCGCCCCAAGAAATCCGCAGATTCGGGAGAATCTCTCCAAGAATTCCCCGCCCGGGACAGGTCGGCGGCTATTCCTGGTCCCGGCTGGCCCAAATTGCCTTGTCACGCGGCCGCCGCAGACATAGCTTTGCCCGGTAGCAGGCTCGGAACACGGCTGCCGTCAAGCCGGGCGCGTGAGCAACTCCAGGACGTTCCGTTTCTGCTGCCGACACGTGGCCACCACCCTGAGCATCCGCTGGACAAACCGACTGCCTGCCGGGCTATCTGTCCCGCCGC
>Ga0315289_10007468_pt1 | contig 15911 bp, 15 predicted proteins | sample YL17G11_40_MG_FD_203452 | JGI IMG/M metagenome (GOLD analysis project Ga0315289, IMG submission 203452) | Sediment microbial communities from Yellowstone Lake, YNP, Wyoming, USA - YL17G11_40 | ecosystem: Environmental > Aquatic > Freshwater > Lake > Sediment | place: USA: Wyoming | collected... | reverse complement strand
GGAATGGTGAATCTGATCGGTGTGAAGAACCAGGCGGGGTCAATCAAGTGTGGCTGCAACCACACCACAATAGTAGCCAGGACGCCGACAGAAGGGCCCAGTGCAGGCTCAACCCTACTAGTGACAGCTACTGAGAGAAGCCACATCGACACAACTCCAATCGTCTCAATGGTCACAGCCATGACCAAATGGGCTGCATTAATGGGCAGACCTGTGACCAAGCTGATGACAGAGATCTGCAGTGGGACAACAGGAAAAGCTGTGTAGTATCGTTCGAACACCAATTCCTCAGCGTGAACCGCTGACGATTTCAGTATCCTGGCGGCATTCACATAATCCCTGCTCGCATCAACAGTGGTGTACAACGGCTTCATCATGACGTCTGGCTGAACGAGGTATATCGAGAAGTTTACGAACAACACTACCGATATCAGGGCAAGCAGTAGAAACCTCATGAACAATGGCCTATCGTGAAGGCCAGTACCTACTATCGCCATGATTGCCATGAGTACAACGATGACGGCGATCATTGGTGGCATGAAAAGTGGACGCACGTAGAGGCTTTCAATGCTGGTCGTGACGAGAATGGACAGGATCGTCGCCACAGAAATTGCCAGGTAGCTCAATATCCTCCCAGAATTCCTGAGATTCTCAGCAGAAGGTCCCCTCCCCTGGGGGTTGGTGATCCAGAAGAGGATGATGTTGAATAGGCAATACAGAAAGATAATTCGATAAAGTGAGTAGGTCGTCACAAGATAGGCGCCAAATGCAACACCACAGATATTTGAAGTATAGAAGACTGTCGAGAAGTCAGGGCTCCTCAATCTTTGCCACACTCGAGGAACTTGACGCCCAGGCTGTCTATACGCCTGTTCGTAACTCGCGAACATACCTTGTCTTTTTCTATTGGTTCGACTAGACACAACTCGCACAATCTCATTCGATCATTTCGGAGAGAAGAAGAACAATACGGTTCTCCCCGGACTTGAGTTCCTCACCAAATGTGAGAGACTCTTGTGGTGACTCGCATCATTTCCTCTTCTCATTCCTTGAGCTCGGATATGATATACTGGTATTTGCCGCTTCGAAGGGGATTAATATCGTCGAGCAGCTCGTACTCGTACTTCACATCCTCGCCAAGAATCCTTCTGAGCTTGTCATCAAGCACTGCCTTGTCCTTCTTCCAATGCTCCAGATCATTGACTACTACTTTGACTGAAATCAGGTCAGCCTTCTTCTGTATCACTTGGAATTTGACAATCGAATCGAGCTTCGGGTGTCCACAGAACACTGACATGATCGAAACGCTGTCAAGAACGCTCTTCCTCGTCCTGAGAATGCAGTTTGTCCTGCCGACGATATTCTTGATCAAGGGTAACCCTCTGCCGCATGAGCATCTGTGCTCGGTATAGGTCGCAACGTCCCCCATCTGATACCTTATCAGAGGCATTGTGAAATTCGTCAGGAGAGTGACGTAAATCTCTCCTGTCTCCTCTTCCCCACAGGGCATCATGTCCTTGCCCAGAATCTCAACATGCGCATTGAACATTGAAACATGATGCCCGTCATGCCTGTCGCATTCGCAGGAGACGTCTCCAACCTCCCTCGACCCGTACCTGTCGAAGATCTTGCACTTGAATACTGACTCGATCTTTTCCCTGAACTGCGGGTAGAGCACCCCCGCGGAAGTCATTATCGCGTTTGGCGTGTGCACTGCAATTTCGTTTTCCTCGATGAACCTTGCAAGCTCATAGATCGACTGCACAAATGCCAAAATGAGCTTAGGCCTTTTCCTGTTTATGATATCGACGTATTTCATCATCCTAGCTCTGTCAAGCTTGTACGCATTAAGCAGCGTGACATTCCTGAAGTAGTTGTCTAACCTGTTCCTCCAATGGAGACTTCCTTGCAGGAGGTCCCTTTCCGAGGCCCAGAGCTTAATTTCCGTTTCTCCGACGTGTACTCCCGCCCATTCCTTCTGCCATCTCTTGACCAGCATCATCTTCATTTTGTAGTCATAGTCCTGAACAAGCTTTACGAATTCTCCTGTTGAGCCCCCCGTCGCTTCGTAATACCAATTGCTGCTCCTTGGCTTGTACAGGTTCCCGAATTCCCTGCGGATGATCACCTTGGTGAGAATCGGGAACTTCCTCAAGTCGTCATAGATTGTGGCCTTTGAATAGGCTATCCCATTTCTCTCCACGATCTTCTGGTAGTAGGGGATATTGTTTGCTGCATAATCGACTATGTTGAAAAGCAGCTCACTCTGGATTTCCCTGTTCTTCTCAATTGGGTTCCACTGCGCGTTCCTCAGAAACCTGTAGAACTCTTGGCCGTTGAAATGCCCATATAGCCTGTAAAAGGTAGGCTCATAGACTAGCTCTGCGAACGCTTTCCGCATCATGCTTTGTGTCCTTCTAGTCTCCTCGAAGTCGCTCCAGCGCCTTCCTGGGATTCTTGATTGCGTGAAGCAAGACGTACGAAAGCGCACTTGCATCTGCGTTAATCACGTATCGCGAAAGTCGCCTAGCATTTGATGGGATCTGTCCCTTCATGGGTTGAACCTCGCTGAGCTTGCGGAAATTCCCGCCAAGGCCACGCGTCCATTCGAGCAACTGACTGAATACATTCTGATAGTGCGGGGAGGTCATCGCAGGCGAGTGGAAAGCGACATGCACCAGCGGCACGCCAAGGTCGGCATATTCATGGAGAACTGCCCTGAGAAAGCGCAAACCGGCACTATTCTCTGGGCCGAGTATTCCACCGGTGATTTCCATGGAAACCGGCACCATCGTTATCTCCATGTCGCCGGTCGTTTGATAGTCGTGTCTGGATGGTCTGTAGGGCATACATATTCGAGGCAGCTTTCTCCAGTCGCACGATCCGCTGAGAAATTGCGGGCATCCAGAAGCATCATGAGTGAAACCGAGCTCGACGAGTGCTCTGAGGGTGTCATTGCCAACGGACCATCTGCCTGCGGCAAAGGTCCTAGGCGTAGCACCAAGGGAGCCAATGACTAGCCGCTTTCCAGCGGATATCATGTTCCTTTGTTCTACGAGATCGTATTCTCGGAGAGGACGATAGACCTCGGACCCGAGACCCTCCTTCACCAGAATAAGGTCGTCTGGATGGATGTGCAACCCAACCTCATGGTTCCTGAAGTCGAACCCGGAGAAAGCCTCCAAGACCTCCGGCATTATCATGAAGGAAACTGTAGCGCCAAGTTTGTCTGATATGAGAATGGCATTCTTGACTCCGTCAATGGAGCCTTCCCTACGCTTCTTGTCGAATATTACTGAACGATGTGTAGCATAACCAGACTCCACATGACACACGATTACGATATCCATACACACTTCACCGTCTGATGGTGCAGTGTGTCTCGAGCAGCATGAAGATTGGTCCCGACGTTATGTCTCTCGCTTGTGTTGGACAGAAAGGACAAGAGCCATACCAAGGAGTTGAAATGCGGCAAGCTTGAGTTGTCATTGACTCACAACCATCTCTCGTACAGAGTCTTGTACTCTTTAGCTATCGTCTCCCACTCATACACGCTGGCTCTCTTCCTCGCGTTCTTTTCGAACTCCTCTCTCTCCGCTTCGTTCTCCATCAAGTATTTTATTGATTTCACTAAGCCTTTGATATCGTGTGGTTCCACTAGAAGGCCTTCGCGACCGTTTTCGACATACTCCGAGAAGCCGAGTCTCGTAGCCACAATCGACTTTCCACATGCCATAGCTTCCAAACCAACCAACGGGAAGTTCTCCCGATGCGAAGGAAATGCGCAAATCGTTGCTTGGTTATAGTGAACCGCCATTGCATGCCTGTCGGATGTGAAACCGACAAGCTTCACATTGGCTAGGCGTGAGATCTCGATTTCCATTCTTCCAAAGCTCTTATGTTCAGCACTTCCCACGAACCGGAATTCGTACTCTGGCAACGCGCGCGCTGCTTCCATGAGATCCAAGACCCCCTTCGCCATTCTTAACCTGCCAACAAAGAGAACAACATTGTCACTTCTCTTCACTCCGATTAGAGGCTTGAAGGTGCCAGTGTCCACACCATTTGGAATTGTAACGGTCGGTTGGCCATATTCGTCTTGGATACGCTTGGTCAGCCACCTACTCGGCGAGGTCGTGACGTTGGCTTTTCTCAAGGCTGATTTGACAAGGAACCTTTCTGGTTTCCATGGGAGCATCCATCCATGACAGGTATTCATCTTGATTGATCCCGCATCTCGGAAAATGTATCCCCAAGGCAAGACCATCGGAGCATGGACATGGATTATGTCGGGCGATACTTCCTTCAGTATCTTCTTCACTTCCTTGCACATTATACTCGAGTAAGTGATAGTCATCAGCGGGAGGCGACGAAGGCTGTGCACCTCAACGGATTCCTTGACATGTCTCGATCCTGCTCCAGTCGTAATAATGTGCACCTCAAAGTCATCCGTAACTCTCTTGGCAATCTCCCACGCGACCTGTTCAGCCCCACCACAAAACGGTGGGAGGTAAGATGACGCGAACAGAATTGTGCCCTTCATCGCTGACCGGATTCCAAAGTAGTCTCGCAGACGCCAACCTGCAAATACGATCTCAGCATGGTCATCTTCAGGAGCACTTTTCCTTTCTCATTCGCCCCATAGCAGGCCTATCTTTTCGCGATGTTGATAAAATGCGGAGAACTCGTTTGCGGTTGCCTTTGATACGACCGTGACATGGTCCACATATCGAAGACAGTACGTAAACACCAAGCAGTGGATTCGCATAGCAAACGATTTCGATTCCCAGATCAGCCTGTAGAATCCTGCGTCATGAATCAGAAATGCGATTCTCAGGCCGTAGATAGCTTTCAAGACGATAGCAGCGAAGAGCGTGGATGGGTGTCCCCCGAGGACGAAGTCGGTGCGGACTCCTTTTCTGTTTCTGATATACGCGACTACGTAGTACCATGGCTCCAAGAGAAGCAAGGACAAATAGAGTATCTTCCTGACGAGCCTGTGCAGGCGCGTAGCACCCTGCCGCAACGTGTAGACATGTCTCTTTAGAAGCAGGAGACTTCGCCCGACACATAAGGTGCGATCTGCGATGCCGAATTGACTTGAAAACTTTGTCCCATTTGAGTATATTTGCAGACAAATCCCCGTGCGCAACAGACTCCTCCAGAACTGCCATTCGACCAAATAGAATCCCAGCACCCCGTCCAAGAGGTCCTGGGATGGGAGATCTGTTGCAAAGATGACCAATGATTCCAGGCTCAGTTGATCTATGAATCGGGAAGCGGCTCTCGCGAAGTCATATCTGTTCTGCACCTTTTCCACTGCTTCCGCGTCGATCTTCATGCGAAAACCCCTGCTGTAGAATTCTCTCAAGAGACGAATGAAGCCAGCAACATTCTGGACGTAGCTCACCAGATCCCCGTACACTTCACGGAATACCCGCAGGGGATACGCCACTGCTGGCTTTCCCGCGCTCAGGAACTCGAGCGGCGTCCATCCGAAACCCTCGTAGACTGACGTTGTAACCCCGACAGAGCACTTGCGGATCAAGTCTTCTTTAAGATGATCTGATACCGATCCCAGGTAGTGGAGATTGGGGGGCTTCTCAGTCACGAGTCGATCAACGATTTGTTTGTCTGAAGGCGCTCCCACCATTATGAAATCCATTTCCGGAAGCGCTTCTGATATCTCCAGCATGTCGAGTGGCCGTTTATGACTCTGCAGAACGCCTATCCAGAGAGCGTAGGGCCGTTCTCTGATCTTCAATGTTTCCCGAGGACCAGATCCGGTGTTAGATCCTACTGCAGATATCTTCCTCAATTCTCACGGTCTCGAAAGCCATTTTCGGGGTAACAATTGGATCGTTCCCGCTTGCTACGCTCTCCATGAAGGAAGTGTACAGATTCCGAAGGGACGACTCCATCCTCTTGACTCCAAGATATCCAATCGCATTCTTGATCGTCGAGAGGAACAGAACGCGCGATTGATCAAGTAGATCCCTGCCCGAATCCACTTTACTCAGACTTCTCTCACCCAATTCGATCAGGACTTGGTTGATCATGTCGATCTTCAGTATCTTTCGCGTCCCGTATACGTCCAACGTTATCATAGGGCGAGATGCATTGAAAGAAACATATATGTCGGCCCAACCTTTGCTTCGGCCGCGCAGCAATACCTTCATTTCATCATATCGCATCCACGGATGTTTCCCACGCTTCTCTGCGACAATTGTGTCCACAGTAAGCTCGTCCTGAATGACAGACTGTACGGTATAGAGGGGATGCGGGAGCATTTCGCCGAGCCTTCCTCCCGGAAGCTTGTGACTCCAGTGGCTTTGGTTCGAAGCCATGGAATCATCTTGAGTCCCCAGAAACTTCATTTCTGTTCCGAGAACATCACCAATTGCCCCGCTCCTTATCAGGCGGGAAGCCTCAATCATGACTTTGCCGTACAACAGTGTGTGATTGACTGTCACCTTCACATGGCTGCCTCTCAATGCCTCCAACAGTGGTTTCGCTTCTGCAGCGCTCATCGTGAGGGGTTTCTCTATTACGACGTGGACCCCGCGATTGATTGCTTCAATGGCGATTGGGACGTGAGACTCTGGTGGCGTCAGGACCGAAATCATAGACAGCTCTTGCTCGTCCAACATCTTGTGATAATCTGTATAGCGGGCTTCTACGTCCCATTTCTGTGACATACGTGCCACGGTCTCCTCGTCCCTGTCACACAGCGCGACAACTCTAATCCCTGGGACTCTTCTCAACGCCCGTAGGTGTTCATTGGCCACCATTCCACAACCCACTATCGCCAGGTTCATCTCTTCAGTCCTCTCGAATGGACGTTATTCATTGTTCGCGCCATGTTCCCTGTACTAAGGGTTTGTCGAACGTTTCTTCATACGCCATGTCACCCATTGGCCCCTCAGTCATTCTTCTGAGAAGTGCGAGGTAAGACGATACATATGACTCGGCGGTATAGCGCTCCAAATAGACTTGTCGTGCTTTCTGCCCAAGGCGATTATTGTTGCTTAGGCAGTAGCTGATTGCTCGAGCAAAGTCTCCCTCGCGTTTCCATGAAAAGACAAGTTGCGGGTCCAAGTGCGACACAATTTCAGGCAGTCCGCCTAGGTTCGATGCGACGACGGGAGTGCCAAGAGAAAGTGCCTCCAACGCAACCAGAGGCGCGTTTTCCGGCCAGATCGAAGGTATTACGAGGGCGACAGAATCCTTCAGTAGGGCATAGAACAAGTCACGTTCTACCCACCCCATTAGGTAGACATTATCTGAGAGGTCGTATTGCTTGACTACCTCGCGTAACTTTTGCCGCAGCATCCCATCTCCGACTATGACTAATTTGACGTCTGTCTGCTTTGCTATTTCTCTGTAGGCCTTCAAGAGTGCGAGTACTCCTTTGTGTTTTTCCAGCATTCCTGCGTACATCAGGAACTTCGAGAATCCCGAAGACGAGATTTGGGCGGGCGGTTTTGGCACGAAGTTGGGAATCGTAACCGCACTCACAGGAACCTCGCGAGTTATTCTGTCTCTCAAGTAATTGCTTGGAGCGATCAGCGTGTCGATCTGACTAATGGCATTCTTGAATCCAGATCCGTATCTCCAAAATTGGGGGGGCCTCCTGAAAGAACATCCGCAAAATCCACATGAAACCTTGTCACAGACTTGACCATTCCGCAGCATGTTGCTTTGAGGACATATGAGCCAGTAGTCATGTGCCGTATAGAGGTTCACATAGTCACCATACCTTTCAAGAATCTTGAAGCCGAGGAGCGATATGTTGTGATGATGTACGATGTCGGGCTTGACCTCACGAATAGTAGCACGAAAGCAATCAGTTACCCGATGAGAGGCCCCGAGGACGTATGCCTCATAAGCACTCCGCGAGAAACGAGTCTCGATCGCATGAACGACTACTCCGCGCGATTCGTATCCTTGTGGGAAGTCTTTTCTCTTAACGCGATATGCGTCTAGGCTGTGGATGACGTGCACTTCGTTTCCGAGTCTCGCGAGTTCCTCAGCGAGATACCGGACGTGATTGGCGTCGCCGCCCAAGTGATAGGGCGGATAGAAAGAACTCGTGAAAACGAACTTCAGCTTTGGCAATTCTGCTCTTCGGCTATCGAGGAACGGGCACTATTGCCTACAAGCTTCGTTTCCTAGGCGTGCTTCGCGAAGGAGAAGTGTCTGTCCAAATAGTCATCCAGTGCTTCTCGCCAATCACGCATAGGATTCATGCCCCTCAGTTCCAGCATATAGTTGCGGAGCATCTCGGAATTGGCTCTCGCTGCTGGCAGCGGAAAGGCTTCGGAAGTGACGGGGTTCAGAATCACGTCCTTCCTGTGAAGATGGTCAAGAACGTGTCTCGCCACGTCATACCGCGTGCAGGTTCCTTTGTTTGCCAAATGATATGTGCCGTACCACCCTGTTCCAACCAATTCGGTAAGGTGTTTGGAAAAATCTGGAGCGTACGTGAGACTTCCGATCTTGTCGGTGACAGCGCTTAGTTCTTTCGCTCCTGCCTCTAGCTGTTTCATGATCTTTGCTACGAATTTCTTGTCTTTTACTCGTCCTCCACCGATCATCCACGAAGCTCTGACTATGTAGAATCTCGAGAGAAGTTGTTTCACGAATTCCTCTCCCTGCAGCTTGCTTCTGCCATAGACATTCACTGGGTTTGGGTCATCAAATTCGGTGTAGGGTTCTGTTTTTGCTCCATCGAACACTCCAGCAGTGCTCACATATACCATCGTTGTGTCTGTGCGCTGACAAGCCAAGGTGACGTTCCATGTTCCTATTGTGTTAGTCCGGTAGGCGTGATCGATCTCAGTCTCACACCGGTCCACATCTGTCTCCGCAGCAAGATGCATAACTAGACCCGGGCGCTCCCTAACCACAAGCGTACTTACCTCTGAGCTCTCTCGCACATCCAAGTACGTCACGTCTTTTTCACAGTTTATGTCTGTGGCAAGAACCTCATACCCAGATGCCTTCAATACAAGACATAGTTCGGTGCCAAGAACACCGGCGGCTCCAGTGACAAGCACCTTCGAGTTACTTGTCAGCGTTCTAACCTCCAAGGCTTACTGCGGTCGCGGTCGAGCAGCCAAGAATATAGCCTTTCAGTTTGTTCGGCAATCGAGTCCCAGGAATATAGTTCTGCCACTCTCTCCACCGCCTTCTCTCTGAAGCTCCTGACGACGCTTGGGTCTGAAAGCAGGTAAGACATCTTGTCGCGCAAATCCTGCTCGTCTCCACTTCTGAACGTCAACCCGGCGTCTCCAATCGTTTCTAGGTTCTCAGGGATGTCGCTCGCGAGGACACAATTTCCAAAACCCATGGCCGACAGCAAGGCGGGAGAGGTCCCCTCTAGCTCTGACGCGGTCACATATGCGTAGGCCCCCTTGAATAAATTGTCCATGTCGAATCCATACAAGTAACCGAGAAACTTGACGTTATCCTTTGCAATCCTCCTCAACGATTGTTCATAGCTCGAACCATAGGGATCCCCGCCAACTATGATTAGTTTGAACCCCGGTTCTACAGCCAGTTCGTTGAATGCGCGAAGAAGGTGGTGAACGCCTTTCTCGGGAACCAGTCTACCGACAAATAGGAAGTATTGATTCTCCTGAACTCCGAACCTCCGTAGCGCGTCGACATCCGGGTTGCGAGGTGAGGCCTTCCCGCCATAGGGGATGTAAATTGGCGCTTTTCTGTGTGTTGCCAAGTACCACTTTCTCACCTGCAATGAGTCTACAACAGTCGCGTCGGGAAGATAGAGAGGCAACCAAGACGAGGCACGAAGGATAGTTCGAACCCATTGAGGATAGCTTGAACGATTCCACACAAGACCGTCCAACGAAATAACCACCTTTCTCCGAAGAGCCCTAGGAAGGAGAGTGAAGAGCGAACTATCGGTGCCAAAGTAGTGAAGTACCTCGAAATCTCGTGCCACTGCATCAAACGTTGAGAGCATTGATCGTGAAGGAAAGTCGAGGAATTTGTTTGATCTCCGAGGCACGTTAATCAAGGTCACCCCATTGTACAAGGAGTACTTTGGGGATGACCCCGAAGAGCAGTAGACCGTGACCTCATGTCCTCTCTTCGCCAGCCTAGTACTCACTTCTTCGACACATGTCTCAAACCCGCCATATCGCGCTGGGATTCCCAGCGTGTTCAGGTAGGCTATTCTCATTTTCTTGTTGTACATGGGATTGAACGTCACGTCATGGACTTGAGAACACACTGCGTGGCGATATGATTCTGGTCCGGATCCGGCTCCAGCAGATAGGCCTGAGTTTGAATTGAGAATTGATCCGTGCCGCCCCCACTGAGAGGCATCCTTGTGGAACTCGACGCAAAAACCAATTCACACCTCCGCCGAATCAAGACCTGTTGCCTCGGCAGTTGGTGCAGGTCAGTCTACTTTCGGCTCTTCATCTCTTGGATCAGTCGTCTTTCCGTGTGCTTCGTCAATACTGATATGCTCGCTAATGTAAATGCCTGAGCCGCAACTAGGAGTAGTACTATGCCTGCAAGGGCCCAGCCTGAATGAAACATGCGTTTCGTCAGTTGCTCGAAGATCACCCAGGCCAGGACTAGTACCGCTGGGACAATTGCCAAACCTGCAACACTTGAGTACAGGAGTATTGGGTTATATCTCCTTGCCAATCTGAATGCTGCGGATAATATGGCAAGACCATGTCTCCAAGTGTTGAGCTTCCTACTGCCGATCCTAGGCCTATAGTTTATTGGGACCTCCGTGAGACTCTCCTTCGATGCTGACTGTGCGGCCAATTCAATCTCGACAGTGAAGCCACCCTCTTGTATCGTGTATTTTCGCGCTTCTTCGGTTTCAAGCAGATACATTCCGGAGCAGACATCCGTCGCCCTGACATTGAAAAGTGCGCTGAATACTTGAGATATCACCCAGTTCCCAAACCGATGGATGCGTTGTACATGCTGCCTGTCCCTAACGCCTATCACATGAGCGTAATGCTCATTGTGGTTCAGTAAGCGCCATATGTCCTTCGGGTCGTAAGTGCAATCGCCATCCATGAACAACATATAAGGTGTCTGAACCCGTTCTATGGCTGTCTTCACAGCGCCGGCCTTTCCGGATCCGTGCTGGTAGACAACTTTGGCGCCATTCGCATAAGCCAGACGAGGTGTCTTGTCTGTTGAATACCCGTCCACGACTAGTACGTTCTCGTAACCCTCTGCTTCTATTTCGTTAATGATCTTGCATATACCCTCAGCCTCATTCAACACAGGCACGACTACGGTAACCTTGTCTTTGATGAAACTCGTAATGACCTCGGAGGGATGGATTCTCAAACTCGCGTCTATGTCGGCGTCTTTGTATTCATCCAAGAACCGAGAACCTGTCTCTGTGATCTCGTAGGACATCCCTTCCGGAGTCAGAAAGCTCCTGACAAGCCCTAGGCTTACCAGCATTGCGACATGCTTCTCGAACTTGCTGTCGCGAGTCTCTTGTTTCACGAGGCTGTCTTGCTTCGCGATAATTTGTAGAATCTGGACTGCTTTCTTTCTCGTTTCGTCGTCGAAGGCAGGCTCAGGCAACGGTGGTCTGGTCAACTGCTTTCACAGCCTGTGATCATTTCTCTTCAGGATTTCCTGGCGGCCCAGTTGTCGAGGTTGGTTCAGGCTCGAGGGGGGCGGGTGGGGGCGTTGTTGCCATAGTCCACCCAATCCAAGCCACGATGACAAGCACGGCTGCAACTGCAATGAACGCCGTGATCTGTAGAACCACAATCGCGTAAGTGAAGAGAAGCCACGCGTAAACGATGACACCGACTATGCTAGCCACGAGAAGCACGGCACCGATTCCTTGATCTTTGTTCATTTTACGCGTTCACCTCCAATACACCGAGGTACAGGAGGTACTTGGGATCGTGCAACCATTCCCGCATCCGGGGTGCCCAGCTGAATACTCCTCCCGGCCTCGCGTACGTCTCAAGCATCATTGTGGCTCTGGCTTTTCCAGCCTTGACGATGCGACTCTGGAAGCTCTTGAAGAGTTTCAAGGCGATCCGTAGGACCTGCACCATCAGTCTCGTGTTGGTGATCCTGTTCCTGGCTTTGGCTATCCAAAGAGCGCATCTGAAAAGTCCCTTCTCCGCAATCTCCAGCCTTGCCCATCCACCGTTCCTCAAGCCTCTACGTTTCAGCTCACTGAGAGAAGAGTACGTCAACGAGTCGCTGCCTTGCAACGCTACCGTTCTCAGCCAGTTTCTTGCTGAGCGATCGATGTGGCTGTGAGATTGCAAGAGGATTCCTGCGCGCAGAATGGGCGCGAGAGATTAAGCCATTTCGGATGGAGATCACTAGAACAAAAGGCAGACATTTCTGTAATGTAAGTCAGGTCGCTTCTCAACACATTCTCTCTCGATCTATTTCCCGATTAGACCAACTTTGGATGCGTGTTCTAACTGCAACATCATTGGTGACTATCCCCAAATATCCACCGCAAACTTGAACATCGCGATATGTGCTTGCCAAACAATTCGGCCAGAGTATTGCAGGGCCAGGCCGGTCTGTCACAGATGACGAGGTCGTCGTCTAGCTTTTTCCTTTTATAAGGTCCCTGCTCGAATCGCCACGGCGCACGTTCCGTCTGGAGAATAGAGCTGAATTGGAGATGCGTTCGGGTTGAGGGAGTGCATGAAAGCGTTACTCCGACGATTCGAGCCTCGCAGCATGCACGCGGCCTTGTCACGCATTCTCATACGCAAGTGGGAGATTACAACTCTCCGGTCTGGGTCTTGAACCCGAAGGCCGAGTTAGCTCGCCCCTTCTTCCGAGTCTACGTCCTATCGCATTTTGTATTGACTGTAACGTGGTCTGTTGCTAGTTCAGATATTCAGCTCTCGCGCCGGCCTCATCACGGGTGACACGTCAGCGATGAGTCAGAGTCGTGCGGAGTTCATGGCGAAGTGGGGAATCCAGTCCGACCAGGAACTCGGGGACATCCTCACAATCCTAGAGACCGTCATACGGTCACAGTTCCAGCGACTCCGACCCAAATGGAGCCAACAATTCGGAGAGGAAACCCTACAGGCGATTGAAAGTATGCCCACATACTATCCCAGCACTTCAGCCACACCCATCGCGCGTATGCTAACCGGACACCAAGACTAACTTTGGCCGTATTCTTCCTCTCTAGTTCTACTGGTATGCTTTTTGGAAACGCCATATGCTCGTTCGCTCCTGGTGCACAACCGCTGTTGATCTCCTGTGGGCGCCACTGGTTTCCGTGTCCTCTCAGGAGCCAACCCACACAATTGTCTCCAGCCTCTCCTGCGTTTCCGGAGTGGCTTGATTACTACTAACAGGACGTCTCTTGCCTTCTCGATCGCAACGATCGCTCCACTCTTCAGAGTTGACGACCTTAATCGTTGGTGGCTGATGTTGACGTCGTTATGCAGAACCTTCTGCGTTTGCAGTCGAGCAACCATGTTCTGTTTTCAAGGAGCTTTCTTCCCGCGAGTGAGCGCTCGGTACCTATGGCGAGGGTTGTGAAGGTGAGGGCTAGTTGACTCTCTCCTCGACTGAAGTCGGGAGATTCATGCTTCCACCACGATCCTCTTCTCTTGGGTGGGCATTCCGTTGTTGCGGTTCCACCCGCATCCATCCCATCGTAGAAGCATAGGCCAAGCCATCGGCCTGACAGCATACCCGCCGCAGCGAGCAGCCATATTCAAGACGCCAACCGCGTCCCTATGCGCCTCCAAACCACAATCCAGACAGCGGAACCCGCGCAGAACGCGCAGTGAATGTCGTGAATGGCATCGTGGACAGGTCTGACTGGTGTACGCCTCAGAGACAGTTTCGATTTTGATGCCGTACTCTTCCGCTGTCCATCCGAGCCTGTCCGCGACATGCTTGTGGCTCCAGTAGTTGTGAACCATCGCGTTTCCCTGCCTGCTATGGTTGCTGTTGGTTCTGACGCCTGTGAGTTCACCGATAACGATCGTTGACACGCCTTGCCTGTAGAGGTCCCTCACGAGTTGGCGAGCGAATGTGGCTACCGCATGTCTGAAACGTTTCTTCCTGATCCTGTAATGCCTTGCGAGTTGCCTTGATTTCTTTTTTCCATTCACGGTGAGGAGTCGCTGTTGGTGTTGGGCTATGCGTTTTGTCCAGTACCACCAATCCGCTAGGAGATGGCCAGACTGGTAAGCGATTGGTTGACGCCATTCGGGTATCCAGACGGTTGCGAGGTTCCGTACGCCCATGTCGATGTAGCATGTCTTGGACCCCAACGGGGTGATGATCGGCTTCACTTCTACGGCTTGAAAGACACGCCACTTCTCCGACAACGTATCCCAGGCAACCTCTAACCGTCCCTGCTTGCCAACCCACTTCAACTTGCCTTTGAAGGGAATGGAGAGATGACGCGGCAGATCCACGCGGCCTTGTCGTATGTGGTAGCAGTCGCAGCGGAACAGTACCCTGAGCACGCATCGTCCGTCACGTTTCCAGTAGCCTGGAGGCTTCACTCGTTTCATCGTGGGCGGAAGCTTGCCGTTCCTCTCCATGCGCTTCAGCATGAGGAAGCTACGCCATGCTTCATTGTTCTTGCGGACAATTTGCTGCGCTGTTGCGGAGCCGACTAATGGAACATGCTTCTTGTAGATGTGCGGATTCCAATCGAGCCTCAAGTAGTTCTGGTATTGTTGGCGGTGGAGGTAGTTGACTTCGTTCCAGAGCTTCGCGCAGTTGATTGATAATTCTTGCAGGATGCGGTGCTGTTCTCGTGTTGGCACGAGATCGAAGAGGTTGCTGCGTTTCATCTCCTGCTCTGCCTCTGAAGTGTTCCAGCAGAAAACATGTTTTCTTCTGAGCTTAAAGCTGTAAGGGCTCGCTTACTCCACGTCTAAAGACGGGAGCTTGCGCTCGCACCAGTTATGGTCAGCATTGGAAGGTTCTTGCTAGAAGAAGAGCCGGATCTTTGGGCGAAGCCACTCGCCGCCACAGCATCCTTATCAGCAGCTTGCAGGATCTGTCACCGATGGTCGTCTTGTCCGACGAATACGTGATTGTCTCCGATCCAGACGTTTGCGGGGGTAAGCCCGTAGCTAGGGGTACCCGCGTACCAGTACAGTACATCCTAGAGCTTTCCACTAAAGGATACGATATCGAGAAGATCCATGAAGAGTATCCCGCCGTTTCGAGAGACCTGATAGCCAAGGTGCTCAAGCTCCTGAGCGAAAGCAAGATCATCAGAGTCGCACACTGAGCATGACCCGGTTCATAGCCGACGAGAATATTCCAAGCCGGGTCATCAGGAGGCTCCGCGATGCTGGACACGACGTTGTTACAGTGGATGAAGCGGCATCAGCAGGAATCAGAAACTATGAGCTCGCTGAGCTGTCAGCGAGAATCGGCCGGGTCCTACTGACCAGGGACGCCGATTTCACGTCGCTGAGGCAATCCGTGAGGCAGAGGATGAAGGTCATCTACATACGTGGCACCGGCGATCCGCATCAACTGGCCGACCTAGTCTTGTCACACATTGGTCATTGTTTGACACTTCTCGAGGAACATAACGTCGTCGTCCTCGATGAAGATGGGTGCCATACAACGTTGTAGTTCCTATCAGCCCACGTCGGCATACCGCAAGGATGAATTTGCGACGCGGCGGGAAATCCACACCTTTAAGCGGCGGGCGGCGAGGGTGCCTGGCAGAGACTAGACCCCCCCCATAGGTCATGACCCGACCGAACTCACCCTTCTCGATCCTCCGCATCAACCGGTCGGCAACGCCCTTTAACCAATCCTTCTTCTTCACATGCGCATATATCACGTCGGTCTCTATCATCAAAGCTGTTTCCTCCTTTTCGCCCTTTGGACAGCGTCCTTCCTTGCTGCTTTCT
>Ga0315289_10007467_pt1 | contig 15914 bp, 14 predicted proteins | sample YL17G11_40_MG_FD_203452 | JGI IMG/M metagenome (GOLD analysis project Ga0315289, IMG submission 203452) | Sediment microbial communities from Yellowstone Lake, YNP, Wyoming, USA - YL17G11_40 | ecosystem: Environmental > Aquatic > Freshwater > Lake > Sediment | place: USA: Wyoming | collected... | reverse complement strand
CTACAAGCCACAGCCATGCCAACAAGTTAGTTCTTGATAACATACTAAGTGCAGGATCAGGCAATATCATCACGGCTGCTGAGAGAAATCGTCTTCCTACGGTAGACCAGAAGGCAGCTCTTGTTGGAACGAGTGGTATCCCTAGTGCTACAAACCCATACATAACGCACTTAGATCCGAGATTAAACACCACGAGAAACCCTTACGTTACGGTTGGACCACCTGGATCTTTGGCCACCTTTCAAGGTGTAGACTTCCGTCCTTTTGAAGATGCCATCCTTGCCATTGACCTCGGCTCTGCATCTACAGTTAAAGCCATCGAAGTCCTCTGTGGGACTTATAACCTAAGTGGTGTCTCCATTATTTGGAACACACAAACTAGCTCCCTTCTTCTAGAAGGATTCACCCCACAGACGGCTACGCTTTCTTTCCAGACTAGTGGTGCTGGGGTTAAGGCGACAGGAAGTGGTGGACCTCTTATCGTTCGTGGCTTTACCTTTGAGCTTAACGAACAAGGGACAGCAGGTATTTTATCGACACGAGAGAATACGATAATTGAAGATTGTGTCTTCAAACCAGGTCCCTCCACCTTCCTCGGTCAAATAGGCGTAACGCTATCTGGTGCTGGTAGTATCGTGCGACGTTGTAAATTTATGGGACAGCTTACAAAAGGCGTAGAGATAAAAGCAGCCAACTGCCGTGTTGAAAGCTGCACGTTCAACCTAACCGCTCCAACTAACTACGCAGTGGATGTCTTTGTAGGTGCCGACTCTGCCCTCATCGATCACAACTTCATGGTATCTGGAGTAACTAGAATCCAGTCAGGCGTTAACTACGCCAACATAACCAACAACAGATTCTATTCGATAAGCAACTCAATTACTGATTTTGGAACAAGCACTCGTTACCTTGAGAATCAACCAGAGGAAGTAAACCAGCCGTTTATTGGTAAAAAGAGAACCGTGGGTTATCTAGGTACTTATGCAGATTATCGAGGCTCAACAGAAACTCCTTTTATTTCTGCCTTAGCCGATCCTAACGTAACTGAAATTGAAGTCTTGGAAGGTACATATACGTTTGCCTCTACCGTAACTATCCCCGAAGGGAAAGCAATACGAGGGGTATGGCAGGGAGATACCTCTAGCGTTAGAATCATAGGTGCTGCTGGTATTCAGCCCTTCAAGATATCTAACTGGTCGAGACTTGAGAATCTCTACATAGAAGGAAGCAACAACAGTCTCGTAACTGAAGCATCCACCTCTATATCAGACGCAAATATCGAACATTGCAGTTTTAATTTAACTGCAACCTCGGCATCTACTCAGTACGAAGTTTCATTTAACGCTCCGACCGATTGTTTAATTAGAAACTGCTTCTTTACAGGACAGCGAGGCTTGAAGCTATATGGTGGCTCAACTCGAACTAGACTACGGTCGTCTGTGTTCACCAATTCTAATCTAGCACTAACAATGGATACTACCGTTGTTAACAATAAGGATCATATAAAAGACAATCATTTCATCACAACAACAGCTCCTGCAATTGCAGGTAGTATTCTTTTAGTAGAGAACAACCACTTTTTAGGGGATCTACCGACGAAACTGAACACCCTCAGTTCGATATGGCAAGGAAACTGGCCACACCCAGAAGCCAATAACGACAAAGGGGTGGATTCCCTCGATATTAGTCTTGGTCGTTACCTCGAACCAAGCAGCGATGGGACTGAGCGGAGTTTTATAGCCTCAATCGGTACTATTAGTTATGTCGAAGATCAGACTAGTATTGCTTCTACACTTCCGATAGCTCTACAAACCAGACTAGATAAGACGAAATCATATAGCGTAAAACTCTTTTGGACTTGTCAGGATGGTATGTCAGGTGCTGTAGCGTGGCGAGTCACTGCTGTCTTTAGGGATAACGTCACACATCAACTCGGAACCTCAGTTCAAAATGCTGTCGTTTCTACGAGAACTGGTCTTGTGGCTACAACAGAAGACGTGGCTACCATGACTTTCACAAGCTACGGGTTAGCAACAGATCCAACTCATGTTTCTTTTATAGTAGAGCGAGTAGGAACAAATCCGAGCGATACTCTAACAGTCAACGCACACTTGTTGGAAGTGCAAGTGCTTCTGCCAAGGGATTAAAAGATGCCACAGCAAATCGTAAGAACAGAAGACGTTGTAGAATGTGCAGACGATAGGATCTATACCACTGATGCACATCTTAACCTCAGTGTGGTGGCTGGGGAGAACTACCCTAGTGTTCTGAGTAAAATAGCTCTTCAGGTTTGTACTCCTGAAGAGAAGGCAGCACTGACTCATGCACTAACTGAACCTAGTGATGTCAATCCTATTGTCCTTAAGGATGACCTTCAGACGTACTACCCACAAGATGACGTAGGTGATTTCAGAGATGCGGTCGATACCTTTGGTGATCTTCCTCTGTCTGGAAATCACACTAACGATCTCCGTCCTGTTCTTTCAGAAAATGCTATCTATAGATGGGACGGTAGTGCGTGGCTGCCGTTTATCAGAACAGGAACAATAGACCACACTCAACTATCAAACCAAAATGGCGATACTAATTATCTCCATATTACACTCTCAGAACTATCGTCTTTGATAACTCAATCACATAGTCATGTGAACAATGCTATTTTGGATGCAATCTTAAGTATAGGTTCGGGTATTGTTATCTCGAACGCAGAAAGAGCACGACTACCAACAGCCGACCAAAAAGACGCACTAATTGGTTCGTCTTACTCACCACCTACGCCACCCTCGTCTACAAATCGATTTGTTACCTCTATCGATCCACGGCTCAATACGGTTAAAAACCCTTACGTTACGTTTGGTCCTCTTACAAGTGGAACAACCTACCAAGGAAATACCATAGCAGATCTTCAAATGGCTTTGTCTCATCTAGGCTCTAGTGGGGATGTTGAGTATATTGATGCACTCGAAGTTCTTCCTTATACTTATTTAAATGACGAAATAAACTATTTAGGAATTAGCTGGACTGATCCCAAACCTTTATTTTTAGAAGCCCTCGCTTTACGCCAATCCATTCTTCAAATAGCACCACAACCAGCAGGCTCTACAGCATTTTGGGTTGGAGCAGGTGATGGTCGAGTTGTTATTCGTGGCTTTACGTTTGAGCTTGGAGGTACGACTACTCTAGGTGCTCTTTTAGACCGAGATGATACGATCATTGAAGATTGCACCTTTACAACAGCAGCTTTTCCAATCCCAGTCGGAAACATAGGGCTTCGAGTAACAGGGAAAAATATCAATATCAGGCGGTGCGTATTCGATGGGAATCTAGCTCACGGAATTGATGTATTAGGTGATAACTGCTTTATTGAAAGCTGCCGAATTGACTTAGCTAACGCAGCATATACAGCCATCAGTGTGAACGCAAACGAGTGTTTTGTTACGGCTTGCGTCATAACAAAAGGCAAAGTAACCGTTGCGGCTTTAATGGAAAACGTGACTTTCGATAAGAATAGGATGACCTCTAATACCTCGTTCATCGATGCCGGAGTCAATACAAGATGGTTAGGTGGTGTACCACAAGATCATCAACAAGCCTACATCGGTAGAACAAGAACAGTCGGGCTAGTTAACTCCCATGCTGACTTTCGTGGAACAACAGAGGCTCCATTTCTTGCTGCTTTGGCTGATCCTTATACCACAGAGATTGAAGTACTAGATGGAACCTATACGTTCTCAGCACCTGTGACTATCCCTGCTGGTAAGAGCGTAAAAACTACACGTAAGGGAACAGTTAATATTCAAGGTGGTAACTGCTTTATTTTAAATTCAGCAACAAAACTTCAGGGTATTAACTTATCAATTACAGGTGCTTCTGGTATTACGGCTACCAATAAAATCGACATTGAAATTAAAGAATGCACACTAAATATGAACGGACCTGACGTTCCTACGAACTATGCCATCAATACTACAAGCGTGAGCGATTTAAGAGTTGTTGGTTGTGAGATTACAGGTACTCGTGGCATCAATCTTGTTGGTAGTAGTCGAGCTAGGATCTCACACAATACGTTCTCAACAACCATGCTCTCAACATTAACAGATGTAGCAACCACGGATCTCCATTATGCAGACAACACGGAAGAGGGATCTGTTTGTAATTTATCGGGATTAAGAGCCATAGTTAGGGGTAATCATTTTCTCACTGCGATTCCTTCAAAACTAGGAACGTCAGATAGCTTATGGATTGGTAACTACCCACCCGAAGCCAATAATACAAACGGTATCGATACTCTTGTACTATCCTTGGGTGATCTCATGCGTCCTGTTGTTGCGACAGGTGCTGCAAGATCTTCCTTTCTTGGTACTGCATCTATCGCCTTACTGGAGACGGGAACACCTACAATAGTAACACCACCGATTTATCTAGGTGCTAAAATTGATAGAACACAAGGTTATACTGTCACATTAACGTGGACAGCAGCCGTGTTTAGTGGGGATGTTAAATGGGAAGTATCTGCTGTGTTCCGAGAGTGTGATACATTAGTGAGTGACTTTGGTACTCCTTCAGTTAAAACTGCGGTATCATCAAGATCACATTTTACTGTAAAACAGGAAGAAGCAGTAACCTTAACCTTTAGTTCTTCCGACTATGGCTACATAGCAGGTGTAAATCCTACTCATATGTCCCTTATGATCCGACGACTCGGTGATGACGTGCAAGATTCTATGGCTGGCATCGCATACCTGACTGAAGCTGTGATTACCTTAGCAAGAGATTAGTTATATGAAGTTATTTTTTGGTTACTTGTCCGTTTGGTTCTTAGTTCTTCTTTTTCTAGTTATCTTTAAAAAGATCAAGTTCACAGATGGGCACGGTCAGCAGAGTTTTTTTGCGCTCTTATTTTTTTCGGTGTTAATGGCAGTACCTTCAGCGATTATACACTACGTATTCAATGACTTACAGTTTGTATTAATTGTTTTTGGGTTAATAGGGGTGATTATGACATTCAAGAATTCGGTTATTCGGAAATACCAAGTCCAAGCGCAAAAGATGCCTTTTATGGAATACGCTGACGTATTGTGGAATGGTAACGAATTTGATCAGCTATTTGATGAAATGTACCGCAGTGATGGTTACGACGAAAAGGCACTTGTTACGTTTATCGATAGTGCTGCCAAGAAAAAGGGAATCACCTTGCTTAAGAATGATCTCGATGAAAAAGCCCTTTATGAGATGTATAAAGCAGCGGAAAAAGGATTAAGCTAAATGCCTAGACTAGAAGCTGATTTTTTTGATTATGAACCAAAGAAATTTATGACGTTAGATCTTACTCTGTACGCAGAAGAGGCTCTAAGAGAGATGTCGTACTTCTTATGGTCAATGTACCCAGAAGAAAGTGAGCTTATGGAATGGCGCAGGACAAAGCTCATACCTCTTATCCAAATAGATAATTTAGAGTTCTTAGAGGGTGATGAAGATTAAAATATGGGAGATTACACCTCCATTAACATACGGAACTTTATAGATGACAACGAACACTAAAATAAGAACCGAAGACGTTCTTGAGATTCTTGATACAAAAATCAAGACCTCTGCTGCGCACGCACAGCTTGATGTTATCTCTGGTGAATTTTATGATAGTGTCCTGTCGAAGATAGCTGCTCGCAGCCCGACTCTAGATGAAAAAGATGCCCTAGATAACTCTGTTAGTCCTTCTGCAAGTAACCCGTTTGTTACGCTCTCGGAGCTGGATGCTACGTTATCAGGTGCTATTCCGTGGAAAACGATAGGTCCAATAGGTAGTGGTGCTGACTTTGAAGGATCAGATGAAACACCATTTCTAGCTGCGTTTGCCACAGTTCCAACAGATGTTTGGTTTTATGTAAAACCCTCTACTTATGAATTCACAGTACCTGTTACCGTCCCAGACGGTGTTAGACTTGTGGGTAGCGTCACCTCAGCGACTATTTTAGCTTCAAGTACAGGAGACACTCTCGTTGTAGGGCAAGATACCTATATTGGTTTTTTGACAATCATCACAAGTGTCCCAACTGCATCAGCAGTGGTAGCTACGTCTTCTATGAGTGTGGAGTTAAAAAACTGCATCATAGCAACACCGACAGGTGCAACCACAATCGAGACAACCAATGCTGCCTATTTGACGTTAGTTGATTGTGCTCTATTTTTCGGAAATGTCGTAGGAACAGATACTCAGCATACCACAATGGCAGGAATCTATGTTGATTCTTTAGGAACTTATGGAATCGATTTAGTGACTCCTACAGATGCTATAATTTGGGGAAGTATCTTCTACGCAGGTACACCGCAGGTTACCTCCGGTACTAATATCAGAATTGTAGGTAACCATTTTAATAACGGTGTGGCTAACATCACTCCGATTTCTTCGGTGCTTCTGAGGGCTAATACTCCATCATCAAATAATAACGAAGATGAGTCATTAACCTACTTGCTTCAGTACTTAGGTTCTCCCTCAGCACTTCAAGCTACACCATCCTACAGTAACAATTTTACAGGATCACAAGCTCAAGATCTAACAGCTAGAGCTTCAGCAATCGACCTTTGTCTCCAGTGGATCTACGAGGAAAGAAACTTCTCTCTCATCGCTCAGAGTGAACCGATGGTGGTGTCGTGGAATCCCACGGCCATGACCTTAGCGACTACAGGTGGGATGTATCTCGTAAGTGCTCACCGTGACGCAACATGGAAGCTCGCTACTATAGCGACAACCAACATCCCCGATGGTTGGTTCTTATATTATGTTATAGACAGATCACTTGCGACTTCAGATATTACGCTCAGTCCTCAACTTGCACCTTTAGGTTCAATACCCATTGATACAAACCCACCTACAGGAACACCTAATAACAGGCAAATTTATACGCTGGCGTATAATTTAGGTGGAACACTTTGGTGGCGAGGTGGTGGAGGATCAAGATTTCCAGCAACAGGTGGATACACAGGTGAGTATTTTGTAGATGGTACGTCAAAGTCACTTTTGACATACCTCGGAGCTAACGACTACAACGATCCGCATCCTGCCTACAGCGATAACTTTTCTGGTATTCAAGGTGAGAGTTTAACCACTAGAATAGGTAAAACTGACACACTCATTCGACGTTTATTTGAACACACCAACTTAAGTTATTATATCTCAGCAGGTGGTTACTTCTCGTCGGATGCAACAGGTGTGCTCACACTTACAGGTACACTAACCTTTAAGCTACCGCACACATCAGGCTCGATTACAGTAGCAGCAGGTTCTTGGACGATTGCTGATGGAAGCCTTCTATACTTTACTTGGGATCAAGTAGCTCTAGGCACTGCCACAGCAACTGTCGCAACAACTGTGCCTCTACCTAATGCGTATCCACTTACCACTAAATACTTTGTAGCCGCTACAAGGGTAGGCTCTCTGATTTATCTGTGGGATGGAACTCGGATACCAATGAACGGTGGACGTTGGCCTCTTCCATCACCTAGTCGGGATGTAGTTCCGACTTCCCCTGCAACCACATACCAATCGCACTATTTTTTTACGATCACATCAGGTAGTGCTAATGTTGGGGCAACCTACTCTAATAATGGATTTATTTTCACTGTACTGTCGGCTATTACCTCTCAGACCTCTTTGTTTTGTTCGGGTACTGGGGTTCCAACCTCATCTGGGACTTTGACAAAGGTAACAGGAACAGGCGATACTACTATTACCTTCTCTACATTTACCAATGGATACTCTGTCGTTAATAACACAGCGTGGCTTACCGTTAATGGTACAAAGCATTTCCTATGGGAAAATTTGGCTGTGATGACATCGACAGGTATTGCGCTTAACCGAAATACGCTCGTTAGTCAGCCAACACCTTCGGTTGGACTAACAAACTTAGCAGATGGTGAAGGTTTATTAATTACCCATACGTGGAACTTAGGAGCAGCTCAGAATGCTTCCATAACAAAGGTGACGTTACCTTTAACGTCAATCTTAGAGCAAAACCAATTTATATGGGTACAAAATCGTAGTGGCTATCTTCTTTTTACAGGAGAGAATTAAATGAAATATTTTGGATCAAATGACATCACAGAAACCATTAAAGCTTACTCTGGTATGGGTACTATTGTAGTAGATGTCCCTTTTTTACCAGACTACATCAAAGTTGATTTTCATGGTGGGATTCTATCACCCAAACCAGATCATATGGAAAACGTAGGTAATGATAGTGTATACTGGAATCTACTCACAGTAGCACCGAATAAGTATCAATTAGCTATTGGTTGGAGTGTGTACACCGAAAGGGATATATACTATCGCATATCGCAATTAACCGTAGATCCTGTGTAACGGAAGGGGGAACGATGATTTTCGAATCCAAACATAAAGAAGAAGATAATGAGAAAGGTAAAGGCAAAGGTCACGAAAAGAATGACCAGCGTACAACTACCTACAGCGGTACATTAACGGTAAGCGGTAGCGGAGAGATGAAGATCCCATGTCGTGGTCGTCCGTTAGAAGTCGAAGTTGGCTTTTCTGATCCAGTACCACCTAAAGCTGGCTGTGGTCCCGACGAAGACGATATCGTAAATATCGAAATCGACCGTTTAATTAAGCCTTTCCCACTGTGGGCACTGAAGATCTCATGGGAAATTCACGGCTCCAATATTAGAGAAATTTCGTGGAGTGCTACTGTTCTTCTACGCTAAATTGGTTAATTATTTTCTACGAGGCTACTAGAGATGTTCGTCGGGTATAAAGGCAAACAAATTTTTTTCCTTTCAAACTCAAGAGGTTTGCCTACACCCGATTACGATGTAATCGAGTGGGATCTTCCCGTTGGTGCGTCTCCTTCCGATATTATCCGTGACTATGAAATATGGAGAAATAACGTGGTAGAGAAAACAGCAATTAAACCTTACGGTCAACTTCGTGTCGCATTAGTTGGTGTTTACAGAATCCAGTGTGGGATTGCTACCTACGCAGAGCAGCTCTTCCCTAGAATCGCAGCTCAGGTTGGTGAGTGTAAAGTATTCGCTGAGAAGGCCGACGTACCAGAAGAGGATAACGTAATTCGATGCTGGACTAGAGGGGAGCCTTTAACCGAATTGATTGCTCGTATCGACGAGTTCAAGCCTGACATTGTTTATGTTGAACATGAATTTGGTATCTTCCCTAACGCTCGGTATTGGCTGGCGTTTGTTGCTCAGATGCAAGAGTACAAGCTCTTTGTAAAGCAGCACTCGATTTTCTACCACAAAGATAAACTAGTTTGTGAAGCTGCGGTTCCAAATATCATCTGCCATACCCAAATTGGGAAACGAGTACTTGAGGAAAAAGGTGTACCTTCCAACATCACGGTTATCCCTCACGGTTGCTTCCCTTGTGAAGATGCTGGACGTTATTGGAACATGTACCATTCACCACATACACTAGTGCAGTTTGGTTTTGGTTTCGAGTATAAGGGGTGGGAAGTAGCACTGAAAGCCGTTGCACTTCTTAAAACTACGTTCCCAGATGTTTTCTACACAGGACTTTTCTCTGAGAGTAAGTTCAATAAGCTCCTCCACTTAAACTATTATAATAGACTGAACGCTCTTATACATGAGTTAGGCATCGAGCAGAATGTTGCCCTCATCCGTGGTTACCAAAGTGACGCATCATTGGATGCTTACCTAAAGACAAATCAGATTGCCATTTTCCCATATGTGATGAACGGTGAGCATACCGTTTACGGAGCAACAGGTGCTGCTCGGCTTGCTATGGCAGCAGGAACACCTACAATTACATCGGCTGTTCCACAATTCGATGATGTTGAGGGTGTATGTCCAAGACCAACTACGCCAGAAGAGTTAGCACAAGAGGTCGAAGCGATGTTTGGCTCTAAAGGTGTAAGAGAACGGCAAATAGAAAAGCAGAACAAATGGCTCCAAGATAACTCGTGGGACAACGTAACTACCAGACATCTTGAGCTTTTTAGCGGAGAAGACCTCTAGTTGAACTTACTTTTTAGTTGCACTACCCCAACCTACTAACTATTATACACACATAGTAGTAGTGCAACTAAAGTAAGGCGATATAATGAACTTGTTTGAAATATTTAATACCTCGGTATCCTCCTGCCCATCTTGTGGTTTACACGCCAGCAATAAAAGATCATGTCCGAAATGTGGTAGAGATGCTTGTGATAGCTGCGTCGCAGTGGACAATTCCGATTGCATGTTTTGCGGAATTCATGGGGATATAGCTAAAGAATGTTTCAGAGCGTTACATGAACAACAAGATAAAACAAGGAACTGACACAATCAGCAACAATGGGGTGCGGTTTTGGGTTATTATAAGAGTGCGGTGTTTGAATCTCAAGTAGCTAGTCAAAAGCTAATGAATGCGGCTGCGGATATTTTATTGGCCAGAGTGGTAAATCAGTTAGCAAATCCCGATATGATTTTTGATTCGATCACGAACCTCATTACTGAAGAAGATAAAACGGAACGCTTAGAAGACAAACTAGTTAAAACTAACAGATCGGAGATGAAGATGTTACTTGAAAAAATACAGGCAGAAATTAAACAAGCGATGAGAGATAAAGCGGCTGATAGGTTAGGGGTTCTTAGGCTCATCGTTGCTGACATAAAAAACGAAGCCTTCAAGGAAGGTAAAAAAAGAACAGAAGACGAAGTTGTTATGGCTTACCATAAACGACTTGTTAAAGCCAAAGACGAGTTTGGAAGCACAAGTGAAGCCTACCTCAAGCAATTAGAATTTGAGATTAAAGTCACAGAGGAATTCCTTCCAAAACTGATGACTGAAGATGAAGTCAGAGAACAGATCAAGGTATTGGCTGAAAAGGGAACAATAGATATGAGAAGCATCATGCCTTTCTTTAAAGGTAAGGCTGATCCTCGGATTGTTCAGAATCTGATAAAAAATTGGAGTGTTGAATGAGAGATATTTTGAAAGCAAAGTTTCTATGTAACGGTTATGAGCTTCGAGATGATAATTGTCTCTATAGCTTGAAAACGAATCAATGTATTGCTACGGATGTCCAAGTAGTCTCGGAAGAGAGTGACCATGTTGCATTTAGTCTAAATGCGGTTTCGGATGGAGTTGATTTTGAACGGATGGGAATCAAAATCAACCCGATTACACTGCACTAACTCTTCCGCTGTGAGCACCCCAGACCATAAGCAAATATCGATGCTGCTTGAATGACATGTGCAATGGGGTGTATATTTAGTCCGAAACTAAATACCGTATCGCCATACTTAACTTGAAGTACACTACTAATAAGAAGAAGTATCGCACTCAATAAGATGTTTGGGAGGTAAGCCTTTCTATTGAACAGATAGGAAAACGAACCATAAATAACACCACCTCCGAATAAAATAGCGGCTGCTATTTTGAATCCTGCATCTCCCATATAATTTAAAAGTACAGTTGCAATACTGAGTAGAGGTAATATCTCGAATAGTACATTAGCGGTCTTTGGGTATTTGTACTTGATTTCATTGAGTACTATGCTGAATACCATAGAGTAGAGAGCAAAGAGGATGATAACCCACATTATATTCTGATAGAGCGTAGACCATACGAACGTATGAACGACAAAGCCTAACAAGCTAGAAATGAAACTACCTAAGAACGGAAGCAAGGTGACGGATAGGCCACGTTTTCGAAGAAGAAGATACCACCATAGTGTGGCTGCCATTACCCATAAATTCGTTATTCCTGTTCCTAATTCTACTGGTGTGTTGAGAACAAACATAGACGCTCCTTTTAGTAGTAAAAAGAAAATGATCTAAATTTGACTTTCTGATTTTTGGATGGACGATAGTCTGGAGTTTGTCCTCCATGAAATGAAACGAGAAGAAATTTATCTATAGAACAGTAGTTAGTACAAAACCTCATGTGGTTTTTTTCTCCCACATATTCCCCATTAGCCCAAACCTCCATTCTACCGTTATAGTCGTCATGAGTATTCATGCGATATAGGATTTTAATTGTATTCCATTCGTACTGTTTAAGGATATTATTTGCAACTATACCTAGAGATTCACCGTACTTACCTTTCATATCTACGTGGTACACGTAAGCATAGAGTTGACCATTAACGCCAAACATCAACCGTGCCGAAAAACCATCACCAGCTCCTGCTGGCTCCCCACCAGTGTAGCCACGACCGCCAGCGATACCTGGGAGTTTACCTCCCGTTGTCCAATCGTAAGGAGAATCACCACCGTCAAAATAAACCTCATATTCGAGGATCATTTCTTTTTGTGGTTTAATCGGTAATACTATCTGCGCTCCAGAACCTTCCACCCACACCTTGTCTTTGATCATCTGAAAGGTGAGCAGACCATTCTCGATACTGAGATTCTCACCGTGCTCTACCAAAAAGTTGTCCGTGGTTACTAATTCCGTGAAGTCCTGTAACACCATTTGTTTCGTGTAAGGTTGATTATCCCAATGAGTAAAGGTTAGCTGTTGGGATGCACATAACGCAAATAGAACGCTACATAAAATTCGCATAAGGTCATCTCCGAAGACTGGCATTTTTTTGTATGGGTATTTATAACCTAATCTTCCTCTACTGCCACTTGTGCGTTATTTAGTGTGTTGTAGATGACTCGTGCGATCCGTCGTGATCCTTTTCCACTTGGGTGAATACCATCAATCCAATATAGAGAAGAATCATCTGGATGAATCCAGCTTGATAACTCTACGAGGGAACACCAAGATTCTGGGCAGATACTAGGCCATTTAGGTAATGAGTAATCAATGGCAGCATTAAAGGAAGGAAATATGTCGTGATATGGGACAAGTAGAACTATACGCTCGGCTCCATTGTTATGGATGTCCTGAACTAGGAGACTTAAATTGTTTATGGCTAGATCAACAACTTCTTTACACCTATCGTTTAACTCATCTCCTTCGTTTGTCCAGCACCACCAAGCATTCAAGAATATATTGTTTGCTCCACCTTCTACAATTGCCGTCTTGACGATCTCACCTCTATCTTTAGCTCTTGTGTACTGTGCGTGGATCTGTTCGACAGTGGCTCCAACGAAAGCTGAGTCGTTTATAATAACCCGATTACCAACCCAATTATAAAGCTCGTCAAGCTCACGCCTTACTCCGTGTTCGTTCCAAGCCATCATCGAATTACCAAAAATATGGAGTGTCCTTGGTTCTTCCTCTACGATCTTAATTTGAATGATATCACCGCAACCTACCAGCATTAACATAAAAATTGAGAATAGCATTCGCATATTCATGTCTCCTCTTGCCTAGTATTTTTAGGTACTCTAGTTCTATTATACCAAGTGAGTGGAAGCTAGAGAAGAGTACATATAATAATATGAAAAACTCTTAGTAATCGCACTATTGACGACATGATTTCATAAGTGTAGAAATACATCTGTTGTAGATGTTGAACATCGATTTGGATAAAGGATTACTCATGTCAAACACATTAAAAGTAAGAGATCGTACTACCAATAAAGTCCGAGACGCATTAGTGGATCACGAGGATTACACACGTCTTAAGGATAATAAGTACCTCACAGACAAAAACAGCAAAGAACCCTTCCGTGAACAAACTGTAGACGGTAAACGTCAGCGCATTGCCCTCAAAAGGGATGTTATGCAATTCGTACTAGGTGATCCAAGACGAGTTTGTTATGTGGATAAGAATAGCGTATTCGATTGTAGGAAAACCAATCTAAGCACAAAACAAGACACAACGGAGAAGCCAGTGGTAAAGATCGTCAAGACAATAACAAAAACAGCAGTAGTAGCACCGACCGTAGTAGCAGCACCAACCGTTGTTGTGACACCAACTACCGAAAGCAAACTTGTACTTCCAGACACTCTTGATGTAAAACGCTCTTTAGTAGCTCAACTAGGGGAAGATAAACTTCTTGAGTTAGTTTCAGTAGAGACATTGTTAGGTGCTTGGGCAGAGCAGAACGGCTACCAAAGGAAACAAGCCTAATCCTCTAATTGGGAGATAAAATATGTCAGAACACTTCGAAATAAGCATAGATGCTCCTTGGGGACAATCCGAGCTAAAAACAAACGAGGATAGTTTCTTTCTAGGTTGCATAAGACAATTTATCTCCCAACTGGAATTTATTAAAGGCCACTCCCCCAGCGAGGGGGTTGAGCGAGATCTAGCTGGTTATCAAATGGTGCTGGACACAGGACGAGAAGAAGTTGCCAAGATCTTTTGTAAAGTAAAAGATACTGCTCGTAGAGAACGACAGCCCTTCAAAGATAACCTAACCATAGTTGATACAATAAAAACGATGGGGAAATGGCCAACCACATAAGTCACCACCTGATAAAGATTCAATAAAGATATTCTTTGTAGCTTTTTAAAATGTCTGAGAACATAGGCATATAAGATTCAACTAAGGCAATCTTTAACAGGATCGAGTGATTAAATTATGACACAACAGCAAATAAGTACGCCTTCAATTATTGAAATTGAAGATAAGAAGATATTGGCATCAGTAGGGTACGCCTCAATAGGTGTAAACTTTCGTGATCCTTGGAATGATGTCCTCTCGGCTCTGGAAACTCGGTCACTAGAACCTACCACAGTTGTTGCTGGAATGGACAACGCACCTTCTCCTAGTGTAGTTAACCCCTTCATCACACGAATCTACCAAGAGTTGAGGTTAGGATGTCGAGGTTTAATTCTCGTCGGACCTGTAGGATCGGATGCTGATTTTGAAGGCACCACGGAAGCTGTCTTCAACACGGCCATTGCTTCTTTATCCTCCGATGGTGGGATAATCGCAGTGATGGCAAGCACATACACTTTTAACTCCACAGTCGTTCTGCCAAAGAGTGTGAGTGTGGTTGGAGTGCATCCCCTTTCAGTAACGATCCAAGGTCTAGGTGATTTTCCTGTTTTTGAAACAGGGGAAGAATCAAAGCTAGAATTTTTAACACTTGAGAATCCAAGTGCGGTAACTTCTCCAGTAGTACGAATGGTAGGATCAAAGTCGCAGTTACTCTGTAGCCGTGTTCGTGATTATTCGTTACTAGGCGTAGGTCTGGTGGGATCTAAGACTTGCGTCAAGAACTGCCTGATTGACTCAGTTAGTTCTGGTATTTGGTTACAAAATGTCTATCAAATTGTCGAAGGCTGTTCTTTTTCTGGTACTCTTTTGGGTGGCGCACTTCGCTTTGAAAGCTCAATGTGCAGTGCGCTATCCAATTTTGTTCAAGATTCGGTTATAGGATCTGCCTATCTTCTTCTTTCTCCTGTTTGTGCAAATAACAAACTCGTGGCAAACCACTTTGGAACTGCAACAGCGGTTAATGCCTCTGCTGACTACGGGACGGGTACAGTTCGGTATGCAAATACTCCGAACTCCCCAGCCGTCAATGAGAACAATTTTCTATTAGCCTTACAAGAATATACAGGGCAACCCCTACTCGATAGTACCGAGATGGTTCTCAGTAACCATGTTGCCCATGATACAGCAACAGATAAGGACGCTACGTCAATATTGTCGTCCTTAGATCTCTTTACTCAGTGCATATATGAAGAGCGAAATTGGATTTTAACCTCAGCTAATCCTTCATTTGATTCTGTCGGTGTACCCACTTCAGGAGTATTTTCTTGGGTGGGCAATGTACTAACATGGCCTAACTTCGCTATCAGTTCTCTTATTCCTAATAGCACATGGACAATAGCTGCTGGTTCTTCTCCTGTGGCTGTGGGGGAAGCAGTCGTTCTTGATGTTGATAGAACTACGGCTGGAGCTACCACTCCTGCGATTAAGTCTCTGTCACTTGTTCTAGAAAACCCTAGTGACATGAATCAATTTGTCTTAGCGTTCTCACCAGCATCTGGTGTGCTCGTTTGGACTAAAGGGTACAGGCTCCTAACAGA